>Ga0209958_1001392_pt1 | contig 18925 bp, 20 predicted proteins | sample ThiBio_inoc_plan_FD_183942 | JGI IMG/M metagenome (GOLD analysis project Ga0209958, IMG submission 183942) | Wastewater bioreactor microbial communities from Cape Town, South Africa - Thiocy_inoc_plan (SPAdes) | ecosystem: Engineered > Bioremediation > Thiocyanate > Unclassified | place: South... | reverse complement strand
CTGCTGCGCATCCATTTGCCGCTGGCGGGCTGGGTGTCGATCCTGCACCGGATTTCGGGCGCGCTGCTGTTCGCGGCGCTGCCGCTCGGAGTGTGGGCGCTGTCGGTGTCGCTGGCGGACGCGGCCGGATTCCGGCGCATGGCGGATGCGTTTTCCCATCCGCCGGCCAGGCTGGCCGTAGTCATTCTGGTCTGGGCGCTGGCACATCATCTCCTTGCCGGCTTGCGGCATCTGGCGCTGGACGCGCACCGGGGCGTTGGCCTGCGCCGGGCGCGGCAAAGCAGCATCGCGGTGTTGCTGGCGAGCGGGCTGATCACGCTGCTTGCCGCCTGGAGACTGTTCGCATGAAATCCACCACCGGCTCGCATACCGGCACCGGCACCTGGCTTCTGCAGCGTGCCACTGCGGTGGTGCTGGCGCTGGCTTTGCCTGTCCTGGCGCTTTATTTGCTGGCAGCCATGCCGCTCGATTTTGCCGGCTGGCAGAAGCTGCTCGCACCGCTTTGGGTGCACGTGCTTTTGCTGACGACGGTGACGGCGCTGGCGTTGCATGCCTGGGTGGGCGTACGCGATATTTTGATGGATTACGTACACCCCGTCGGCCTGCGGCTGGCGCTCTATCTGACAGTGATCGCCACGCTGGCAGGCAGCGTGGCGTGGCTGGCCGCGATCTTGTTTGATGCGGCGCTGGGGCGTGCGGCATGAATACGCGCCGCTTCGATGCGCTCATCGTCGGCGGCGGCGGCGCCGGCCTGCGCGCCGCGCTGCAGCTCGCGCGCTCGGACTACAAGGTCGCGGTGGTGTCGAAGGTCTTTCCCACGCGCTCGCATACCGTGTCGGCGCAGGGCGGCATCACCGCCGCGCTCGCCAACGTCGACGACGACCGCTGGGAATGGCACATGTACGATACGGTCAAGGGCGGCGACTGGCTGGGCGACCAGGATGCGATCGAGTTCATGTGCCGCGAGGCGGCTTCGGCCGTGTACGAACTCGAGCACATGGGGCTGCCGTTTTCGCGTCTCGACAACGGCAAGATCTATCAGCGGCCGTTCGGCGGCCAGTCGAAGCATTTCGGCGGCGACCAGGCCACCCGTACCTGTGCCGCCGCCGACCGCACCGGCCATGCGCTATTGCATACCCTGTATCAGCAGAACATCGCCCATCGCACGCAGTTCTTCGACGAATACTTTGCCCTCGACCTGCTGCGCGACGCCGACGGCTACTGTCTGGGCGTCAGCGCGTTTTCAATCGAAACCGGCGAACCGCTGCTGATCGAGGCGCGCACCACCCTGCTTGCCACCGGCGGGGCCGGCCGGGCGTTCTGGAACAGCAGCAATGCCATGATCAACACCGGCGACGGTCTCGGCATGGCGCTGCGCGCCGGGCTGCCGCTGCAGGACATGGAGTTCTGGCAGTTCCATCCCACCGGCATCGCCGGCGTCGGCTGCCTCATCACCGAAGGCGTGCGCGGCGAGGGCGGCTATCTCCTGAACAAGCACGGCGAACGCTTCATGGAACGTTATGCGTCGCACGCCCGGGATCTCGCCGGACGCGACGTGGTGGCGCGCGCGATTGCCGTCGAAATCGCCGAGGGGCGCGGCTGCGGGCCGCGCGCGGACTACGTCGATCTCAAGCTCGACCACTTGGGCGAGCGGGCCATCGCCGACAAGCTCCCCGGCATCCGCGATCTGTCGATCCGCTTCGCCGGCGTCGACCCGGTCAAGGCGCCGATTCCGGTCGCCCCCACCGCGCACTACATGATGGGCGGCATCCCCACCAACCTGCACGGCCAGGTCGTCGCGCCCGCCCGCTTCGGCCCGGAAGAGCCGGTGCCGGGACTGTATGCCGTCGGCGAATGCGCCTGTGTGTCGGTGCACGGCGCCAACCGGCTGGGCGGCAATTCGCTGCTCGACCTTGTCGTGTTCGGCCGCGCCGCAGGCAGACATATGCTGGAGTATCTGCGCGACAACCCCTATGCGCGCCCCTTGCCCGGTGACGCGGCCGACGCCGGCCTGGCCCGCCTGCAGCGCTGGGAAAAGCCCGGCAGCGAACGCGTGGCGGCGATCACCGACGATTTGCGGCGCACGATGCAGCTGCATGCCGGCGTGTTCCGCACCGAGGCGGTGTTGCGCGAGGGCCTGGAAAAACTGGACACGCTGGAAGCGCGGCTCGCACACGCAGGCCTCGCGGACACCAGCCGCGTGTTCAATACCGCGCGCGTCGAGGCGCTGGAGCTGGAAAACCTGATCGGCGTGGCGCGGGCGACGCTGGTGTCGGCGATTTCCCGCACCGAAAGCCGCGGCGCGCATACGCGGGAGGACTTTCCGCAGCGCGACGACGCGCATTGGTTGAAGCACACGCTGTACTCGCGGGCGGGGGATCAGGTGGATGCCAAGCCGGTGCGGTTGAAACCACTGACGGTGGAGACGATACGGCCGAAGGAGAGGGTGTATTGATGGGGGACATGGTTCATCTCGCTTTGCGACGGCTTCGCTTTTCGCCTGTGGGCGAGTCACTTTCTTTTGCGTGGCCAAAAGAAAGTAACCAAAGAAAAGGCCACCCCTGCTGTGTCGGCCTTCGGCTTCCCTGCGATGCTCGCCAGCCGGGGCGGCGCGGGAACTCGCCCTGGCGGGCTCAGACACCCCGCGCCTCTCTTCCCCGGTCGGCTGCGCTACTCGGCGACACACAAGGGGCACCCATGCGGGCGCCAGCGCTTGGAACCAAACATGATTTACGTGATGGCGCCTCCGGAGCTTCCCCCTTCAGCGCTGCCGATTTGGCGCGTGCGGGCGGGAACAGAGCGGAACCGTGTCCGAGCTCCGCAGCACGGGGCGTTTTGTGCCCCGTGCCAGGGCGAGTTGGTGGAGCGCCCGCCCGTGCGCGCCAAATCGGGAACCCGCAGGGCAGCGATGTGGGGTCGCCTTTTCTTTGGTCACTTTCTTTTGGCGAAGCAAAAGAAAGTGACTCGCCCACAGGCGAAACGCGAAGCCGTTGCCATGACAAAGAAGGGGGCAACATGAAATTCCGCCTCTACCGCTACAACCCCGAAACCGACGCCAAGCCCCACATGCAGGACGTCGACCTCGACATCGACCCCGCCGGAAAGATGCTGCTCGACGCCCTACTGGCGATCAAGGCGCAGGACGAAACGCTGTCGCTGCGTCGCTCCTGCCGCGAAGGCGTGTGCGGGTCGGATGCGGTGAACGTCAACGGCCGCAACCGGCTGGCGTGCATCACGCCGCTGTCCGAGCTGACGCAGCCGATCGAGGTGCGGCCGCTGCCGGGTCTGCCGGTGATCCGCGACCTGATCGTCGACATGGAGCCGTTCTACAGGCAGTACCGCTCGATCAAGCCCTGGCTCATCAACGACGACCCCGAGCCGGAGGTGGAACGTTTGCAGAGCCCGCAGGATCGCGCGCTGCTCGACGGCGCCTACGAATGCATCCTGTGCGCCTGCTGCACCACGGCGTGCCCTTCGTTCTGGTGGAATCCGGAAAAATTCGTCGGCCCGGCGGGGCTGCTGCAGGCGTACCGTTTCATTGCCGACAGCCGCGACGAAGCAACGCCCGCGCGGCTCGACAACCTGGAAGACCCCTACCGGCTGTATCGCTGCCGCGGCATCATGAATTGCGTCGATGCCTGCCCCAAGGGGCTGAACCCGACCGCGGCAATCGGGCGCATCAAATCCTTGCTGGTGAAACGGCGTGTCTGACGCGCTGGCCTGGCGCTGCCGCCGCGGATTGCTCGAACTCGATCTCTGGCTGGGTGGCTTTCTGCAGGCGCACCGCGCTACACTTCAGCCTTGCGAGACGGCCGCGCTGGAGCGCTTGCTGGCCTTGTCCGACATGGAAATTATCGACCGGCTGCAAGGCAGGTCGCCTGCCGGCGATGCCGCTCTCGAAGCGCTTGTTGAACGCCTACGGCATTATCGGGCTGCAGTATTTTTGGAATTGCAATGAAAAAAACCGTCACCCTCACTTTCAGCGACGGCAGTCCGTCCATCGAACTGCCCATCGAGCAGGGCACCTATGGCAAGCCGGTGATCGACATCCGCACGCTCGGCTCGCACGGCTACTTTACCCACGACCCGGGTTTCACCGCCACCTCCAGCTGCAACTCCGCCATTACCTACATCGATGGCGACGAAGGGCTGCTGTATTACCGCGGCTACCCGATCGACGAGCTGGCCTACCAGTCGGATTACATGGAGGTCTGCTATCTGCTGGTCCACGGCGAGCTGCCTGCCGCCGAACAGAAAACGGCGTTCGAACACTCGATTCGTCATCACAGCCTGCTGCACGACCAGATGGAGAACGTGTTCCGCGGATTCCGCCGCAGCGCGCATCCGATGGCGGTGATGATCGGCGTCACCGGCGCGATGTCGGCCTTCTACCACGAAGGCACCGACCTGTTCGACCCGCGTCATCGTGAAATCGTCGCGCACCGCCTGATTGCCAAGATCCCCACGGTGGCGGCCTGGGCCTACAAGTTCAACGAAGGCCAGCCCTTCGTCTATCCGCAGAACCACCTGTCGTACGCCGAGAACTTTCTGCACATGATGTTCTCCACCCCGTGCGAGCCCTACCAACCCAATCCGGTGCTGGCGCGCGCGCTCGACCGTATTTTCATTCTGCACGCCGACCATGAGCAGAATGCCTCGACCTCGACCGTGCGGCTGGCCGGCTCCAGCGGCGCCAACCCCTATGCCTGCGTCGCGGCCGGCATGGCCTCGCTGTGGGGGCCGCTGCACGGCGGCGCCAACGAGGCGGTGCTGAAAATGCTCGACGAAATGGGCGACGTCTCGCGCATTCCCGAATACATCAAGCGCGCCAAGGACAAGACCGACGCCTTCCGCCTGATGGGTTTCGGCCACCGCGTCTACAAGAACATGGACCCGCGCGCCCGCATCATTCGCCAGACCTGCTACGAAGTGCTGGACGAACTCGACCTGCGCGACGATCCGCAGTTCAAGATGGCGATGGAACTCGAGCGCATCGCGCTGGAAGACGACTACTTCATTTCGCGCAAGCTCTATCCCAACGTCGATTTCTATTCCGGCATCATCTTCCGCGCCATGGGGATTCCCAGCAGCATGTTCACCGTGCTGTTCGCGCTCGCCCGCACCGCGGGCTGGGTGGCGCAATGGAATGAAATGCTCGCCGATCCCGCCCACAAGATCGGCCGTCCGCGCCAGCTCTATACCGGTGCGACGCGGCGCGAATACGTGCCGCTGGATCGGCGCGGTGCCTGAGCAGGCAGCGCGTTGGCCGACCGCTTCGACATGAACGAACCCGACTGGCGCCTGACGTCGCCGCTTTACGCCGGTAATGCGGCGTATCTGGAGCAGTTCGGCGACGATGCGCTGACGCCCTGGCTGAACCGGCCGTTGCCGGGCGCGCCAGCCGCATCGGATGCCGCCCAGGTCGCGGTGCTGCGGCTGATCAATGCCTACCGTTATCTGGGCGTGCGGCAGGCCGAGCTGGATCCGCTGCGGCGTTTCGAGCCGCCGCCGAGCCCCGAACTCGACCCGGCGCACTACGGCCTGACCGAGGCGGACCTGACCCGCGAGTTCGAGACCGGATCGCTGTTCGGGGTGGGTCGCACCACCCTGGCCGATATTCTGCAGCGCCTGAACAGCGCCTACTGCGGCCATGTCGGCGTGGAATACATGCACATCACCGACGTGGCGCGCAAACGCTGGCTGCAGGAACGCATCGAAAGTGCGCAGGGGCGTTTTGGCGTGTCCACCCAGCTCAAGATGCAGCTGTTGAAGCGGCTGACCGATGCCGAGACGCTGGAGAAATTCCTCCACACCCGCCATGTCGGGCAGAAGCGCTTCTCGCTGGAAGGCGGCGAAAGCCTGATCCCGCTGCTCGACCAGGTGATCGCGCGCTGCGCGCGCCACGGCGCCAAGGAAATCGTCATGGGCATGGCGCATCGCGGGCGCATCAACGTGCTGGCCAACATCATGGGGCGTCCGCTCGAAAGCCTGTACGAAGAACCGGCGAACGGCGACGCGGACTCGCCGCTGTCGGGCGACGTCAAATATCACCAGGGCTTTTCCACCGATATTTCCACGCCATACGGACCGGTGCACCTGGCGCTGGCGTTCAACCCCTCGCATCTCGAGATCGTGCATCCGGTGGTGCGCGGCTCGGTGCGCGCGCGCCAGGACCGGCGCGGCGACGTGCTCGGCTACGAAGTGGTGCCGGTGATCCTGCACGGCGACGCCGCGCTGTCGGGGCAGGGCGTGGTGATGGAAAGCCTCAACATGTCGCAGACGCGCGGCTTCCGGAACGGCGGCGCGATCCATGTGGTGATCAACAACCAGATCGGCTTCACCACCTCCGACCCGCGCGACGTGCGCTCGACGCTGTATTGCACCGACGTGGCGAAAATGGTCGAGGCGCCGGTGCTGCACGTCAACGGCGACGATCCCGAGGCGGTGGCGTTCGCGGTGCAGACCGCGGTCGATTACCGCTACACCTTCCACAAGAACGTCTTCATCGACCTGGTGTGCTACCGCCGCCACGGCCACAACGAGCAGGACGAGCCGCTCGCCACCCAGCCGCTGATGTATCGCCGCATCCAGGCGCATCCCAGCACGCGCACCCTGTATGCGCAGCGGCTGGTGGACGAGGGGCTGCTCGACCAGGCGCAGGCCGACGACCTGGTCGATGCCTGCCGCGCGCGGCTGGAGCACGGCGAGTCGCTGAGCGCGCCGGCGCTGTCCGATTTCAAGCAGACCTATGCCACCCACTGGGAGCGCTTCAAAGGCCGCCCGGGCGACGTGTCGACTGCCGTGCCGGCCGCCCGGCTGGATTTTCTGGGCGACCGCATCACGCAGCTGCAGCACGAGATCGAGCTGCACTCGCGGGTGCAGAAAGTGCTGGACGACCGCCGCCGGATGCGCGCGGGCGAACTGCCGGTGGACTGGGGCTACGCCGAAAACCTGGCCTACGCCAGCCTGCTCGACGCCGGCCACAACGTGCGGGTGTCGGGCCAGGATTCGGCGCGCGGCACCTTCTTCCACCGTCACGCGGTATGGCACGACCAGAAGCGCGAGCGCCGCCAGAGCGGCGTCTACGTCCCGCTTGAGCATATCCACAACCAGCAGGGCGATTTCACCATCATCGATTCGCTGCTGTCGGAAGAGGCCGTGCTGGCGTTCGAGTACGGCTACGCCACCGCCGACCCCGACACGCTGGTGGTGTGGGAGGCGCAATTCGGCGATTTCGCCAACGGCGCGCAGGTGGTGATCGACCAGTTCATCACCAGTGGCGAGGCCAAGTGGGGGCGGCTGTGCGGACTCACGCTGCTGCTGCCGCACGGCTTCGAGGGGCAGGGGCCGGAGCATTCGTCGGCCCGTCTCGAACGCTATCTGCAGCTGTGCGCGCAGGACAACATCCAGGTGTGCGTGCCGACGCTGCCAGCGCAGCTGTTCCATCTGCTGCGGCGGCAGATCGTGCGCCCGCTGCGAAAACCGCTGGTGATCATGAGCCCGAAGAGCCTGTTGCGTCATCCGGCCTCCACCTCGTCGCTGGCGGACCTGAGCGGCGGCGCGTTCCTACCCGTGATCGACGATCCGCGCGCGCCGCGCGATTGCAAGCGCGTGGTGGCGTGCAGCGGGCGGATATGGTTCGACCTCGAAGCGGCGCGTGCCGCGCGCGGGCTGGAGGATATCGCGCTGGTGCGCATCGAACAGCTCTACCCCTTCCCCGAAGCCGAATTCCGCGCCGTGCTGAACGCCTATCCGCAGGCCGACACCTTCGTCTGGGCGCAGGAAGAGCCGATGAACCAGGGCGCGTGGTTCCAGACCCTGCACCATCTCAACCACTGCGCGCCGAACGGCCGGCGCTTCAATTACGCTGGCCGCCCGGCTGCCGCGGCGCCGGCGTCGGGTTATGCCTCGCGCCACCGGGCGGAACTGGACGCGCTGCTGAACGATGCGCTGGAGACTTCGTATGAAAATTGACGTGCGTGTGCCGACCCTGTCCGATTCGGTCGCCAGTGGCACCCTGCTGCCGTGGCGCAAGCAGGTGGGCGAGACGGTGGCGCGCGACGAAACCCTGGTCGATCTGGAAACCGACAAGGTGATCCTGGAAATCCCCGCGCCGGCGTCCGGCACGCTGCTCGAACTGCGCAGGGAGGAGGGCGCGGTGGTGAAGGCCGACGAGGTGGTGGCGGTGATCGAGACCGGCGAGGGCGTGGTTGCCCCCGCGCCCTCGCCCGCGGCGCAGGCCGCGCCGCCGCCGGCTGCAGCCGTCACGCCTGCGGCGAGCATGGCGGTGCCGGCAAAAGCCGGCGTGCCGTTGCCGGCGGCGCCGCAGGCTCCCGTCGCCGCGCCGGGCGAAAGCCGCCGCGAACCGCTGTCACGCCTGCGCCAGCGGGTGGCCGAGCGCCTGGTCGCGGCGCAGCACACCGCCGCCATGCTCACCACCTTCAACGAGGTGAACATGCAGCCGGTGAACGAATTGCGCCAGCGCTTCAAGGCCGAGTTCGAGGTGAAACACGGCGTCAAGCTCGGCTACATGTCGTTCTTCGTGCGCGCGGTGTGCCAGGCGATGCAGCAGTTTCCCGTCGTCAACGCCAGCATCGACGGCAACGACATCGTGTGGCATGGCGACGTCGACATCGGCATCGCCATCTCCAGCCCGCGCGGGCTGGTGGTGCCGATCCTGCGCCGCGCGCAGACGCTGTCGGCGGCCGCAATCGAAGCGGCCATCGCCGATTTCGCCCGCCGCGCGCGCGAGTCCAGGCTCACCCTCGAAGAGCTGTCGGGCGGCAGCTTTTCCATCACCAACGGCGGCGTGTTCGGTTCGCTCTTGTCCACCCCCATCCTCAACCCGCCGCAGTCGGCCATCCTCGGCATGCACACCATCCAGCAACGCCCGGTCGCCGAAAACGGCCAGGTGGTGATCCGCCCGATGATGTATCTGGCGCTGACCTACGACCACCGGCTGATCGACGGCCGCGACGCGGTGCAGTTCCTGGTGGCGGTGAAGGCCGCGCTGGAAGCGCCGGAAGCGCTGTTGAGCGAAATCTGACCATGCCGCCCTTGCAAGAGAACCACACGGACACCCTGGTCGAGATCCGCGACCTGCATTTCTCGTACGAAAACAATCAGGTATTGAAGGGGATCAATCTCGCCATCCCGCGCGGCAAGGTCGTCGCCATCCTCGGCGTCAGCGGCTGCGGCAAGACCACGCTGCTGCGCCACGTGGGCGGCCAGCTCAGGCCGTCGCGCGGCAGCGTGGCCTTCGACGGCCAGCTGGTGCACGAACTGAACAACGCCGATCTCTACGCGATGCGGCGCAAGATGGGGATGATGTTCCAGGTCAGCGGGCTGTTCAGCGACCTGTCGGTGTTCGACAACATCGCCTATCCGATGCGCGAACACACCGACCTGCCGGAAGAGGCGATCCACGATCTGGTGTTGATGAAACTGCACGCCGTCGGCCTGCGCGGCGCCCACGCTCTGCGCACCGGCGAACTGTCGGGCGGCATGGAGCGCCGCGTGGCGCTGGCGCGGGCGATCGCGCTCGACCCCATGCTGATCATGTACGACGAGCCTTTCGCCGGCCTCGACCCGATCTCGCTCAACACCATCGCCAACCTGATCCGGCGCCTCAACGACGCGCTCGGGCTGACCTCGGTCGTGGTGACCTACGACGTGTCGGAATCGCTGAAGGTTGCCGACTACGTCTATTTCATCCACGACGGCGTGGTGGTGGCCGAGGGCAATGCCGCCGAGATGGCCGGCTCAGCCGACCCGTTCGTGCACCAGTTCGTGCATGCGAAGCCCGACGGGCCGGTTGCCTTCCAGTACCCGAGCCGGCCGTATCCGGAAGAACTGGAAATCAAGCCAGCCGCACCCTGGTAGCCTGCCTATTCCTCCAGCAGTGCGACCGTGGCGCTGGCCGTCGCCGGATCGATGTCGAACTGCACCACGCAGTATTCCGTCTGTTCGTCGATGGGCGTGGGATCGTCCGCGCAACTGCAGCCGGCAATCACCCCCGTGTAAAAAATCCCTGCCTTGACGCGGATCAGGCCGGACTCTTCGCGCGCGCTGATCGGCATCGCCTGGAAAGGCCGGTCCGTGACGTGGCTGCTGATGGCGAGGCCCTGTTGCAGCGGTAGATGCGCGGCATCCAGGCGTTCGATTTCCCGCTTGAAAACAGCCTCGAACCCGGGCGTTCTCCAGGCATGCAGCGAGTCGGGCAGGTGGATCATGGACGGGGCTCCTTATGCGGTTGGGACGCCAGGTCGTTCAGATATGCGGAAAATCTGGATTATGCGCAATCTCCCAGACAAATCCATCCGAGTCGGTGAAATAGCCGGAGTAGCCGCCCCAGTCGGTCGGCTGTCCGGGCCGGGTGACGGTGCCGCCGCAGGCGGCAACCCGGGCAAGCAGCGCATCCACTTCCGCCGGCGAGCGCACGTTATGCGCCAGCGCGAAGCCGCGAAAGCCCGAGCCTTCCGCTGCGAGGCCGGCGTCGGCGGCTAGGCTTTCCCGCGACCAGAGCGCAAGCCAGGTTTTCCCGAGTTCGAAGAAGGTCACCGACGGCGGCGTCTGCAGCCGCGGCAGGCCGAGACACTCCTGGTAGAAGCGGGTGGCGCGTTCAAGATCGGCCACGCCGAGGGTGATGAGACTGATGCGTGGCTCCATGGCGTTCTCCCGGGTGAGTGTGCGGTCAGGCCAGCGGTTTCAGGAAATTCAGCATGTCGTCGAAAACCTGCTTCGAGTTCATGATGAAGGTGTGGGTGGAAGGCACCTTGACCGATTCCGCCTCGAAGCGGCCGGTGGCTTCGGACACGCCGAGAATGCAGTCGCTGGCTTCCATGCCGAACGGCAGCCAGGGCGCGCGCGGGCAGCCGACGCCCGCATAGATCCGGGTCGGCATCGACGGCATCGGCAATTGCTGCATGAACGATTCGAGCGCAAGCAGCTGGCCCATTTCGCCCGTCAGCCATCGATACAGCCGGAAGCGGGAAAAAAACCGGGCGGCCCTGCAGGCAACCAGCGGTGGCGCCAGGAAAAAGCAGGCGGATGGCGCCCGGTTTTCCAGCTGGCCGAGCGCTGCCCGGATGATCACCGTTCCCAGCGAATGCCCCACCAGCGCGTAGTTCCCGCTGTCAACCCGGCGATCGATCAGCTTCACCAGGCGCGCAACCGCCCCCTGCAGGGTTTCAAATGCGGGAACGTAGCCGAACAGCAGGGGATTGTGGCCGGCACGCCGTAATCGCCGACGCAGCCGCGCCATCGAGAGGGGGGTTCTGCCCATTCCATGAATCAAAACCAGGTCCATGCGTCGGTGAAAAGCACTGTGTGGGTTGCAGAAGAAGCGGAACAAGGCCCGGACCGGCTTTCCCTGCCATGCCCGGCGATGGTATCAAGCGGGAGCGCGGCGGTGTCGGCCTGAACGGCGCGCAGCATGACGGGCACGGCGGATTCTCTTTTCCGTCGACGCCTCATTCCCCGCTGGCAGGCGCCATGGGCGTCAATGCACCTCCGGCGTGCGGGGTTCTCAGGAACGCCTGCCGGTCGAAGCCAAGCGCTGCGGCCCGATTCAACAAGGCTTCCAGCGTCGCCTCGTCGAGCCTCGGCTGCCTCGACAGTATCCATGCGTATTTTCGGCCGGGTTCGCCGACCAGCACCCAGCGGTAGCCCGGATCGAGCGCCAGGATCCAGTAGTCGCCATAGAAGGGGCGGAAGAAACTGACCCGCAGCTTGGCGCCATGGCTGCCCGCCACGACCCTGGCGATTCCGTCGGCCTGCTTGATCGTGCTGTCTGCCGTGCGGCAGCGATTCACCACTGCCACCTCTTTTCCTTGCGGACGGTACAGCGCCTGGGTATCCGATGCGCACATCGCCTGAAAGCTGTTTGGCAGGCGCGCAATCTCGTACCAGGTGCCGTAATAGCGCTCCAGGTCGACAGCCTGAACCGTCGGAAGCGGCGGGTGAGGGGTCGTGGAGCATGCCGCCAGCAAAGCGGCGGCGCCAAGGCTGGCGAGGTAAAGGGGATTTTTCATGGTCCGATGCCCGAGGCGAGTGCCGGCCTGCGCGGCGCCATTCTCGGTCTGTAATTCGATAAAGTTGGATGACCCGATTGACCGCCCAGGGCGCCGAGCGTTCCGGGCGTGGGGATGGCGGATTGCGCTAGCGGCCACGGGCAAGAATGATGGCTTTCAGGGCCACGGCGTCGTTGAAGCGCTCTTCCTTTGCGCCGAACAGCAATGTCACGGGGCGCGTGCCGGCCAGTTCGGCCAGCTGCGCCAGCGCCGCCGGCTGCTGGCGCAGCTCCTGCCGGTAGCGCTGCCTGAATTCGTCCCACTTTGCAGGGTCGTGATTGAACCACTTGCGCAGTTCGGTGCTGGGCGCAAGCTCCTTCAGCCATAGATCGACGCGGGCCTTTTCGCGGCTGAGGCCGCGCGGCCACAGGCGGTCGACCAGAACCCTCGCGCCGTCCTCCGGCGACGGGGATGCGTAGACGCGCTTGACGTGGAGGTCCATTCGGCTGTCCGCGTCAGCCGCCGCGTTTCGCATCCACGCTGAATGCGCCGGCGCCGTGGACGTAGAGCATCAGCAGGCCGCCCCCCATGGCAAGGTTCTTCATGAACATGATCGTCTGGGTCTGGTCGCCGAAGTTGGCGTGGAAGAGCAGGGCTGAAACAATGCTGAATGCTGCCAGCGCAAGCGCAGCCCAGCGCGTGAGGAAACCCGCGATCAAGGCGAGGCCGCCGCCGATTTCCAGCGCGATGACCAGCGGCAGCAGCATGCCGGGCAGCCCCATGGCCTCCATATAGCCCTGCGTTCCGATGTAGCCGGCACCGAGTTTGCCCAGCCCGGAGATGAGGAAAATATGCGCGAGAAGAATCCGTGCGAGCAGCGTGATTGCGTTGTTCATGAAGCCCTCCCTGTCGAAAAAAGCGCCGCCCCATCGCCGACCCCGGCGCACCCGCCCGAGGGGCGGGCCAGCACTCTCCCAACCACTATAGTCACTCCGCAGACAAGCGGGCACTTGCGCAAGTCGAGCCGCGCCCCCGGCGGGGCCGTCGGTGCCGCCGCGGTCAGGCAGGCGTCGCCAGCTTCAATCCGACAATGCCCGCCACGATCAAGGCAAGACTGAAAATCCGTGCCGCGTTCACCGCCTCGCCCAGCAGCACGATGCCGAGCAAGGCGGTGCCGACAGCGCCCACGCCAACCCAGACGGCATACGCCGTGCCAACCGGCAGTGTGCGCATCGCAATGCCGAGCAATATCAGGCTCGCCACCATCGCCGTCGCGGTTCCAACGGTCGGCCAGAAACGCGTAAAACCGTCGGTGTACTTCAAGCCGATTGCCCAGCCGATCTCGAGCAGTCCTGCGACAAACAAAATGGCCCAGTTCATTCAACGAATCTCCTTTGCACTGGGTCGTCCCATGGTCGAAGCGAGTATGTGGGGTCGTCCCCACGTCGCGGATGGCGGCGTCTTGCTTGACGGGCGGCGCTCGCTGCTGTTCGCCCACGACGGCAATTGCCCGTCGCCTGCCTGCTCCGCGCCTACCGACGCCATGCTTGAAAGCGGCCTCTTCGCCATGATCCGGTGACATCCCAAAAAACCGTAGCGTATACGGGCATATCGTTCGAGCCAAGCGGGACCACCGGCGTGGCACTCTGCTAGAGCAATGGGTTAGGCGTCGCGGCGTTCAGCTACGGAGTGGAAGTGCCACGCCAATTGCCGCAAACAAGCCACCGCAGGCTCGGTTGAACCGGCGCCCGACGCGGCCGAGCCAGGGGCGGATTCTGCTTGCCGCGCTGGCAAGCATGTACTCGGTGAGCACCTCGGTTGCCACGAAGGTGCCTGCCAGCACGGCGAACTGCAGCACAAGACTGCGGCCCGGATCGATGAAGTGCGGCAGAAAGGCAGTGAAAAACAGCAAACCCTTTGGATTGGTGGCCGCCGACAACGCGCCTTGGCGGAAGAGCGACCAACCCGTTGCCAGTGGGCGCGACTCGCCCAGATCAACGGCGATCGGCGGGGAGCGCCAAACCTGAATGCCCAGCCACACGAGGTAGGCGCCGCCAAGCCACTTGAGCACGGCGAGCCAGACCACCGACGACTTGATGAGGGCGCCAATGCCGAACATTGACAGGGCGATGATCATCACGAAGCCAACGGCTCCCCCGAAGATGGTGAACAAGGTCTTGCGCCGGCCGTGCAGTGCCCCGTGAGTTAGCGCGAGGAGTCCGTTCGGGCCCGGCGAAAGGGAGAGCCCGATCGAAGCAACGAGGTAGACGAGCCAGGTATCGAACTGCAAGGGACTGCCTCCGTGACGACTAACGTGGAGCCAAGGAGCGGCGCGCTTTTGCGCCATCCCGCTTGAGCGCAGAGCTATGCATGAGCCATGATGTAGCTGCTGGGCGTTTCACCTTCAATATTGAAGCCATATCTTTCATAGAATTTCTTTGCCTCATCATTGATTTTGAATACCTCCAACCCGATGCCTTTGGATTGCTCATTGCCCGACGCAATAACAGACTCAAGCAGCTTGCTTCCGATACCCTTCCGCTGGTGATGAGGATGAACAACGATCATTCTTATGAACAACTGGCTGCCCCGATTTTCGACATGGGAATACCCAACCAACTCGTGTTCTTTGTGTACCAACGTAATGCCTTTTGGATCGAAGTGAGCGGAAAAATCATTTCCCTGCCACTGTTCATCCCAACCCCATATTTCAGAAATGTAGCCGCGCATTACCAAGCAATACAATTGGTAGATGGCTTCTCTCTCTGTTCGTTCAGCTTTCCGGTAAGAGTAAATCACGATGATGATTTGTATGCATAACGTGTAGCTTGAGGGGCGCGGAAACAGGCGGCGAAGCCGGCTGTTGGAGCGTCCCTCTCGAAGCGTTTGTTAGGTTTCATCATTGCTTTTTCATCATTGCTTTTCAGGATTGCGGATTCTTTTGACTAGAGAAAAATTGACAAACAGCATAAGCGCCATTGTGAGCAGCCATGCTACCCCTGTTACCGCCAGAAAAAAGAGGCCATCATCGCCCAGAGCCATTCCCTGTGCCGCCGTAATCAAGTACATGAAAGGGGCTAAGACCAAGCAGGATGCAAATATGGCGACGTATGTCGTGCGAATAACATCTTTGAGTCTTCCGCGAAATTTCTCACGTAGCCACTCTGCACTCCACACAAAAGCGAACGTGGCTACGGTTACGCCCGTCATGCTGATTAAGGTTCGGAATGCTAACTCTCCCCACGGGGCCATAGACTGAAACCTAACGTAGAGCTAACCGGCGGCGCTTTAGCGCCGTCCAGCGACCGAAGGGAGCGAGGTTGAGCGCCGGGTTAGATTTGACAACGAGAGCAGAGGAGGACATGAAAAACGAAATTGATGCAAAAGAATGGTTTGTTGAATTTATGAAAGCGAAGAAAACAGTTTGTCCGCCACCTGTCGAGCAACATCGGTTGCAGCAGGAGTCGCGCCACCAGAAACAAGAAGCCCGGCTTGGATTTGCCCAAAGAGTTGGTCGAAAACTACGCGCACTTTTTCGGGGTGCGGATGTTCAGCGATAAGTGCCTCGACAGCACACGAAAGAACAATCAACTGGACTGTGGCGAGATCGTTGTGATTTACGGACTTGATGTTGTTTTCCATAGCAGGGCTTATGTGATTAATAGGGAATCTAACGTAGAAGTGAGCGGCCTGCGCGGCTTTTCGCGCAGGTCCGCTCGACTGCCGGGTTGGGGGTCGGGCGACCAGAACCCATTGTTTGAGCTGCGCGGACCGGACGGCGCGGTGTGGATGCTCTACGAAGACGGCAGAGCCACTGGTTTTCCAGATGGCACCGTGATTGTGAATAGAGCGAAGCCACAGCTTGACCTACTGCGCGGACGGATAAAAAAGTTCGAGGCAGCGTTGATCTCCGACCAACAATGACAAGCGCCCCTCCTTCTTTGGTTTTTCGCATGGTGTGGCGCCAAACATCTTTGCAAGGGCAGAAGCGCCAGGCGAGAAATAGACGGTCTCTATATTTTTCTCAATGTCGTACCGGGAGAACACGGCCATATCAGTTGGCTGTCCAGCGGCAGCGAACAGCGGGAGAAATGCCTCTTGAATTTGGCGGGTCGGAGCGAATGCGGCGACGCCATCGCCAAGGTCTTTTGAGTACCACTGTGTCATTCCTTATGCCTCCGATGAGTAAATGCGGGATGGAACATGTGACCCCCAACGTTCAAATTCACCCGACGGTGGAAGCGGGCGAAGCCCGCTGTAGCCGGTCGGGTGGAATGCAGTGTTAGGCATCGTTGTTCTTAAGCCACGCGATGACATTGGCAGCATTTTCATTTGGCGGAAAAACCGGATAGAACACTTTGCGTATCGAACCGTTTTTAATTATGAGGGTGAGCCTTTTGATGAGGTGTAAGGCGTTGTATCTGAACGTAGGCAGCCTCAATGCAGTTGCCAACTCAAAACTGCTGTCGCTCAACAACTCAAAAGGCAAATGGAGGCGTTGAACAGCTTCTTTCTGGTCTTCCGATGATTGCGAGCTGACGCCATATACCTTGGCCCCTAAATTGAGAAGGTCGGAATGATGGTCACGAAACGAACAGGACTGTGGCGTGCATCCTCTTGCGCCGGGGATCTCATTCCAGCCGACCATCGGAGGTGCGTCCGGCCTCCCTGTCATGGGATAAAAGTAAACGACGGATATTCCACCCTCAAGCCCAAGGGTTATCTTGGCACCTGAGGTTCCTGTCAGAGCGATGGCAGGTATATTCATCCCTTCCAGATGGGCACACGCACCATCATCTTCAGGGACAGGCAAGTCATCTGGCAGAACAAGCAGATTCCGTGTGTTCATTTGTTTCCTTTAGAGCCTAACGTTCGCGTTCAGCCGCCGCCGAAGGCGGTCGGCTGCGACGCGTTGTTATGCGGCATTTGCTTGTGTACTTCATGGGCCTCTGCTTTTTTGCTTACGGCCAAAAAGCGGCTGGTCGCGATTACATTTTCTTTTCGTGATTAAGAGGCGAAACCTTCTATTCAAGGCTTTCGGATGGATCTTCCTTTACCTTTTTCAGCCACGATGAACTCCAGCCATCGAACACCTTCAGTCTTACTAGGGTTCCAATGGGAATGAGTGGTGCCGGCCGGAACGAGCAGGCTGTCACCGGGTTTTAGGGTAATGGGTTTCTTGCCCTCCTGCTGGAAAACTGGTGTCCCAGAAACTACATAGAAGGTGACCGCCGCCGGATGAAAATGGCGACGGTTGACACCCCCTGGCTCGTACTTCACATCTATGACTGTGAAATCCAGATTCGCTGTGCCGTCCACTCCGCGTACTATGAGATCTGTAGGTGTTACCCCAGATTTTTGTGGGATGTCTTTCGGATCTTGTGCGTGAGCTACAGACGCAGCTAGAGCCGCCCCGAGTAAGGCCCCGATGAGTTTAGTTAGTCTGTTCATTTTCAATCTCCATTTCGATGAGTGGTAATTCACGCAAGTCATTATAGCTGATCTGATATAATCTAGTTATCGAATTTATCGAGATAGATATAACCAAATGGTTTCATCCAGAACAAGCCATATGAATACTGTGGAGACGATATGAATACTGTGGAGACGATTGCTAGGCGAATCACGCTGCGTGAGTTGAGGCTACTTCTAGCGGTTGCGCGATCAGGCAGCATTCTGAAGGCTGCGAATGAAATCGGCCTTACTCAACCGGCGTTATCGAAATGCATTGCGGAACTGGAAGGTGCATTCGGTGTGCGGCTGTTCGACCGCACCAACCGCGGGGTCACGCCGACACCGCACGGCGAGGTTCTGTTACGCCGGGCAACTGGAGTTTTTGAAGAGCTGCGTCAAGCCGTAGATGAACTGGGATTCCTAACAGATGGGAGTCGTGGCGAGTTGCGTATCGGCGGTACACCAACCATGTGTGCCGGTCTGCTACCCCGCGCTATTAGCACCGTCCTAGATCAACGCGCCAATTTCCGATTTCACATCGCAGAACTTGAATCGGGACAATTGGCGAGCGAGGTGCTTACTAGATCACTCGATTTCGGCATAGGTCGAGAACATAATGCCGGCAACAATAACAATCTAGTATTCGACCGACTGTTCGATGATCGACTGTTTATCGTTGCGGGCGCGAAACATCCATTGGCGACCCGACGATCAGTTACCCTGGACGAAGTAGCCCGTCACCAATGGCTACTGCCAGCGACAGACGGTTCAATGATATTGCAGTTGAGAAATGAGTTTCGCCGGCAAAAAATAGAGTTGCCGAAGTCTGCAGTTACCACGATGTCCATGCTCGTTAGGCATGAGTTGATAGCGACGAACTGTTTCCTTACGGTGATGTATGGGTCGGCGCTTCGGTTCGGGAATGCGCCACGGTTTCTGCGCGTTCTGCCATTGGATGTGAGAACAGGGATACCCATTGGAATAATTCGTTTGAAGAACCGTACGCTTGCCGCAAGCGCCGAGTTGTTCATGGAGACTGTTCGAGAAATCGTGCGCCCCATGAGTTCAATAAGCGCGACGCAGTTACGGCGTGAAGCGCATGTAGGGTAGTAATGGCGTTTCGAGTGAATCTGCAAACGTCTGCTTTAGAGAAAACTGACTGCCCGGATCGGGTCGATAGTGGCCATTACGCGATGATGCTTCTTGCCGCATAACGTGCAATATACACCTTGAAAGGTGTATATATAGATTCAAGCAGGGTGTATAAAACCGGAATGAGCTTAATCATCTATTTGATTTGTATGATTTATAATTATTAATAGGGGGATATATGCATCCCATTACACACAACTTCAATGCCTCACCGTAACATGCTGACTTCTCTGGTAATACGAGGTTTGCGTGATGAGCTGGGCGGCGGAGGAGTTCAAGGATATCGATCTCGGCGACAGGCGTCTGGA
>Ga0209958_1001389_pt1 | contig 18988 bp, 14 predicted proteins | sample ThiBio_inoc_plan_FD_183942 | JGI IMG/M metagenome (GOLD analysis project Ga0209958, IMG submission 183942) | Wastewater bioreactor microbial communities from Cape Town, South Africa - Thiocy_inoc_plan (SPAdes) | ecosystem: Engineered > Bioremediation > Thiocyanate > Unclassified | place: South... | reverse complement strand
GTCGCTGTCCGAGCAGGCTCTGGCGGGCGCGCTGGAGGGACGCGACATCGCGGTGGTCGGGCGCGTGGCGTCCCTGCCGGTGAAAGACCCGCAGGGGGAGCGCGTCGAATTCATCGTCGAGCGCGCCAGCCTGGACGGCCGGCCCGTGCCGCTGCCGCCGCGCCTGCTGCTGGGCTGGACCGGTGGACCCCCCGCCGGGGGCGATCGTCCCGGCCGCCCGGGGGCCTGGGCGGTGGCGCACCCCAACCCGGGCCTGGTGGCCGGCGAGCGCTGGGCTTTCGAGGTGCGGCTCAAGCGCGCGCACGGCAGCCTCAACCCGCACGGCTTCGACCGCGAGCGCTGGCTGTGGGAGCGCGGCATCCTGGCCACCGGCTACGTGCGCGCCGGCCCGCGCGACCCGGTGCCCCAGCGCCTGGGACAGACCTGGCTGCACCCGGTGGACCTGGCGCGCCAGCGCGTGGCCGACGCCATGGGCGAGCGCCTGGGCCACTCGCGCGCGGCGGGCGTGCTGGCGGCGCTCGCGGTGGGCGACCAGTCGGCCATCGAGCGCGAGGACTGGGCGCTGTTCCGCGACACCGGCGTGGCCCACCTCATGGCCATCAGCGGTTTGCACGTGACCTTGTTCGCCTGGCTTGCGACGGCGCTCATCGGCTGGGCCTGGCGGCGCGCCGCGCCGCGCTGGCCGGCCGTGGCCCGGCGCTGGCCCTTGCCCTGGGTGGCCGGCTGGGGCGGCGTGGCCTGCGCCGCCGGCTACGCGGTGTTCTCCGGCTGGGGCGTGCCCTCGCAGCGCACGGTGCTGACGCTGGCGCTGGTGGTGGGCCTGCGCTTGTCGGGTCGGCGCTGGCCCTGGCCGGCGGTGTGGCTGCTGGCGATGGCCGCCGTGCTGGCGCTGGACCCCTGGGCCTTGCTGTCGGCGGGTTTCTGGCTCAGCTTCGTGGCGGTGGGCCTGCTGTTCGCGAGCGACCCGGCGCGCGAGGCGCCGGCCAGCGGCCTGGCCTGGCGCGGCGCCCAGGCGCTCAAGCGCCTGCTGCGCGAACAGGCGCTGATGACGGTTGCCCTCGCTCCGCTGACGCTGCTGCTGTTCGGCCAGGTGTCGCTGGTGGGCCTGGCCGCCAACCTGATCGCCATTCCCTGGGTCACGCTGGTGGTGACGCCGCTGGCCCTGCTGGGCCTGCTGGCCCCGCCGCTGTGGACGGCGGCGGCGGGGGCGGTGGACGCGCTGGTGCCGCTGCTGCAATGGCTGGCGGCCTGGCCCGGCGCGGTGCTGCACCGGCCGGTGCCGCCCTTGCCGCTGGCCTTGGCCGCCGTGGCGGGCGGTGTGTTGCTGGCCATGCGCTTGCCGGCGGTCGTGCGCGCGGCCGGGGCCTGGCTGGTGCTGCCCGTGCTGCTGTGGGCGCCGCCGCGCCCGCCCGAGGGGGCGTTCGAACTGCTGGCGCTGGATGTGGGGCAGGGCGGTGCCGTGCTGGTGCGCACCGCGCGCCACGCGCTGCTGTACGACACCGGCCCGGCCTGGAGCCCCGAGGCCGACGCGGGCGAGCGCATCGTGCTGCCCTTGCTGCGGGCGCTGGGCGAGCGGCCCGACACCGTGGTGGTGAGCCACCGCGACAGCGACCACTCGGGCGGCGCCAAGGCCGTGCGCGCGGCGTTTGCGCAGGCGCGCTGGCTGTCGTCCTACGACGAAGCGCCGGCGAACCACTGCCTGGCCGGCCAGCGCTGGACCTGGGACGGCGTCGACTTCGAGATCCTGCATCCCGGCCCCGAAGCCTGGGCCAACCGTGGCCTGTCCACCAACGCCATGTCCTGTGTACTGCGCGTGGCGACCCGCCAGGGCGCCAGCGCCTGGCTCACGGGCGACCTGCCCGCCGCGCAGGAGGTGCGCCTGGCGCTGGAGCGGCCGAGCGAGCGCGCCACTCTGCTGCTGGCGCCGCACCACGGCAGCGCCAGTTCCTCCAGCCCGGTGCTGCTCAATACGCTGCGGCCGCGCTGGGTGGTGGTGCAGTCGGGCTACCGCAACCGCTTCGGCCACCCGGCGCGGGTGGTGGTGGAGCGCTACGAGGCCAGGGGCATCCCCTGGGTGGAATCGCCGCGCTGCGGCGCGGCGACCTGGCGCAGCGACCGGCCCGACGAACTGCGGTGCGAGCGGGTGGCGGGGCGGCGGTACTGGCACCAGGACGTCCCGCTCGCGCCGGCGCCGCCCGCGGCCGATTGAGTCGGGGCGAGCGCCCGACCCCAATGGCCTAGGCCATTTCAGTGCCGACCCGGCGAACTTCGGCGCGCGCGCGGCCACACAAGTTCGCCCGGCATTCGTTGCGGGGCTCACCCGCATTCCGTGTCGAGCACCATGTCCAAGTCCTCCTCTCTCTCCTATTTCGCCGCGCGCCTGCAGACCCAGTTCGACGGCTTCCAGCTCAAGCGGCAGGCCATGAACCCCAAGGCCCATCCAGGGGCCGACGCCAGGCTGCGCAGGTACTACAGCAAGCAGGGCAAGATCGTTGACGCGTTGTACGTGCGGGGCGGTGGCCTCTACGTCTCGCGCAACCCGCCGTCTTTCGGCGATGCGGGCAAGGCGTCCAGCCGCTACCGAAAGCTGGTGGGCGCGATCGCCAGCCAGTTTCGCAGCCGCGGTAACCCCAGCGCAGCCAGCCGCGCGAACCAACTGGGCAAGGCCGTGCAGCACCGGCCCACCGACCCGGCGGCTGCGATCGCCTACGGCCGCCAGCTCCGGCAACTGAACCTCGATCTGGTCCTCGCCAGCGCCGACGAGTAAGTCGGCCGCGCCGGCGCGTCGGCCGCTGCACCAGGGGTTTCCCCTGGCCCGCTCCTTGCTATGCTCCCTCGGCAGGAGAGCAGCACCATGAGCCGACCCATGTTCGACGAGATGCACGCCCCGAACGGGGTTGTGCGGGAGCACTACCGGCACTACGCCCGCTGGCTGGCCGAACAAGCCGACGAGTCCATGGCGGCGCGGCGCGAAGAGGCGGAGATGATCTTTCGCCGCGTCGGCATCACCTTCGCCGTCTACGGCGCCAAGGACGAGGAAGGCGCCGGCACCGAGCGGCTCATTCCCTTCGATCTGATCCCGCGCATCATCCCCGCGCACGAGTGGCGCACCATGGAAGAAGGCCTGGTGCAGCGCGTGACCGCGCTCAACCGCTTCATCCACGACGTCTACCACGGGCAGGAGATCATCAAGGCCGGCGTCATCCCCGCCGAGCAGATCTTCCAGAACGCGCAGTTCCGCCCCGAGATGATGGGCGTGGACGTGCCGCACCAGATCTACTCGCACATCGCCGGCATCGACATCGTGCGCGCCCCCAACGCCGACGGCGAGGGCGAGTACTACGTGCTGGAGGACAACCTGCGCGTGCCCAGCGGCGTGAGCTACATGCTCGAAGACCGCAAGATGATGATGCGGCTGTTCCCCGAACTGTTCGGCGAGAACCGCGTGGCGCCGGTGGCGCACTACCCCGACCTGCTGCTGGAGACCCTGCGCGCGGTGAGCCCGGCCACCACGGCCGAGCCCACGGTGGTGGTGCTCACGCCCGGCATGTACAACAGCGCCTACTTCGAACACGCCTTTCTGGCGCAACAGATGGGCGTGGAACTGGTCGAAGGCCAGGACCTGTTCGTCAAGGACAACTTCGTCTACATGCGCACCACGCGCGGCCCCAAGCGGGTGGACGTGATCTACCGCCGCGTCGACGACGACTTCCTGGACCCGCTGGTGTTCCGGCCCACGTCCACGCTGGGCTGCGCGGGCCTGCTGGACGTCTACCGCAGCGGCAACGTGAGCATCTGCAACGGCGTGGGCACCGGCGTGGCCGACGACAAGTCGATCTACCCCTACGTGCCCAAGATGATCGAGTTCTACCTGGGACAGAAGCCCATCCTGAGCAACGTGCCCACCTTCATGGGGCGCAACCCGGAAGACCTCAAGTACATGCTCGCCCACATGCAGGACCTGGTGGTGAAGGAGGTGCACGGCGCGGGCGGCTACGGCATGCTGGTCGGGCCCGCGTCCACCAAGGCCGAGATCGAGGCCTTCCGCCAGGCGGTGGCCGCCCACCCCGAGGGCTACATCGCGCAGCCCACCCTGTCCTTGTCGACCTGCCCCACCTACGTCAAGAGCGGCGTCGCGCCGCGCCACATCGACCTGCGGCCCTTCGTGCTCTCGGGCAAGGAGGTGCAGATGGTGCCCGGCGGCCTCACGCGCGTGGCGCTCAAGGAAGGCTCCCTGGTGGTGAATTCGTCGCAGGGCGGCGGCACCAAGGACACCTGGGTGCTGGAGGATTGATGCCCCCCCGCGCCGCTTCGCGTCACCCCCTCAAGGGGGCGGCACCAACGGCCCGGCAAAGCCGGTTCCGTGGTACCTCTGGGTTGTGCTGCCGCCTCATGCCGGTTTGATGGAGTCCTAGACATGCTGTCCCGCACCGCCGACCACCTCTTCTGGATGTCGCGCTACACCGAGCGCGCGGAAAACACCGCGCGCATGCTCGACGTCAACTACCAGACCTCGCTGCTGCCGCAGTCGGCCGCGGTGGCCCAGGTGGGCTGGGAGGGCCTGCTCACCATCAGCGAGCTGCTGCCGGCCTACCGCGCGCAGTACGGCCAGGCCATCACGCCGCGCAACGTGCTCGACTTCATGGTGCGCGACGAGAACAACCCGTCGAGCATCGTGTCCTGCCTGCGCGCGGCGCGCGAGAACGCGCGCGCGGTGCGCGGCGCGCTCACCACCGAGCTGTGGGAGATGCAGAACCAGACCTGGCTGGAACTCAACCGCGCGCTGCAGGGCAAGGCCTTCGAGCGCGACCCGGGGCAGTTTTTCGAGTGGGTGAAGTTCCGCTCGCACCTGTCGCGCGGCGTGGCCATCGGCACCATGCTGCAGGACGAGGCTTTCCATTTCTACCGCATGGGCACTTTTCTGGAGCGCGCCGACAACACCGCGCGCCTGCTGGACGTGAAGTTCCATGCGGTGCACAGCGACTTCTTCGGCGCCGCCAGCGAGCTCGACCAGGAATACGACTTCTACCACTGGAGCGCGATCCTGCGCAGCGTCAGCGGCTTCGAGGTCTACCGCAAGGTCTACCGCGACGTGATCACGCCCGAGCGCGTGGCCGAGCTGCTGATCCTGCGCGCCGACATGCCGCGCAGCCTGGCCGCCAGCCTGAACGAGGTGGTCAACAACCTGGCCGTGGTCGCCAGCGACCACAGCGGCGAGACCCTGCGCCGCGCCGGCAAGCTCAAGGCCGAGCTGCAGTACGGCCGCATCGATGAAATTCTGGCCACCGGCCTGCACGCCTACCTCACGCAGTTCCTGGACCGCGTGAACGAGCTGGGCTGGCGCATCAGCCAGGACTTCCTGGTGCCGGCGGGCTGAATCGCCGGCCGGACGCGGCCCCGATGGCTCAGTTCACGGGGATCTGGAACACCCCGTTCACCGCGTTGCGGACGTCCGGGTCCTGCTGGCTGGGGTCGTACTCCGGTGCGGCCGGCGCCTCAACCCCTGTGCGGGTGGCCTGGGCCCGGTTCGCCGAATCGGCCAATTGCATCAGGGTCTGGCTGATGCCGAGCAACTGCTCGGCCGTCGCAAAGCGTGGATCGGTTGCGTCACCGCCCGAGGCATTCCACAGGTCCTGGCCCATGCCTCGAAGGGTCTCGACCAGCCGCTGTGTGGCGGGGCTGGCGAGCGCGTGGGCGTGCCTTGGCAGCTGGTCTGGGCCCATGTTCGCGAACAAGGGCTCATAGACGCTGTACTCGAAGTCTCGGACATCGTCGGCGCCCGTCTGATGCAAGCCCTTGAGCAGCTCCTGCTGGGTTTTCACCTTGGCCAGAACCTTCTGGGTCGCCGCCAGGGCGTTCAAGGTCGCGTGCAGGTCGCCCTGGTTCAACTGGTCCAGTACGGGTAGCAAGGCCTCATGGCATTCCCGTACACCCCAATCGAGTCGCTCGTCGATGGCCTGGGCAAGGGTGGGCTCGGCCTGGGTGTTGCCGAAGATGGCCAGGGCCTTGGACAGCGCGGGCAGCTCGGCCGCGCTCAGCTCATCGAGGGCCGCCTGATGGAGCACCAGCCGAGGGACGTGATGGACGATCGCCTCGAATGCCTGCGTGACCTGCGGGTCGGTGCTCAGGCCATGCGCGCCATGGTGCTTCTGCAGCGCCTTCCATTGTCCGGCGGCGTCGATGATGCGGCGCAGACCCTGCGGGTCCACCTGACCGGGGGGTGAGAGCGACAACAGCGCACCTTGGGCGGCGGCCAGGAAGCGCTCCTGCGTGTGTCGCTGGCGTTGCACCGCGACGTCCGCGATGAGGGTGTCGATCAGGTCGGTGCTTCTGGCGACCCAATGGGCGCTGTCGGCCGCTTGCAGCGCGGCTTGGTCTTCGCTGGGCAGGGCGTCCAGCAAGGTCTTGATGTCGCTGGCGGAGACATCGCCCTTGCTGAGGAACCCGTTGAGGGCCGCGCCCAGCACGCTCAGCGCCAGTTGGGTCTCATCCCCGTATTTCGCGGCATGGTTCATGCCGTATTGGCCCATGATGTTTTTGACCACGCCCGACAGACCGTTGTACGTGTCAGCGGCGCGAGGCGACTGTTGCTGGGCCTCCGCGATGGCTTCCTTGAGCCTGGGCAAGAGTTGGGTTCTTCCATCGGCGAAGACGCGACGCTCGACTTCCGCGCTCAACGCCTGGCTCAAGCGCTTGAGAGGCAGCGCCACCGCGGCATCGGTTCCGTCCGCGAACAAGATCTGGAGTTGGGTGCGCAAGGTCTTGAGTTCGGCGGGCGTGAACTGAGCCAGGTGAACCTCGAAGCGCTGGGTCAGCAGCTGATCCAGCGGCACGCCGCGCTGCGTCACGGGCGCGGCGGTGTTTTCGATGGTGCCGAATGCCTTCTTCAGTGTCTTCGAACTGAGGTTTCCCTGAGGATGGATCAGGTTGCCCAGCAGATCACCAACGGCCCGGCTGGTGTCTTTCAGCGCATGACGGTACTTGGGGTCGACCCGCACACCGCCAGGGGTCATGGCGTTGAGGAGGCGGCTCCATCCACGCACCATGCCATGGGCCACCTTGTTCCATCCGGTGCGTTTCGCTTGGGAGGGCAGCACGGTTGCAGCCCGCGACCTCCCATGGAACTTTCCGACAGGGCTGTCGTGGAACACATGGTTGATCGGCAGGGGCAGGTGAGCGGTGGTGGTGTTTCCAACTGGCATGGTCGTCTCTCGCTGAACGTGAATGCGCGGAGGGTTTGGTCGACGCCGGGCGCCAGGCGCGGCGCGGCCGGCTTCAGACTGAAAGAAAGGAGGGGGCGGCCGGGGGGCGCGGATCGGCGCTGGCCGCGGTGGACTGCAGGGCAGCGAAGCGTTCCTGCCACGTCTCCGCCGCATCGATGAAGCGCTGCAGGCGCGACATGATCAGTTCGGCCGTCCAGCCGTGGTTGCCGATGTCCGAGCACAGCACGATCTCGTTGAACTCGACGTCGATGGCCAGCGCGGCGCCGCCGGTGTCGGCGCCGAAGAGGTTGGCGCTGAGCAGTTGCTCGAAGGTGCGTTCGCGATCGCTCGTGGGCACGGGGCCCAGCGTGCAATAGATGTGCAGCAAGTGGCTGCTGCCGCTGGCCTCGAAGTTGACGTCGATGCGGTCGTCGACCCGCAGTCGCGCGCAGCCGTGTTCGTCCAGCCGCAGTTCGGGCACACCCATGACGGCAGATCGACAAGCAGGTGGGCCAGCAACAGTCGCGTGGCTTCATGGGTTTTCTGGCTGGCCTTCTCTTGTGTCCGCTGGGTGCGCGCGGCAGCGGGGGCCATCAGCTTGGCCCATCGGTGCTGAATTTTCTCCAGCAAGGACCTCTGGCGCTTCAAGCGGGGGGCTTGAGGTGGAAGAAGCTGAAGGCCTGCCTTGGTGGGCTTCTCGCGGGAGGTGCGCTTGGGGCCGGGTGACGGGGCGACTGTGTGATGCCGGGGTTGGACTGCTTTGCTGCGGATCATGTGGGGGCCTCGAAGCCGGTCTTGCCCGATCCGTGCCCCGCTCTGTCGTGAGGGTTCCGTGGTCTGCGCCGGCCTCGGCCGCATGGCGGTGCTGGCGCCGACCAGCGGGGAACCGCCCCCATCGAATGGCCGATGGCTCGGCCGCCCCAGCCGCTCAGCGCTCGGGCAGCGCCGCCTTCACCGCCTCGCCCAGCTCGATCACCGCCAGCGCGTAGTAGCTGCTCCAGTTGTAGCGGGTCACCACGTAGAAGTTCTGCGTGCCGGCCACGTAGCTGGACGGCGCGCCCGCGTTCTGCAGCTCGACCAGCGCCAGCGGGCCAGGGTGCTGCAGCGCCGCGCCCTCGAGCACGGCGCCCTTGGCCTGGAAGGCCTCCACCGTGAAGCTGGGCAGGATGTCGGGCGCGAGCAGGGTCTCCAGGTCCAGCGTGGCCGGGTCGAAGCGCACCGGGTAGTGCGTGGGCATGCCGGGTGTCCAGCCGAAGGCCTTGAAGTAGTTCGCCACCGAGCCGATCACGTCGGCCGGGCTGTCGAACAGGTCGACCTTGCCGTTGCCGTCGAAGTCGATGGCGTAGCGCGCCCAGCTGCTCGGCATGAACTGCGGCAGGCCCATGGCGCCGGCGAAGCTGCCCAGCAGGCCTTGCGGGTCGCTGCCGTTGCGCTGGCACAGGCTCAGCAATTGCTCCAGCTCGTCGCGGAAGAAGGCGCTGCGCGCGGCGGCGCGTGGGTGGCTGGCGGGGAAGTCGAAGGCGAGCGTGGTGATCGCGTCGATGACCTTGTGGGTGCCGGTGTGGCGGCCGTAGAGCGTCTCCACGCCGATGACGCCGACGATGAGCGAGGCCGGTACGCCGAACTCGGCCTCGGCGCGCGCCAGGGCCTCGCGGTTGTCCTGCCAGAAGGCTTGCCCGGCGGCGATGCGCGTGGGCTCGATGAAGCGCGCGCGGTAGGCGGCCCAGTTCTTGGGCACGCCGCGCGGCGGCGGCGTGACGCCGCGGATGGCGGCCTCCAGCCGCTGCGCCTGGCCGATCTGCGCCAGCACCCAGGCCGGGTCGAGCTGGCGGCGCGCGGCCAGGTCTTCGGCGAAGGCCATGGCGGCCGGGTGGTCGCGGTAGAAGAAGGGCGCTCGCGCGGACGGGCGGCTCGTGGGGCGCTGCTTGGCGAGGGGGGTGGCCTGGGCCAGGGCGACCGGCAGCGGCAGGGTGGACAGCGAGAGGGTGGCCAGGGCGGCCAGGGCGATCGATCGGCGTTGCATTGCCCGCGATTGGATCACGCGCGGCGGCGGACCGGCCAGGCCAGCCGGCGGAATTCCCGCCTCAGCTGGGCGAGGGTGCTGCCGCTGTCGCGCCCGTAGCGTTGGGCTTCGAGGCGCAACAGCCAGTCGGCCAGACCTTGAACGGCCGGGCCATCGCCCAACTGCGCTTTCATGCGTTGAGCCAGTTCGCGCGGGGGCGTGCGCTCGTCCGAGGCCACGCCCAGGCGCTCCAGCCGCTGGCGCGCGCGCCGCAGCAGGCGCAGCCAGGGATCGTGCCGCTGGCGTTCCCACAGGGCCCAGAGCGCGCCCAGCAGGCTCACGCCGACCACCACGCCCAGCAGCACGGTGGCCAGGTCCTGCCAGCTCGGCGAGGCGAAACCCAGCGCGCGCAGCAGCTCGAGCTGGCTGCCCTGCGTGTAGTCCAGCACCCACTGGTTCCAGGCATTGTTGACGGCCTCCCAGGTGGCGCGCAGCTGCGCCGTGAGCGTGGGGTTGAGGTTGCCGAGCGCGCCGGCGAAGGCCCCCGCGAAACCGGCGGCGGGCGCCTGCAGGCGCTGCATGGAGCCGATGCGGCCAGGGAAGACCGCGCCCGTGGGGTCCACGCGCACCCAGCCCTGGCCCTGCAGCCAGACCTCCGTCCAGGCGTGGGCGTCGCGCTGGCGCACGGTCCAGTAGCCGTCGACGGTGTTGGTTTCCCCGCCCTGGTAGCCCGTGACCACGCGCGCCGGGATGTCCATGGCGCGCATGAGCACGGCGAAGCCGCTGGCGATGTGCTCGCAGAAGCCCGCCTTGCGGTCGAACCAGAACTCGTCGGCGGTGTGCCGGCCGTAAACGCCGGGCTCCAGCGTGTAGCGGTAGCCGCCGGTGCGCAGGCGTTCGAGCGCGGCGTTCACCAGCGCCGGCGCGGCGGCGGGGCCGGGGCCGTGCTGTCGGCGCATCTCCTGCGCCAGCTGCAGGGTGCGCGGGTTGAAGCCGGGCGGCAGTTGCAGGTAGTCCTGCAGGCCGATCTGTGCCTGCAGCGGGCCGTGGCCGAAGTCCAGGTGGCTTTGCGCCCGGTAACGCACCAGGCTGTTGATGGGGCGCTGGGCGGTCCATTGCAGCGCTTCGCTCATGCGCACGCGGTTGCCGCCGGGCAGTTCGGGCGCGGCGGTGGCGGCTTCCAGCACGAAGACCCAGGGGCGCCGGTTGGGCTCCAGCGTGACCTCGTAGCCCACGGGCTCGCCGCGCGGGCGCAGCTGGGCCGTGAGGCGCTGCTCGCGCGGGAAACCCGATTCGAGCGGGCGCCACTGCCGGCCGTCGAAGCTGCCGAACACCGGGCCGCGGAAGTACAGCAGGCCGGCCGGCGGTGGGCGCGGGTCGTCGAAGCGCACGCGCAGCGCGATGCTGTCGTCCAGCGCGAGCTGGGCGATCTCGCCCACACGCATCTCGTCCGACAGGCCGCTGCGCCCGCTCGGGTCGGTGTTCGGCGTGCCCCACAAGGGCGCCAGGCGCGGGAACAGCAGGAACAGCACCAGCATGATGGGCGCGCCCATCAGCGCCATGCCGGCGGCGTAGCGCGCGGCCTGCGACAGCGGCGGCTGGCCCACGGGCATGTGCGCGTTCACCAGGGCCGTGAGCAGGCCCAGCAGCGCGACCAGGATGCCGGCCGCCGTGAGCAGCGACTGCGAGTAGAAGAAGTGCGTGAGCAGGGTGAAGAAGGCGAGGAAGAACACCACGAAGGCGTCGCGACGCGCGCGCAGTTCCAGGGTCTTGAGCGCCAGCAGCACCACCACCAGCGTGACGCCGGCCTCCTGGCCAAGCAGCGTGCCATGGCTGGCGAAGGTGGTGCCCAGCGTGAGCAGCAACAGCCCCAGGCGCCAGGGCCAGCCGGGCAGGGGGGCGGCGCGCAGCGCCAGCCGGGCGCGCCAGGCCAGCACGCCGGCGGTGAGCGCCGTGGTCCACCAGGGAATGTGCGCGGCCTGCAGGGCCACCACCCAGGCGATGACCGCGAGCACGAACAGGGTGTCGCGCGTCTCGCGGGGCAGCGAGGGTGGCGCACCGGCGGCGCGGGACGGTCGAAGCGCGTTCAGCACAGCGCGAGCGCCTCCAGGCACTGGTTGCGGTGCACCGGGCCTTGGTCGGGGGCGATCTCGCGGCCCGGCAGGCGCAGGCCATAGTCGAGTTCGAGCCGGTCGGCCATCAGCACCCAGGCGGTCAGGCGCGACACGCGTCCTTCCAGCCCCGTGCCGCCGCACTGGTTCAGGTCCAGCCAGAGCCGCTGGCGCTGGCTGGACAGGGCGTCGCGGCTGACCAGCTCGTCGCGCCCGCTCGCGAAGGCCTGGGCGGCTTTCTTCCAGACCACGGCCTTCATCGGGTCGCCGCGCCGGTAGGCGCGCACGCCGTCGTATTCGCCCGTGGCCTGCACGCGCGCGCTGCCGGCACCGCCCGACAGCGGTTCGCCGGGCGGCAGTGGCGGTGGGTGCTCTTCCGGCGTGGGGTAGACCAGGGCCTGGGCGGCCGGGCGCCACACCGTCCACACGCGAAAGGTGCCGAGCGGGAACAGGGTCATGGCGCTGAGTGCCGGCAGCTTGTGCAGGCCGCGCGCGGGCGGTTGCCAGGCCAGCTGCAGCTCGGCGCTGCCTTGGGCGGGCACGTCGGCCCAGGCCAGGGCCGGCGCGCCGCCGTCCTCGGGGAGCACGCCGAGGCCGATGCCGTGGCGCGCGCGCCGCCGCTCGCTGGACAGACGCACCTCCAGCACCACCGCCTGGTGCGCGTGCACCGGCTCGGGCGGGTGCAGGTGCAGCGTGAGACCCCGCAGGTTGTTGTGGCACACGTGCATGCCCACCAGGGCGCTGCCGGCCAGCAGGAAGGTCAGCAGGTAGCCCAGGTTGAGCTGGTAGTTGATGCTGGCCACCAGCAGCAGGAGCAGGGTGAGGGCCAGCATCCAGCCGGCGCGCGTGGGCAGGATGTAGACGTTGCGCTGGGTGAGCGTGAGCGTGTCGCTGCGCCTGAGCCGGTTGTGGAACCAGGCCCGCGCGCGCGCCCTGAGGTTCAGCCCCGCGGGTATTGCACCCAGGGCGCCGCGGAACCGGCGTTGCCGGGCCGCTGGCGCCGCCCCCTGGGGGGAGGCGCCGAAGGCGCTTCTGGGGGGGCTCATTACGGCAGGGGGACGGCGTCCAGCATCGCGCGCACCTGCTCCAGCGGACCGCGCCCGGCGTCGCGCACGGGGATCAGCCGGTGCGCCGTGGTCTGCGGCAGGATGGCGGCGATGTCGTCGGGCGCCACGTAGTCGCGGCCTTGCAGGAAGGCCTGGGCCTTGGCCGCGCGCACCACGGCCAGCGCGGCGCGCGGCGACAGGCCCTGCAGGAACCAGCGGCCGCTGCGCGTGGCGTTGACCAGGTCCTGCAGGTAGTCGAGCACCGGTTCGGCGGTGTGCACCTCGGCCACGGCGCGCTGTAGGCGGGCGAGCTCGTCGGCGTCCAGGGCCGGTGGCATCGAATCGATCAGCTCGCGCCGGTCCTGGCCGCGCAGCAGCTCGCGCTCGGCGGCGCGGTCGGGGTAGCCCAGCGACAGGCGCATGTGGAAGCGGTCGAGCTGCGATTCGGGCAGGGCGTAGGTGCCCAGCTGGTCGTGCGGGTTCTGCGTGGCGATGACGAAGAAGGGCTGGGGCAGGGCGCGCGTCTCGCCCTCCACCGTCACCTGCTTCTCTTCCATGGCCTCCAGCAGCGCGCTTTGGGTCTTGGGGCTGGCGCGGTTGATCTCGTCGGCCAGCAGCACCTGGGCGAACACCGGGCCCGGGTGGAAGACGAAGGCCTCGCGCCCGCGCTCGTAGATGGAGACGCCGATCAGGTCGGTGGGCATGAGGTCGGCGGTGAACTGCACGCGCGCGAACTGCAGCCCAAAGCAGCGCGCCAGGGCATGGGCCAGGGTGGTCTTGCCCACGCCGGGCACGTCCTCGATCAGCAGGTGGCCGCCCGCGAGCAGGCAGGCCACGCAGTCGCTGACCTGCTGCGGTTTGCCCACGATCACCGTGTTAAGCTGGCTCAGCAGGCGCTGGATCTTGGAGTCTTGTTGCATCTGGGCTTGCATATTGGCCGCGATTCTCACCGCAGTTCAGAGATGGCCCACGCCACTGGTTATTTCACGCACCGGGCATGCTGGCAGCACGACATGGGCGCCGGCCACCCCGAATGCCCCGAACGGCTCGATGCGATCGAGGACCGGTTGCTGTTGACCGGCCTGGACGCCGCGCTCGAGCGCCGCGAGGCCACGCCCGCCGCCCTGGCCGACCTGGAGCTCGCGCACGACCGCCTGCACCTGGCCGCGCTGCGTGGCCTGGCCGACACCCTCAAGGAAGACATCGCCGCCGGCGGGCCACAGCGCGCGCAGGTCGACCCCGACACCTCGATGAACGTGCACAGCTGGGAGGCGATCCTCATGGCCGCGGGCGCGGCCATCGACGCCACCGACGCCGTGCTGGCCGGCGAGCTGCGCAACGCCTTCTGCGCGGTGCGACCGCCGGGCCACCACGCCACGCGCCGCCAGGCCATGGGCTTTTGCTTCGTCAACAACGTGGCGGTGGCCGCCAAGTACGCGCTGGAGCGCCACGGCCTGAAACGCGTGGCCATCATCGACTTCGACGTGCACCACGGCAATGGCACCGAGGACATCATCGAGGGCGATGAGCGCATCCTCATGTGCAGCTTCTACCAGCACCCGTTCTACCCGGCGTGGACGCACTCCACGGCGAAGAACATGGTCAACCTGCCCGTGCCGGCCTATACGCGCGGCATGGACATCCGCGAGCTGGTCGAGACCTGCTGGATCCCGCGCCTGGACGACCACCGCCCGCAGATGCTGTTCGTGAGCGCGGGTTTCGACGCGCACCGCGAGGACGACATGGGCCAGCTGGGCCTGGTCGAGCAGGACTACGCCTGGCTGAGCGAGCGCATCCAGGCGGTGGCCGATCGCCACGCCCAGGGCCGCGTCGTGAGTTGCCTGGAGGGCGGCTACGCGCTGGACGCGCTGGCGCGCAGCGTGGAAGCGCACCTGCGCGCGCTTGCGGGCGTCTGAGCTGATGCCGTTTTTTTCCTGTCACCTGTTTTGACGATGAATCCTTCCTCCGCTTCGCTGCGGCCGGTGGACGACCTGTCCGCCTGGCTCAACAGCTTTCTGCAGCCGGCGGCGCTGGCCGAACTGGCCGCGCTGGCGGCCGTGGCCCTGCTGGCCTGGTCCCTGGTGGCCGGCCTGCGCCGCGCCCTGTCCATGCAGAACGAACCCCAGTCGGTGCTGTTCGGCCGGCGCATCGTCGATGGCGCGCTGTTTCCCATCGTGCTGCTGGTGCTGGGCTTCGTGGCGCGCGGGCTGTTGATGAACTTCGTGCCGCTGGCGGTCTTTCACGTCGCCATCCCCGTGCTGGTGTCGCTGGCGGTGATCCGCCTGGGGGTGAAGGTGCTGCAGGCGGCCTTCGACGACAGCCCCTGGGTGAAGGTGCTGGAGCGCACCATCTCCTGGGCCGCCTGGCTGGGCATGGTGCTGTGGGTCAGCGGGCTGCTGCCGGTGATGCTGGCCGAGGCCGAGGACATCCGCTGGAAGGTGGGCGCCACCACGCTGAGCCTGCGCACCCTCATCGAAGGCATCGTCACCGCGTCGGCGGTGCTGATCATCACGCTGTGGATCTCGTCGGCCATCGAGGCCCGGCTGCTGCGCAACGTCGTGGGCCGGGACCGTTCGCTGCGCCAGGCGGTGAGCAACGCCACGCGGGCCCTGCTCCTGTTCGTGGGCCTCATCGTCGCGCTCTCGGCGGTGGGCATCGACCTGACCGCCCTCTCGGTGCTGGGCGGCGCCGTGGGCGTGGGCATCGGCCTGGGCCTGCAAAAGCTCGCGTCCAACTACGTCAGCGGCTTCGTGATCCTGGCCGAGCGCAGCATGCGCATCGGCGACAACGTGCGCGTGGACAACTTCGAGGGCCGCATCACCGACATCAACGCGCGCTACACGCTGATCCGCAACCTCAGCGGGCGCGAGTCCATCGTGCCCAACGAGATGCTCATCACCAACCGCGTGGAGAACCTGTCGCTGGCCGATCCCAATGTCTGGCAGTCGACCGTGGTGTCGGTGGGTTACGACAGCGACGTCGACCTGGTGTCGCGCCTGCTGCTGGAGGCCGCCACCGCGCAGGCCCGCGTGCTCAAGAACCCCGGGCCCTCGGTGGCCCTGTCCAACTTCGGCGCCGACGGCCTGGAGTTCACGCTCGGCTACTGGATCGGCGATCCCGAGAACGGGCAGCTCGCGCTGCGCTCGGCGATCAACATGGCCATCCTCTCCTCGCTGCGCGCCAACGGCATCGAGATCCCCTTCCCGCAGCGCGTGGTGCACGTGCTGCGCGAGGGAGACGGCGCGGTGGCCGCTAGCGGTTCATGAAACCGGGCAGCCAGAGCGAGATCACCGGGAAGGCGATGAGAATGCCCAGCCGCACCACATCGGCCGTCACGAAGGGCCACACGCCGCGGTAGATGGTGGTCAGCTTGACCCCAGGCAGCAGCGAGTTGATGACGAACAGGTTCAGGCCCACGGGCGGCGAGATCATGCCGATCTCCACGATGGTCACGATGAGGATGCCGAACCAGATGGGGTCAAAGCCCAAGCCGGTGACCACGGGGAAAAACACCGGGATCGTGAGCAGCACGATCGCCAGTTCCTCCATCACCATGCCCAGAGCCAGGTAGATCACCATCATCACCACCACCACCATGATCGGCTCGGGGCTGAACTGCAGCACGAAGTCGCGCAGATCGGCCGGCATGGACGTGAAGTTGATGAAATTGGTGAAGATCATCGCGGCGATCAGGATGGTGAACAGCATGGCCGTGGTGCGCGAGCTTTCGATCAGCACCTCCAGCAGCAGCCGCGGCGTGAGCGTGCGGCGCGCCAGCGCGAAGAAAAATGCGCCCGCCGCGCCCATGCCCGCGCCTTCGGTGGCGGTGAACACGCCGCCGTAGATGCCGCCGATCACCAGCGCGAACAGCAGCGCCACCCCCCAGATGCCGCGGATGGCGGCCAGGCGCTGGCGCCAGGTGAAGCGCTCGGCGGGCGGGCCGGCCTGGGGGTCGCGCCAGGTGACGAACACCACGGCCAGGCACAGGCAGGTGATGGCGACGATGCCGGGCAGGATGCCGGCGATGAACAGCTTGCCGATGTCGGTCTCGGTGATGATCCCGTAGATCACCAGGATGGTGGACGGCGGGATCAGGATGCCCAGCGTGCCGCCCGAGGCAATGGCGCCGGTGGCCAGGGTCTCCTTGTAGCCGTGCGCCTTCATCTCCGGAAAGGCCACGCGGGTCATGGTGGCCGCGGTGGCGATCGACGAGCCGCAGATGGAGCCAAAACCGCCCGAGGCAATGATGCTGGCCATGGCCAGGCCGCCCGGGCGGTGGCCCACGAAGGCATTGGCCGCGTTGAACAACTCGCGCGCCATGCCGGCGCGGGCGACGAAATTGCCCATCAGCACGAACAGCGGGATGACCGACAGCACATAGGCGAAACCGGTTTCGAAGATCACCTGGCTGGTGCTGGCCAGGGCCGGCTGCCAGCCCCGCAGCACACCCATGCCCACAAAGCCCGCGGTGGCCATGGACACGGCCAGCGGCACGCGCAGGAAGGCCATGGCGAAGACGCCCAGAAAACCCAGCAGCGCGGCGGTCATGCGGCGTCTCCCGGCTGGGCCGCGCCGTGGAAAGCGGGCTCGGGAGGACGGAAGAAGACGAAGACCAGGTGCACCAGAGCGGTCACGAACAGGAAGAGCGCCATCATCCAGGCCACCGGCGCCATGGGCAGCTGCAGGTGGACCGTGATGTCGCCGTAGTCGAGAAAGCGGTCGGCGCGCAGCAGCATCAGGCGCGCCATCCAGGCGAAGGCAATGGCGCAGAACAGGTGCACCACGCGCTGCTGGATGCGCCGCAGGCCACTGGGAATGAAGGCGTCCAGCGAGTCGAAGACCACGTGCTCGCCGCGCCAGGAGACCAAGGGCAGCGCGCCGAAGATCACGATCACCATCAGGATCTCGGTGACCTCGAGCCCGCCGGGCACCGAGTGGCTGAAGAACTTGCGGCCCGTCACGTCGACGAGCGTGAGCAGCATGATGGAGAACAAGGCCATCGCGGCCATGAGGCCGGTCGACCAGCGCAGCGCGCGATCCAGGACGGTGAGCATGTCGGGGGAGCGTTCAAAAGCAACGGCGGGCAGCCGGGTTGGCGACTGCCCGCCGTGCGGGGTGGGTGGCGGCTCGATGCCTTACTTGACCTTCTTGATCTCGGCGCGGAACTCGGCCAGCACGGCCTTGGGGTCCTTCAGGCCCTTGGCCGCGGCGGCGGCGGCCCATTTGTCCTCCAGCTCGGCCTGCTTGGCGGCGACGGCCTTGATGAAGGAGTCGTCGGCCTGGATGCGCGCCACGCCTTGGGCCTTCTGCAGCTCGCGGCTGGCGGCGTCGACCTTGTCCCAGCCTTCGCCGAAGATGCGCGTGGCGACCTCGCCCGAGATCTTGTCGACCACGGCCTTGTCCTGCGCGGACAGGGCGTTGTACTTGGCCGGGTTCATCATGAACACGAAGCTGGTGTTGTAGAGGCCACCAGGGAAGGTGGTGGCGTGCTTGATCATGTTCAGCTTGAACGAGGCGATCGACTCGTCGGGGAAGAAGGTGCCGTCCATGACGCCGGTGGACAGCAGCTCGAAGGAGTCGGGCGCGGGCTTGAGCGTGGTGTTGAAGCCCATGAGCTTGGACAGCTCGTTGATGTTGCCACCGCCGATGCGGAACTTGAGCTTGGTGGCGTCGTCCAGTGTCTTCACTGGCTGCTTGCTGTTGAAGATGATGCCGGGCCCGTGCGTGAACACGGCCAGCACCTTCACGCCGCGGTGCTCGCCCAGCGGCGCGAAGTGCTTGGCGTAGAGGTGCTGGTAGGCCACCGAGGTGGCCAGCGCGCTGTCGCCCAGGAAGGGGAACTCGGCCAGCTGCGTGAAGACGAAGCGCCCCGGCGTGTAGCCGTCCACCGTGTAGGAAATGTCGGCCAGGCCGTCGCGCACGGCGTCGAAGGTGCCGGGCGCCGCCGCCACGGACTTGGGCAGGATGTTGCACTTCATGCGACCCGCGCTTTCCTTCTCCAGCAGATCGCACCACGATTTCTGCGCCATGCTCAACGTGTGCGTGGGGGGGACCCACGATGAGGCGGTGAACACGGTCTGCGCCGAGGCCGCGCCGGCGCTCAGCAGGGCGGCGGTGGCCAGGAGGGGAATCAGCTTCATGCGGGGTGCTCCAACGACGGGGTGAAGGGGCGCGCCATCGTTACTCAACATAAGTAAAGGGCGCAAATTCACTATAGGTGAACGCATTGCGCGACGCCCTCCAGACTTACCCGAGTTCGCCGACCAAGCGGTCGGCGAAATGACGCCCCAACGACATCCCGCCGTGCGTCGCGGGCATCGTGGCACCCGCGTGGCGATCGATATAATTCGAAAAAAGCACGGTCGTTCGATTTTCTGGCCATCGCTTTGGTCGCTCCCAGCGCCCACCTACAATGCCCAATTGACGTGCACGTCAATTGCACCCCGAACCCCAAACCACAGGAGCAGCTCAGCATGAAGGTTCTCGTCCCCGTCAAGCGCGTGGTCGACTACAACGTCAAGGTCCGCGTGAAAAGCGATGGCAGCGGCGTCGACATTGCCAACGTGAAGATGTCGATGAACCCGTTCGACGAGATCGCGGTGGAAGAGGCGGTGCGCCTGAAGGAGA
>Ga0209958_1001388_pt1 | contig 19060 bp, 13 predicted proteins | sample ThiBio_inoc_plan_FD_183942 | JGI IMG/M metagenome (GOLD analysis project Ga0209958, IMG submission 183942) | Wastewater bioreactor microbial communities from Cape Town, South Africa - Thiocy_inoc_plan (SPAdes) | ecosystem: Engineered > Bioremediation > Thiocyanate > Unclassified | place: South... | reverse complement strand
TTGCCGTCGCCTTACTCACCCTTGCGCCGCTGGTGCATTGCTGCACCCGCTCGACTTGCATGCCTAATCCACGCCGCCAACGTTCATTCTGAGCCAGGATCAAACCCTTCACAAATGGTCCTCGACGGCTCCGGCCCGAAGGCCCTCCCCGTCTCGGTCCCCACCCTCGAAGAGGTCTGAGGAAAATTCTCGCCGGCGACGTCCGGGGCCGAAGCCCCTTCCCTCGCCGAGCCGGTCTCGGATGCAACCGCCTCCGCCGTCGTTCTTCGGGCCCCGAGACCGGGGCCCGCGACGTTCCGGAGGACGTTGAATCGCACGCCGGCTCCCCTCGGGGGCTCGACTGACTCGACTCTACGCACCTTCCCGCTCGACTCCGCTCGTCCGTCCTCCGCTCCCCGCCCCCCTCTATAAGAGAAGGTAGGTCGCGTCCGACGCGAGCGTCGTCTCGCTGTCATTCACGATCGACCGGATTGTCAAAGATCGGCGGCTCTCCCTCGCAGTCGACCCGTCTCCGGACCTCCTGCGACGTCCCCGCCACTCGAGTTCGCGTCGTCCTCGACGATTTCGGCCGACCCGTCTTCGCGACCAGGTCGGCCGTTTCTCCTCGTCTCAGCGTTGTTTCGCTCGACAGGAGTGATAGTACCAGGAAACCTCCGGGGGTCAACGGTCTAGCGGCAAAAAATCACGGCAGCGATGCTCACTCTTGAGGCAAATTTAGAGTATCTCAGGAGTTACGATGGATGGTCCATCGCCGGATTGCAGGAATTTCTTCGGGGTCATAACGCCTTTCGCCCGAGTCTTTCGGTCGATTCTCGCGCTTCCGGCGTCGGAAATTCGGAGATCTTCGGTGTAGCGACCCCTCGCGGCTGCTTCGGAGGGCTTACGGCCGACCATTGAGGGCTCTGGCCTATCTCATGATGTCGTCCGGGGCCCCCCGCCCCTGCTCGGCAAGGTTCTTCATGATGCCGGCATCGGCGGAGGTCGCTCGTCTCGGCGGTGATCTCGCGTCCACACGCCTTCTTGCATTCCGCAGGCTCATGACGTACAAAGGGTGAGGTCGAAGATTTGTTCAACGGACGAACCTGCGACCCGCCTCCTGCCCGCGATCCCGCCAAGATCCGAACGCGATGCGCCCGCAAGGGTCGCCTTCCTGGCGGTCGCGGTGTTCGGGTCGTCCAGCCTTTGCAAGGTCGGCCAGCCATGAAGACCTCCACGGTCCCCTTGTCTGTGCGTCCCGATGTCGCGATCGGCCTGTTCCTCTTCCTCGGGTCGTGGGCCGTTGCGGGCGCTACACGCGCGGACGGGCCCGCGGACGGGCGTGCGATCTATGAGAAGCGCTGCCTTTCCTGTCACGGCAAGGCCGGCGAGGGGAGCCAGGACTATCCGCACGCCCTGATCGGCGACAAGTCCGTGAAGGAACTGTCGAAGTCCATCGCGAAGACGATGCCCGAGGACGACCCCGGGACGTGCGTGGGCGAGGAGGCCGACGCGGTCGCGGCCTATATCCATGATGCGTTTTATTCCAGCATCGCGCAGGCGCGCAACAAGCCGGCGCGGATCGAGCTGTCGCGGCTCACGGTCCGCCAGACCCAGAACGCGCTGATGGACCTGATCGGCTCATTCCGGGGGCCGATGGAGTGGGACGGCCCGAAGGGGCTCCAGGGCGAATACTCCAAGTCGCACCAGCACTGGAAGAAGGAAGACCGCATCATCGAGCGCGTCGATCCCGCGATCCAGTTCGATTTCGGCGTCAACCTGCCGGACTCGCAGGAGGTGGGGCATCGCTTCTATATCAAGTGGAGCGGCGGGATCCTCGCGCCGGACACGGGGGACTACGAGTTCGTCGTCCGGACCGAGCATTCCGTGAAGCTGTGGGTCAACGACGTCGAGACGCCGTTGATCGACCGTTGGGTCAAGTCCGGCGATGACACGGAGTTCCGCGAATCGATCCGGCTGATCGGCGGGCGCGTGTACCCGATCCGGCTGGAGCTTTCCAAGGGGAAGCAGGGGGTCGACGACAGCAAGAAGGTGACGCCGCCGCCGACCCCGGCGACCATCGCCCTGCTTTGGAAGCGGCCGAAGGGGGCGATGGAGACGATCTCGGCGCGGTACCTCTCGCCGAAGCGGACGCCCGAACTGTTCGTGCTCCAGACCGCGTTCCCGCCCGACGACCGCAGCATGGGTTACGAGCGCGGGACGTCGGTTTCGAAGGCCTGGGACGAGGCGACGACCGACGCTGCCCTGGAGACCTCCGGCTACATCGTCGAGCACCTGAACCGGCTGCTCGGCGTGAAGCCGGACGCGCCCGATCGCGAGGCCAAGGCGCGCGAATTCGCCGCGAAGTTCGTCGAGCGGGCCTTCCGCCGGCCGCTGACGGACGAGCAGAAGGCGACGTACGTCGAGAAGCGGTTCGCGCCGGGTGTCGACGTGGAGACGGCGGTCAAGAAGGTCGTGCTGGGGGCGTTGATCTCGCCGAATTTCCTCTACCTGGAGCCGGGCGAGGCGTTCGACGATTACGACGCCGCCGCGCGCATCGCGTTCGGGCTGTGGGACTCGCTCCCCGACGCCCCGCTGCTGGAGGCCGCCGGCAAGGGGGAGTTGAAGACGCGCGAGCAGGTCGCGAAGCAGGCCGAACGGATGGTGGACGACCTCCGCACGCGGGCGAAGCTGCGGGAGTTCCTCCTCCAGTGGCTCAAGGTCGACCGCGTCGCCGACCTGGCCAAGGATCCGAAGGCGTTCCCGGAGTTCGACGAGGCGGTCGCGGGAGACCTGCGGACGTCGCTGGAGATGTTCCTGGAGGACGTCGCCTGGGGCGAGGGCTCGGACTTCCGGCGCTTCCTCCAGGCCGACGAGCTGTACCTCAACGGCCGCCTGGCCAAGCTGTACGGGGCCTCGCTGCCGGCGGACGCGCCGTTCCAGAAGGTGAAGCTGGAAGGCGAGCCGCGGGCGGGGCTTTTGACGCATCCTTACCTGATGGCGAGCTTCGCCTACACGGGATCCAGCTCGCCGATCCACCGCGGCGTGTTCCTGGCGAGGGGCGTGCTGGGGCGGTCTCTGGCCCCGCCGCCGGAGGCCGTCGCGCCGCTGGCCCCGGACCTCCACGCCGGGCTGACCACGCGCGAGCGCGTCGCGCTTCAGACCAGCCCCAAGGCGTGCCAGATGTGCCACACGATGATCAACTCCGTGGGCTTCACGCTGGAGAACTTCGACGCCGTGGGCCGATTCCGCAAGGAAGAGCACGGCAAGCCGATCGACGCCAAGGGAGAGTATCAGTCCCAATCCGGCGAGACCATCGTCCTAGACGGCCCCCGCGACCTGGCGGAGTATCTCTCGGGTGCGGAGGAAGCCCGGTCGGCGTTCGCCCAGCAGTTGTTCCATTACCTCACGAAGCAGCCGATCAATGCCTTCGGGCCGGGCGAATTGAAGGGCCTGACGGGCGCGTTCGAGAAGCAAGGATTCAGCATCCGTCGGCTGATGGTCGACGAAATCGCGGCCTCGGCGTTGACCCCCCGGCGGCCCTCGGGCGATCATCAGGCCGAGGGCAAGTCCGTCGCGTCGGCCCCCTGAGACGAGGCCGACGCCCCGGGCCGAATGGTCGGACCCGATCACCCCAACCTCCGGCGATGCGTCGCCATCCCCCAGGAGACGAGACATGGCCCGGACCCGATCGCGACGCGAGTTCCTCCGCGACCTCGGCCTCAGCGCGGCGGCCCTGCCGTTCGTGCTCAACCTGCCGAGCCTGGGGTTCGCCGGGACCGCCGCGCGGAAGAAGCGGATGGTGGTGATGTTCAGCCCCAACGGCGTCATCCCGGACGCCTTCTGGCCCGACGAGGAGGGGGCGGACTTCAAGCTCAAGGAGAGCCTCTCCCCGCTGGAGCCGTTCAAGGACCGCACCCTGGTCCTGCACGGCGTCTGCGACAAGGTCCGCGGCGACGGCGACAACCACATGCGCGGGATGGGCTGCCTGCTCACCGGCATCGAGCTGTTCCCGGGGAACATCCAGGGGGGCTCGGACACGCCGGCCGGCTGGGCCAGCGGTCTGTCGATCGACCAGGAGATCAAGAAGAAGTATCAGGCCGACGACGCCACCCGCACGCGGTTCGGCTCGCTGGAGTTCGGCGTCATGGTCCCCGAGCGGGCCGACACCTGGACCCGCATGGTCTACGACGGCCCCAACAAGCCGATCGCCCCCATCGACGACCCCTACCGGATGTTCTCCAAGCTGTACGGCCGGATGAAGGACCAGGCCAGCCTCAAGAGCATCCTCGACGACGTGAAGTCCGACCTGAAGAAGATCGAGACCGCCGTGAGCGTGGAAGACCGGCGCATCCTGGAGGAGCACGCCACGTTCGTCCGCGAGATGGAGCAGGAGCTGAAGTCGGGCGACGGCGCCGGGCTGGACCACCCCGTCCCCGAGCTGGAGCCGGGGATCAAGACGGTGAACGACGAGATCCCGAAGATCAGCAAGACGCAGATCGACCTGATGGTCCAGAGCTTCGCCGCCGACTTCGCCCGCGTCGCCACGCTCCAGTACACCAACTCCGTGGGCATGGCCAAGATGCACTGGCTGGGCGTCGACGAGGGCCACCACGAGCTGTCGCACAACCCGGACAGCGACAAGGCGTCGGTCGAGAAGCTCATCAAGATCAACAAGTGGTTCTGCGAGCAGCTGGCCTACATGGCGAAGCGCCTGGCCGAGACCCCGGAGCCCGGCGGCCCCGGCTCGCTGCTCGACAACACGACGATCATCTGGACCAACGAGCTGGGCAAGGGGAACTCGCACACCCTGGACAACATCCCGTTCGTCCTGTTGGGGAACGGCCTGGACTTCAAGATGGGGCGGTCCCTCAAGTACAAGAAGGTCCCGCACAACCGCCTGCTCCTCTCCATCGCCCACGGCATGGGCCACACCGAGCTGAAGAAGTTCGGCAACCCCGACCACTGCGGCGACGGCCCGCTCGCCGACCTGACCTGATCCGGTCGAGCCGAATCCTTCGACCGTCACGGATTTCCGGGGCCATGACCAGTACCGTTCGGCACGACTTGCATGGAGAAGCGGGCGAAGCCCGACTGAAGTCCCCTCTCCCGCCGGGAGTGGGGACTTCAGGCTCGTCTCCGCCCTTCCCCTAGGCAAGTCGTGCCGAACAGTATTGCCGGACCGCCCGGCGCGGGGCCGTTCAGGCCCGAGCCGCGGCGGCGTGGTCGTAGGTGGAGATGTTGAGGTCAACGCCGGTGACGCCGACGCCCTCGCGGATCGGGGTCCAGGTGGGGAGGTCGCAGAGGCCGCCGCCGAGGAACGTGTGGTGCCAGAGCTGCGTGGCCGCGACGCACGTCAGGCTCAGGTCCATGATGATCCGCTTGGGGGCGAACTTCGGGAACCGGCCGTGCGCGGCGATCTCCTTGGCGATCAGGTCGGCGTCGAAATACCCGGTCTTGCGGAGTGATTCACGGCTGAGGAGCTGGTCCACCCACGCGGGCCGGGCGGAGTCGAAGAACGCCTCCGAGCGGCTGGCGCGGAACATCGTCTTGGGGCGGTTGGCGATCTTCTTCGGCAGCGTCCGCGCGGCCACCTGCCGCAGCAGCCACTTGTCGGTCAGGCCCTTCAGTTTGTACTCGGGGGCGATCGTGGAGCAGAACTTCACGACGTCCTCGTCGAGCAGAGGATAACGGGCCTCGACCGACGAGTTCATCGCGACCCGATCCCCCTTGCCGTGCAGCAACAGCCCGGCCAGCATCACCTTGTAGCCGACGTACAGCGACTGGTTCAGCGGGGCCCAGCGGGGGAAGTTGGGGTTGGTGATCCCCAGGTCGTCATAAGCGGCGTAGGTGCCGAGGTCGTCCCACATGTCGCCCGAGTACAGGAACGTGCGCGCCTGGGCCATCAGGTCGTAGACGTCCTGCTGGGCGGTGCGGGCCCCCTGGAAGCCGTATCGCGGCGGCAGGTGCGCGGGGTCCCCCTTCATCGAGCCGACGATGACGTCGCGGATCTTGGACGGGGCCCAGTTGCCCAGGGTGCGGCGCAGGACGTTGCGCACCTGCTGCGACTTGAACCAGGGGTAGCCGGCGAGCGCCTCGTCGGCCCCCTCTCCCGTCAGCGCGACCTTGTAGCCCTGGGCGTGGACAGCCTTGGCGAGCTGCATCAGGCAGGCGGCGGAGGAGTCCATCACGGGCCCCTCGGCGGCGAGGATCAGCTCGGGGTAGGCGTTGATGATGTCGGCGCGGTCCATCGTCACCATCGTCAGCTTGGAGCCCAGCGCCTCGGCCGACTCCACGGCCTGCGAGCGCTCGTCCGGCCCCGCCTTGTTCAGGCCGATGGTGAACGACGGCACGGCGTAGCCGCGCTCGCGCGAGCTGAGGCCCAGGACGACCGTCGAATCGAGCCCGCCGCTGATGTAGCTGACGACCGGGACGTCGCCCCGCAGGCGACGCTCGACGGCCTGGCGCATCAGGTGCTCCAGCTCGTCGACCAGCGGGGTCGGGTCCTTCATGCGGACCTCGGCCCCTGCGTCGGGGAAGTCGAGGTCCCAGTAGCGGTGCTTCTCGACCCGCCCGTCCTTCACGGCCAGGAAGTGGCCGGGCGGGAGGATGTGGATCCCCTCGAAGAAGGTCCGCGAGGTCCCGGCGCAGAACGTGTTGAAGAAGATGTCGATGCCGCGGCGGTCGGCGCGGGCGTCGATCATCCCGGAGGCCAGGATCGCCTTGATCTCCGAGCCCCAGAGCAGCCAGCCGTCGACCTCGGCGTAGTAAAGCGGGCAGATGCCCACGCGGTCGCGGCCCAGCAGGAGCAGCCGCTCCTTGCGGTCCCACAGCGACACCGCGTACTGGCCCCGCGCCTTGTCGAACATCGCCCGACCCAGGTCCTCGTAGAAGTGGACCCAAAGCTCGGTGTCGCAGCGCGTGGCGAGGGTGTGGCCGCGGTCGACCAGCTCGCGCTGGAATTCGGGGTACTCGAAGACCTCGCCGTTCTGGGCCACCCAGACCGTGCCGTCCTCATTGCTGATCGGCTGCCGGCCGCCGGCCAGGTCGACGATGGCGAGCCGACGGGCCCCCAGCGCGACGCCGGGCTCGACGTGAGACTGCTCGTCCTCGGGCCCGCGGTGGGCGATCGCCCCCAGCATCGCCCGGAGGCGGTCGGTGGGGAACTCGCGCCGACCACGCAGATCCAAGGCCCCCGCGATGCCGCACATGGTCGCTGAATCTCCTGGTCGTGGCGTCGTCCCGTCCGAAATCCCGTCTCAACACTATACCACGCCGAAGCAAGGCCGACCTGCGCGGGCGGGCCGCCTGGGCCGGTTGCGATGAGATTGCGGCCTGTGCGGCCGGTCCCTCGGCCGAGGGCCGAGAGGGGGACCGCCGGCTTCGACGCGGTAGATGCTTGAAACGACCGGCCGGAAGGCGGTATGAAACGATCCCCCGCCCCTCCGGCGAGGGCGGGGGGAGGCCGGCTCGGTCATGTTCGCTCCGCCGGGTCGGGAAAGGAGGCCGTCGTGTCGATCCTGCTGTTCATCAGCCTGCTGCGGTCGCCCCAGCTTGGGGACGCGATCCCGGGAGCCCTCTCCTCCCCCGCGTCCGTCCGCGCCTTGCAAGAGCCCGCCGCGCCCAATCCCAACAAGGTGAACCGCGTCGCGTTCACCCTGGGCCTCGGCTTCCAGCAGGCGTCGGGCCCGCTGATCGTCCGCGGGGCCTGGACGCCCAAGGATCCGCTCCACGTCGCGGTCCGCGTGCTCCCGCCGTCCATCTACGTCTCGTGCACCGTCGTCTGGGTGGTCGAGGACGCGCCCGCGGCGGCGCCCGGGAGCGGGCCCCCTCAGTAGCCGCGGGGGCGGTCGGGCGTCCAGCCGTCGTAGTAGGCGTCCATCGCCTTGACCTGCTGGGCGCGGTCGTAGAAGAGGAAGGCGACGCCGATGCCCGTCAGCGCGCCGCCGACGTGGGCCAGGTAGGCCACGCCGCCGGACTCGCCCATCTTGCCGAAGCCCTGCACCCCCAGCCAGATCTGGAGCACGATCCAGCCGCCGATGACGATCACGGCCGGGAGCAGGGTGATGAAGCGGAAGACCAGGACGCGGATCTGGTTGTGCGGGAACCAGACGACGTAGGCCCCCATGATCCCGGCGATCGCCCCGGAGGCGCCCAGGGTGGGGATCGTCGAGTTCGGCGCGGCGGCGATCTGCGCCAGCGAGCCCATCAGGCCGCACGCCAGGTAGACGATCAGGTAGCGGACGCCCCCCAGCACCTCCTCCACGTTGTCGCCGACGATCCAGAGGTAGAGCATGTTCCCCAGCAGGTGGGCCAGCCCGCCGTGGAGGAACATGGCCGTGAACAGCGTCAGCCAGACCGGGATGGGGCTGGGCGCGTGCGGGATGGCGTCGCGGGCGTCGATGACCAGGGTGCCGTCGGGGGCCTGCCGGATCGCGCCGGGGGCCAGCCCGGGCCGGGGGATCGGCCCTTCCAGATCCTGCGCGTGCGTGACCTCCCACGGCGTGCAGGCCAGGGCCATCGTGAACTGGTCGCCGCGCTGGGCCTGGAGCAGGAACATCGCGACGTTGGCCGCGATCAGCGCGTAGGTGACCACCGGGATGATCCGCGTCCGGTGGAGGTCGCCGAGGGGGAGGACCATGAGGGGTGTCCGGGTCGACGGGGCGGCCGTGTCCAGCCCGACGGGCGCGGGCGGCGGGTCCCCATTCTGACGTCGAGGCCGGCCTTCGGGAAGCCCGGACCCGAAGGTCCGGGTCGACCTCCTGATTTCAGGATGTAATAAAATCGGCGATGGGTCGTATGGTCGTGTCGCCGAAGCGCCGGTCCTGTTCGCGGCGATCTTGCGGCCTGACCAGAACCGACGGCATCGTAAGGAGGCGTCGACCATGCGACGAGCGACTGGCCTGATCCTGGGGGCCCTGCTGGCCCTGGCCCCGGGCGTCCTCCACGCCGAATCGCTGATCTTCACCCAACGGTTCGTGGCCGACTTCGAAACTGGCGTTCGTGGCGGGGACGCCGCTCAATCGGGAGCTGGTCGACACGCCCTTCATCGCGTGTCGCGCCGTGGGCGACCTGACGTTCGTGTTCGACCCCGCGCTGAACGACCCGTCGCAGCCGACCACGGCGGCGATCGTCGGCGTCACGGGGACGCTGACGGGCGAGTCGCCGGGGTTCCTGCTCCCCTACTCCCTGACGCCCGACCTGGAGTTCCTGCACGGCAGCCTGACCGACATCGTCCGGGACGGCTCCGGCGAGGTGATCTCGGCCAACGTCGCCGACCTCCAGATGCGCTGGCGGATCGACGGCCCCATGGGCATCACGCTGTTCACCCAGGCCGGCCTGCCGTTCAACGGGGTCGTGACGTCGATCCCGTTCGCGGCGGGGACGGTCCTCGCCGGGCCCGACCTGTTCGAAGGCTACATGGCGACCCCGAACGGCCCGCTGTTCGTGGCCTACGGCCGGAACCGGACGCTGACGGCCGTCCCCGAGCCCGCCTCGACGGCCCTGGCCGGCCTGGGGGCGATCGGCGTCCTCGCCGCGGCCCGGAGGGGCCGCCGCTGAACGACCGCGGGGGCCGGCGACGTGCGAGCCGCCGGCCCCCTTCGCGTCGTCAGGCCCAGATGGTGCGGACGGGTTGCGAAGGCCCCTCGGCTTCGAGCTTGTCCAGCTCGCCGCGGACCCGGGACAGGCCGAAGGCGCAGAGTTCGAAGTGCTCGCTGAGCCGGCGGAGGACCGGCCGGTCGTCGCTGCGCGGGCTCAGGGTGCTGGCCAGGTAGTACGAGCGCTTCCCCTGGCGCTGGTAGTCCAGCAGGCCGTCGGCCGTGCCGGAGCCCAGGCGACGGAGGGCGTCGGGGTAGAGGCCCGTCCAGAAGAGCGTGAAATCGCCGACGTGGCGATGACACTCGCCCCGGCGTTCCTCGTCCTCGGCCGACTCGGCCTCGGCCAGGATGCGGGCCACCTCGAACAGCGGCCGGCCCTCCTGGTCTCGGATCCGGCCGTGCGCCTGCGTCGGCGTGAACGACGCCAGCAGGTTGGAGACGTAGCCGACGAGCGAGGGGTCTCCCACGCCCAGCTCGGCCATGAAGGTCGACTCGGTCAGCCCGCGGAACATGCGGTGGAGGGGGTGCGATTCGGAAATCATGCGTGATTTCTCCGAAACGGGGTCGTCCGTGCCCTCGAATCCTTACGAAGTCGTTCCGATAATCCGGCCTCTCCTGCGTTGCGATGGGTGCGATCGGGATGGGCTCATGCGAGCCGCGAGCCCACCTAAGCAAACAATGCGCCGTCTCCGCCGCGCGGGGAAGTCAAATCCCCGGAGAATCCGAGCCTCGCCCGGAACAGATTCCAAGGTTTGGGCTTGCGCGGCCGGCCCCTCGCCCCTCGGCGGAGGCCGTCGGGCGACGCCGCCTCGATCTTCGGCACCCGGCTCCCGCTCCGGAGGCGTGGACCCGGTCGCTCGCCGTCCGCCTTGAACGACCGGGCGGATCCTGTCATGATGGCGGGGTGGGACCCCGGGCGGCGCGGGACGACGATCGGCGATCACGGCCCGACGCCGATCGATCGTCAGGAGGACATGGTTTGCGAATCACGTTTCATGGGGCCACCCGGCAGGTTACGGGGAGCGCCCACCTCCTGGAGATCGGGGATTCCCGAATCCTGCTCGACTGCGGCCTGTTCGACTCCGACCGGATCGACCCCGCCAGCCAGAACCGCCGGCTGGAGTTCGACCCGCACACGCTCGACGCCGTGGTCGTCTCCCACGCGCACAACGACCACATCGGCCGCCTGCCGTTCCTGGTGAAGCAGGGGTACAAGGGGGACATCTACGCCACCCCCGCCACCGCCGACATCACCAGCATCATGCTCCGCGACAGCGCCCGCATCCAGCGCGAGGACGTCCGGCTGGCCCACGTCCGGCACCCGAACATCGAGGCCCCGGATCCGCTGTTCGAGCTGTTCGACGTCGAGTGGATGGTCGAGCGCCTGGTCCGCGTCCCGTACGAGCAGCCCCGCGAGATCGCCCCGGGCGTCTTCCTCACCTACCGCGACGCCGGCCACGTCCTGGGCTCGGCGATCGTCCAGATCGATTACGAGGAGGAGGGCCGCCCTCGCCGGTTCGTCTTCACCGGCGACCTCGGCCGCCGCAACACCGGCCTGCTGCCCGACCCCGCGATCGTCAAGGACGTCGACGTCCTGGTCTGCGAGAGCACCTACGGCGACAAGGAGCTGGAGCCCTACGAGAAGCTGATGAAGCAGCTCCACGCGATCGTGGCGCGGGCGATCCGCCTCGGGGGGAAGATCGTCATCCCGGCGTTCAGCCTGGGGCGCACCCAGCGCATGGTCTACTGCCTCCAGGAGCTGTTCGCCACGACCAAGCTCCGGCCCATCCCGATCTACGTCGACAGCCCGCTGGCCACCCGCCTGACCGAGATCCACCGCGACCACCCCGACGCCTACACGCCCGAGGCCCGCGCCCTGATGGACCGGGACCCTCTCTACTTCGGGTCCAAGCACGTCGAATACTGCATGAGCTTCGAGGACTCGCGGCGGCTGAACTACCAGCGCGGGCCGATGGTCGTCATCTCGTCGTCCGGCATGTGCGAGGCCGGGCGGATCCGCCACCACCTGCGGCACGTCGTCTCCGACCCGGACAACGCGATCGTCATCGTCAGCTATCAGGCCGAGGACACCCTGGGCCGGAAGATCTCCGAGGGGGTCGAGCGGATCCAGATCCTCGACAACTGGTACGACCTCAACGCGGCCGTCTACGTCCTCGACGGCTTCTCCGGCCACGCCGACCGCGCCGACCTGGCCTGGTGGTTCGAGCAGACCGGCGGCGGCATCGAGCACGGCTTCCTCGTCCATGGCGAGCCCGGCCCGATGGACGCGCTCGTCCCGGTGCTCCAGCGCTTCGTCAAGAACCCCGTCCGCACTCCGGACCTGCACGAGAGCTTCGAGGTCTGAGATGCCGGACTCGGGCGAGGTCAGGCCCTGGGACGTGCTGGTCCTGGCGACGTTCGCGCCGCTGGGGGCGTCCGCGTCGGTCCGGCTCTCGCCGAACCTGGGCCCAGCCGACCTGGGCGTCGCGGCGTCGATCCCGATCCCGCGCGGGCCGGGCGAGTTCCTGGTCGGCGTGATCTCGGATTCGCCCGGACCCGGCTCGATCCCGATCCTGCTGACGACGCGCCGGATCATCTGGTTCGAGCGCATCGAGCCCGCCCCCGGCGCGGACGACCGCCGGCCGACGCTGAGCGGTCGCGCGGCGGACTACCTGGACCTCGGGCCCGAGGTCGTCGCGGACGGGGCGACGGTGGACCTCGGCATGGGGCGCGTCGTCCCCCTGCCGCCCGACGGCCGACGGCTGGCCGAAGCCCTGGCGACGGCGCTGCGGGCCCTCCACCGGGCCGCGACGACCGGCGAGGCCCCGGAGATCGCCCCGGCGCTGGCCGAGCGGATCGCCGGGGCGATCCCGAAGGCCCTCGCGCTCGACGCGAGCCTGGCCGACGCGGGCTCGCAGCGGGCCAGCTTCCGGGACGAATTGCTGGCGGCTTCGCCGCGGGTGTACATGACGCCGGCGATCGTCGTCGCGTGCGTGGCCGCCTGGGCGGCGATGGTCGCGAGCGGCGTCCCCGCGGGCGATCCGGATTCGGGCGACCTGCTCGCCTGGGGCGCCAACGACGCCGTGCGCGTCGCGGTCCAGGGGGAGGCGTGGCGGCTGCCGGCGAGCGTCTTCCTGCACGGCGGCGTCCTCCACCTGGCGGTGAATATGTGGGCCCTGGCCGGGATGGGCCCGCTGGTGGAGCGGCTGTACGGCCCGCTCCGATTCGCCGCGCTCTACATGGCGGCGGGCGTCGGCGGGGCGCTGGCGAGCACGGCGATCGGCCCGGCCCGCACGAGCGTGGGGGCCTCGGGGGCGATCTTCGGCGTGCTGGGGGCGATCCTGGCCTTCCTCCTGGTCCGCCGCCGCGCCATCCCGCCCAGCGTCCTGAAGCCGCTGCGGTCGCAATCGCTCGGGTTCGTGATCTTCAACGTCGCGTTCGGCGCGGCCGTGCCGACGATCGACCAGGCGGCCCACCTGGGAGGGCTGGCGACGGGCTTCCTCGCCGGCCTGGCGCTCGCGCCGCCCTGGCCCCGGCGGGGGACCTCGGCCGCGGGCCTGGCGCGATCGATCTTCGCGATCGCGGCGGTCGCGACGGCCGTGGTCGCCGCCTGCGCCGGCGTGGTCCGCTGGCGGGCGGGGACGATCACGCCGAGGGACCTGTACCGCGACTTCGCCATCCAGGCCGCCCCCGTCCAGGAGAGGCTGATCCGCACGGTCCATGACCTCGCGGACGTCGCCGGCGAGATCGAGGCGGCGGGGGGCGAATCGACGCGGGCGGACCTCGCCGCGCGGCTCGCCGACCAGGAGCGCGAGGGCCGCGCCAACCTGGTCGCGTTCGACGCCCTCCGGATCCCCGACCCCAGGCTTCGGGAGTTCGCCGACCGGATGGCCGACGCCCAGCGCGAGCAGGTCGCCGCCGTCGAGGCGGCCCGCCGCTACGTCCGGTCGGGCGACCGTCGCGACCTCGAAGGGCCCGGCGGCTTCATCCGTTGCGCCGAGGCCATGAAGCGGCTGCGGCAGGCCGCCGGCAGGCTCCATGAGGGCTACCTCCGCGACAACGGGCTGATCGAGCCGGCCGACCGGCCCTGACGTCCCCCGTTTCGCGACGGAATAGCCTCAAGTCGCCGCGGGCTCGACGCGCACGCTCCTCGCCTTGAGGATCATGGTCACGGGGAGGCCGACGGAGAGGCCCATCGCGGCGGGGGTCGAGGCGAGGGTGCTGGCCAGCCAAAGCGTCGCGCCGGCGCGGACGACGACCTCGGCCTCGCGGCCGTGGACGGCGACGGCCTCGACGACCCCCTCGACCTGGTTGCGGGCGCTGAGGCCCGCGATCGGGCCGACGGCCAGCATGACCTCGTCGCCGGCGACCTCGACGTCCACGCGGGCCCCCGCCGGCAGGTCGACGGGCGCGACGAACAGGGAGGGGCCGCCGTCGAGGGCCACGCGGGTCCACTCGCCGCCGGGCTCGTGCTCGGCGACCGTCCCCGCGAAGGCGTTGCGGATCCCCTCCAGGTGCAGCAGCGACGCCCGGCCCCCGGCGCGGGCCAGGACGTCGGCCGGAGGCCCCTCGGCGACGACCCGGCCGGCTTCGAGCAGGAACAGCCGCGTCCCCAGCGTGACCGCCTCGGCCGGGCTGTGCGTGACGTAGAGGATCGGGATCCCCTCGGCCTGCTGCACCCCGCGCAGGCGGTCGAGCAGCCGGCGGCGGCCGGGGAGGTCCAGGGCCGAGACCGGCTCGTCGCAGAGCAGCAGCCGCGGCCGAGGCGCGAGCGCCCGCGCCAGGCCGACGCGCTGACGCTCCCCCCCCGAGAGCGTGGCGATCCCCCGGCCCAGCAGCGCCGAGACCCCGCAGAGCGCCGCCACTTCCTCCACCCGACGGGCCCTCTCGGGCCGACCCGCCCCCTTCAGCCCGAACCCCACGTTCCCCGCGACGTCCAGGTGCGGGAACAGGAGGTCGTCCTGGAAGATCATGCCGATCCGACGCCTCCGCAGCGGGACGTCGACCCGGCGCGCGGCGTCGAACAGCGTCTCCCCGGCCAGTTCCACGCGGCCGTCGTCGGGCCGGGCCAGGCCGGCGATCAGCCGCAGCAGCGTCGACTTGCCCGCGCCCGAGGGGCCGAACAGGACGCCGATCTCGTCGCCCAGGCGGATCGTCGCGTCGATGGTCAGCCCGGGGTGGACCCGTCGGACGACCCGGGCGTCGAGGGTGGTCAAGGCCGGACCTCCCGTCCCGGGAGGGTGCGTTGCACGAACGCCAGGGCCGCGACGGAGATCGCCGAGACCCCCAGGGCGAGCGTCGCCGCGCGGCGGGAGTCGCCCGATTGGACGGCGTCGTAGATCGCTAGCGAGGCCGTCTGCGTCAGGCTGGGGATGTTCCCGGCGACCATCATCGTCGCCCCGAAGTCCCCCAGCGCCCGCGCGAACGCCAGCACCAGCCCCGCGGCCAGCCCTCGCCAGGCTAGCGGCAGCGTGACGGCCAGGAAGACCGACGCCTCGCCCCTCCCCAGCAGCCGCGCCGCGTCTTCCAACCGCGGGTCGACGGCCTCGAAGGCCCCCCGGGCGGGCAGCAGGAACAGCGGAAACGCCGCCACCGCCGAGGCCAGCACCGCGCCCGACCCGTGGAAGACAAGCACCACGCCCAGGGCCTCCTCCAGCCACCTCCCCAGCCACGCCCGCCGGCCGATCGCCTGGAGCAGCAGGTAGCCCACGACCGTCGGCGGCAGCACCAGCGGGAGCGCCAGGATCCCGGCCGCCAGCCCCTTGCCGGGGAATCGCGAGCGAGCCAGCACGAGCGCCGCCGGCACGCCGACGACGGCCACGCCGACCGTCGCGGCCGTCGCGACCTTCAGCGAGAGCCAGAGGGGGCCGAGGTCGTCGAACACGCGAGAGGGCCTCGGGTCAGGGTTGCGGCGGCGCGAAGCCGTGGCCGGCCAGCACCCGCCGGCCTCCCCCGCGGAGCAGGAAGGCGACGAACTCCCGGGCTCGGGCCTTGTTGGGCGACTTCGCCGTGATCCCCAGCCCCTGGATCCGGGGCGGGTACAGCGCCGGGTCGACCTCGACCGCCTTCGATTTCGCCCCGGCGACGAGCGAGCGGCTCACGAGGGCGGCGTCGGCGTTCCCCTCCTCGACGTGGAGGAACGCCTGGGAGACGGAGCCGGCGGGGACGATCTTCGCTTGCAGGGGCTCCCAGAGCCCCGCCTTCTCCAGCGCCGCGCGGGCCGCCTTGCCATAAGGGGCGACCTCCGGGTTGGCGATGGCGACCTTGCGGATTTCGGGCTTCGCCAGGTCGGCCAGCGAGCCGACCGCGGCGGCGACGTCGGGGTGGACCAGGAGGACGAGCGAGCCGCGGGCGTAGGGGACGACGGAGCCGGCCTCGACGTGCCCCTCCCCCTCCAGCGCCTTGGGCAGCGTCAGGTCGGCGGAGAGGAAGACGTCGAACGGCGCCCCGCCGCGGATCTGCTCCGCCAGGTCGCCCGAGGCGCCGAAGGTCGGCGGGGCGACGGGGCCGTCGCGGTCGCCGTAGATCGCCAGCACGTCGGGCAGCGCCCGCTGGAGGTCGGCCGCGGCGGCGATCCGCAGCGGGGCCCGGGCCGGGCCGGCGTCGCCGGGCCTCCCCGAACAGCCGGCGAACGCCAGCAAGGTCATCAGGGCGAGGCTCGTCGCCCGGTGCATCCCACGGCTCATGATCTTGGGTCGGCTCCCGGACGGCGTCGGACGCCGCCCCGACGGTCGGGCGCGGCGTCGGGGCGATTATACTCCTATTATAAGGAGGATGTCGCGACGGCGCCCGGCCGTCGGATGTGCCTTTGGAATTCGGCAGGAGTCAAGCTCGCGGACGTCTTCCCCCCTCGCGGGGGAAGACAGACCGCGAAGCGGTCAGATGAGGGGGACGCGAAGCAGGGGCTCCGTCGCGACTTCGAAGGCCCGCCCGACCGGCTCGGGAGTCCGACGGCCGTCGCGCTTGTCGTCCCCCTCATCCGGCCCTTCGGGCCACCTTCCCCCGCGAGGGGGGAAGGACGTCACGACGGTTCGCGATCGCGAGCCGCCGAATTCCAAAGGGATGCCCCGGCCGCCGGCCGTCGCTGAGGTTGCGACCCCGGGCCGAATCGGGTAATAGGTGCAGGTCCCCGCCGCGAGCCCGCCCGCCTCGACTTGCCCCCGCGACGTCCGGCGGGAGACAATCCTCACTATCCGACGGCCCCGCCGCGTCCCGCGGCCGTCCCTTCTTCGAGGAAAGGCCCCGCCAAGGATGAAGACGGAACAGTTTCTCCAGCACCACGGCATCAAGGGCAATCCGTTCAGCGAGGAGGACGCCCAGACCGACACCGTCTTCAAGCGGCGGTGCCTCACCACCATCCACCACCCCGCCTGGAGCAAGGTCTTCGGCCAGCCCGAGAACCCCTCCACCGCCCTCGTCTTCGGCGAGAAGGGGAGCGGCAAGACCGCCCTGCGGCTCCAGATCACCTCGGAGATCGAGGAGTACAACCAGGCCAACCCGTCGGAGCGGGTCTTCGTCATCTCCTACGACGACTTCAACCCGTACCTGGACAACTACCGCGTCGCCATCAAGTCGAGCGACACGAACCAGGTCCTGAAGCGGTTCCAGCTCCAGGACCACATGGACGCCATCCTCTCGCTGGGCGTCACCCACCTCGTCGACCTGCTGACCTCCGAGAAGGTCGACCTCTCCGTCCTCAGCCTGGACCAGCGCCGCGACCTGCTCCTGCTGGCCGCGCTGTACGACGCCTCGACCGGCGAGCCGATCGAGCGCCGCTGGAGCCGCCTCCGCCGCCGCTCGGGCTTCCGGCCGCTCTGGAGCCGCCGCGACTTGCAGATCGGCTTCGGCACCACGCTGGCGGTGGTCGCGCTGGTCTTCCTGTTCCCGAGCCTGCGGTCGTGGTCGCTGCTCCCCTGGCTGCTGGTCCCGCTGGTCGCCGGCTGGGTCTACTGGGCCTGGCGGATCGCCCGCGCCGAGTGGTACTCGCGCGACATCCGCAAGGGGATCAAGGTGCTGAACCGCGACCCCTCCGCCCTGCGCTGGGAGCTGCTCTGGTTCCGCCCGTCCGAGCTCGGCGGCCAGCCCATGCCCACGGCCTCGCGGGGCCGGGCCGAGGAGCGGTACGAGCTGCTCCGCAAGTTCCAGGGCGTGCTCAAGACGCTGGGCTACGGCGGCGGGATCGTCGTGCTGGTCGACCGCGTCGACGAGCCCCAGCAGATCGAGGGCGACCCCCGCAAGATGCGGGCGCTGATGTGGCCGCTGCTCGACCACAAGTTCCTGCGACACCCGGGCATCGGCGCCAAGCTGCTGCTGCCGATCGAGCTGGCGTACTACCTGGAGAAGGAAGACAAGGAGTTCTACGACCGGGCCCGGCCGGACAAGCTCAACATGATCAAGCCCCTGCGCTGGACCGGGCCGTCGCTCTACGACCTGGCCAGCGACCGGCTGAAGGCCTGCCAGATCAACCCGACGGAGGACGGTGACGGCGTCCGGCTGCGGGAGTTCATCGACCCGGACGTGAGCGACGACTACCTGAAGGAGTCGCTGGGGAACCTTCGCACGCCCCGGCACCTCTTCAAGTTCCTGCACCGGCTGATCGAGGAGCATTGCCACCGCCACACCGAGGACCAGCCCCGGTGGACGGTGGACTACGACACCTTCCGCACCACCTACGCCTCATACATGCGCGACCTCGACGCCTTCGACCGCGGCTACGGCCACGGCTGATCCGGCCCCCGGCCGACGGGCCGGCGCGGGCCCATCAGGCCGCGTCGGCCCGTCGCGAGGGCCCGCCCTCGGCGTTCGCCGTCGCCGGGGCGACGTGCCGGCGCGGCAGGCCCACCCGCCGCAGCCGGACCTCGTCCGGCACGCACGACGTCGCCATCCAGCGGCCGTCGGCGGAGAAGTCCAGGGTCCGGATCCAGCCCATGGGCCCCTCCAGCACGCCCGAGGAGCGGCCCGTCTTCGGATCCCAGAACCGCAGGGCCAGGTCCGACCCGCACGAGGCCAGGACGCCGCCGTCCTGCGAGAACGCCAGCGCGTGGACCTCGCCGCCGGCCCCCCGACACGTCGCCCGTAAAGCGCCCGCGGCCACGTCCCAGATCTCCACCCGGCCGTCGGTCTCGTGGAGTCGGCTCAGCGCCATGTCGCGGCCGTCCGGCGACAGGGCGAAGGTGAGGATGGGACGCTTGACGTCGTCCAGGGCGGAGAACCCGACGGACTCCTTCCCCGAGGCCACGTCCCACGACTTGAACCGGCCGTCGTAGCTCAGCGAGAGGAGCCGCCCGCCGTCGGCCGCGAAGGCGAGCTTCCGGATCACGTCGCGATGGCCCGGGAGCGAGGACTCCACGCGGCCGGTCTGCACGTCGATCAGGTGGATGCCGCGGTCATACCCCCCGACGGCCAGCAGGCGGCCGTCCGGCGAGAACGCGATCGAGCGCGAGACGCCGACCGGCCGGGACGGGCGGCGCAGGCCCCCCCCCCCC
>Ga0209958_1001385_pt1 | contig 19095 bp, 20 predicted proteins | sample ThiBio_inoc_plan_FD_183942 | JGI IMG/M metagenome (GOLD analysis project Ga0209958, IMG submission 183942) | Wastewater bioreactor microbial communities from Cape Town, South Africa - Thiocy_inoc_plan (SPAdes) | ecosystem: Engineered > Bioremediation > Thiocyanate > Unclassified | place: South... | reverse complement strand
TGCCCGCCAGCACCGCCTGCGGCAGCGACTGCACCGGCAGCAGTTTCTGGAACAGCGGCTTCACCTTCTTCCACAGCGCGCCGCCCGCGCGCTCGAACACCAGCACCCATTGATTGAAGCCGGCCAGATACAGCCCGAGCAGAATCATCACGAGCTGCGCCAGCACGAACAGCGCAGTCTGCAGCGGCATGAATCCGCTCAGCTTCAGCGTGGCGCCCAGCGCGCCGGCCAGCGCGCCGAACATCACATAGGACGACAGCCGCCCCAGGTTGTAGGCCAGATGCAGGCGGAACGGCGGCGTGCTGCCGTCGGCGCGGAAGGAAAACGCCGCGACGATGCCGCCGCACATGCCGACGCAATGCACCCCGCCGAGCAGGCCGGCGAGCAACGCGGTGAGGAGGGAGAATTCGATCATGGTTTTTCCTGGCCCCCGACCCCTGATCCCTGACCCCTGGAAACCAGCCACACCAGCAGCAGCACCGGTACCCCGATCAGCGCGGTGCCGGTGAAGAAGTTGGCCCAGCCATACGCATCGACGAACTCGCCGGAAAAGCCCGCGATGAACTTGGGCAGCAGCAGCATCACCGAGGTGAACAGCGCGTACTGGGTGGCCGAATAGGCCTGGTTGACCAGCCCCGACAGGTAGGCGACGAAGGCGCTCGAGGCGATGCCGGCGGAGAGGTTGTCCGCCGACACGGTGAACACCAGCGCGCCGACGTCGTGGCCGCGCCCGGCCAGCCAGACGAACAGCAGGTTGGTCGCCGCCGACAGCACCGCGCCGAAAAACAGCGTGCGCATCACGCCCATGCGCATCACCAGCAGGCCGCCGAGCCCCGCGCCGGCGATGGTCATGATCACGCCGTAGACCTTGGAGACGGTTGCCACCTCGTCCTTGGTGAAGCCCAGTTCCTGGTAGAAGGGATTGCTCATCACTCCCATCACCACGTCGGAGATGCGATACACGGCGATCAGCGCCAGCATCAGCAGCGCCTGCCACTTGTAGCGCTGGATGAAGTCGATGAAGGGCGACAGCACCGCGCTGTACAACCATGCCGTTGCGGCCAGCGGCCAGCCGCGCAATCCGGCGGCGGCGAACTTCGTGCGCGCATGCGTCTCGCGCGCGCTGGTTTCGCTGGAAACCTTCTTTTCCGGCTCGCGGATGATCAGCGTGGTGAGGATGCCGACGGCCATCAGCGCGGCCATCGCCGTGTACGCCACCTGCCAGGGGCGGAAGTCGTAGGTCGCCTCGGACGGATCGACGCTCGCCGCGATCCACAGCGCGCCGGCGCCGGCCGTGATCATCGCGATGCGATAACCCGCCTGGTAGGTCGCCGCCATCGCACCCTGCTTTTCGGTTTCCACTGCTTCAATCCGGTAGGCGTCGAGCGCGATGTCCTGCGTCGCCGAGGCGAAGGCGACCGCCAGCGCGAAGAACACCGTGTGCGCGAGATTGACCACCGGGTCGGTGTTCGCCATCCCCAGCAGCGCCAGCGCAATACAGACCTGCGACAGCAGCAGCCACGCCCGCCGCCGTCCCAGCATGCGGGTCAGGAGCGGCAGCGGCAGCCGGTCCACCAGCGGCGACCACAGGAACTTGAAGCCGTAGGCCAGCCCCACCCACGACAGATGCCCGATGGTGGCGCGCGCGATGCCCGCCTCCGACAGCCAGAACGACAGCGTGCCCAGCACCAGCAAGAGCGGCAGCCCGGCGGAGAAGCCGAGGAACAGCATGCCGACGACGCGCGGGTGGGTATAGACCTTGAGGGCGTTGAGCCAGGGGTGGGCGCGAAGCGTCATGGGCCGTAATCGTAATCGACAATCAGCGGCGCATGGTCGGAGAAGCGCTGGTCCTTGTAGACGCTGGCGGAGGTGGCTTTGGCGGCGATGCCGGGGGTGGCGATCTGATAGTCGATGCGCCAGCCGACGTTCTTCGCCCAGGCCTGGCCGCGGTTGCTCCACCAGGTGTAGGCCTCGCCTTCGTGATGTGGGTAGAGGCTGCGGTAGACGTCGACCCAGCCGAGTTCGTCGAACAGGCGCGTCATCCAGGCGCGCTCCTCGGGCAGGAAGCCGGAGTTTTTCTGGTTGGATTTCCAGTTTTTGAGGTCGATTTCCTTGTGGGCGATGTTCCAGTCGCCGCAGATGACGATTTCGCGGCCGGACTTCATCAGCGCTTCGAGGTGCGGAAAGAAGGCGTCGAGAAAGCGGAACTTGGCCTGCTGGCGTTCCTCGGAACTCGACCCGGAGGGCTGGTAGAGCGAAATGACGGCAAGCTTGCCGTAATCCGCTTCGATGTAGCGCCCCTCGGCGTCGAATTCGGGCACGCCGAGGCCTTCGACGATCTTCTGCGGTGCCTGGCGGGTGTAGACGCCGACGCCGCTGTAGCCCTTCTTTTCGGCGTAGTGGAAAGCGCCGGTCAGGCCGTCGCAGCGGATGAATTCGGGCTTGAGGTCGGCGGCCTGCGCCTTCAGCTCCTGCACGCAGACGACGTCGGCGCCTTGCGCGGGCAGCCAGTCGAAGAAGCCCTTGGTGGCGGCGGAACGGATGCCGTTGAGGTTGGCCGATATAATTCGCATTGCGTTTTTATTCAAGAAAAGTCAGGAAATGTCCGATTACAAAGCCGAGTTTGTGGAGTTCGCCATCGCGTCGCAGGTGTTGTGTTTTGGCGAGTTCAAAACCAAGGCGGGGCGCATGAGCCCCTACTTTTTCAATGCGGGGCTGTTCAACGACGGCGACAAGCTGAAACGGCTGGGCGAATTTTACGCGAAAGCCATCGTCGACTCCGGCATCGCCTTCGACGTGCTGTTCGGGCCGGCCTACAAGGGGATTCCGCTGGCGGCGGGCATTGCGATCGCGCTGGCGGGGATGGGCAGGAACGTGCCGTACGCTTACAACCGCAAGGAAGCCAAGGATCACGGCGAGGGCGGCACGGTGGTCGGCGCGGCGCTCACGGGGCGGGTGCTGATCGTCGACGACGTGATTTCGGCGGGCACCTCGGTGCGCGAATCGGTGGACCTGATCCGCAGCGCGGGCGCCGAACCGGCCGGGGTGGTGATCGCGCTGGACCGCATGGAGCGTGGTAGCGGCGACAAGTCGGCGGTACAGGAAGTACGAGAACAATATGGCATTCCGGTGGTGGCGGTGGTCACGCTGGACAACCTGGTGGAGTTTCTGGAACGTGATGCGAACCGACAAACTGAATTGCAGACTGTGGCGGGTTATCGGGAGAAATACGGCGTTTAGCGCACTGGCGGTTGCCGTGCTGCTGGCCGCGGGCACCGCACAGGCGGCGATGTACCGCTGGGTGGATGGCAACGGCCGCGTGCATTACAGCGACACCCTGCCGCCGAGCTACCAGAAAAGCGGCGCTGCCGAGATGAACAAGCAGGGCAGCATCATCAGGCGCACCCAGTCGGAGGCGGAGCGCCGCGCCGAAGCCGAGCGCCTGTCCGCGCAAAAACGCCTTCAGCAGGAGCAGCAAAAACAGGCGCAGCTCGACCGCGCGTTGACCTCGACTTACACCACCGAAGCGGAAATCGACCTGGCGCGCGACCGTGCGCTGGAACACCACAAGCTGGCGATCAAGGGCGCCGAAATCCGCGGCAAGGCGGTGGAAGCGAATCTGGCCGATTTGCGGACGCGCATCGCCAAGATCGAGCAGGCGGGCCGCAAGGTGGGGGCGGGTCTGACGGAGCAACTGGAGCAGGCCACCCGCGAGCAGCAGGAATTGAAGCGCACCATCCAGAGCAACGAGGAGGCGATGGAGAAGGTGCGCGGAAAGTATGCGGCCGACAAGGCGCGCTTCGTCGAGCTGTCGGGCAAGCAGTAAGGAACGGAATCAGGAAAGCGGCCTGGCCGGACATCCGGCCAGGCCGCTTTTTTCAATTCTGCAGTTTGGCTTTCAGCAGTTCGTTGACCTGCGCCGGGTTGGCCTTGCCGCGGCTGGCTTTCATCACCTGGCCGACCAGCGCGTTGAAGGCCTTGTCCTTGCCGGAACGGAATTCCTCGACCGACTTCGGGTTGGCGGCCAGCACCTCGTCGACGATCTTTTCCAGTTCGCCGGAATCCGACATCTGCCTGAGGCCGCGTGCGTCGATGATGGCGTCGACCTCACCGGCGCCTTCCCACAGCCCTTCGAACACCTGCTTGGCGAGCTTGCCGGACAGCGTGCCGTCCTGGATGCGCGCGATCAGCGCGCCGAGCCGGGCGGCGGAAACCGGGCTCGCCGCGATGTCGAGTTCGGCCTTGTTGAGCGCGGCCGAAAGCTCGCCCATCACCCAGTTGGCGGCGAGCTTGCCCTGGCCGCAGGTTTTCGCAACCGCCTCGAAGTAGTCGGCGAGCGCGCGCGAGCCGGTGAGCACCGCCGCGTCGTAGGCCGACACGCCGTAGTCGCGCTGGAAGCGCGTCTGCATCGCGGCGGGCAGTTCGGGCAGCGCGGCGCGCACCGCCTCGACCCAGCCTTCGTCGAGCTTGACCGGCAGCAGGTCGGGGTCGGGGAAGTAGCGGTAGTCGTGCGCGTCTTCCTTGCTGCGCATCATGCGCGTCTCGCCGCTGTCGGGGTCGAACAGCACCGTGGCCTGCTCGATGCGGCCGCCGTCTTCCAGCGTCTCGATCTGCCAGCGCACTTCGTAGTCGATCGCCTGCTGCAGGAAACGGAAGGAGTTGAGGTTCTTGATCTCGCGGCGGGTGCCGAATTCGGCCTGCCCCACCGGGCGCACCGAGACGTTGGCGTCGACGCGGAAGCTGCCTTCCTGCATGTTGCCGTCGCAGATGCCGATCCAGGTCACCAGGGTATGCAGCGCGCGAGCGTAGGCGACGGCCTCGGCGCTTGATCGCATCTCCGGCTCGGAGACGATCTCCAAAAGCGGCGTGCCGGCGCGGTTGAGGTCGATCCCGGTCATGCCGTGGAAGTCCTCGTGCAGCGACTTGCCGGCGTCTTCCTCCAGGTGGGCGCGGGTGAGGTGGATGGTTTTTTCTTCACCATCCACCACGATTTTCAGCGTGCCGCCCTCGACGATGGGTTTCGCCAGCTGGCTGATCTGGTAGCCCTTGGGAAGATCGGGGTAGAAGTAGTTCTTGCGGTCGAACACGTTGACGCGGTTGAGCGTGGCGCCGATCGCCAGGCCGAACTTGATCGCGCACTCGACCGCGCCGCGGTTCAGTACCGGCAGCACGCCGGGCAGTGCGATGTCGACCGCGGAGGCCTGGGTGTTGGGCGCGGCACCGAAGGCGGTGCTGCTGCCGGAAAAGATCTTGGACTGGGTAGCGAGCTGGGTGTGGACTTCCAGCCCGATGACGGTCTCCCACTTCATACGTGTAACCTCGTGAGGCGTGAGGGGTGAGGGGTGAGGCGCAGGGTGCGGGTCACGACTTTCATCGCCTAAGGCTTCTCGCCCGACGCCGCACCCAGCGGCGGAAGCCGCTTGTGCCAGTCGGTGGCGCACTGGTACTGGTGGGCGACGTTGAGCATCTTCGCCTCGGAAAAATAGTTGCCGACCAGCTGCAGGCCGATCGGCAGGCCCTGGCTGTCGAAGCCGCACGGCAGGCTCATGCCGGGCAGGCCGGCGAGGTTGGCGGGAATGGTGTAGAGGTCGTTCAGGTACATCTCCACCGGGTCGTCGGATTTTTCGCCCAGCCTGAACGCGGTGCCGGGCGCGGTGGGGCCGAGGATGACGTCGCAGGCCTCGAACGCCGCGCTGAAGTCGTCGGCGATCAGGCGGCGGATTTTCTGCGCCTGCAGGTAGTAGGCGTCGTAATAGCCATGACTCAGGACATAGGCGCCGATCAGGATGCGGCGCTTGACCTCGGCGCCGAAGCCCTGCGCGCGGGTCTTGCAGTACATGTCGTCGAGGTTGGCGTAGTCCGGCGCGCGGTAGCCGTAGCGCACGCCGTCGAAGCGCGACAGGTTGGACGAGGCTTCGGCGGGCGCGAGCACGTAGTAGACCGGGATGGCGAGCTGCGAGTTGGCAAGCGAGATCTCGACCGGAGTGGCGCCGAGCTTCTTCAGCTCGGCGACCGCCGCTTCGACCGCGGCAGCGACTTCGCTGTTGAGGCCCTCGGCGAAGAACTCCTTCGGCAGACCGACGCGCAGGCCGGCGAGCGGCTTGTCCAGGTCGCGCGCGTAGTCTTCCTTGTCGCGTTCCAGGCTGGTCGAGTCGTTGGGGTCGAAGCCGGTCATCACGTTCAAGAGCAGCGCGCAGTCCTCGGCCGACGGCGCCATCGGCCCGGCCTGGTCGAGGCTGGAGGCGAAGGCGATCATGCCGAAGCGCGACACCAGGCCGTAGGTCGGTTTCAAGCCGGTGATGCCGGTGAACGCGGCCGGCTGGCGGATCGAGCCGCCGGTGTCGGTGCCGGTGGCGGCGGGCGCCATGCGCGCGGCGATGCAGGCGGCGGCGCCGCCCGACGAGCCGCCCGGCACGCGGGCGATGTCCCAGGGATTCTTCACCGCGCCGAAATAACTGGTTTCGTTGGACGAGCCCATGGCGAACTCGTCCATGTTGGTCTTGCCGAGGCTCGGCATGCCGGCGGCCTTGAAGCGCTGGATCACGTGCGCGTCGTAGGGCGCGACGAAGTTGTGCAGCATTTTCGAGCCGCAGGTGGTGAGCCAGCCGTCGGTGCAGAAGATGTCCTTGTGGGCGATCGGCACGCCGGTGAGCGGGCCGTTCTTCCCGGCGGCGATGAGCGCGTCGGCGGCGGCCGCTTCGGCCAGGGTTTTTTCGGCATCGACCGTGATGAAGGCGTTGATCGCCGGGTTCAGCGCGGCGATGCGGTCGAGGTAGGACTGCGCCAGCTCGCGGCTGGACACCTGCTTCGCCGCGAGCTGCGCGGCGAGCGCGGAAAGGGATGTGTCGGACATGGCTTATTCGATGACTTTGGGCACGAGATAGAGGCCGTTCTCGACTGCCGGGGCGATGGCCTGGAAGGCGGCGTGGCGGTCGGTTTCGGTCACCGCGTCGTCGCGCAGGCGCTGATAGACCTCCTGCGCATGGGCCATCGGGCCGACGCCGCTTGTGTCCACCGCCTGCATGGTGGCGATGAGGTCGAAAATGCTGTTGAGCTGGGCCTGCGTGGCCTGCGCCTCGACATCGCTGATTTCTATGCGCGCAAGGCGGGCGATGCGCTTGACGTCGTCCGGGCTGAGGGACATGGAAGCACCTGGTGACTTACGGGAACGAAGCCCGTTAGGGTATCATAGGCCCCTTGTTTTTTCTGCCCTTTCACCCGCCTGTGCGGGTGCAGCCGCCACCATGTTCAAGTTCCTGACCAGCTATTTTTCAACCGATCTGGCGATCGACCTCGGTACTGCCAACACGCTGATCTACGTGCGCGACCGCGGCATCGTGCTTGATGAGCCCTCGGTGGTGTCGATCCGCACCGATGCGGCGGGCAGCGGCAAGAAAAGCGTGCAGGCGGTGGGCGCGGAAGCCAAACAGATGCTGGGCCGCACGCCGGGCAACCTGCAGGCGATCCGGCCGATGAAGGATGGCGTGATAGCCGACTTCACCGTTACCGAGCAGATGCTCAAGTACTTCATCAAGAAGGTGCATGACACCCGCATGCTGCGCCCCAGCCCACGCATCATCATCTGCGTGCCGTGCGGTTCGACCCAGGTGGAGCGCCGCGCGATCCGTGAATCGGCGATCGGCGCCGGCGCCCGCCAGGTGTATCTGATCGAGGAGCCGATGGCGGCGGCGATCGGCGCGGGCATGCCGGTGGCCGATGCCACCGGCTCGATGGTGGTGGACATCGGCGGCGGCACCACCGAGGTCGGGGTGATTTCGCTCGGCGGCGTGGTCTACGCCAATTCGGTGCGCGTCGGCGGCGACCGTATGGACGAAGCCATCATCAGCTATATCCGCCGCAACTACGGCATGCTGATCGGCGAGGCCACGGCCGAGTTGATCAAGAAAAAAATGGGCTCGGCCTTTCCCGGCGCCGAAGTGCTGGAAATGGAAGTCAAGGGCCGCAGCCTGGCCGAAGGCGTGCCGCGCAGCTTCAATGTGTCGTCCAACGAAATCCTCGAGGCGCTGACCGAGCCGCTCAATGCCATCGTCAGCGCGGTCAAGCAGGCTCTGGAACAGACCCCGCCGGAACTGGGTGCCGATATCGCCGAACGTGGCATGGTGCTGACCGGCGGCGGCGCGCTGCTGCGCGACCTCGACCGCCTGCTGATGGAAGAAACCGGCCTGCCGGTGATCGTCGCCGACGACCCGCTGACCTGCGTGGTGCGCGGTTCCGGCCGCGCGCTGGAAGAAATGGACAAGCTGGCATCGGTGTTCACCAACGAGTGAGCGTGGCGGCGCGGCATCCCGGGGTGTAACCGATGGCGACGCCGGGTCAGCTCATGTTCGCCCGCCGGCTGGGGCCGACGGCACGCCTGTTGATCTGGCTGCTGGTTGGCGCGAGCTGCGTGGTGCTCGATACTCACTATCACGCGCTCGAAGGCGTACGCAGCGGGTTTTCGCTGCTGCTGCAGCCGGTGCGCGAAGCCACGCGCGCGCCTGCCGCGGTCGCTGCCGAACTCGGCGGATTCTTTACCCGCCACCGCCTCCTGCAAAAAGAGCGCGATACGCTGCTGGCCGAACGGGCGCGGCTGATCGCCGGCGTGAATGCGGCGCGGGATCTGGCGCGCGAAAACGCCGAATTGCGCGCCCTGATGCAACTGCAAACCCGCCCCGGGCAGCAGATGGTGCGGGCGGCCTCGCTGTATCAGGGACACGACTGGTTCTCCCAGCGCATCACGCTGGATCTCGGCGCCGGAGCGGGACTGCGCAGCGGGCTGCCGGTGATCGACACTATCGGGCTGGTAGGACAGGTGAGCCGGGTTTTTCCCGGCGCGAGCGAAGTCACGCTGGTGAGCAATCCGGACCAGCTGACGCCCGTGTTCGTCGAGCGCACCGGCCAGCGCGGGCTGGCCGCCGGCAGCGGGCACGGCCAGATGGAGCTGCGCTACATGCCCACCCAGACCGATATCCGGCCCGGCGACCGTCTGCTGACATCGGGCATCGACCGGGTGTACCCGGCCGGCATCCCGGTGGCGCGCGTGAGCCGGGTTTCCCGTTCGCAATCCAGCCCCTACCTGCGGGTGGAATGCCTGCCGCTGGCGGGCCTCGACCGTTCCCGGGCCGTGCTGGTACTCGTCGCTGAACCGCGGGTGGCCCAACCATGAACGCAACCCCCCAAACTGTTGGCGGCTGGCGTCGCATCCTGGGCAGCCTGGCCCTGGCGGTGCTGCTGGAGCAGCTGCCGTGGTCGGGCTGGGCGCTGGCTTTGCGGCCGGATTTCGTGCTGGTTGGCGTGCTGTTCTGGGCCTTGCATCAGCCCGCCCGCATCGGCTTCGGAACGGCATTCTTTCTCGGCCTGCTGGCCGACTTTCAGGACGGCGCGGTGTTCGGCCAGCACGCCATCGCCTATGCGATCGACGTCTACCTGGTGCTGTTCCTGCGCCTGCGGCTGCTGCAGTTCGATCCGTTCCGGCAGGCGGCGCAGCTGTTCCCCATCCTGCTGACGGGGCAGCTGGCGGTGCTGCTGGTTGGCTGGCTGGCGGTCAATCCGCCGACCGGGCTGGTGATCCTGCTGCCGGTGCTGAGCAGCACCCTGCTGTGGTATCTGATCGCCGGGTTTGTTCGGCTGTGGCACGGCAAGGGCCTGCGGGGCCAGGCATGAGCCTGGGGCAAGCCCGCCGGCAGCACCGCGACGCGTGCGGCACGGAAGGCCGGGCATGCTGCTAGCGCCGCAGATCAAGAATCTGGACCGCGAGCTGGCGCGCTTTCACGGGCGGCTGAAAGCGGGCGCGGCGTTCGTCGCGCTGCTGGCGACCGCGCTGCTGGCGCGTGCGTTTTATCTGCAGATCGTGCAGCACGATCACTACATCCAGCGCGCCGAAAGCAACCGTATTTCGCTGGTGCCCGCTGCGCCCAACCGCGGCTTGATCCTGGACCGCAACGACCGCATCCTGGCGGAAAACTATTCGGCTTACACGCTGGAACTGACGCGGGCGCAGACCTCCGATCTGGAGGCCACGCTGGCCATGGTCGGCCAGCTGATCGAGATTACGCCGGGGCAATTGCGGCGTTTCCGGCGCCTGCTCGCCGAATCGCACGAGTTCGAGACCGTGCCGCTGAAAAGCAAGCTCACCGACGAGGAGGTGGCGATCCTGGCGGCCAACCGCTATCGCCTGCCGGGGGTGGAAGTGAAGGCGAGGCTGTTCCGCAATTATCAGGCCGGCCCCGGCATGGCGCACGTGGTGGGATTTATCGGCCGCATCAACGACGGCGACCTGAAACGCCTGCGCGCGGACGGCCGCGAGCAGAATTACAAGGGCAGCGTCCACATCGGCAAGACCGGCCTGGAGCAGAGTTACGAAACCCTGCTGCACGGCCGCACCGGCTTCGACCAGATGGAAACCGATGCCAGCGGCCGCGCAGTGCGCATGCTGTCGCGGATTCCGCCGGTGCCGGGCAAGGACTTGCGGCTGTATCTCGATGCGGAGCTGCAGGCGGTGGCCGAGCACGCGTTCGGCGATTACCTGGGCGGGCTGGTGGCGCTCGATCCCAATACCGGCGGCGTGCTGGCGCTGGTGAGCAAGCCGGGATTCGACCCCAACCTGTTTGTCGACGGCATCGACCCGGAAACCTGGAAGTCGCTCAACGAATCGCCGGAGCGGCCGATGGTGAACCGCGTATTGCGCGGCATCTACCCGCCGGGCTCGACCATCAAGCCGCTGATGGCGCTGGCCGGGCTGGAGCTGGGCTTGCGCAAGCCCGCGGACAGCATCGTCGATCCGGGCTATTTCACGCTGCCCAACAGCAGCCATCAGTTCCGCGACTGGAAGCGCGGCGGCCACGGCAGCGTCGATCTGCGGCGCTCCATCGCCCAGTCGTGCGACATCTACTATTACAAGCTGGCAGTGGACATGGGGGTCGACCGCATGCACGACTACCTGGCGCAGTTCGGCCTCGGCGAGAAAAGCGGCATCGACCTGGAAGGCGAGTCGTCCGGCCTGCTGCCTTCGCGCGACTGGAAGCAGCGCCGCTTCAAGCAGGCCTGGTATCCCGGCGAGACGGTGATCGCCGGCATCGGCCAGGGCTATCACCTGACCACCCCGCTGCAACTGGCGACGGCGACCGCCATGCTCGCCAATGGCGGCAAACGGATCGAGCCGCGTCTGGTGCAGGCGGTGCGCGACCCGCTCAACCATGTCTGGCAGCCGCAGCCGGCCGTCGTGCGCCGGCAGGTGGCGATCGACCCGGAAAATCTCGGGGTGGTGCGCGCAGGCATGATGGACGTGATGCGCCCGGGCGGCACGGCGTCGGTAGCCGCGGCCGGCGCGCCGTACACGATAGCCGGCAAGACCGGCACGGCGCAGGTGGTCGGCATCAAGCAGGGGGCACGTTACGACGAAAGCCGCCTGGCGCGGCAGCATCGCGACCATGCGCTGTTCATTGCCTATGCCCCGGCCGAAAACCCCACCATAGCGGTCGCGGTGATGGTGGAAAACGGCGGCCATGGCAGTTCGGTCGCGGCGCCGGTCGCGCGCGCGGTGTTCGATTATTACCTGACGGGGAAACGCCCCGGCAACATGAAGCTGGAGACGGACAATGCCGCAGAGTAGACACTGGATCGTGCGCCGGCTGAGCCACCTCGACGGCATCCTGCTGGTCCTGGTGCTGCTGCTGCTGGGCATCAGCCTGGCCGTGGTGGCGAGCGCTTCGGGCCAGAGCCCGGCGCGCATCAGCGGCCATCTCGTCAACATGGGGCTGGCGCTGTCGGTGATGGTGGTGATGGCCAACGTGCCGCCGCATCTGCTGTCCAAGGTCGGCCCGCCCCTGTATGCGGCCGGGGTGGTGCTGCTGATCGGGGTGGCGCTGTTCGGCGAGATCCGCAACGGTTCGCGGCGCTGGCTGAATCTGGGCGTGATGGCCTTCCAGCCGTCGGAACTGCTGAAGCTGGCGCTGCCGCTGATGCTGGCCTGGTATTTCCAGCGCAACGAGGCGGTGCTGCGCGCCAAGCATTTTCTGGTCGGCGGCGCCCTGCTGCTGGTGCCGTTCCTGCTGGTGCTGCGCCAGCCCGATCTGGGCACGGCGCTGATGCTCGGCGCTTCGGGCTTCTACCTGCTGTTCTTCGCCGGCCTGCCGTGGAAGGCCATGTTCGGCGGCGCCGCACTCGGCGCGGCGAGCCTGCCGGTGGTATGGGGGCTGCTGCACGACTACCAGCAGCGGCGCGTGCTGACCCTGCTCGACCCCACGTCGGACCCGCTCGGCGACGGCTACCACATCATCCAGTCCACCATCGCGATCGGCTCGGGCGGGCTGTTCGGCAAGGGCTGGACGCAGGGCACGCAAAACCAGCTCGACTTCATTCCCGAGCGCACCACCGATTTCATTTTCGCCGTGTTCGGCGAGGAGTTCGGCTATATCGGTGCGATTCTGCTGGTCGGGCTGTATCTGGCCATCGTCGCGCGCGGCCTGACCATCGCAGCGCGCGCGCCGACCCAGTTCGGGCGCCTGATGGCGGCCACGCTGAGCCTCAATCTGTTCACCTACGTGTTCGTCAACATGGGCATGGTGTCCGGCATCCTGCCGGTGGTCGGCGTGCCGCTGCCCTTGATGAGCTATGGCGGGACGGCGCTCATCACCTTGCTCTTGGGGATGGGCATCCTGATGAGCGTGGCGACGCACCGTCAGCTGAACAAAACGTGACGCGATAAAATACCGCCATGAAAACGATCCTGATTCTGGGACTGGCCGCCGCCGCCCTGGCGCTGGGCGGTTGCGGCAGCAGCCCGTCGGTTCCCGCCAAGCAGCCGCCTCCCGCCGCGACGGCAAAGAAGGGCGGCTATTACCTCGACGACGGCCCCGAGGCCAATCCGCCGGCGAACCTGGATGCGGTACCCGACGCGGAGCCGCGCGACGAGCCGCTGCATCGCTTCGCCAACCGCCCCTACGTCGCGCTGGGCAACGCCTACACCCCGCAGACCGAGCGCCGCGCCCATCGCGAAGAAGGCCAGGCCTCGTGGTACGGCCGCCGCTTTCATGGCAGGAAGACCGCGTCGGGCGAGCCGTACGACATGTACGCCATGACCGCGGCGCATCCCACGCTGCCGATTCCCAGCTATGCGCGGGTCACCGCGCTCGGCACCGGCAAGTCGGTGGTGGTGCGCATCAACGACCGCGGGCCGTTCCACAGCAAGCGCGTCATCGACCTGTCGTATACCGCCGCTTACAAGCTGGGGTATCTGGGGGGCGGCAGCGCGCGCGTGCGGGTGGAAAGCCTCGACCCCGCCGCTTACGATACCCGCGGCGAAGCGCTGCTCGACGGCGTCTATCTGCAGGTGGGCGCGTTTTCGCGCCCGGATAACGCGCAGCAATTGCTCGAACGCCTGGCGCGGGCGCTGCAACTCGATGCCGGCCGCACCCGCGTGGTGCTCAACGGTTCGCTGCACCGCGTGCAGGTCGGTCCCTATCCCAGCGACGACGCGGCGCATGCGGATCGTGCGCGGGTGCGGGAACGTCTCGACCTGAATGCAGTCCTGGTAAGACGCGATTGAGATGAGGTCGAGCATGAAATGGATCTGGTTGGGGCTGGCGCTGCTGCTCTCCGCCCCGCTGTGGGCCGCCCCCACCGGCGTATCGGCGCGCGCCTGGGTGGTGATCGACCAGGCGAGCGGACGCGAGCTGGCAGCGCATCAGGCCGACCTGCCGCTGGCGCCGGCGTCGCTGACCCAGCTGATGACGGCCTATGTGCTGCTGGGCGATATCCGCAAAAACAAGCTCCGCCTGGACGCGACGGTCGCCGTGCCGGAAGCCGCCGTCCAGGCCGACGGCGCGCGCGTGTTCCTCGTGGCAGGCGAGCAGGTGCGCGTCGACACCCTGTTGCAGGCGATGCTGGTGCAGTCGGCCAGCGACGCCACGCTGACGCTGGTGACGGCGACCGACGGCAGCGAGGCGGCATTCGTCGAACGCATGAACCGCGAGGCCAGGCGGCTCGGCATGAGCAAGAGCCGTTTCCTGAACGCCACCGGATTGAGCGAGCCGGGGCATGAGTCGAGCGCGCGCGACCTCGCCTTGCTGAGCCGGGCACTGGCGCGCGACTACCCGGATCGGCTGGCGCTGTTCGCCCAGAAGGAGTTTGCGTTCAAGGGCATCACCTATTACAACGGCAATCGCCTGTTGTGGCGCGACAGCACGGTAAACGGCCTGAAAGCCGGGCGTACGCCGCAGGCCGGCTATTGCATGGCGGCATCGGCACAGCGCGGCGACCAGCGCCGCATCGCGGTGGCGCTGGGCACGCGATCGGACGCGCTGCGTACGCAGGACACCCTGAAGCTGCTCAACTACGGCTTTGAAAGTTTCGACAGCGTGCTGCTCTTCCGCGCGCAGCAGCCGGTCAAGGTGTCGAAGCTGTACCGCGGCGTGCGCCCTTCGGTGAGCATGGGGTTTGCGCAGGATTTCCATGTGCTGGTACCCAAGGGCGGCGGCGCTCGCATCAAGGCCCAGGCCACCACCCAGCAGCCGGTCGTGGCGCCGGTGCGCAAGGGCCAGCGCCTGGGCACCCTGCTGCTGACGCTCGACGGCCAGCCGCTCGGCGATTACCCGCTGGTTGCCCTGCAGGATGTCGGCGTGGCAGGCATTTTCGGCCGCGGCTGGGATTCGATCCGGCTGCTGTTCGCGCAATGAGCGCCTACCTCAACGGCCAGTTCCTGCCGCTTGCCGAAGCGAAGATCCCGGCGCTCGACCGCGGCTTCGTCTTCGGCGACGGCGTGTACGAGCTGGTGCCGGTGTATTCGAACAAGCCGTTCCGGCTCGACGACCACCTGCGCCGCCTGCAAGGCAGCCTCGACGGGATACGCCTAGCCAATCCGCACGGGATCGATGTGTGGCGCGACCTGATCCTGCGCTTGATTGAACTGCAGGATTTCGCCGACCAGTCGATCTACATCCAGGTCACCCGCGGCGTTGCGCCGCGCGACCACGCTTTCCCCAAGGGTGTGCCGCCGACGGTGTTCATGTTCGCGCAGCCGCTGTTGACGGCCACACCCGAGCAAAAAGCCGCCGGGGTGTGCGCGGTCACCGCCGTCGACAACCGCTGGCTGCGCTGCAACATCAAGGCGATTTCGCTGCTGGCCAACATCCTGCTGCGCCAGCAGGCGGTCGACGCCGATTGTGCCGAGACCGTGATGCTGCGCGACGGGTTTCTGACCGAAGGGGCGGCGAGCAACATCTTCGCGGTGAAGGATGGCGTGCTGCTGGCGCCGCCGCCATCGAACCTGATGCTGACCGGCATCACCTACGACGTGGTGCTGGAACTCGCGGCGGCACACGGCATTCCGCATGAGGTGCGGGCGATCGGCGAAGCCGAGGTGCGCGCCGCCGACGAGCTGTGGATGAGCTCGTCGACCAAGGAAATCATGGCCATCGTGAAGCTGGATGGCGTCCCGGTCGGCGCCGGCGTGCCGGGCCCCATTGCGCGACGGATGGACGCGTTGTATCAAACCTTCAAACAACAGGTGATGCGCGCATGAGCGAAGAAGACACCCTGCTGCAATTTCCCACCGACTTCCCGATCAAGATCATGGGCCAGCGACGCGACGACTTCGCGCAGACCATGGTCGAACTGGTGTTGCGCCATGCGCCCGATTTCAAGGCCGAAACCGTCGAGATGCGCGCGTCCAGCAGCGGCAACTATCTGTCCGTGACCTGCGTGGTGCGTGCCACCTCGAAGGCGCAGCTCGATGCGCTGTATCGCGAGATCACCGCGCATCCGTGGGTGAAGATGGCGTTGTGAACGGCGAGGCGCAAGATTCGAGCTGCACGCGGCAAGGGGGTGTGCACGGCAGCCCGGGGCTCTGCGTCCGGAGCCTGGGGCGGGTCGAGTACGCCCCGACCTGGCGGGCGATGCAGGACTTCACCGCGCGGCGCACAGCCGATACCCCGGACGAGCTATGGCTGCTGGAGCATCCGCCGGTCTACACCCAGGGTCAGGCCGGCAAGCCCGAGCACCTGATCGCCGAAACCGACATTCCCGTCGTCCCGATCGACCGCGGCGGCCAGATCACCTACCACGGGCCGGGACAGGTGGTGGCCTATGTACTGGTCGACCTGCGGCGGCGCGGCTACGGCATCCGCGAACTGGTGGTGCGCCTGGAGCAGGCGGTGATCGACCTGCTGGCGGCGCAGGGCGTGGCCGCCGCACGGCTGGCAGGGGCGCCGGGCGTGTATGTCGCCGGCGCCAAGATCGCTGCGCTCGGCCTGCGCGTGAAGCATGGCTGCACTTATCATGGGCTGGCGCTCAACGTCGACATGGACCTGGCGCCGTTTGCCGCCATCAATCCCTGCGGCTACGCCGGCATGCCGGTGACGCAATGCCGCGACCTCGGTATCACCCTGCCGCTCGCGCAGGTCGAAGAAGCCCTCGGGCAGGCGCTGCTGAACACGATCCACCAGCCCCCGGGCCCCAGCCCCTAGCCCCTACTTCCCCATCACGTCCCGGATCGCCTTCACCATGTCCGGATGGTCGAACTCGCGCCCGCCGATGGCGCTGGCGACGATGCGCCCCTGCTTGTCGACCAGGAAGGTGGTCGGCAGCCCCGCCACCTTCCAGGCCTGCATGGCGCGGCTCGTGCTGTCGAGCAGAATGGGAAAGTGCAGCGCGGTGTCGAGCTGGCTGGTGAAGGCGTGGATGGTGTCGGCGTCTTCGCCGACATCGACTGCCAGCACCGCAAAGGCTTCGCCTTTGAGCGCCTGCGACAGGCGTTCCATCGACGGCATTTCGCGCCGGCACGGCGGGCACCAGGTTGCCCAGAAATTGATCAGCACGACCTTGCCCCTGAGCTTCGCCAGATCGTGCGTTGCGCCGTCGATGTCTTTCAGCTTGAGTGCCGGAGCGGGCTTGGGCGCCTGCTTCATCAGGCTGTGGGACAGCGGCGGGAGGTCCGCTGCGTGGGCGCCGGTCGTGGCCGGGATGCCGAATATCAGCGCCGTCCCCAGCAGCATGCCTGCGATGCGATCAAGACGTTTCATTTGCACACCTCACCTGTTCGAGTTTTCCTGAATGGGTTTTGCCGTCTGCGCGCCAGACGAAGCGCAGGTCGAATTGGCCGTTGCGCGGCACGCTGTAGGTCGTCATGCCCTGGTTCCAGTCCCCCGGCGCGAAGGTCTGCGCGGCGGGGAACTGCGCCCAGTTGAAGGCGATGCGCGCGGCCTCGTTCACGCCCTGCCGTTTCCAGATGCGTTCCCACTCGACCTTGCTGCGAATGGCGCGTGGCGGCTGCCCGGCCGGTTCATAGCGCCAGTCGGCCAGGCGGTGCTGAATCGGCGTCTCGCCGATATTGCGCACCACCGTCATGAAGATGCATTCGGCGGCGTAGCGTTCCGCCGCGGTGGCGGAAAAACCGCGCGCCTGATAAAAACCGCGCGCCTGGTCCGGGCTGATCTGGGTCAGGCGCACCTGGATGGCGCCGCTTTCGGCTTGCCAGGTGGCCAGCCCGGTTTCCGCATCCACGCTGAAATCGGCGCCGGCTATGGAGACGCTACTCCACGCAGCCAGCAGGGTCAGGGTCGACAGGCGCATAAGCTAAAATCCCAAGAGTTGATATTCCCGACGTTGTTCCGAGCATATTATGGCAGACCCTCTCCAGCACAAAGGCGCCGCCAAGACCGCGCGCATTCCGATCAAGATCGTGCCGCAGCCGCGCATGCGCCTGCCGCCCTGGATCCGCGCCAAGTCGCCCAACGTGCCGAACGTGGCGCGGCTGAAGGGCATCCTGCGCGAGGCGAAGCTGCACACGGTGTGCGAAGAGGCCTCGTGCCCCAACCTCGGCGAATGCTTTGGCCACGGCACCGCCACCTTCATGATTCTCGGCGACCTGTGCACGCGGCGCTGTCCCTTCTGCGACGTCGGCCACGGCACGCCGCTGCCGCCGGACGCCGACGAGCCGCGCCACCTGGCCGAGACGATCGCGCTGATGGCGCTGCAATACGTGGTGATCACCAGCGTCGACCGCGACGACCTGCGTGACGGCGGGGCGGAACACTTCGCGCAGTGCATCGCGGCGGTGCGCGAAGCCTCGCCGGCCACCCGCATCGAAATCCTCACCCCGGATTTCCGCGGCCGGCTGGAGAAGGCGCTCGACATGCTCGACATGGCGCCGCCCGACGTGATGAACCACAACCTGGAAACCGTGCCGCGTCTCTACAAGGCGGCGCGTCCCGGCGCCGACTACGCGCACTCGCTCAAGCTGCTGAAGGATTTCAAGGCGTGCCATCCCGACATTCCGACCAAGTCCGGGCTGATGCTGGGGCTGGGCGAGGAGGACGACGAGATCCTGCAGGTGATGCGCGACCTGCGTGCGCACGACGTCGACATGCTGACCCTCGGCCAGTATCTGCAGCCCTCGCAGCATCACCTGCCGGTGCTGCGTTTCGTCACCCCGGAACGCTTTGCGCAGTTCGAGCAGGAGGCGCTGGCGATGGGCTTCAGGCATGCCGCCTGCGGACCGATGGTGCGCTCGAGCTATCACGCCGACCGGCAGGCGGCCGGCGTTTGACTATTTGAGCAGACGCCGCCGCGTCAGCGCCAGCGCGACGACATAGCCCAGGCTGCCGTAAACCAGCAGCGCGGCGGCATGCAGCGCAATGTTGTCGGGCATGCTGCCGACGACCAGCGGGCGCGCCAGATCGATGGCATGGGTGAGCGGCAGCCAGGCCGACACGCTTTGCACCGGCAGCGGCAGTTGCGATACCGGAAAGAACACGCCGCACAGCAGCACCATCGGCGTGATCACCAGCGTGAAGTAGTAGAGGAAGAAATCGTAGCTCGGCGACACCGCATTCATCACCAGCCCCATGCCGCCGAAGCAGAAGCCGACCAGCGCCACCACCGGGATGATCCACAGCGTCATCCAGAAATCGCCGTAGAGCCCGAGTCCCCAGATCACCGCCAGGATCGCCAGCCCGGACAGCAGGCTCTTGGCCACCGCCCAGGTCAGCTCGCCCAGCATCACGTCGTCGAGCGTGAGCGGCGCGTTGAGGATGGCGTCCCAGGTGCGCTGCACGTGCATGCGCGAGAAGCTCGAATACAGCACCTCGAACGTGGCGG
>Ga0209958_1001384_pt1 | contig 19104 bp, 17 predicted proteins | sample ThiBio_inoc_plan_FD_183942 | JGI IMG/M metagenome (GOLD analysis project Ga0209958, IMG submission 183942) | Wastewater bioreactor microbial communities from Cape Town, South Africa - Thiocy_inoc_plan (SPAdes) | ecosystem: Engineered > Bioremediation > Thiocyanate > Unclassified | place: South... | reverse complement strand
GCCGCATCACCACCAGCCTGATCACGCCGTACCCGCCGGGCATTCCGCTGCTGATTCCGGGCGAGGTGTTCAACAAGAAGATCGTGGACTACCTGAAGTTCGCGCGCGAGTTCGCCAAGCTGTGCCCGGGCTTCGAGACCGACATCCACGGCCTGGTGGAGATCGAGGACGACGAAGGCAACGTGCGCTACTACGCCGACTGCGTGGCCGAGCCGGGCCACCCCGCCAAGGCCGGCAAGACTGCCAAGGCCACCAAGGGGCGGCTGGTGCAGGTGGGGGACGACGGACCGTTCGGCCGCACCCTTTGATGCTCCTCTATTGAGAGCTGCCAGCGCTTGATGGACGGGCGCTGGAGGCTGATTTGGCTTCAAATCCTGGCGCAGGCGGCGCATCCGCCCGCACGCGCCAGAAGCGCGCGAAGCGCGGCAGGCCGCTGGCGTGGGTGCCGTTGTAGCGGTAGGTCACTACGCTGCCGATGGGCGGCGGCGTGCGGCGCAGCCCATCGGGCAGGCCGCTGCCCAGGCGAAAGCGCTGGCCGCCGGGCATCTGCACCAGCAGCGCGCCGGTCTGGCCCGCGTACTTGCCCCGGCCCGGGAGATGGCCCACGACCCGGGCCTCCGCGTCCTCGAAGGACTTGAGCTTGAGCAGGTCGTCGCTGCGCCCGCCCCGGTAGGGCGCGTCGTCCCGGCGCAGCATCAGCCCTTCGGCGCCAGCCTTCTCGTGCGTGCGCAACTGCTGCATCAGCACGCCATGGCTGGCCACGCGCCACTGCGGCACGGCCTGCACCCAGGGCCGGTCCAGCGCGGCGACAGTTCGCCGCAGATGCGGCAGGCGTTCGCCGAAGCCGCCCGCCTGGCCGGGAAGGTCGAACACCATGTAGCGCAGCGCGCGCCACGGTGCGTCCTGCGGCGCGGCCTGGGCCACGGCGGCCTGGACCTGCTCGAACCGCCCGCGCCCGGCCCAGAGTTCACCGTCCATCGGCACGCTGGGCCAGCCGGCGGTGAACCATGCGGGAGCGCGGATCGGCAGGCCCTGGCGCGAGAGCAGTTCATGGCCCGTCCAGAGCGCGCGCACGCCGTCGTACTTCTCGCTGACCCAGTAGGCGGTCACGTCGATGCCGGGCCGGTAGACCTGCGCCAGCGTGGGCGCGGGCGCCGCGGCACCGCTCCCGGCGTGCCAGCAGGTTATCAAGAACCATAGCGCCCAGCGCAGGGTGGGCGGGCGTTTGCGGCCAAAAAGAGGCATGAACGGCATGGGCCCTCCTGGGGCTGCACGGATGTGGTGCATGACCTATGTCATTTCTTGTGCTGAGCAAAGCAGTAGGGATCATGCGGATTCGTAAAATAGCGTGACACAACCCTTACTTCAAGGAGAGCCGATGTTTCCCGAATACCGCGACCTGATCACCAAGCTCAAGGGCAATGACGCCCATTTCACGCGCTTGTTCGACAAGCACAACGAGATGGACCAGCAGATCAAGAACATGGAGTCCCGCATCGTCCAGGCGACGGCGCTGGAGATTGAAACGCTGAAGAAGGAAAAGCTCCATCTCAAGGACCAGCTCTACGCCCACCTGCGGCAGGCGGAAGCCGCGCAAGCCTGAGCCGGCTTGGGCCGAAAGCAAACCGGGAGCCTCCCGGTTTTTTTGCGTTCGCTGAATGCCAAAAGCCCCGTGCGCCATGCCAGGCGACGGGGCTTTTTGCCGGGGGGCGGGGCGGTTTTACACCTGGTCCGCGCTCAGGCCGGCGGTCTGGCTGAAGCCGCCGTCCACGTAGGTGATCTCGGCCGTCACGCCGCTGGCCAGGTCCGACAGCAGGAAGGCGGCCACGTTGCCCACGTCCTCGATGGTCACGTTGCGGCGCAGCGGCGCGGCGTCGGCCACGCGGCCCAGCAGCTTGCCGAAGTCCTTGATGCCGCTGGCCGCCAGGGTCTTGATGGGGCCGGCGCTGATGCCGTTGGCGCGGATGGCGCGGCCATCGGCGGTGCGGCCCACGGCTTCGGCCAGGTAGCGCACGCTGGCCTCCAGGCTGGCCTTGGCCAGGCCCATGGTGTTGTAGTTGGGGATGGAGCGCAGCGCGCCCAGGTAGCTCAGCGTGAGCAGCGACGACTTGTCGTTCAGGTACGGCAGGGCGGCCTTGGCCATGGCCGGGAAGCTGTAGGCGCTGATGTCGTGCGCCACGCGGAAGCCCTCGCGGGAGAGGCCTTCGAGGAAGTTGCCCGCGATGGCCTCGCGCGGCGCGAAGCCGATGCTGTGCACGAAGCCGTCGAAGGTGCCCCAGGCCTCGCCCAGGCCCTTCAACATGGCCTCGATCTGCGCGTCATCGGCCACGTCGCAGTCGAAAACCAGCCTGGAATCGAATTCGGCGGCGAATTCGGTGATGCGGTCCTTGAAGCGCTCGCCCACGTAGCTGAAGGCCAGTTCGGCACCCTGCTGGTGGCAGGCCCTGGCGATGCCGTAGGCGATGGAACGGTTGGACAGCACGCCCGTGATGAGCAGCTTCTTGCCGGCGAGGAAACCCATTGTTTTTCTCCTGAACGCTGTGCGCTGGTGACTGAGGGACACGCGCCGCGCGCAATGCCCCGCCAGCTGGCGCCGGAGCCCGCGCAGGGCGGTGGAAAAAGGTGCCCGATGATAGTCGAAGCAGGGGACGCAGCTCAGGCCGCCAGCATGCCCCGTGCTTCGATGAAGCGCACCACCTCGTCGAGTCCGCTGAGGGTCTTCAGGTTGGTCATGACCCAGGGGCGGCGCTGCGCGTCGGGGCGCATGCGCGCGGTGTCGGCCTTCATCACTTCCAGGTCCGCGCCCACGTGGGGCGCGAGGTCGGTCTTGTTGATGACGAACAGGTCGCTCTTGGTGATGCCGGGGCCGCCCTTGCGCGGGATCTTCTCGCCCGCGGCCACGTCGATGACGTAGATGGTGAGGTCGCTCAGCTCGGGGCTGAAGGTGGCGGCCAGGTTGTCGCCGCCGCTTTCGACGAAGACGATGTCGGCATTCGGGTGCTCGCCCAGCATGCGGTCGATGGCTTCGAGGTTGATGGAGCAGTCCTCGCGGATGGCCGTATGGGGGCAGCCGCCCGTTTCCACGCCCAGGATGCGCTCGGGCGGCAGCGCGCCGCTGATGGTGAGCAGGCGCTGGTCTTCCTTGGTGTAGATGTCGTTGGTGATGGCGATGAGGTCGTAGTCGTCGCGCATGGCCTTGCAGAGCATCTCCAGCAGCGTGGTCTTGCCCGAGCCCACGGGGCCGCCGATGCCCACGCGCAGCGGGGGCAGGGGCTTGGTGCGGTTCGGGATGTGGTGCAGGGTGTTGGTGGTCGTCATGATCGGAAAAGGCGTGAGTACTGGGTTTCGTGCCGGGCCGAGAGGATGGCCAGCATGGGGGAGAAGGCCTGGCGCTCGCAGTCCGCCAGCTGGACGGCGTGGTCGGCTGCTGCCGGGATGGCCTGCGCCAGCCGGGCCAGGATGCGCTGGCCCGCGCTCTGGCCGAGCTGCATGGACTTGAGCGCGGCCTGCACCATGTTCTCGGCCCAGCCGAAGGCGTAGGCCAGCAGCACGTCGCGCGCCGGGGCCTGGGTGGCGGACGCGGCGAGCGCGAAGGCGACGGGGTACGTGGGCGGCAGCGCGGCCAGGAACTGCACGGCGCGCAGGCGTTCGTAATCACCATCGTTATGGCCCTGGTGCTGGTTGCGCAGCCAGTCCGCCAGCGAGCGGCCCATTTGCTCGGCCTGCAAGCGCAGCTCGCTGGTCTCGCGGGTGCGTAGCACCCATTCGTTCAATGCGCGGGCGCGTTCATGGTCGTCGCTGCGCCATGCGTGCAGCGCCTGGGCCACCACGGCCATGTCGCCGCGTGCCTGGGCGATGTACAACTGGTCGAGCAGCCAGTCGGCCACGGCGGCTTCGCTGCCGATGCCCGCGTATTCGATGGCGGACTCCAGCCCCTCGGAATACGAGAAGCCGCCCACGGGCAGCGCGGGCGAGGCCAGCCAGATGAGCTGCAACAGGCTCGCGGCGGGCAGGGGGCCGTCAGTGGGCGTGGTGGTGGCCGTGGTGGTCATGGTCGTGCCCGTGGCCATGGTGGTGCCCTGCCGCGTAGGCGCCGCCCTCGGGCTCGAAGGGCAGGTTCTGCGCCGTCACGGTGAGGTGCATGGCGCGCAGCATGCCGGCCAGCACGTGGTCGGGCTCGATCTTGAGGTGGTCCGGCTGCAGCTCGATGGGCACGTGGCGGTTGCCCAGGTGGTAGGCGGCGCGCGTCAGGTCGAACGGCGTGCCGTGCTGCGCGCAGGCGGTGATGACCAGCACGGGCTGCGGCGCAGCCAGCACGCGCACCAGTGCGCCGTCTTCCGTCACCAGCACGTCGCCGCCGCGCACCAGCGTGCCGCGCGGCAGGAACACGCCGAGTTCGCGGCCCGTGGAGTCGGTGGCGGCAAAGCGGCTTTTCTGGCGCACGTCCCAGTCGAGTTCGAGGGTGGCGGCGCGCTTCAGCAGCACGGGGGCGAGGCCCCGGCCCTGGGGCATGAGTTTGTTGGCGGTGCGCATGGGGCGGGCCTTGGTCAAAACAGGAAGTAGCGCTGCGCCATCGGCAGCACGGTCGCGGGCTCGCAGGTGAGCAATTGCCCGTCGGCGCGCACGGTGTAGGTCTGCGCGTCGATCTCCATGCGCGGCGTATAGCCGTTGTGCACCATGTCGCGCTTGCGTACGCCGCGCACGTTGCGCACGGCGCAGAGCTGCTTGGCGAGGCCGAAGCGCTCGCCAATGCCCGCATTCAGCCCCGCCTGCGAGACGAAGGTGAGCGAGGTCTTGGCGATGGCCCCGCCGAACGCGCCGAACATGGGCCGGTAGTGAACCGGCTGCGGCGTGGGGATGGACGCATTGGGGTCGCCCATGGCGGCCAGCGCGATGAAGCCGCCCTTGAGCACCAGCGCGGGCTTGATGCCGAAGAAGGCGGGCTTCCAGATGACGAGGTCGGCCCATTTGCCCACTTCCACCGAGCCGACTTCGTGGCTGATGCCGTGGGCGATGGCGGGGTTGATGGTGTACTTGGCGACGTAGCGCTTGATGCGCGTGTTGTCGCTGCGCGATGAGTCACCTTGGAGGCTGCCGCGCTGCGCCTTCATCTTGTGCGCGGTCTGCCAGGTGCGCAGGATGACTTCGCCCACGCGGCCCATGGCCTGGCTGTCGCTCGACATCATGCTGATGGCGCCCAGGTCGTGCAGGATGTCTTCGGCGGCGATGGTTTCCTTGCGGATGCGGCTTTCGGCGAAGGCGAGGTCTTCGGCGATGGCGGCGTCCAGGTGGTGGCAGACCATGAGCATGTCCACATGCTCGTCCAGCGTGTTGCGCGTGTAGGGCATGGTGGGGTTGGTGGAGCTGGGCAAAAAGTTTTCCTCGCCCACCACGCGCAATATGTCCGGCGCGTGGCCGCCCCCCGCGCCCTCGGTGTGGAAGGCGCAGATGCCGCGCCCGCCAACTGCGGCGATGGTGTTCTCGACAAAGCCGCTTTCGTTCAGCGTGTCGCTGTGGATGGCCACCTGCGTGTCGGTTTCCTCGGCCACGTCGAGGCAGTTGCTGATGGCGCTGGGCGTGGTGCCCCAGTCCTCGTGCAGCTTGAGGCCGATGGCCCCGGCGTCGATCTGCTCGCGCAGCGCGCCGGGCAGGCTGGCGTTGCCCTTGCCGAGAAAGCCCAGGTTCATGGGGAAGGCGTCCGCCGCTTGCAGCATGCGTTCCATGTTCCAGGGGCCGGACGTGCAGGTGGTGGCCAGCGTGCCCGTGGCCGGGCCGGTGCCGCCGCCGAGCATGGTGGTGATGCCGCTGGCGAGCGCTTCCTCGATCTGCTGCGGGCAGATGAAGTGGATGTGGCTGTCGATGCCGCCGGCGGTGACGATGCTGCCCTCGCAGCTGATGACCTCGGTGCCGGGGCCGATGACGATGTCCACGCCGGGCTGCACGTCGGGGTTGCCTGCCTTGCCTATCGCTGTGATGCGGCCATCGCGCAGGCCGATGTCGGCCTTGACGATGCCGGTGTGGTCAATGATGAGGGCGTTGGTCAGCACCGTGTCCACCGCGCCTTCCGCGCGCGTGCGCTGGCTTTGCGCCATGCCGTCGCGGATGGTCTTGCCGCCGCCGAATTTCACCTCTTCGCCATAGCTGCCTGCGCGCAATGTGTGGTCGGCTTCGACTTCCAGCACGAGGTTGGTGTCCGCCAGCCGCAGGCGGTCGCCCACGGTGGGGCCGAACATCTCGGCATAGGCGCGTCGGGCGATGGTGGCCATGGTGATTCCTATTATTTTGATAGCTGCTAGCGCTTGATGGATAAGCGATAGAGGCTGATTTGGTTTGTATTTTTGTAGGAGCGGCCTTGGCCGCGAAGGGGGGGGGGATCGCGGCCAAGGCCGCTCCTACAGCGGGCCTTGGGTCAGGCCGCGAAAGCCGTGGACGACGCGCTCACCCGCGTAGTCCACCAGCTCCACCGTGCGCTCCTGGCCGGGCTCGAAGCGCACCGCCGTGCCGGACGCGATGTTCAGGCGCATGCCGCGCGCGGCGTCGCGGTCGAAGCCCAAAGCGCCGTTGGTCTCGGCAAAGTGGTAGTGCGAGCCGACCTGGATGGGCCGGTCCGCCGTGTTGCGCACCACCAGCGTGAGCGTGCGGCGGCCCGTGTTCAGGGCGTGTTCGCCCGCGTCGATGAGCAGTTCGCCGGGGGTCATGACAGTTGCAGCAGAAGGGCACCGCCAAACACCGCCACGCCCGCGCCCGCGATGCGCGCCAGCCACGCGCCACGGTCGCGCAGCGCCCAGCCTGCGGCGAGGCCCGCGCAGTGCAGCAGCATGGTGGCGAGCAGCATGCCCGCCAGCGTTTGCCACGCCTGGCCGTTGCCCGCCAGTTCGTAGCCGTGCGCCACGCCGTGGAAGAGGGCGAATGCGCCCACGCCCAGCGCCGCGACGATGCCGGGCACGCGCAGGCGCGAGACGACCAGCAGGCCGGTGGCGAGCAGGGATGCGGCGATCATCGGCTCCACCGCAGGCACCACCACGCCTTGCAGGCCCAGCACCGCGCCCACCAGCAGCAGCGCGGCGAAGCCCAGCGGCCCCCACAGCAGATCCGGCCCGGCGCGGCGTGCGGCCAGCGCGCTCCACAGGCCCACGGCCACCATCGCGGCCAGGTGATCCATGCCCAGCAGCGGGTGCAGGAAGCCGTCGATCAAGCTGTTGTGGCTGTGCGATTCAGCGCCAATATGGGCGCTGGCGCTGATGGATAAAGCGCTAGAAGCTATGAAAAAGAGAGCTTTGCGGTAGGGGCGCATGCGGGTGTGTCTCCAGTCAGACGATGGGTTGGTGCACGGTGACGAGCTTGGTGCCGTCGGGGAAGGTGGCTTCCACCTGGATGTCCGGGATCATCTCGGCCACCCCGTCCATCACGTCGGCGCGGGTGAGCACGGCCCGGCCTTCGCTCATCAGCTCGGCCACGGTCTTGCCGTCGCGCGCGCCTTCCATCACGGCGGCGCTGATGAGGGCCACGGCCTCGGGGTAGTTGAGCTTCAGGCCCCGGGCCTGGCGGCGCTCGGCCAGCAGGGCGGCGGTGAAGACCAGCAGCTTGTCTTTTTCACGCGGAGTCAGTTCCATGGCCCGCTTTTCTGCAAAAGACATGCCAGGCATGAAAGCTGCACGGCCCGGTGCGTGACCGCCACGCCCACGCCTCCTCCCACGCCCCCCGGCCCCGCGCCGGTGCAGCGCATCGTCAAGGTGCGGCGCGACTACAACCGCTGGGTGGCCCGCGAGACGCTGGAGGACTACGCCCTGCGCTACACGCCCGAGCGCTTCCGGCGCTGGTCCGAGTGGCGCGTGGCCAACACGGCGTTCGGCGTCGCCTCGTTCCTGGTGCTGGAGGCCGTGGGGGCCACCCTGCTGGTGCAGTACGGCTTTCTCAACGCGTTCTGGGCCATCGTCGCTACGGGGCTGGTGATCTGCCTGGCCGGGGTGCCCATCAGCGTCTATGCCGCGCGCCATGGCGTGGACATGGACCTGCTCACGCGCGGCGCGGGGTTCGGCTACATCGGCTCCACCGTCACGTCGCTGATCTACGCCTCCTTCACCTTCATCTTCTTCGCGCTCGAGGCCGCCGTCATGGCCTATGCGCTGGAGCTGGCGCTGGGCATCCCGCCGGTCTGGGGCTACGGCCTGTGCGCCCTGGTGGTGCTGCCGCTGGTCACGCACGGCATCTCGGCCATCAGCCGCTTTCAGGTATGGACGCAGCCGGTGTGGCTGCTGATGATGCTGGCGCCCTATGCCGCGGTGCTCTGGTACGAACCTGGTGCATGGCAGGCGTTCATGCACTACGGTGGTGAGGGCGGGCGGGGCGCCGGATTCGACTGGCACCTTTTTGGTGCCGCCATGACCGTGGCGGCCGCGCTGATCACGCAGATGGGCGAGCAGGCCGACTACCTGCGCTTCATGCCCCCGGCGCGGCCGGGGCGCCGCGGGCGCTGGTGGCTGGGCGTGTTGGGCGGCGGCATCGGCTGGGTGCTGCCCGGCGTGCTGAAGATGCTGGGCGGCGCCTTCCTGGCCTGGCTGGCGCTGCAGCACATGGTGCCGGCGCAGCACGCGGTGGACCCGAACCAGATGTACCTGGCCGCCTACGAATACCTGCTGCCCTACCGCTGGGCGGTGTGGGCCACGGCGGTCTTCGTGGTGGTGTCGCAGCTGAAGATCAACGTCACCAATGCCTACGCGGGCTCCCTGGCGTGGAGCAACTTCTTCTCGCGCCTCACGCACAGCCACCCGGGGCGCGTGGTCTGGGTGGTGTTCAACACCCTGATCGCCTTCCTGCTGATGGAAATGGACCTCTTCCAGGTGCTGGCCGAGGTGCTGGCGCTGTACGCCAACATCGCCATCGCCTGGATCATGACCGTGGTGGCCGACCTGGTGATCAACAAGCCCCTGGGCTGGTCGCCCCGGGGCATCGTGTTCCAGCGCGCCTACCTGTATGACGTGAACCCGGTGGGCCTGGGTGCCATGGGGCTGGCCTCGGTGCTGTCCATCGCCGCGCACCTGGGGGCGATGGGGCCCACGGCCCAGGCGTTCTCGGCCGGCGTGGCCATGGCCACGGCGCTGCTGGCGGCACCGGCCCTGGCCTGGGCCACCCGGGGGCGCTACTACCTGGCGCGGCCCCCCGCGCCGTGCGCGGGCACTGGCGGGGAGACCTGCCAGGGCTGCGGCGCGCAGGCACAGGCGCCGGGGCCGAGGCCATGCCAGCCGGCGCTGCGCCAGTGCGTGGTGTGCGGCGGCGCGTTCGAGGCGCCCGACACCGCCGACTGCCCGGCCTACCAGGGCTGCATCTGCTCGCTGTGCTGCACGCTGGACGCGCGCTGCAACGACCTGTGCAAGCCCCACGCGCGCCTGTCCGTGCAGTGGCTGGCGCTGCTGCGGCGGCTCCTGCCCGCGCGCAGCCAGCCCTACCTGGAGGCCGGGCTGGCGCATTTCCTGTGGCTCATGCTCATGCTCGCGCCCGTGCTGGCGGTGGTGCTGGGGCTGCTGTACCGGCAGGAGCTGCAGGGCGTGCTGGCCACCTTCGGCCAGGCGGGCGAAGGGCTGGCCGCGGTGCTGCGCACCGGGTTCGTGCGCGCCTACGTGGCGCTGCTGGCGGTGCTCGCCCTGGTGGCCTGGTGGGTGGCGCTGGCGCACAAGAGCCGCGAAGTGGCGCAGGAGGAGTCGAACCGGCAGACCCGGCTGCTGATGCAGGAGATCGCGTCCCACCGCCAGACCGACGAGCAGCTGCAGCGCGCGCGTGCCCTTGCGGACCAGGCCAGCCAGGCCAAGACGCGCTACATCAGCACCATCAGCCACGAGCTGCGCACGCCGCTCAACAGCATCCTGGGCTACGCGCAACTGCTGCAGGAAGACCCGGGCCTGCCGCCCCGGCACGGCCATGCGACCCGCGTCATCCTGCGCGGCGGCGAGCACCTGCTGTCGCTGATCGAGGGCACGCTCGACATTGCGCGCATCGAGTCCGGCAAGCTCACCCTGCAGCCCCAGGTCCTGGATTTGCGCGCGGCGCTGCGCGAAGTGGCGGGGCTGTTCGAGCTGCAGGCCCAGGCCAAGGGCCTGCGCTTCGTGTTCGACGAGCCCGAGTGGTGGCCGCGCGCCGTGCGCGCCGATGAAAAGCGCCTGCGCCAGATTCTCATCAACCTGCTGGGCAATGCCGTGAAGTTCACCGCGCGCGGCGAAGTGCGGCTGCGCGTGCGCTACCGGCGCGAGATGGCGGTGTTCGAGGTCGAGGACACCGGCCCCGGCATCGCCGCGGCCGACCTGGCGCGCGTCTTCGAGCCCTTCGTGCGCAGCAGCGCGCAGCCCGTGGCGGACGCCCCGGGCTCGGGCCTGGGGCTGACCATCGCCAAGATGCTGACCGACCTCATGGGCGGCGAGATGACCGCCCGCAGCGCGCCCGGGCAGGGCACCTGCTTTCGCTGCCGGCTTTTCCTGCCCGAGGTCTATGCCGAGGCCCAGGCGGCCGGCCTGCCGCAGCGCGCCGCGCTGGCCGGGGTGTGCGGGTACGCCGGCGCGCGCCGCACGGTGCTGGTGGTCGATAACGAAGAAGCCGACCGCCAGCTGCTCGTGCGCTGGCTGGAGCCGCTGGGCTTCCGGGTGCACACCGCCATGCACGGGGAGGACGCCGTGGCGCAGCTCGCGCGCGGGCTGCGGCCCGACGTGGTCTTCATGGACCTGGCCATGCCCGGCATCGACGGCTGGGAGACGCTGCACCGCATGCAGCAACTGGCGCTGCAGCCCAGGCCGGTGTGCGCGGTGGTGTCGGCCAACGCCTTCGACAAGGGGCTGGACAACCCCGTGGGGCTGCGGGCCGACGACTTCCTGGTCAAGCCCGTGCGCCGGCAGGACCTGCTGCACTGGATGGCCGGACGCCTGGCGCTGGCCTGGGTGCACGGCGAGGCGCCCGGCCCGAACCCGGATGCCCAGGCCCCGGCGGCGGGCGGCGCGCCGCCCGTGCCGCCACCCGACCTGGACGCCGAAGCCCTGGGCAGCCTGCTGGAGCTGGCGCGCCTGGGCTACTACCGTGGCTTCGTCAAGCGGCTCGAAGCGCTGCAGGCGCTGCACCCCGGCTGGGCGCCGTGGCTGCAGCACCTGCAGGCCGAGGCGCGGGCCTTCCGCTTCGAGGCCCTGACCGAATCCCTGACCGAATCGCTGCAAGGCCTGCGCTTGCCGCCGGACCCGAAGAAGGAACGCGATGCCCTGGAGTGACGTGGACCCGGTGGATACCGTGGTGCTGATCGTGGACGACGTGCCCGACAACCTGGCGATGCTGCACGACGCGCTGGACGCGGCGGGCTACACCGTGCTCGTGGCCTTGAGCGGCGCGGCCGCGCTGGAGCGCGCGCGGCAGGCGCGGCCCGACGTGATCCTGCTCGACGCGGTGATGCCCGGCATGGACGGCTTCGAGGTGGCGCGGGCACTCAAGCGCGACCCGGCGACGGCGCCGATCCCGGTGCTTTTCATGACCGGCCTGACCGAAACCGAGCATCTGGTGCGCGCGCTGGAGGCGGGCGGCGCGGACTACGTGACCAAGCCGGTGAAGCCCGCCGAGGTCATGGCGCGCATGGGGGTGCACCTGCGCGCCGCGCGCCAGGCCTCGCGCGAGGTGCGCGAGCGCCAGCAGGCGCGCAGCGCGCTCGACGCCTTCGGCTACGCCACCATCATGGTGCGCGCGGGCGACGGCCGGCTGATGTGGCAAACGCCCCTGGCGCGCGAGCTGCTGCGGCGCTACTGCGGCACCGAGGCGCCCGCCACCCCCGCGCCCGTGCTGCAGTGGCTGCGCCGCTGCCTGCCCGCCCTGCCGGGCCTGGGCGAGGCGCCCCGGCTGACGCTGCAGGAGGGGGGCAGCCGCCTGACGTTCCGCCTGCACCGGCAGACGGGCGATGAGTCCGGGCCCGAGGGCGACTGGCTGATCGTGATGGAGGAGGCGTCGGACGGCGCGGCCATCGAGGCCCTGTCGCAGTCGTTCGGGCTGACCTCGCGCGAGGCCGAGGTGCTGTACTGGGTGGCCCAGGGCAAGATCAACCGCGACATCGGCGACATCGTCGGCGCCAGCCCCGCCACGGTGAAGAAGCACCTGGAGCGGGTGTACGCCAAGCTGGGCGTGGAGACGCGCACCTCGGCTGCGGGCATGGCGATGAACCGGGTGAAGGCGTTGCAGCGGTAGGTTTTTTGATAGCTGGTGGCGCTTGCTGGGCTTGGGTTTGCTGCCTTTTTGGCTGTGTTTTTGGGTTTGCTTTCCGGGGCCGGGACTCGCCCCGGCGGGCGAGGTACTTTCTTGTCACGCGACAAGAAAGTACCCAAAGAAACGCGCCCCGCAGTCTGCGACCCCCACGCTGCGCGTGGGGGCACACCTGGGGCGAGACGCTGGCGGGGTGCGCTGCGGAACTCGCTGCGCGCTGCGCGCTTCGCTCAAACAACCGCAGCGAGTCAGTTCACGAAGCATGCGCGACTTCGCGCATGCCACCCCGCCAGCGCCTCGCCCCAGGCGCAGCCTGAAAGGGGGTGGAGACAATTCGGGCCATCGCTGCGCTCGGCCTGGCGCGCGCGGCGCGCAGCGCCTGCGTGTTGGGGGCCGAGCGCAGCGATGGCCCGTGTGGGGCTTCAACCCCCTTCTGGTCGTACCGAGGAGCGCAGGGCGTGGGGCGGGCGCGTGTGCCGAAGGACACACGCGCTTCGTGAACTGACTTGCCGCGTCTGTTTGAACGGAGCGCCGCAGGCGCGCAGTGAGTTACGCGGCACCGCCCCGCGCCCGAGCACCGCAGGCTGCCCCGGAGCGCAGCGAAGGGGATACGGACAGCAGGGGCGTGCTTCTTTTGCTTCCTTTTCTTGCACGAGCAAGAAAAGGAAGTCGCCTGCCGGGGCGAGTCCCGGCCCCGGGAAACAAACCCAAAAACACAGCCAAAAACACAGCCAAAAAGGCAGCAAACCCAAGCCCAGCAAGCGCAACCAGCTACCAATAACGAAGCACCCAACGTCAAATAGCCACCAACTGCCGCACCCCCCGCTCAGCCATCTCATGCCCCGCCCCATGGGCCATCACTTCCCCCCGCTCCATCACCACATAGCGGTCAGCCAGTTCCTCGGCGAAGTCGTAGTACTGCTCCACCAGCACGATGGCCATGGGCCGCCCGTCCAGCCCCTCGCGCGCGAGCTTTTTCAGCACGCGCCCGATGTCCTTGATGATGTTCGGCTGGATGCCCTCGGTCGGTTCGTCCAGCACCAGCAGGCGCGGGCACGGGGCGAGCGCGCGGGCGATGGCGAGCTGCTGCTGCTGCCCGCCCGAGAGGTCGCCGCCCCGGCGTTGCAGCATCTGCTGCAGCACCGGAAACAGCGTGAAAAGCTGCGGCGGAATGGGCGTTCCGGCCTTCTGCGTGGCCAGGCCCATGCGCAGGTTTTCGTGCACGCTCAGGCGCGCGAAGATCTCGCGCCCCTGCGGCACGTAGCCGATGCCGGCGCGCGCGCGCTCGTAGGGCGCGGCGCGCGTGAGATCCTGCCCCGCGAAGGCGATGCGCCCCGCGCGCGTGGGCACCAGGCCCATGAGGGACTTGAGCAAGGTGGTCTTGCCCACGCCGTTGCGCCCCAGCACCACGGTGATTTCGCCGGCCTGCGCCTGCAGGCTGACCCCGCGCAGGATGTGCGAGCCGCCGTAGTACTGCTGGATGTTGTCGATATGGAGCATGGGAATTCCTTCAGCGGTTCAGCGGCCCAGGTAGACCTCGATCACGCGCTCGTCGGCCTGCACCTGGTCCAGCGTGCCCTCGGCCAGCACGGCGCCGTCGCACAGCACCGTGACTTTCTCGCTGATGGTGCGGATGAAGCCCATGTCGTGCTCCACCACCATCAGCGAATGCTTGCCCTTGAGGCGCAGGAACAGCTCGGCGGTGCGCGCGGTTTCCTCGTCGGTCATGCCGGCCACGGGTTCGTCGAGCAGCAGCAGCCTGGGCTCCTGCATCAAGAGCATGCCGATCTCCAGCCACTGCTTCTGGCCGTGGCTCAGGTCGCCGGCGCGCCGGGCCACGGCGCCTTGCAGCTGGATGGTTTCGAGCACCTCGCACAGCCGGTCGCGCTGCGCGCCGCCGAGGCGAAAGCGCATGCTCGGCACCACGCGCTTGTCGGTGGCCAGGGCCAGCTCCAGGTTCTCGAACACGCTGAGTTCCTCGAACACCGTGGGCTTCTGGAACTTGCGCCCGATGCCCAGGGCGGCAATCTCGGGCTCGGTGTAGCGCAGCAGGTCGAGCGTGGAGCCGAAGTACACCGTGCCCGCGTCGGGCCGGGTCTTGCCGGTGATGATGTCCATCATCGTGGTCTTGCCCGCGCCGTTGGGGCCGATGATGCAGCGCAGCTCGCCCGGCGCGATGTCCAGCGAGAGCTGGTTGATGGCCTTGAAGCCGTCGAAGCTCACGCTCACGTCCTCCAGGTACAGGATGCGGCCATGCGCCACGTCCACCACGCCGGGCACCACGGGGCGGCCAAAGGCGGCGCTGCGGTCGCCCGAGGCGGTCTTGCCCTGGGCATGGGGTTCGGCATGGGCGCGGGCCATGCGGCGCGCGCCTTCGTCCATCAGGTCGGGGGTCATGCGCGCTCTCCTTGGCGTTCTTCCTTGCGGCGCAGCTGCCGCACCAGGCCCACCACGCCCTGGGGCATGAACAGGGTCACCGCGATGAACAGCGCCCCCAGGAAGTACAGCCAGAATTCCGGGAACGTCACAGTGAGGATGCTCTTGGCGCCATTGACGATGAACGCGCCGACGATGGGGCCGAGCAGCGAGGCGCGGCCGCCCACGGCCGCCCAGACGGCGATCTCGATGCTGTTGGCCGGGCTCATCTCGCCGGGGTTGATGATGCCCACCTGGGGCACGTACAGCGCCCCGGCCACGCCGCACATCACGGCGGAGAGGACCCAGATGGTGAGCTTGTAGGGCAGCGGGTTGTAGCCGCAGAACATGACGCGGCTTTCCGCGTCGCGGATGGCCTGCAGCACGCGGCCGAACTTGCTGGCCACCAGCCAGCGCGCGCCCAGGTAGCAGCCCAGCAGCGTCAGTCCGGTGAGCACGAACAGCGCCATGCGCATGCCCGGCGTGGCCAGGGGCAGGTCCAGGATGCGCTTGAAGTCGGTAAAGCCGTTGTTGCCGCCGAAGCCGGTCTCGTTGCGGAAAAACAGCAGCATGGCCGCGAACGTGAGCGCCTGGGTGATGATGGAGAAGTACACCCCCTGGATGCGCGAGCGGAAGGCGAAGTAGCCGAACACGAAGGCCAGCAGCCCCGGCACGGCCACGGTCAGCACCAGCGTGGCGGCGAAGCTGTCGGACAGCGCCCAGTGCCAGGGCAGCTCCTTCCAGTCGAGGAACACCATGAAGTCGGGCAGCGTGCTTTGGTAGTTGCCGTCCTGGCCGATCTGGCGCATGAGGTACATGCCCATCATGTAGCCGCCCAGGGCGAAGAACAGGCCGTGGCCCAGGCTGAGGATGCCGGTGTAGCCCCAGATCAGGTCCATGGCCAGGGCGCAGATGGCGTAGCACATGATCTTGCCGATCAGGCCCACCAGGTAGTCGCTCAGGTGCAGCGGGTGGCCCGCGGGCACGGCCAGGTTGAGCACCGGCACCAGGGCGCAGACCAGCAGCAGGGCCGCGAGCACGCCGGACCAGCCGCCGCGCGTGAGCAGGGGGCCCTTGGCGGGCAGCACGGGCAGTGCCGGCAGCGCGGCGGGCAGGGGGGAGACGCTTGTCGTCATGGAGAACTCCGGGCGGTCAGGCGTTGCGGCCCTTGAGGGCGAAGAGGCCCTGGGGACGCTTCTGGATGAAGACGATGATGAAGACCAGCACGGCGATCTTGGCCAGCACGGCGCCGGTCCAGCCTTCGAGGAACTTGTTGAGAATGCCCAGGCCCAGCGCGGCGTATACGGTGCCCGCGAGCTGGCCGACGCCGCCCAGCACCACCACCATGAACGAGTCCACGATGTAGTTCTGCCCCAGGTCGGGGCCGACGTTGCCCACCTGGCTCAGCGCTGCGCCCGCCAGGCCGGCAATGCCCGAGCCCAGGGCGAAGGCGTAGGTGTCGATGCGCGCCGTGTTCACCCCCATGCACGCGGCGATGGGGCGGTTCTGCGTGACGCCGCGCACGAACAGGCCCAGCCGCGTCCTGCCGATGAGCAGCGCCACGGCCACCAGCACGGCGGCGGCGAAGCCGATGATGACGATGCGGTTCCAGGGCAGGGTGAGGCTGCCCAGCAGGGTGATGCCGCCGCTCATCCAGCTCGGGTTTTCCACGCCCACGTTCTGCGCGCCGAAGAGCGAGCGCACGCCTTGCATCAGCACCAGGCTCAGGCCCCAGGTGGCCAGCAGCGTCTCCAGCGGGCGGCCGTACAGGAAGCGGATCACGCTGCGCTCCATGGCCGCGCCCACCAGCGCCGCGCTGAGAAAGGCCACCGGCAGGGCGGCCAGCAGGTAGGCGTCGAACGCGCCCGGCAGGTAGCGCTGGAACAGGCCCTGCACCACGTAGGTGGCGTAGGCGCCGACCATGATGAGTTCGCCATGGGCCATGTTGATCACGCCCATCAGGCCGTAGGTGATGGCCAGGCCCAGCGCGGCCAGCAGCAGGATGGAGCCCAGGCTGATGCCGGTGAACAGCTGCCCCAGGAAGGCGCTGGCGGCCAGGGCGCGCTCTATGCGCTCCAGCGACTGGCGCAGCGCCGCCTGCACGGCCGGGTCGCGCTCCTGGGCCAGGCGCTGGGCCAGCAGCGCCTTGACGATGGGCTCGCGCGCCTGCGCCAGCAGCGTGGCGGCGTCGCTGCGCTGTGCCGCCTCGGGGCTGCCGAGCTGCAGCGCGGCGCGCGCCAGGCGCAGCGACTGGGCGGCGGGGGCCGAGAGCTGGCCGGCATGCGCGGGCGACAGTGCCTGCTCCACCAGCGGCAACTGGGCCGGGCTGGGGTCGTCGAAGGCGCCGCGCTGCAGGGTGGCGGCGGCCTCGCGCTGGCGGGCCGGGTCGCCGGTGAAAAGATCCATGCCTGCCAGCGCCGTGTCCAGCGCGCCGCGCAGGCGGTTGTTCACCACCGCCTCTTCGGCGCTGGCGGTGAGGGCCACGGGCTGGCCGTCCACGGCCGCGGTGGCGCGGCCGTCGCGCACGATGAGCACCTGGCCGTCCTGCACCTGCACGGCCTCGTCGGCCAGGGCGCGTACCAGCGCATGGCCGCGCGCATCGGTGCCGGCGGCCAGGTGCATCAGGGTTTCGATGCGGGTGTCGCCGTCGCCCTCGGCCAGCCGCAGGGCTTCTTCGCTGGTGAGCGCCCAGGCGCTCCAGGGCAGCAGCAGCGCGGTGCCCAGGCCGGCGGCCAGGGCCAGCCGGCGGCACGCATGCAGCAGTGTGGGATGCATAGCTCGCTTTCGGGAGTCGATTTCTGGGGGGCCGCCAGCGGGGCGGCCCCGGCGGGCCTTGCTTACTTCTTCTCGGGCACGTTCTTCTTGCCCGCGTTTTCCGCGATGTAGTCGCTCCACGGGTCGGCCACCACCGGGCCCTTGGTCTTCCACACCACCTTGAACTGGCCGTCGGCCTTGATTTCGCCGATGAACACCGGCTTGTGCAGGTGGTGGTTTTCCTTGTCCATGGTGGACACGAAGCCGCCCGGCGCCGGGAAGGTCTGGCCGGCCATGGCGGCGATCACCTTGTCGGTGTCGGTGCTGCCGGCCTTGTTCACGGCCTGGGCCCACATGTTCACGCCGATGTAGGTGGCTTCCATGGGGTCGTTGGTGAGCGGCTTGTCCTTGTGGCCGGGGATGGCGTGGGCCTTGGCGTAGTCGCTCCACTTCTTCACGAAGGCATCGTTGGCCGGGCTCTTGATGCTCATGAAGTAGTTCCAGGCGGCCAGGTGGCCCACCAGGGGCTTGGTGTCCACGCCGCGCAGCTCTTCCTCGCCCACCGAGAAGGCGACCACCGGCACGTCCTTGGCCTTGAGGCCGGCGTTGCCCAGCTCCTTGTAGAAGGGCACGTTGGAGTCGCCGTTGATGGTGGAGACCACGGCGGTCTTCTTGCCCTCGGAGGCGAATTTCTTGATCTTGGCGATGATGGTCTGGTAGTCGCTGTGGCCGAAGGGGGTGTACTCCTCCATGATGTCGGCGTCGCCCACGCCCTTGGACTTGAGGAACGCGCGCAGGATCTTGTTGGTGGTGCGCGGGTACACGTAGTCGGTGCCCAGCAGCACGAAGCGCTTGGCCTCGCCGCCGTCCTTGCCCATCAGGTATTCCACGGCCGGAATGGCCTGCTGGTTGGGGGCGGCGCCGGTGTAGAACACGTTCTTGCTCAGCTCCTCGCCCTCGTACTGCACGGGGTAGAAGAGCAGGCTGTTCTTTTCCTCGAACACCGGCAGGACGGACTTGCGGCTCACCGAGGTCCAGCAGCCGAACACCACGGCCACCTTGTCCTGGTCGATGAGCTGCTTGGCCTTCTCGGCGAACAGCGGCCAGTTGGAGGCCGGGTCCACCACCACCGGCTCCAGCTTCTTGCCGAGCACGCCGCCCTTGGCGTTGATCTCGTCGATCGCCATGAGCACCGTGTCCTTGAGCACGGTCTCGGAGATCGCCATGGTGCCGGAGAGGCTGTGCAGCACGCCGACCTTGATGGTGTCGGCGGCCTGCGCGGGCAGGCCGATCAGGCCCATGGAGGCCACGGCGGCAGCGGCCGAAAGGGTCTTGAGAGTCAGGCGGCGGGAGGTCGACATGGTGCGTTCCGTTTCTGTCAAAGAGGGAGAGGAGGACTCTGCCGCCTGGGGTGCGGGCGCCCGCGGCGCCCTTCTCAAGCGGACGGGTCCATGCTAGGGAGACCCTCCCGGAACGTCTGTACGCCATGTGGCGTATGGGGCGTGGGCGTTTGGGCCGCTCACACGCTCCAGATGCGCGGCGGCGTGCCGTCCAGGCCCCAGGCTGCGCGCCGCAGCGTGGCCCAGAGTTCCTGCCACAGCCGCATGGCGGGCTCCACCTGCGGCGCCAGCGCGCGCACCACCAGCACCTGCGCGTTCGGGCAGGTGGCGCCGCAGCGCGCGGCCAGCGGGTGGCGGTCGATGACGGCCCGGCAGGCTT
>Ga0209958_1001383_pt1 | contig 19105 bp, 27 predicted proteins | sample ThiBio_inoc_plan_FD_183942 | JGI IMG/M metagenome (GOLD analysis project Ga0209958, IMG submission 183942) | Wastewater bioreactor microbial communities from Cape Town, South Africa - Thiocy_inoc_plan (SPAdes) | ecosystem: Engineered > Bioremediation > Thiocyanate > Unclassified | place: South... | reverse complement strand
TACGGCCAGGGGCTCACGGCTTCCGCCCCACGGGCAAACGCCGACGCCCGACGAGTTAGAGAGCGACGACGGCAGGCAGAACCGGAGCTAGTCCCCACCCACCCCTCACTCCGATCCGCCCTGGGAGGGACTGAATCCTCCCGGTTCTTAAACGACCCCGCCCCTCGACGAGTGCGAGGGGCGGGTCTTCTCGTCCTCAAGTCGCCGGGTGTCGGGTCAGCGAGCCCCGCCCATCTGGCGGCACATCTTCTCGCAGTCACGGCACGCCTTGACGCACTCCTTCATGATCTCGTCCTGATGCCCCTCGCACGCCGCCGCACAGTCCCGGCAGGCGTCGGCGCACGCCTGGTGGGCGTACTTGGCCATCGGGCTACTGCGGGCGGTCAGCGTGGCCGTCAGGGCGCAGAACGCCTGGCAGTCCATCGCCGCCTCGTGGGCCTTGGCGTGATGCTCGGCGTGCTGCCCGCCGCCCTTTCGGAGTTCGGTCAGGCAGTGGTGGGCCGCCTCGTTGCAGACCTTGGCGCACTCGCCCAGGGTCTTGACGTGGCCGTCGTGCTCGTGCCCCTCGTGGTCGGCACGGGCGGTGCCCCCGCCCACGGCGGCCAGCCCCGCAGCCCCCGCACCCAGGACGCCCAGCAGTTCTCGACGATCCATGATGATGATCTCCTCTTCGATGCCGTACAATCGGTCTGGGGCGGGCCGCACGCTGCGGACCGCTCCCGTGAGTGTCTGACCTTCGGGTTTCGACCGGGGCCGGTCCCCGAGCCACCGGGGGCCGGCCCTCCCGAGGATCAGCGGACGACCGTCGCCTTGGCCTTGGCGACCTTGGCGGGCGACGTGCAGCAGGCGTTGCCGCCGCAGCAGTCGCAGCCCTTGTTCGACTTCGCCGTGCCCCCCTTGGCCGAGGCATCGCACGAGCAGGCCGGGCAGGAGCAGGCGTCACCGCAGCACGAGCAGGACACCTTGGCGACCGCTGCCGCCTTGACATCCATCTCGCAGCACGCCTTGGCCTCGGCGACCTTGGCCTCCTTGGTGGCGGTGGGCGTGCAGCAGGTCGCACCTCCGCAGCACTCGCAGCCCTTGCCCGTGACGCCCGCCTTGGCGGTCGCCTCGCAGGTGCAGGCCGGACAGGCGCACGCCTCGCCGCAGCAGGCGCACGCCGCCTTGGCGGCTTTCGTCTTCTCGGCGGCGGTCGCACCGACGCCCATCACGGCGGTCAGAGCCAAGGCCCCGACCATTCCCAGGATTCCACGACGATCCATTGGTTCTTCTCCCGACTGGATGACCTTGATGGCGGCCCCCGCACGATGCGAGCGGCTCGCCCCGCCCCCCGGACGACGGGGAGGGGGAGGACGACCCGCAGGGTGCGGATCGTCATCCTCGTCCCCGGCATCGGGACCGATCGGACCTCGATGCGTGGCGGCACGTCGGCCCGACGATTGGTCGGGGACGGACTGCGGACGCAGGAGGGCCGAAGACCTCGATGCGGGGGCGGTCTCAGATCAGGAGTCGGGAGTGCCGCAGGTAGAGGGGAGACCTCTGCGGTGGACTTTCCGTGGCCCAGGTCGGGCGGGTGATCGACCTGTGGGCGGCATCATGGGCCGCCTCGCCCTGGGCGAGGGCACGACCGGCATCGGTCTTCTCGCCCGTCGTCCGCCGACCCGACTTGGGTTCGGGGGCCTCGGATTGCCCCGAGCGGCAGGCGCAGCCGCCCCTCGGGAGGCTATCGCAGACCACATCGGCCTGGGCCGGGGCGACCCCTTGGGCCACGTCCGCCACGTCGGCATCGTGGGCGGAACCGCCCGAGGTCGGGGACTCGCAGCAGCCGCAGGCGGTGGAGCAGGCCCCGGAGCCCTCCACCATCATGGTGCAGGCCCTTGCCTCGCCCGTCACCGACAACGCCACGAGGAGCGCCGCCAGGGCGATCCACGGGCTTCGACGGCGTGAGTGGACGAGGGTCATGGTCGTTCCCGTGACGATGAGTCGATCCGACATGGATTGAACTCTTCCGAAACTCTATGCGATCCGACGGCCGAAGACAAGGTGAACGGGGTGGGAGGCAGCCCCGACTCCATCGCCGTCGGTTCCACGGCCGTGTCGGTCGTCCTCCGACTTCGCACGCCTCGCCGCCGACGCACGGGATGGGCCCCGCCCCGAGGGTAAGCTCTAGTAACCCGGCCTTTGCATCCGCCCCGTCCTCAGTGGGCGACGGCCGACACCGGGCTCCCCGCCAGCAGCATGGCGGCGGCCATGGCGACCATCAGCAGGTCCTCGACGACAGTCACGTAGGTCATCGGCAGGTTGAACACGGTGCCGAGGCAGGCGCACTTGATCCGCTTCTTCTGGAGCAGGGTGCGGACGACCCCGACGCTGCTCACGGCCATCACCACCAGGGTGACGACGTTGGTGAGCACCGGCAGGAAGCCGGCGAGATAGGCCACTCCGAGCCCAAGCTCGATGAACGGGTAGGCGAAGCCGTAGCGGGGCCAGCGACGGGCGATCACGTCGTAGGTCGAGTAGGCCGTGGCGAACGCCCTGACGTCGAGCAGCTTGAAGAACGAGAACACCAGGAAGAACCCGGCCATGAAGTGGCTCATGGCCCGCATGAAGTCCGGCCCCCCGGCCCGCCACTCCACCAGGGCGACGACGCCGACGAGGAACGCCCCGATCAGGGCCAGGGGGTAGAACGACACGGGCGGCTCGGCGTCGGCGTGATGGGCCGGTGGGCCGGGCTCATCGATCGGCCCCAGGACCCGGAAACCCGCCTGTCCCACGAGCGATCGCACCCGGTCCTCGACCACGCCCTCTCCGGCCACCGTGAGCGTCTTCTCCGGGGCCTGGGTATCGACGTGCCACCGCTCGATGGACCGCTCGCCGTCCAGCAGGGGCGTGACGGCCGCCACGCAACTACCGCAGTTGAGATCAGTCTTGAACCGCATCGTCTTCATCGCATGTGTCTCCCGTACGAGCGAGTCGGCGAGTCGTACCACGTCCCGCTTGACCACTGTTGTGTCCTCACGCCTGACGCTTTCCGACCCCGCCGACCCGCTCTCGCTAAGCATCAGGCGGGGTCGCCTCTACCCCGTCATCCCGGTCGATGGCCTCCAGGATGGGGCAATCGGTGGCCGGGCCGTGACCTTGGCACGTCTCGCCCAGGGAGAGCAGGACCGCTCTGATCATCTGGAGGTCCCGGACCTTGGCCTCGATGTCCTCGACCTTGGCCCTCACCCGCTCTCGCACGTCGGTCCGGGTCGCTCCCGGATCGTGGCGAAGTGCCAGGAGTTCAGCGACCTCCCTGAGCGTGAAGCCGAGTTCCTTGGCCCGGCGGATGAAGCGGAGCCTCCGCACCGCCTCCTCGCCATACTGGCGGTAGCCGGAGGCCCGGCGTTCGGGCTCCTCCAGGAGCCCCTCCCGCTCGTAGAACCGGACGGTCTCGACGCCGATCCCGGCCTTGCGAGCGACCTGCCCGATGGTCATCGTCACCGTGTTCACCGGCCCACCTTCGACCATGAGGACCTCGACAACAAGGGCATTATCCACCCCGTACCATACTACAGAGTCAAGGGGCTGCTCCCACTTTCCACCTTGTCATCAGTTGCTCGGCCGCCTCACCCTCTTTAGGCAGACCGAGGAGGCCAGGTTCAGGGCCGGGCCGCCTGGTCTCAGGATGATCGCCTGAACCTGCCGACTCATCCGCCACCGATTACGACCGCATGCGAGCCGCACGGCCCGCCCTGATATCCCTTCTGCCTGTTGTCCGCCCTGACCGGACTCAAGGAGGCCCGGAGCCTTGGGCGTCCGAGTAAGATGCCCAACTGAACTCCAGACTGACAGAGAACAATTGGCTTACGAAGAAGGGCGTCATCAGGGTTCGGGACGAGCGTTCACCGGCCCGTCGGGGCGACCGTCACCGCAGCCCTCTTGGGCGCTCGCTCGCCCGCCTTCCTCATCTGCTTCGTTAACCGCATGACCTCGACGTCGTGCGGGCCATGCGGGTCGATGCCCGCCATGCGAAGCCTCGTGCGAGCGTCTGGCAGGCCCGTCCGCCGTCGCTAGGCGGCGTACATGAAGAGGGCGGGCTACTTGCCCACCGTCCATCACCCGGCGATGGGGCCGTGAACTTCCTGATCAGATCCGCTTCCTCGCCGTCGCCGGGGGCTGACTGTCGAGGGGCACGATCGTCTTGTGGGCCTTGCCTCCTGCGGGCCGCCGCTTCCTGTCCTTGTTGAGCAGCCTCGCCGTATCCTCCTCATCGGGGAAGCCCAGCGGTACGCCCGCCCTGGCCAGCATCGAGTGGGTGTCGGGCAGGTCCATCCGGCGGCTCTGGGCTATGAACTCGAAGAAGTCGATCATGCGGTATATAGACGCCACTCGGCGAAGAATCGGTAGTGAGGTCTTGTCCGAAGCCTGCTCCGGTCTCACGAAGGCCAAGCCGTGTGCCTGCGAGTTATTGGGGAGTAAAGTGCTTCCTGCGAACGAGCTACTCGGGCTCGACGGGTATGTCGATTTCCTCGGATCGCCTTCGACCCCTCTTCTCGGCCCACACCTTCGACAGCAGTTTGTCGAACACGTCCACGACGATCTGGAGTTCGAGCCCCTGGTTCGATCTGTAATCCTGGACGAGGATGATCGCCCCGGTCGAGGTGATCATCACCCGATGCTCGACGTTTTCGAGCATCCAAGGGATCGTGACGTTTGATAGCTCCCCGTCCTTCAGGAGTTTCTTGAAGAGCCCGTCGTGCTGGATTTGGTCCCCCGACAACCCGGCCGCCCTGACACGGGACGAGACGCCCCGGAACCACGCACCCTGGTACTCGGAGCAGAGGTCCATGACCTTCGCAAAGTCCACGACCATCTCGACGAGTTCGACGCCGCACGGGTTGCTCCGCAAGTTGGAGAGCACGCCCCGGCAGACCTTCTTCGGGGCCTGGAAGATGAGGATGTTCTTCCCCTCGTCGTGGTAGGCCGGGAAATCGACGGGCTGGAGATACTCCGTGAAGTCGATCTTCCTCCGCTCGTTCCCGACGACCTTCTTGATGAAACCGAAGGTCTCGTATTTAACCTCGCTCTTGACCCGGACCAAGGCCAGCGTCCCTTCGTAGGTCCGGTCCTTCAGGGTCAGGCTCGTCTCGACGTCCTCCCCCTCGCCCGAGAACGTCATCTGGACCTGATTCTTGACGCTGGCCCCGACTGCGAGTTTGGGGAACCTGCCGACCGTGTAGAACTGGTAGGGCTTCATGGGGCCGCTCCGGTGGGAAGGGCTCGCAGGCTGAGCACCTTCGACAACGTGTCGAAGAATTCGACGAGGCTCCGGCCTTCTATATTGACGTGATCCATGCCCGCCTCGACCCGGCAAGTCGAACGACTACTCGTCTTGATGTTGACCTCGAAGTGGTTGATCAGGTCTGCGGGGATTCGGTTGACGAAGAAGCCGTAGTACGGGTTCTTCGTGCCCTCGGCGAAGGTCACGCTGATCCCGCACCTGATCGAGGTCGGATTCATTGCACGGGCGAGAGACTCGGCGATCCTTGCGAATCGCCGCTGATAATCGTCATACAGGTGGGCGGGGACGAGGATCTTCCGGTCGAGCGTGACGTGCAGGCAGCCGTCCCCAATCCTGAGTGTGAAGCACATCAGGTCGTCGAGGCAGATCGCTGCGGAAGTCGGCGTCGAGGCGGCCCGGCGCACCTTACCCCCGTACGCCCCCTCGATCGCCTCGGCGGCCGTATCGAGGGCGGCCTGTCGGTCCCGAGCCGCCTCGGGCGTAAGCTCGAAGTCGAAGGCGGGGAGCCAGTACGTGTGGGTGCGGGAGGCCAGCAGCCGGAGGCGATCGACAAAGAGGTGGAACGACAGGTTCTTATGGTAGAGCAGGTTCAGGACGAACGAGTAGACGCCGAAACTGGTTGAAAGGACGGCGACGACCCCCGAATAGCTTTTCCCATAATGATCGATCGCCGGAGTGATCCAGATCCCGAAGAGGACAAGGATTGCGATCCCGGCGGCGTGCCCCAGCACGATCCAGAGCAGAGTCTTCATGCGACTCCCCCCGATGTCCGCTCCCGATCGCCCAAGCCGCCCACGAATCGGACCACGGGCTCGTCGAGTGACGGCCCTTCGATGGACGTGCGGTTGTCGGAGCTTTCGAGGATCTTCACGGTGGTCACAGAATGGCCCCAGCGGTCCCAGTCCATGCCGTAGTTCACTATGACCGGGAAAAGCCGTCATGTAAACAAAAAACCACTACATGCGATTCTCCGCAGGCTAGCTCTCGATCAGGGACGGTTGGACTTAACTTGCCCCATTTGGAGCAAGGACCGCCGAAGGCGAATCCGATGGCGACACCACTGCTGGCGAGGCGGCCATTACGACCTCGGCCGCCTCGCCGCCGATGCACCGCCCGTCCTCACGTCCCGTCGCTGCGGACCAGCAGCCGCCTTGCCGCACGCAGAGCCGCCTCGACCTCGGGCATGCCGCCGTTGACCTTGAGCGTGAACATCAGGTCGTCGATCCCAGCCTCCACCTCGTCCACCACTCGGCCCACGCCGCCCGAGGCAGCCGACTCGCCCCCCGACGCCGTGGCGCTCACAGCCGGCAGTGCAACGGGTGCTTGCGGGGCTTCCTCACGCACGCCGAGGGCGGGTCCGGCCTCCGACACCTCGGGCTGCGACCAGCCGACGGCCTCAGACTCGCCGGGCGACCTCCCGCCGTTCAAGCCCCGCTCCCGCTTGATCTTGTAGAAGACCGAAGGGCTGATCGCCCCCTCGTGCCCCGCCGCCGCCCAGGCCCGTTTGACCGCCGCCACGTTGGCCTCGGGCTGCCGGCCGAGCAACTCCTCGACGAACGCCGACTTGCTCGGCCCCTTGTCGTCCTCCCGGCCATCCGGCTGGGGCGGGGCCTCCTCAGCCCTCGACGCCGCCTTGCCCTTCGCCTCCTTCGGCTTGGCCTTGTCCTTCGCCTTCAAACCGGCGTCCGCCCCTCCCGTGGCCGCCCGTTTCTTGGGGATCTTCAGCCGGGATCGGGTCTTGCTGACCAGGCTGCCGCTGATGTCGTCATCGTGCCCCTCCGCACGCCACGCCTGGTTGATGGCGGCTTCGTCGGCGTCCCGGTTCTCCGGGAGGAACTCCTCCAGGAACTTCCCCTTGCCCTGATTGACGCCGGGTCCGGTCGCCATGATCTCTTCTCCGTCGCAGTGTGTGAAGGGACACTATCCTTGCAGTCTATCCTATGGCCCGGCACGGTCGAGGTAATCGCCCTATTTTGACCCGGATGCACGTTGGAGTCGGGTGGTATCATGGCGAAGATCGCCCGTGTGATGGGACCGGGCCGGAAGGTGGCGACGAATGACCGCCTCCCTTCTGCAAAATGTCCCCGTCGGCGCACGGTGGATTTCGCAAGGGGGAGGCAAGGTCGGAACATGCTCCGCAAGCAGATCATCAACAGGTCCCCCTCGGCACCGTCCCCCTTGACGGGCCGGATCGACGTCGCCGCCGTCGCCACGGTGCTCGTGACCACCGAGGACCCCGAGCATCCCGTGGAGCACGCCTTCGACGCCCGTTCGGGGCCGGGCGGGACCCGCTGGGTGGCCGGCGAGATGGGCGAGCAGGTACTCATCCTGGCCTTCGACGCCCCGCAGGCGATCCGCCGGGTCGTCCTGGAAGTGGAGGAGCGGGATGTCACCCGGACCCAGGAACTCCAACTGGCCGTCTCCGGCGATGGCGGCGAGACCTACCGGGAACTGCTGCGGCAGGAGTACAACTTCAGCCCGCCGGGGACCGCCTTCGAGCGGGAGGAATGGACCGTGGCGGCCGAGAGCGTGACCCACCTGCGACTCGTGATCAAGCCGGACAAGGGCGGCAAGCCGTGCCGGGCCACGATCACCTCTCTGGACCTGTGCTGAGGGGCCGGGGATGAGGCACGCCATGCGGGCCGCCGGAACCCGGCTCGGAAGTCGGAATCGGGCCGAGACGGCGGGGCGTATCCCCGCAGAGCCGGGTCCGAGCCGACCATGACCCTCGACCCGACCGAGATCGCCCGGCCGGAGCCCCTGGCGTTCGGGCTCTTCACCATCGGCCACTCGACCCACCCGCTCGACGAATTCCTGGACCTCCTGGCCCGGCACGGCGTCGAGGCCCTGGCGGACGTCCGGCGGTTCCCCGGCTCACGGAAGCACCCGCACTTCAACCGGGACAACCTCGCCTCGGCCTTGCCGGGAGCGGGCGTCGAGTACCGCTGGTTCGAGCCCCTGGGAGGCCGTCGCAAGAAGGCCGTCGGCCCGTCGAAGAACCTCGGCCTCAGGAACGAGAGCTTCCGCAACTACGCCGACTTCATGGCGACCCCGGAGTTCCACGAGACCGCCGGGGAACTGCTGTCGCTGGCCCGAAGGAAGAGGACGGCCTACATGTGCTCCGAGGGCCTGTACTGGCGCTGCCACCGGCGGCTGGTGAGCGACCACCTCCTGGCCCGTGGGATCGAGGTCCGGCACATCATGCCCGACGGCAAGTTGCGACCGCACGTACTGACCGAAGGGGCCGTGATCGACGACGGGGACCTGAGCTACACGCCGCCGTCAGCGGGCCAGACGCCGACTTTGTTCGATCGACCAGGGAGACGGGTCAGTCCTCACGCCAGGCGGGATGGGAGCGGGAGTGATCGGCATGGCCAAGAAGCGTGAACCGGGCGACGTTTCGATCGGCAAGTTCGACCTCCTGGCCACGTACACCTACGCCAAGGCCCTGCTCGATGGGCTGGGCGATGACGAGGCCAAGGAGCGGGGCATGGTGGCGGCGGTCATGGGGGCCAAGGCGAAGAGCGGCCACACGGGCGGCTCCCACCGGGACGACTATAAGGCGGACAAGGATGCCGCCGAGAAGGGGAAAAAGACGACGATCATCGCCGAGTCGTTCGACCGACAGGTCGCCGACGAGATGGGCGGGTTCTTCAAGAAGACTTTCCTCCCGACCATGAAGAAGCTCGTGAAGGCCGACATCTCGTACGACGAGGTGAAGAAGCTGGTCAAGATCCCGACGACATGGGGGGCGAAGATCACGGGAGAGGAGTTCAAGGAAAGGGCGTCTGAAAGGCTCCGGGCAGGCGAGAAGAGCTAGCCCGCACGGCCCGGAGGTCGATCCCCGTGAGAATCGGTTCGGGGGAGCGGGCCGGCTGCGAGGACTACGGCCGGTGCCATCCCAACCCGCCGGCGGGGCGTGTCATGACCGGACCGAGCCCCACGCCGACTGGAGCAGGAGCACCACCCCGATGATCATCAGCCCGACGTGGACGTAGAGCAGGAACCGACGCCCGTCGAGACGCCGGTTGAGGACCCGGCCCAGGGCGGTCGCCGCCAGGACCACCGGCAAGGACATGAGGTAGTACCGGGTCACGGCCGGGACCCAGAGGCCGGCGGCCCAGTACCCGGACATGCCGACCACGCTGGCGGGAAGGAAGTACCCTTGCAGCGTGGCCCGGAACCGCTCGGGGGACCAGCGCCGCAGCGCCCCGTAGGCCACCAGCGGCGGCCCGTTCATGCCGTAGGCCCCGCCGAGCACCCCCGCCCCGAATCCGAACAGCCAGGCCAGGCGGTCGTCCTCCGGCTTGGACCGGCTGCGTCCGACGAGTCGGTACGCCGAGAAGGCGATGATGACGGCGGCGAGCACGGCTTCGACGACCGTCTCGGCGACCGTCGTCAAGAGCAGCAGTCCGAAGGGGACGCCGAACATCGTGGAGAGGACGAGCCGCCCGGCGCTCCCGAGATGGACCTCCCTCCAGTCCTGGAGCAGGACGATCCCGGCGACCGTGACCGAGACGAGGACGGCCACCGGGGCGGCGACCTCGACCGGGATGAACAGGGCGAGCAGCGGCACGGCGACCAGCGCCTCGCCGAACCCGAACGCCGATCGGATCAAGGTGGCGAGGAAGAGCACGGCCAGCACGGGGAGCGTCGTGTGATCCGCAGTCATGACTCCCCCGTCGTTACTCGGAGCCGGAGGCCCCGGCGGGTCGGGTGACGATGGGGCGGGTCTTCGCCCATCGTCCGTCCCGTGATCCCCGATGGAAAGCGATGCCACGCCGCCCTCGGCCGGCACGGTCCGCTCGGGCCGGCCCGCCCCGAAGAGGGCGGCTGGACGTGCCCTTCAGGCGAGGCCCTCCACGATCTTCTCAAGCTCGTCGATCAGCGGGGCCTGCCCGGCGTTGATCTTCCGCATCGCCTCCTCCGGCCCGAAGAAGGCCGCCCGATCGATCTCGGCGAACTCCGCACGACGGCCCGACCTCGGCGGCCACTCGATCGTGAAGGTGTTGCAGGAGATCGCCCCCGTGTCGCAGTCCCCTTCGACGGCCCAGGCGTGGACGACCTTGCCGCCCTTCTGCTCGACGGGCGTGAGGGCGAGGAGCGGGCCGGTCGGCTCGACGCCGATCTCCTCGGCGAACTCCCGGACGGCGGCGGCCTGCGGGTCCTCGCCCGGCTCGACCTCGCCCTTGGGGATCGACCACGCCCCTTCGTCCTTGGTGCGGAAGAAGGGGCCGCCGGGGTGGACGAGGAGCACCTGCAACACACCGCCGACGATCCGGTACATCAGCAGACCGGCACTGACTCGGGACTTCGACATCCCTAAGGTCCTCGTCGGGCGATAGGCGGAAGGCCACGTTTCGCACCGGCAATCCCGTTCTTGACCGTGTGGCTCAGGCTCATGAGCCTTGCGATCCCCTGGCGTGATCCACCCCGTTCATCACGTCCCGGACCGCCGGATAGTCGGCAGTCGTCCCGATCCGAACGCCAGTGCTCATGACTCGGGCTCCGACCGGCGAAGCTCCTCACGTACCTTCATGAGGATCTGCCCCAGCCGGTTCTTGCCGCTGCCGTCGCCGCCGTCGCCCCAGTAGGCGTCGTTCTCCGTGTGCTCGACGATCTTCGCATCGCCCGTGCTCAGGAGCAGTCCACGCAGGTCGGCGTGCCAGGTGAATTTAGCCAAGACCGCCTCGTGCATGATCCGGTCCTTGACCGACTCCCAGTCCTTGCGGAGCGGCCGCTTGCGACTCCGGCCCATCCGGGCGGCGATCATGGGCGACTTCGCCCGCCGGACCTCCTCCTCGTCGGGCGTCCCGGCGAACTTCTGCGCCTGGAAGTAGTGCTCGCACGTCGGCCAGGTCTTGCCGGCCAGCCGGATCGGGTGCGGCGAGAAGTTCGAGAAGCAGCCGTACGTCTCGGAGACCGAGTAGAAATTGATGGTGTCCATCTCGCCACCGCCCTTGGGATCGCCGGCCTGGGATCGACATGCTCAGGGGGCCGAACGCCGGTCCTCGACGTGCATCACCACGAGCCCCTCGGCATCCCGGTGCCTCTTCGACCGCCCGAGCAGCCCGACGACGAGATCGTTCACGTCATCCGGGGATATCTCATCCGGGCCGACGAGAGTCAGGATGTCGTCGTGGTGGCCCGTCACGACCCACCCCAGGCCGTCGGGCAACTCGATGACGTCGAAATCACCCGCCGGGGTCCCGGCGTGGACCGGCCCCCACTCTCGCAACAGGGCGACGGCCTGCCCGGCGAGGTCGTCGCCGGGCTCGGCCAAGATGACGCACGTCCCGTTCTCGAACAGGACCCAGGACTTGCGGGCGTCGATGACGATCCGACGCCAGACGTCGATCGGGGACATGGAATTACACCCCTCGGATGCCCTACCCGCCGTTCTTCAGGGGTCGCCCTATTGGTCTACGGTGAAGACCACCGCCCGGTCGTGAACGGCCGCCTTCTTGAAGAACCGCCGGATTTCCCGGAAGTTGCCCCAGGTGTACCCGAAGTCGTCCTCCGACGTCCCCGTGTCATACTCGCCGGGGTCGATGGCGAGGCAGGCCCCACGCATCCAAGCCTCGTCGATGAGCCCGATCGCCGCTGCCACCTGCTTGACCTCTTCGGTCCCGAGCAGGTTCACGACGTAACCGTCGCCCTCGTGGCGATTGGCCTCGCCCAGGACGTACTTGTACAGAAGCGTGGGGCCATACTCCAGCGTGCCGCCGGTCGGGCAGCGGTGGATGGCGTCCGTCCCGGCGGCGATCACGACAAGTCGAGTCGCTCGGCGGTCCAGACGGTAGGACGTCGTCGGTCGCCGTGGAAGCCGGCAGAGGGGCAACCGATTCATTCCAGGTCCGGCAATTCCTCCCGTCTCAAGAGCAGGCGGATCGTACGGGGCTTGCCCGGCTCCCGTGCGATGAAGCCGTGTCGCTCCAGGACCTTGACCATCTCGTGGACCGCAGGCGGGCTCACCCGGAAGTATCTCTGCATGTCGGCCTCGGCGGGCGGGACGCCGTTGAGCTTGGTGTAGTAGTAGATGAAGGCGAGGAACTGGCCCTGGCGGAATGTGTAGGCGGGGTCCATCGTCCGTCCTCTCGCCACGCCACGCCCGTCGGCATCGACGGCGTTCCCTGGAGGGACTCGCCCGGTGACGACCGAAAAGTCCCCGGCCGATTTGACGTCCTGGTGCGGTTCCTCCCCGAGATCCGGTGTCACTCTAACGAGCCGGGGGCGACGGGGCGACATTCTCCTCGAAAGGAGGGAGATGCCTCCACGACCGCCTGCTCACGATCGCCTCGATGTTCTTGCGGGTCACTCCGTACCGACGGGCCAAGTCGCCCGTCGAGACGCCCTCGCCCCTCATCCGCCGGATCTCGACCACGTCGTTTTCGTTGAGCTTCGTCGCCCCGCACCTCGTTCCCATCGCCCTCGTCCCGTGAAGTAAGGCATCCTGGCTGTTTGCCTGGGGCGTGTCCCACCTGAGGTTCGTCACGTCGTTGTTGGCCCGGTCCCCGTCGCCGTGGCAGGCGACCATGCCCGGCGGGCACGGCCCGACGAACATCTCCAGGACCAGGCGGTGGATCTTGCAGGCGGTCTTCTTGCCGCCCTTGGCCAGGTTCACCGTCGGGTAGCCGTCCCGGAGGATCGGCTTCAGCGGGTGCCACGCCTCGGTCGGGATACAGAGGCGGCCACGCCGGGTCCAGCACGACTCGACCCTCCCGTCCCTGCTGACTCGATACCCTGGGTAGCCCTGGACCGGCCGGAATTCGTCCTCCATGCCGGTATGTAGGGGGCTGGGTCACGATTCTCCCCGCCAGCGAAGGCGATCTTCTTCAACATGTGTAACCGAGGTCGGGCGGCGACGTCGAAGTGACCCACAGTCCTGGACCAACCCGCCGCCTCGGAAATTCCCTGTCCGCCCCTGAATTCTCGGGGTGCCGGGCCTAGATATAGCATGGCGATCCTGACCTTCCACGAATGGACGGCCCTCCACGAGGCCGCACGGCGGTCGTTCTCCCGGACCCTGGCGAAGTTCGACTCGACCCCCGCACGCAAGCCGGTGGCGATCCTGACCGCCTGGCGTGGCGAGCTAACCGACGCCTCCGGGCGGCCCCATGCCGAGGCCGTCAGGCGGAAGCTCAACGACCAGGCGAACCGCAGGCTGACGGCCGAGGTCAGACGCCGTGGCCTCTCCATCGTCCCTGTCGTCGGGGCGGGCCAGGAGGAGGGAGAGGACGGCGTTCTCACCGCCAACAGGGAGGAGAGCTTCCTGGTCCAGCCGGTCGGCGAGATGCCCGAGAAGGAGTTCCTGGCCCACATCAAGTATCTCCTTCACAACCCCACGGGCGAGCCCGGCAGAGGCCCGTACCCTCACACCCAATGGGGCGGCGTGGTCAAGCTCCCGAGCCAACCCAGGGCGTTCGTCGTCCATCAACAGGGCGACCCGACCGGCCCCGAGGATTATCACGTCGGCGACCACCTCGGGGCGACCGCCCGGCCCCGGAAGGCAGAACCCTACTACACCCAGTTGCGGTACGGCCCGAGGGCGTCGGACTCGATGATCGACGACCTGGACAGGCCGGACGACCTGGGTACGATCAAAGGGCTACCTGGGCGCAGGTTCACACTGGGAGATGGGTCATGAGCGACGATCTGGAGAAGAAGGACGCCGACCGGCTCGACGAACTGAAGGCCGAGCTTTCCGGTCACTTCGGCAGGTTCACCCGCTGGAGGGCATTGTGCGTCGAGCGGGATGTCACGAACGTCGAGGGGCAGATCCGCCTGGCCCAAGAGGTCCTGGCGGCCCCATCCACGGGGACAAATGCGGAATGGCTCACTCACCTCTTGCGGCTCAAGGGCGGGAAGAGCTTCGATGTCGATGAAATGCTCGCCGGCGACGGCCCGGCTGCGAGGAAGGACGAGACGTGAGCGGAGTGGTTGTGCCAGGTCTTGGATTCAGGGGATGGCTGGCAAACGAGACGCTCGCCTTGGCCGGGTCGTACAAGGGAGGCGTGTTCCAACGTCTCGTGGCGGCGTCGTACAAGCTGGCCCCAGTCAGCGACCCCGCCGCCCTGCCTGCCTTCCAGGAGTTGGCAAGGAAGATGAGTCGCCAGAACGACTTCTTGAGGCACGATTACCGCTTCGTCCCGTCATCGGGCGACCATTACAGCAGCCTCAAGCAACTTCGCCGTTCGATCGATGCCCAAAGACAGGCGGGGAAGCGGCGGGCCGACATGTACGTGTACTCCGAGCCGCCCGGCCCCGAGGGAGACGCCTCGCAGCAGGGGCACCCAGTCTTCAGCAATGATCAGAACGTCATGATCCGTGGCGTCCACGACGCCATCGCCCACCTCGGAGGCGGCCACCCGTTTTCCGCCCGAGGCGAATACGGGGCCTACAATCGTCACTTGAAAACGTTATGCAACGTCCAGGACGCCAGGGCTGGTAGATGCCTGGCAGCGGCGGCCCTCTTCACCGAGATCGTCGGGCAGACGAGCTACTTCTATGTCTACGGCCAGTTCGCCCCCCAGAAGGCCGTCTTCCTGAACGACTTCGACTACTACAACGTCGGCTTGCTGGCCCCGGCCTCTCGGCTGAACGCCTTCTTCGTGGCCCAAGGCAAGGATCTGGCCTGCCGCCCGGACTTCGACCCCGAGGGCCTTGCGAGGGAGTATCCGGTGTTGTCTGAAGAGCTTTCCAGACAGGTCGGAGGCCCGAAGGTCAGGCTGGCCGACATCCCGAGCCGACGATGACGCCTTGATCGGGACGGCCGTCAGGGCGGGAGGACGTAGACCCCCATCCCCGCCTTCTTCGCCGGGCCGAACCCGTCGCCCGGCGGCATCCGGTCGGACACCGTTTCGCCCGCCTGGGAGATGTAAGGCACCCTCATCCCCCATTGCGCTTCGAGGCGTCGAAGAGGCCGCCGTCTTCCTGGGGCGAGGTAGACGTCAACATGTTGAAGCCGTGGGGCTGTACCGGCACGTTCTTTTCCGCAACTGTCGATTTGACTCCACGCATGCGTCCTGGCACTGGAGGACCGACCGGACCTGAGGTATGCTTTCCTGAGATGCAGGTATGGCGGAATGAATCGGCGGTTGGTCGAATCCCTCCTGGGGGAGTTTGATGAGCACCCTCTCCGCATCCCCCGGAACTTCGACCCCGAGGCCCTTGTTCGACCCGGTCGATCGCTCGACGATCCGGGAGGCGATACGGGCCGAGATCGCCGCCGCATCGAAGGAGGTGAAGTCCTCCTGGCTCGACATCGACGCCATCGAGCACCTCGCCGACCAGCCCGGCCACTTCGTCTACCGCCTGGTCCTCTCCTCCCCGGTCCACCTGGCCCCCGACCAGGCCGTGACGTTCCAGACGCAGCGGCCCAGGGACTCGATCCCGGCGGTCGTGGTCAAGGCGGACGACGAGGGATTGGTCGTCGAATGCCGCAAGGCCCTGCCCGCCGACGCCAAGCTCCTGAGGATGTCGCTCGACCCGGCCTTCATCCTGCGGGCGCTGGGCGAGTTCCTCGAAGCGATCTCCGAAAGCCCCGGCCCCATCGCCCGGCGGGTCTACAAGAAGGACCTGCCGCCCCGGCCCCAGGTAGTAGCCCAGGACTTCGAGGGCCTCAACGAGGATCAACGCTCGGCGATCTCCGAGATGGCGGCGACCCCGTTGTACCTGCTCTGGGGGCCGCCCGGCACGGGCAAGACGACCACGATCGGTGCCGCCGTCGCCGGCTGGATGCGGGAAGGCAGGAGCGTGCTGGTCGTCTCCACGTCCAACGCCGCCGTGGACGTGGCGATGCGGTCCGTCCTCGGGCGTGTCCATGCCGATGAGCGGAAGCACCTCCTGCGGCTCGGTGCCTCTCTGGACCTTGAAGTGGGCACGCTCACCCTCGAAGGCAAGCTGGCCGAGCGGGACCTCATCCTCGCCGTGGGCCTGGCGAAGGCCCAGCGGCGGATCACCCAGATCAATGAGATCATCGCCACGAAGTCCCCCTCGACCGCCCGATTGCACGCCTATTTCCAGGAGTTGGCCGAGTGCGAGGGCGTCGTGCGGCGGTTCAACGAAATGGCCGAGTCGGAGGCGTCGAAGCTGCTCGCCGACGTCAGGGTCACGGGCTGCACCTTGGCCCGGATGGTCCTGGACGAGGGCCTCCGGCGGCGTCGGTTCGACGTCGTGGTCCTCGACGAGGCGTCGATGGCCTCGCTGCTCTACGCCCTGGCGGCTTCGATGCTGGCCGGTTCGCACCTCGTCTACGCCGGGGACCCGAAGCAGTTGCCGCCGATCGTCCAGGCCGACACGCTCGAAGCGAGGCGTTGGCTCGGGCGAAACGTCTATGGCTGGTTCGGGGTCGAGATGGAGGACTCGGCCTCGGGGCTGAAGCTGCTCGGGACCCAGTACCGCATGACCGACGAGATCGGCGGGCTCGTCAGCCGCCTGACGTACGGGGACAGGCTGCGGCACGGTCGGGGTCGGCGGGGGCAGTTGGTCGTGTTCGTCGAACTGCCCGAGGAGTGGCGGACGACCCACTACTCCGTGGCCGAGGGCTCCTACTACCACCCGGCGGCGGTCCCCGCCCTCCACGCCCTGGCGGACGTCATCTGCGAGGACGGCGACCTGCTCCTGCTGTCCCCGTTCCGGCCCCAGCGGTCGCTGCTCTCGGCCCTGGCGTTCGACCTGAAAGAGGGCCGCCCGGACTGCAAGATCGTCGCCAGCACGATCCACCGCTCGCAGGGCTCGGAGAGCGGGGCCGTGGTCGTCGATCTCACGACCCACCAGCCCGGCAAGGGGGTCCCCTTCTTCGCCGACGACAATTGCCAGAAATTGATGAACGTCGCCCTCAGCCGGGCGAAGGACATGCTCCTGATCCTGGGCGGCCGAGCCATGCTGGAGTCCCTTGCGGCGGGCTCCCCCTTCTGGAGGTCGTTCCTGGGCGAGTTCGGCCGGGGGATCGATTGGCTGCCTTGCTCGGATTTCTTCGACGGATTCGAGCGGGTCGGCGACCTGGCGCAGTTCTCGCACGGCGGCCGGAAGGACCTGCCCGCCATCTACTCGCACACGACCGAGTGCGGCCCGGTCCGGGCCGGGGCCGATCGGCTCGGCGGGGTCGAGGCGAGCCGGAAGCTCCTGGTGATGGACCGGGCCGACCCGATCGCCGCCAAGGGGGGCGTCATCGTTCGGCAGGGGCGGGACAACCCGGCGGTTTTCATGGCGGGCGGCCGTCTCTGCCTGAAGTACGGCGACGGGTGGCTCGTGGTGCGGTCGCCGAACGTGACGAGGGTGGTCTGGCGGATCGCCTTCTCGCACCTGGCCGACGAGGTGCTGAACCCGGTCCAGGCGAAGCGGTTCTTCTGCCCGGAGTGCTTCGACGGGAACCTGACTTTGCGGTCGATCAAGGGCGAGGGCCTGTTCCTCGCCTGCTCGAACGCCCAGGTCCACCAGTGCTACTACCGGAGGCGGCTCTCGCTGGCCGATGCCAAGATCCTCGTCCAAATGCAGGACGAGAAGTGCGCCAATGGGCACCCGATGACAGCACGCATGGGTCCCAAAGGCACGCCGTTCATCGGCTGCGAGAACTTCCCACAGTGCGACGAGGCCAAAACCTTCTTGAACATCCTCCAATGAGGGGATCTTCGAGCCCAGGAGGCTCATTCCCCGGCCATCTCCCCGGCCCGCTTCTCCTCGGCCTCGATCAGGCCCATCTCGGCCAGATATTGGCCGGGATCGACTTTGGACCGCACGACCTGGCGGACGTACGAGATGACCAGATTGGACGTGGCCCGTGTGATCGCCACGTAGAATAACCGCCGCTCGCCCTCGATGTTCTCCCACGGCAGCGGGGAGACTTCACGTCCTGGCCGTCGTCCCTCACGCCTTTATTTCGTACGGGCCTATGTCTGTGGCGACCACCCCGGCGTCCCCAGTCAGCATCCGACGCAGGCTCGCTTCCAACTCATCCAAGTCCCGGCAGACCATGATGTCCTACTTCCCGAAGTCGGCCAGGTTGTTGACGACTCGGCCCCAGTTCTTGGCGGCATCGTGCTTGGAGTGAGTCTGTCCCGAGTGGTAGTTATCGTCGGCCTTGAACTCCCCGATCCGTTCGATGGACTCGTCCAGGTAGTCCTGAAGAATTTGCTCTGCATGCCTGGTACGGATGACCGATCATATCGGATCGGCGGCCCTTCCGCCCCAAGCCGTCACCCGCACGCCGGCCCGCTCGCCCTCCCAGAGCGGCGTCGTGCAGGTACGAAGCAGCAGGTTCTTCCACAACTGCGAGTTCAGAAAGACCTCCTCGTCCGGGCTGAAGACCGAGAAGATGCTCCGGGAGGCGACGAGGATCATCTTCCGCTTCGCCCGGCTCAACGCCACCGTCAAGCGTCGGGGGTCCAGCAGGAAGTCGCTGGAGGCCAGCAGGTAGCCCCGGTCGCTCTCGGTGGCGCTGACCAGGATCACCGACCGTTCCCCGCCCTGGAACCGCTCCACCGTGTCGATCGCCGACCGCTTCGGCAGGCCGCTGGCCGGGTCGAGGACGCTCAGTTCGGGGAGGGCCTGCTGCAACGCCGCCCTCTGGGCACGGTGGGGCACGACGATGCCCATCCCCTCCACGGCGTCCAGGTTGTACCGGGCCGGGTCGGCCAGCGTGCGGAGGATCGGCTCGATGAGGGCCTGCTCGAACGGGTTCCTCACCTGGCTGCCCGCCTCGTCGTGGACCAGCACGACCAGCGGATAATCGGGGTCCAGCACGGCCCGGATCAGGTCGTCCTCGACCGGGTGGGCCGCCAGCACGGCCCGCTGCTTCGAGTGGTAATCGATGCCGTCGTG
>Ga0209958_1001382_pt1 | contig 19116 bp, 17 predicted proteins | sample ThiBio_inoc_plan_FD_183942 | JGI IMG/M metagenome (GOLD analysis project Ga0209958, IMG submission 183942) | Wastewater bioreactor microbial communities from Cape Town, South Africa - Thiocy_inoc_plan (SPAdes) | ecosystem: Engineered > Bioremediation > Thiocyanate > Unclassified | place: South... | reverse complement strand
CATGCACGATGAGCTTGGCCACCATGGAGTCGTAGAAGGGGCTGATGGCGTCGCCCTCGCGCACGCCGTCGTCCACGCGCACCGCGACGCCGGTGTCGCGCCCGTTCGCGCGCTCGAAGCTGGTGCACGCGGGCTTGCGGTACACCGCGAGCTGGCCGGTGGCGGGCAGGAACTGGTTGTCGGGGTTCTCGGCGCAGATGCGCGCCTCGATGGCGTGGCCGTGGATGCGCAGATCCTCCTGCGCCAGCGGCAGCGGCTCACCCGCGGCCACGCGCAGTTGCCATTCCACCAGGTCCAGGCCGGTGATGGCTTCGGTGACCGGGTGCTCCACCTGCAGGCGCGTATTCATCTCCATGAAGTAGAACTTCATCTCCTCGGGGCGCTCGTAGCCGCCGGGCTGCTCCACGATGAATTCCACCGTGCCTGCGCCCACATAGTGCACGGCGCGCGCCGCGGCCACGGCGGCCTCGCCCATCTGGCGGCGCAGCGACTCGGTCATGCCGGGGGCCGGGGCCTCTTCCAGCACCTTCTGGTGGCGGCGCTGCACCGAGCAGTCGCGCTCGAACAGGTACACACAGTTGCCGTGCGTGTCGCCGAACACCTGGATCTCGATGTGCCGCGGTCGCTGCACGTACTTCTCGATCAGCACGGCGTCGTCGCCAAAGCTGTTGATCGCCTCGCGCTTGCAGCTGGCCAGGGCGGCGTCGAAGTCCTCGGCGCGCTCCACGGCGCGCATGCCCTTGCCCCCGCCGCCCGCGCTGGCCTTGATGAGCACGGGGTAGCCGATGCGGTCGGCCTCCCGCTTGAGCAGCGCGGCGTCCTGGTCGGCACCATGGTAGCCGGGCACCAGGGGCACGTTGGCGGCCTCCATCAGGCGCTTGGACTCGGCCTTGAGGCCCATGGCCTGGATGGCGCTGGCGGGCGGGCCGATGAAGACCAGGCCCGCGGCCTGGCAGGCCTGGGCGAACTCCTCGTTCTCGCTGAGGAAGCCGTAGCCGGGGTGGATGGCCTGGGCGCCCGTGGCCTTGGCGGCCTCGAGGATGCGCTCCCAGCGCAGGTAGCTGTCCTTGGGGGCGCTGCCGCCGATGTGCACGGCCTCGTCGCACACGGCCACATGCTTGGCACGCGCGTCGGCGTCGGAATACACGGCGACGGTCTTCACACCCATGCGGCGCGCGGTGGCCGCGACCCGGCACGCGATCTCGCCGCGGTTGGCAATCAGGATCTTCTTGAACATGTTGAATCTCTCCAGGGATTTCAGACCAGCCAGCCCGGCTTGCGTTTTTGCAGGAAGGACTGCACGCCCTCGCGGCCTTCTGCGCTTGCGCGGATGTCGGCGATGCCTTCGACGGTGGCGGCGATGAGCTGCGCGTCGATCTGCTGCTGCGCCACGTCCTGCACCAGTTGCTTGCAGGCGCGCACGGCGTTCGGGCTGGCGCTGACCAGGGCCTTGACGATGTCATCGACCTTGGCGTCGAGCTGGTCGGCGGCCACGACCTCGTGCACGAAGCCGATGCGCAGCGCTTCAAGCGCACCGAAGCGCTCGGCCGTGAGGAAGTAGCGGTGCGCGGCGCGCGCGCCCATGGCGCGGATCACGTAAGGGCTGATGGTGGCCGGGATCAGGCCCAGCTTGACCTCGCTGAGGCAGAAGCCCGCCGTATCCACGCTCACGGCCATGTCGCAGGCCGCCACCAGGCCCATGCCGCCGGCGTACACATCGCCCTGCACGCGCGCCACCGTGGGCTTGGGGCAGGCGTAGATCACGCGCAGCATCTCGGCGAGCTTGCCCGCGTCCGCGATGTTCTCGGCGCGCGTGTAGTCGGCCATGCGGCGCATCCAGTTCAGGTTGGCGCCGGCGCAGAAGGCCGGGCCCTCGGCGGCCAGCACCACGGCGCGCACGCCGGGGCGTGCGCCCACGTCGAGAAAGGCCGCAGTGATCTCGGCGATGACTTCGTCGCTGAAGGCGTTGCGCACCTCGGGCTGGGTCAGCGTGATGCGCGCGACCGGGCCCGACTGGGTGATGGAGAGGTTCTGGCTCATGGCGTATGCGGGTTCTGCAGGAAGTAGACGAGATCGAGCTCCGGGCAGGGCTGGCCCAGCGCGGTGAGCGCCGCCGTGATCTGCCCGCGGTGGTGCGTGCCGTGGTTGAACACATGCGCGAGCGTGGCGGCGAAGGGCAGCGTGGCCGGGGTGCCGCGCATGGTGGTGTAGGACAGCACCCCGTCCCAGCGCTGCGCGGGCCAGCCGGCGATCAGCGGCTCCCAGCGCGCCGCCCCCTCGCGCAGGCGGCTGGCCAGGTGTGCGCGGTCACTCTCGACCTCGGCGTCCAGCGCCACGCGCGGCGAGCGGCCCTCGGCAAAGCGCACGAACCACAGCAGGTGCTCGCCCACCAGCAGGTGGTTGAGCGTGCCGTGGATGCTGCGGAAGAACAGGCCCAGGTCGCGCCGGTAGTCCGCCTCGGGCAGCGCGTCCACGGCCCGGAGCAGGCGCTCGGTGGCCCACACGTTGTAGCGTGCAAGCTGGCCAAAGTGGGCGGCGGCGTCCATGGGGTGTTCCGTGCGGCGGTGTGCGTTCTTCTTACATGCGGAACACGCCGAACTTGGTGTCCTCGATGGGCGCGTTGCGCGTGGCCGAGAGGCCCAGCGCCAGCACGCGGCGCGTGTCGGCGGGGTCGATCACACCGTCGTCCCACAGGCGCGCGGTGGCGTAGTAGGGGTGGCCCTGCTCCTCGTACTGGCGGCGGATGGGGGCCTTGAAGGCTTCCTCTTCCTCCATGCTCCACTGGCCGCCCTTGGACTCGATGCCGTCGCGCTTGACGGTGGCCAGCACGCTCGCGGCCTGCTCGCCACCCATCACGGAGATGCGCGCGTTGGGCCACATCCAGAGGAAGCGCGGCGAGTAGGCGCGGCCGCACATGCCGTAGTTGCCGGCGCCGAAGCTGCCGCCGATGATGATGGTGAACTTCGGAACACTCGCCGTGGCCACGGCCGTCACCAGCTTGGCGCCGTGGCGCGCGATGCCTTCGTTCTCGTACTTGCGGCCGACCATGAAGCCGGTGATGTTCTGCAGGAACACCAGCGGAATCTTGCGCTGGCAGCACAGCTCGATGAAGTGCGCGCCCTTCTGCGCGCTCTCGGAAAACAGGATGCCGTTGTTGGCGATGATGCCGACCTGCATGCCCTCGACGCGCGCGAAGCCGCACACCAGGGTGCTGCCGAAGCGCGCCTTGAATTCGTCGAACGCGCTGCCGTCGACGATGCGGGCGATGATCTCGCGCACGTCGAAGGGCTTGCGCGTGTCCACGGGGATCACGCCGTACAGCTCTTCCGCTGCAAAAAGAGGAGCTTCTGGCGCAGCATCGGCGGGCTCTGCAGCCTTTTTCCTATTCAAATTGGCCACGGCATGGCGCGCCAGCTTGAGCGCGTGCAGGTCGTTCTGCGCCAGGTGGTCCGCCACGCCGGACAGGCGCGTGTGCACGTCGCCACCGCCCAGGTCTTCGGCACTCACCACCTCGCCCGTGGCGGCCTTCACCAGCGGCGGGCCGCCCAGGAAGATGGTGCCCTGGTTCTTCACGATGATGGACTCGTCGCTCATCGCGGGCACGTAGGCGCCGCCGGCCGTGCAGCTGCCCATGACCACGGCGATCTGCGCGATGCCCTGGGCGCTCATGTTGGCCTGGTTGAAGAAGATGCGGCCAAAGTGCTCGCGGTCGGGGAACACGTCGTCCTGGTTGGGCAGGTTGGCGCCGCCCGAGTCCACCAGGTAGATGCAGGGCAGGCGGTTCTGCGCCGCCACTTCCTGGGCGCGCAGGTGCTTCTTCACCGTCATGGGGTAGTAGGTGCCGCCCTTCACCGTGGCGTCGTTGCACACGATCATGCAGTCCACGCCGCTCACGCGGCCGATGCCGGCGATCAGGCCCGCGCCCGGCGCGTCGTTGTGGTACATGTTCAGCGCGGCCAGGGGCGCCAGCTCCAGGAAGGGCGTGCCCGGGTCCAGCAGCATCTGTACGCGCTCGCGCGGCAGCAGCTTGCCGCGCGCCACGTGCTTGGCGCGCGCGGCCTCGCCGCCGCCGGCAGCGACCTTGGCGATCTGGGCGTGCAAGTCGTCCACCAGGGCGCGCATGGCGCTGGCGTTGGCCTGAAAGTCGGCCGAGCGGGCATTGAGCTGGGTCTGCAGTACGGGCATGGTGTGTGTGTTCCGTTCCAGGAATTCGGCCGGGGCGGACAGGCCGCGGGCCTGCGCCCCAGGGGCTGGCCCCGAGAATACGCCGGAGCGCCGCGCCCGGCATGCCAGCGTGGTTGCAAATCACGCCACAGTTGCGGCACACTCCAGGACGTGAACCCCACCCCCGCCGCCCCCCTGCCCGCGCCGCTGCCACCGGTCGGGTCCAGCGCACCCGCCGTCACGCCCATGGCGTTCGTCCAAGCCATCGTGCAGGCCTGCGCGCGCGCCGGCGTGAACGCCGTGCCCTTGCTGCTGCAGGCACAAATCGCGCCACAGGAAGTGGAAAACCCTGGCGCCCGCGTGACCGCCTGGCAGTTCGAGCGCCTCTCGGGCCTGGCCATGCAGGCGCTGGACGACGAGGCCCTGGGCTGGTTCAGCCGCCGCCTGCCCTGGGGCAGCTACGGCATGCTGGCACGCGCCTCCATCAGCTCGCCCACGCTGGGCGTGGCGCTCCAGCGCTGGTGCCGCCACCACGGGCTGCTGACGGACGACATCGCCCTCACGCTGCACACCGAGGGCGCCACGGCCACCGTGCGCCTGCAGGTGCGCCGGCCGCTGGGCGCATTCGCGGAGTTCTGCCCCGTCTCGGTGCTGCGCAACATCCACGGCCTGGCGTGCTGGTTCATCGACTCGCGCATTCCGCTGCAGGAGTCCTTCTTCGCCTTTGCGCGGCCGGCGCACCACGACGCCTACGCCGTGCTGTTCCCCGGGCCGGTGCGCTTTGGCGCGGCCGACAGCGGCCTGCGCTTTGATGCGCGCTACCTGCCGCTTCCCCTGCAGCGCGACGAGGCAGCGCTGCGCCAGATGCTGCAGCGCGCCCTGCCGCTGACCGTGCTGCAGTACCGGCGCGACCGCCTGCTGGTGCAGCGCGTGCGCGCCCTGCTGACGGCCGACCCCGCGGCCGCGCACAGCGCCGAGGCCCTGGCGCTGCGCCTGCACCTGTCGCCGCGCACGCTGCACCGCCAGCTCAAGGAGGAAGGCGCCGCGCTGCAGGGTCTCAAGGACGAGGTGCGGCGCGAACGCGCCATGGACCTGCTGCGGCGCACCGAGCGCCCCATCAAGCAGGTGGCGCACGAGGCCGGCTTTGGCAACGACAAGAGCTTCATCCGCGCCTTCCGCGGCTGGACGGGGCTCTCGCCCGCAGAATTCCGGCGCCAGAGCCGCACGCCCGGTGCGCTATTGATTCAATAGCTTCTCGCGCTTGCCCGGCGTGCCTTCAAGGCCATTTTTACCCCAAGGCATCGCCGTCCACATAGCACCAGCGCCCCTGCTCACGCACGAAACGGCTGCGCTCGTGCTGGCGCACGGCGCGGCCGGCCACGCGAAAGCGGGCGACGAACTCGACCTCGGCATGGTCTGCGTCCAGGGCGCGGTGGGCGCGCACTTCCAGCCCCAGCCACCGGGCCGTGGGATCCAGGTCCAGTTGTGCCGGGCGCGTGCGGGCGTGCCAGGTGGCCAGCAGGTAGTCGGCCCGGCCCAGCACAAAGGCGCTGTAGCGCGAGCGCATCAGGCTCTGGGCATCCGGCGCCGGCAGCGCCTGCGGCCCCGCCAGGTACGGGCCGCAGCACTGCGCATGGGGCCGCACCCGGCCCCGGGCATCGGTGCGGCCGCAGGGGCAAGGCAGGGGAACAGCGGCGGTGTGAGCCATGCCCGCATTGTGCCCGGCCCCGCGGGGGACCGTGCCGGGGCGCGGCCCTGGCGGTCCGGGCCGCCTTCCCCACAAAGTTATTAAGGGTAAACCCGGGAAATTGTAATTTTTCGCAACAATGACGTCTTGGCCCCGGCCTGTCGCCGGGGGCGTTTCATGACTGGCCGGGAGTTGCCATGTTCGACATTTCTTCCTGGCGCGTGCGCACGCGCCTGAGCGCGGGCTTCGGCGCCGTCTGCCTGCTGCTGCTGGCCTCGGCCGCCATGGGCCTGGCGTCCATGGGCCGCATCGGCAAGGACTTTCAAACCGTGGTGGACGGCCACTTTCCACGCATCACCGCGGCCACCAGCGTGATGACGCAGACCGACGCCATCGCCATCGCCCTGCGCAATATGCTGCTCAGCCCCGATGCGGACGACCGCGCGCGCCAGGTGCAGGCCATAGGCGCCGCGCGCACCGAGATCGTCCGACAGGTGCGGGCGCTGGACCAGGCCCTGGCCGACGCGCGCGACCGCGCCCTGCTGCAAGCGGTGCAGGACAGCGGCGCACGCTACCTGGCCGGGCAGGAGGCGCTGCTGGCGCTGATCCGCAGCGGCGAGACCGAGCAGGGCCGCGACTACCTCACCCACCAGTTGCGGCCCACGCTGGCGGCCTACAAGGCGGCGGCCGGCGCGCTCGTCGCCTCCGAACAGGACGCCATCACCCAGGCGCGCAGCAACGCCCAGCAGACGGCGGCCGGCGCGCGCGCCGCGCTGATCGCGCTGGGTGCAGCGGCGCTGCTGGCGGCCGCGGGCCTGGGCTGGCTCATCGTGCGCAGCCTGCTGCGCGAGCTGGGGGGCGAGCCGCGCACGGCGGCGCAGGTGGCGCGCGCCGTGGCCCAGGGCGACTTCACGCAGCCCATTGCCGTGCAGCCGGGCGACCGCTCCAGCCTCATGGCCCAGCTCGCCGCCATGCAGGCCAGCCTGGGCCAGGTGGTGGCGCAGGTGCGCCGCAGCTCCGAAAGCGTGGCCCTGGCCAGCGCCGAGATCGCCCAGGGCAACCAGGACCTGTCGGCGCGCACCGAGAGCCAGGCCAGCAACCTGGAGGAAACCGCCGCCTCCATGGAGCAACTGGGCGCCACCGTGCGCCAGAACGCCGACAGCGCGCGCCAGGCGCATGCGCTCGCGCGCACGGCCTCGGACGTGGCCGAGCGCGGCGGTGCCGTGGTGGCCCAGGTGGTGCAGACCATGGCGGGCATCCACGAGAGCTCGCAGCGCATCGGCGACATCCTGCAGGTGATCGACTCCATCGCCTTCCAGACGAACATCCTCGCGCTCAATGCCGCGGTGGAGGCGGCGCGCGCGGGTGAGCAGGGGCGCGGCTTTGCCGTGGTGGCCAGCGAAGTGCGCAGCCTGGCCGGGCGCAGCGCCGAGGCCGCGCGCGAGATCAAGGGCCTGATCGGCGCCAGTGCCGAGCGCGTGGCCCAGGGCAGCGCCATGGTCCAGCAGGCGGGCACCACCATGACCGAGGTGGTGCACTGCATTCGCCGCGTGGCCGGCCTGGTGGGCGAGATCAATGCCGCCAGCAGCGAGCAGGCCGGCGGCGTGGCCCAGGTGGGCGAGGCCGTCACGCACATGGACCAGGCCACGCAGCAAAATGCCGCGCTGGTCGAGGAAATGGCGGCTGCGGCCCACAGCCTGAGCACCCAGGCCCAGGACCTGGTGCAGGCGGTGGCGGTGTTCAGGCTCGACGCGCATCCGGGCGCCGCGCCCGCCCCCGCCCTGCCCGCGCGGCCGGCGGCGCCCATGCCGGCCCGGCGCGCCGCAGCACCCGCCCTGCCCGGCGGCAAGGCCGCCCTGGCGGGCACGCCTGCGCCGGGCACGCTGCCGCGCCCGGCCCTGGCCGCGGCCGCGGCCGCCGCGGACCCGTGGGAAGCCTTCTGAGCCGCCTGCGGCGCGCGCTCGGTGGCGGTTGGCGCGCTCAGGGCCCCTGCAGCAAGCGCAGCCGCCACGGCCCGTCGGACGTGGACCTGGGCGCCGGGGGCGCATACGCCGCTGCCGCCCGCCGGGCCCGGATGCGGCCCGCCATGCTCAGCCGCCCAACCAGGCGGGCAGATGCGCCATGTGCGTCAGCACGCCCACGGCCCCGGCGGCGCGCAGCGCCTCGGGCGAGCCATGCCCCTCGCTGCCGGGGCTGAAGCCCAGCACCGTGGCCCCGGCCGCCACGCCGGCGGTCACGCCGGTGACGGTGTCTTCCACGACCAGGCAGCGTGCCGGGTCTGCGCCCAGCGCCGCGGCGGCGGCCAGGTACACGTCGGGCGCCGGTTTGGTGCGCGGCATCTCGTGCCCGCTGAACACGCGCCCGGCGAAATAGGGGGCCAGGCCGACCTTCTCCAACTGCATCTCGACCTTGTAGCGGTCCGCCCCCGAGGCGCAGGCGATGCGCCCCTGCAGGCGCGCGTGCACGGCGCGCACGGCATCGACAGCGCCGTCGATGGGCTGCAGCTCGGCTTCCAGGCGCGCATTGCGGCGCGCGTAGAAGTCCTGCATCCAGGCGTCGGTCAGCGGGCGCCCGGTGTGCCGCTCGATCAGCGCCGCCTCGCTGCGCACCGTCTTGCCGACGAAGAGGCGCATGCACTCGGCGGGCGCCAGCGTCCAGCCCGCCTCGCCCAGCATGGCGCACAGCACGCCGTTGGTGATGGCTTCGCTGTCCACCAGGACACCGTCACAGTCAAAGAGGATGGCTTCAAATGGCATGGTTGCTGGCGCCCGCAGTGCGGGCGCGGGGGACTGGGGGTTCAGGAATGGGGGGCAGGGACGCAGTGCTGACGCTGGCATGCCGCGCCGCCAGCGCAGGCCTGCAAGCGCATGGCGGGCGGATGATGGAACGTAGACTATCCCTCGCATTGCCGGAAAGGGGTTTTTATGTGGTCTATGAGCGTGCCCTGGTGGGAGTTCGTGCTGCGCGGCGTGGTGGTGTACTGCTTTCTGCTGGTGTTCCTGCGCCTGACCGGCAAACGCCAGACGGGGCAGTATGCGCCCTTCGACCTGGTGCTGCTGCTGATCCTGTCGAACGCGGTGCAGAACGCGATGAACGCGGGCGACAACTCGCTGGTCGGCGGACTGATCTCGGCCACGACGCTGATCGTGTGCCACGTGGCGCTGGCGCACCTGGCGTTTCACGTGCGCTGGATCGAGCGCCTGATCGACGGCCGCGCCCAGGTGGTGGTGCAGGACGGGAAGGTGGACGAGGCGCTGCTGCGCCGCGAGCTGATCTCCCCCAGCGACCTGGCCGCGGCCTTGCGCGTGGGCGGCTGCCTGCACGCGCACGAGGTGGAGCGCGCCACGCTGGAGACCAATGGCGCCATCACCGTGGTGCTCAAGAAGCGCTGAAGGTTTGGAACAAAATAGCCTCCAGCCCTTGCCAGGCAATCGCAAAAAGCTATTGAATCAATAGCACATCAGGCCAGGGCCCGCTGGATGATGATCTTCTGCACGTCGCTCGTGCCTTCGTAGATCTGGCACACGCGCACGTCGCGGTAGATGCGCTCGACCGGGAAGTCGTTCACCACGCCGTAGCCGCCCAGCGTCTGGATGGCGGCGCTGCAGACGCGCTCGGCCATCTCGCTGGCGAACAGCTTGGCCATGGCGGCTTCCTTCAAACAGGGCTGGCCCGCATCGCGCAGCGCGGCGGCATGCCAGATGAGCTGGCGCGCGGCCTCGATCTGGGTGGCGCAGTCGGCCAGGCGGAAACCCACGGCCTGGTGGTTGAAGATGGCGGTGCCAAAGCTCTCGCGCTCCTTGGAATACGCCAGCGCCGCCTCGAAAGCGCTGCGCGCCATGCCCACGCTCTGCGCGGCGATGCCGATGCGGCCGCCTTCGAGCGCGCCCAGCGCGATCTTGTAGCCCTCGCCCTCGGCGCCGATCAGGTTTTCGGCCGGGATGCGGCAGTGGTCGAAATTGATCTGCGCCGTGTCGCTGGAATGTTGCCCCAGCTTGTCCTCCAGGCGCGCCACCACATAGCCGGGGTTGCTGGTGGGCATGAGGAAGGCGCTCATGCCCTTCTTGCCCGCGCCCTTGTCGGTGACGGCGATGACGATGGCCACGTGGCCGTTCTTGCCGCTGGTGATGAACTGCTTGACGCCGTTGATCACATATTCGTCGCCCTGCTTCACCGCCGTGGTGCGCAGCGCCGAGGCGTCCGAGCCCACATGCGGCTCGGTCAGGCAGAAGGCGCCGAGCATTTCGCCGCGCGCCAGGGGCGCGAGCCAGTCGCGCTTTTGCTGCGCGTTGCCGTAGCGCATGAGGATGGCGTTGACGGGGCAGTTGGTCACCGAGATGGCAGTGCTGGTGCCGCCGTCACCCGCGGCGATCTCTTCGAGCACGAGCGCGAGCGTGAGGTAGTCCAGGCCCGCGCCGCCCAGGTCCTCGGGCACGCAGATGCCGTAGGCGCCCAGCGCGGCCAGGCCCTGGTGGGCCTCGCGCGGGAAGTGGTGTTCCTTGTCCCAGCGGGCCGCGTGAGGCCACAGCTCGGTCTGGGCGAAGTCGCGCACCGCGTCGCGGATCATTTCCTGGTCTTGGGTCAGCAGCATGTTGTCTCCTTGCAGGGTCGCCGGGCGTCGGGCGCTGGGGTTCCAGGCCCCGTCGGCAGGTCAACATGCGATTTTGCCTGTGGCGGCCCGTGCGCCGCCCCCTTGGGATGGCTTACGTACTCTTGCGTACCGCCGCCGCCCAGGGGCACACGACGGTGCTCACACCAGCGAGACCTTGCCGCTAGCGAGGTCGTACACACCGCCGACGGCGCGGATGGCGCCCGTGGACATGCGCCCGGCCAGGATGGGATCGGCCGTGGTGAGGCGGGCCACGTTCAGGCGCACGTTCTGCTCGGTGGCCGCCGTGAGCAGATTGTCCGGCTGGCGGCGCGATGCGGCATCGACGGCCGGGCGGATGGCATTGACCAGCCCGGGCAGGTGGCCCGGCAGCTGCGTGCCCTCCTGCACCACCTTGATGGCGGCCGCCACGGCCCCGCAGTTGGTGTGCCCCAGCACGAGGATGAGCGGCACTTCCAGGAACTGGATGGCGTACTCCATGCTGGCCAGGGCGTCATCGTTGACGAAGTTGCCTGCGAGCCGCACCACGAACAGGTCGCCAGGCCCCTGGTCGAACGCCAGTTCCGGCGCAATGCGCGAATCCGCGCAGCTCAGGATGGCCGCGAACGGCCGCTGCCCCGTGGTGCGCGCCACGCGCCCGACCGAAAAGTTGCGCTGCCTCGTGCGCCCCGCCACGTAGCGGGCGTTGCCCTGCACGAGCCGCTCCAGCGCTGCGGCCGGGCCGATACGGTTGTCGGGCAACGGGGTGTCGGCAGCCAGCACGCGGGCGCTGGAGGCCAAGGCAGCCAGGGCGGCGGCCCCCCCCAGAAAGCGGCGGCGGGACGGTGCAGGCGCTGCGGAAGTGGCAAGACAATCACACATGGTGGATCTCCCGGTTAGGTTGCGTTGAATGGGCCCTCTCTTCAGCCCACGCCGCCAGCCGCGGTGCGACCACCGGCGCAACGCCATTGTGCGGGCCCACCGCGCTGCGCGCCAGTCCAATCTGGCACCGGCCCGTGGTGCACTGCCCGGCAGAGCCCCGGAAAGGTCCGGCTACCAATGCGCGGCACGGCGCCCGTCGTGGTGGAGCAGGCGGCCCTTGTCTGCGGGGGTGATGCCGGCCACGGTATCGCGCATGGCGCGCACGCTGTCCTCGACGCTGAGCGGCGCGTTCTCGCCGCCCATGTCGGTGCGCACCCAGCCGGGGTCGATGGTGATCAGCGTGGCGGCGGGGTAGTCGTGCTGTGCGGCTGCCACGGCCATGTTGAGCGTGGCCTTGCTCACGCGGTAGAGCCAGGCGCTGCTCTCGCCCACGCTGCCGATCTGCGACATGGACGAGGACAGGAAGGCGAACACGCCGCCCGCGGCCTCCACCAGGGGCGCGACCTGCGGGATGGCCTGCATGGCGCCGAGCACATTGGTGTGCATCACGGCGTCGAAATCCGTCTGCGTGGGCGGGGTGCGCGCGCCGGGGCGGCGCATCACGCCGGCCACGTAGAGCGCGACGTCGATCTCCTCGCCGTCAAGCTGCCAGGCCAGGCCGCTGACGCTGGCAGGGTTGGCCACGTCCACGGTCAGGGCCTGGGCGCCGAGCGCCTGCACGCGCGCGCGGCCCGCCTCGTCGCGCACGGTGGCGATGACGCGGCAGCCCTCGGCGGCGTACTGGCGCACCAGCTCCAGGCCGATGCCGCGCGAGGCGCCGATCACCAGGACAGTGGGCATGAATAGGTATCAAAATGGCCGCCAGCGCCCTATTCATGAGCGCCAGCAGCTATCAATCAAATAGCAATCAAACCAGTTCGATGGCCATGGCGGTGGCCTCGCCGCCACCGATGCACAGCGTGGCCAGGCCCTTCTTCTTGCCACGCGCCTGCAGCGCGTACAGCAGCGTGACCAGGATGCGCGCGCCCGAAGCACCGATGGGGTGGCCCAGCGCGCAGGCGCCGCCGTTGACGTTGACCTTCTCGTGCGGCACCTTGAGGTCGGCCATCAGCGCCATGGGCACGACGGCAAAGGCTTCGTTGATTTCCCACAGGTCCACGTCGTCCACCTTCCAGCCGGCTTTCTTCAGCGCCTTCTCGGTCGCGCCCACGGGGGCGGTGGTGAACCACTCGGGCTCTTGCGCGTGGGTGGCGTGCGCGACGATCCTGGCCAGGGGCTTGCAGCCCAGCTCCAGGGCGGTGGACTGGCGCATCAGCACCAGGGCGGCGGCGCCGTCGTTGATGCTGGAGCTGGCGGCGGCGGTGATGGTACCGTCCTTCTTGAACGCGGGCTTGAGCGTGGGGATCTTGTCCAGCCGGATCTTCAGCGGGCCTTCGTCCTGCGCAACCGTGACCTCGCCCTTGCGGGTGCTGAAGGTGACGGGGGTGATCTCGGCCTTGAAGGCGCCGGAGTTGATGGCGTCCTGCGCGCGCTGCACGCTGGCCATGGCGAAGGCATCCTGCTGTTCGCGCGTGAACTGGTACTTGGCGGCGCAGTCCTCGCCAAAGGTGCCCATGGAGCGGCCGGCCTCGTAGGCGTCTTCCAGGCCGTCGAGCATCATGTGGTCGAAAATCTTGTCGTGGCCCATGCGGTAGCCTCCGCGGCCCTTCTTGAGCAGGTAGGGAGCGTTGGTCATGCTCTCCATGCCGCCCGCGACCATCACGTCGCGGCTGCCCGCCACGAGCTGGTCGTGCGCGAGGATGGTGGCCTCCATGCCCGCGCCGCACATCTTGGACAGCGTCACCGCGCCGGTGCTGCGCGGCAGGCCGCCCTTGAAGCCAGCCTGGCGCGCGGGCGCCTGGCCCTGGCCTGCCATCAGGCAGTTGCCGAACAGCACTTCATCAACCTTCTCGGGCGCAACGCCCGCGCGCTCGACGGCGGCCTGGATGGCAGCGCCGCCCAGGTCGTGCGCGGCGAGGTCGGAAAAGTCGCCCTGGAACGCGCCCATGGGGGTGCGGGCGGCGCCGACGATGACAATGGGGTCTGCAGATGAGGACATGGATATTCTCCTAATGGTCGGAAAGGGATGGATCAGGGCGATCAGATGCCGTCGGACATGCGCGTCTGCACGAAGCGCCGGCTCACGTCGTAGGGGAAGACGTCGTACACATGGCCCGCGAGGATGCGCTCCTTGTGCGACTGCCAGAACTCCACGTCGAGCAGGTCGGCGTGGTGTTGCATGAATACCTGGCGCACGGCGTCGTTGCCGAGCAGGAAGGGGCCGAAGGTCTCGGGAAAGACGTCGTTCTTGCCCACCGCATACCAGATTTCGCCGCTCATCTCATCTTCCTCGTTGCGCGGCGCAGGCACGCGCCGGAAGTTGCAGTCGGTGAGGTATTCGATCTCGTCGTAGTCGTAGAAGACGACCTTGCCGTTGCGCGTGACGCCGAAGTTCTTCCACAGCATGTCGCCCGGGAAGATGTTGGCCGCCACCAGGTCCTTGATGGCGTTGCCGTATTCGATGACGCTGTTTTCCATCTGCTGGCGCGCGCGCGCGTCCGACAACCCGGTGTCGAAGCACTCCTGCAGGTAGATGTTGAGCGGGATCATGCGCCGCTCGATGTAGAGGTGCTTGATGATCACCTCCTGCTGGCCGTCGCCGTCGCGGTCGCTGATCTCGAGCTGGCTGGGCGCGTACTTCTGGATTTCGGCGATCAGTTCGTCGTCGAAGCGCTCGCGCGGAAATGCCACCAGGCTGTATTCCAGCGTGTCCGCCATGCGGCCCACGCGGTCGTGGTGCTTGACGAGCTGGTACTTGCTCTGGATCTGCTCGCGCGTGGTGTCCTTCTGCGGCGGGTAGTAGTCCTTGATGAGCTTGAAGACGAACGGAAAGCTCGGCAGGTCGAACACCAGCATGACCATGCCCTTGATACCGGGGGCGATACGGAATTTGTCCGTGGAATTGCGCAGGTGGTAGAGGAAGTCGCGGTAGAAGAGCGTCTTGCCCTGCTTGGCCAGGCCCAGGGCGTTGTAGAGCTCGGTGCGCGGCTTGCGCGGCATGAGGCTGCGCAGGAATTGCACGTAGGCGCTGGGAATCTCCATGTCCACCATGAAGTAGGCGCGCGCAAAGGAGAACAGCATCTGCAGGTCATCCTCGCCGAACAGCGCGGCGTCGATGTAGAGCCTGCCTTCCTCGTTGTGCAGTATGGGCAGGGCGAACGGCACTTCGTTGAAGCCGTTGATGATCTTGCCCACCACGTAGGCGCCCTTGTTGCGGAAGAACAGGCTGGAGAGCACCTGGATCTGGAAGTTGGCGCGCAGGCGCACCTTGTCGAGCTTGATCTGCATGGCGCCTACCACGTTGCGCATGTCGCGCGGCAGGTCGGCGAACTCGCGCTGCAGGTCGTAGTGCTCGATGATGGTGACCAGGGTGTCGAACAGCGTCTCGCGCTGCGGGTAGTAGGCGCGGAAGGTGGGACGCGCACCGGGCTGCTCGTTCTCGATGTATTCGGTGCTCACCGCCGGCCACACGAAGATGAAGTCGTTGTGGAAATGCGTGCGGTGCAGGATCTTGGTGGTCACCGAGTTGAAGAAGGTCTCGGCCAGCTCGGGCTGCTGGTGGTTTACCAGGAGTCCGATGTAGTGCAGCTTGACCTGGTGCCAGACCTCCATGGGCTGCTGGCCGGCCTTGAACTCCTTCTCCAAGCGGCGCGTGCATTCCTTGACGCGCAGGTCGTAGAACTCGATGCGCTCGCGCTGGGCGCGCTGCTGGCCATGCCAGTCGGCCGTCTCGAAGCGGTGCTTGGCGCGCGCCGATTCCGTGCGGAACAGGCGGTAGTGTCGGTTGAAGCCATCGACCATCGCCTTGGCGATGTCGTAGGCCTGCGGGGCGTCAAGGCGCTGAGGAAACATGGGGCGATCGTCCTGTGAGCGATAAACCCCCGACTTTAGCGCCGTGCCGCGCCCACGCCTGCCACGGCGGCCTTGTAGAGCGAGTCCAGGCCGTCGGCACCCGCCACGGTCATGTGCAGGTTGTTGATCAGCCCGTCCTTGAGGCCGTAGCACCAGCCGTGCAAGTGCACCTTCTGGCCGCGCGCCCAGGCGTCCTGCATCACCGTGGTGTGGGCGATGTTGATGACCTGCTCGATCACGTTGAGCTCGCACAGCACGTCGTGGCGCTGCGCGGCGGGCGTCTGCACAAGCAGATCGCGGTGGCGGTCACGCACGTCCTTGACGTGGCGGATCCAGTTGTCCGCCAGGCCCACGCGTATGTCCTCCAGCGCCGCCAGCACGCCGCCGCAGCCGTAATGCCCGACCACCATCAGGTGCTCGATATGCAGCTGGTCCACGGCGTACTGGATGGTGGAGAGGCAGTTGAGATCGGTGGGCACGACCACATTGGCCACGTTGCGGTGCACAAACACCTCGCCCGGCTCCAGGCCCGTGATCTGGTTGGCCGGCACACGGCTGTCGGAGCAACCTATCCACATGTACTTGGGCTTTTGCTGCGCCAGCAGGCCGGTAAAAAAGCCCGGGCGCTCTTCCTCCATCTGCGCCGCCCATTCGCGGTTGTGGACGAACAGGTCTTCGATGGAGTTGATGGCCATGGGGGTCTCCGGTACGGCGGGCGGGCGCGTGGTGGTCGAGAGGATCAGCAGGTTTCGGCGAACAGCTCGCGGCCGATCAGCATGCGGCGGATTTCGCTCGTGCCGGCGCCGATTTCGTAGAGCTTGGCGTCGCGCCACAGGCGTCCGAGCGGGTACTCGTTGATGTAGCCGTTGCCACCGAAGATCTGGATACCCTCACCCGCCATCCAGGTCGCCTTCTCGGCGCACCACAGGATGACCGAGGCACAGTCCTTGCGCACCTGGCGCACATGCTCGGCGCCCAGCATGTCCAGGTTCTTGGCCACGGTATAGGCGAAGGAGCGGCCGGCCTGCAGCACGGTGTACATGTCTGCGACCTTGCCCTGGATGAGCTGGAACTCGCCAATGCTCTGGCCGAACTGCTTGCGGTCGTGGATGTAGGGCACCACGTTGTCCATCACCGACTGCATGATGCCCAAGGGGCCGCCGGTGAGCACGGCGCGCTCGTAGTCCAGGCCGCTCATCAGCACCTTGGCGCCGTTGTTCACGCCGCCCAGCACGTTCTCGGCCGGCACCTCCACGTTCTCGAACACCAGCTCGCCGGTATGGCTGCCGCGCATGCCCAGCTTGTCGAGTTTTTGCGCAACGGAGAAGCCCTTCATGCCCTTCTCGATGAGGAAGGCGGTGACGCCGCGCGCCCCCAGCTCGGGCTCGGTCTTGGCGTAGACCACCAGAGTGTCGGCGTCCGGGCCGTTGGTGATCCACATCTTGGAGCCGTTGAGCAGGTAGTAGCCGCCCTTGTCCTCGGCGCGCAGCTTCATGCTGATCACGTCCGAGCCCGCGCCCGGCTCGCTCATGGCCAGGGCGCCCACATGCTCGCCGCTGATGAGCTTGGGCAGGTACTTCTTGCGCTGCGCCTCGTTGCCGTTACGCTTGATCTGGTTCACGCACAGATTGCTGTGCGCACCGTAGGACAGGCCCACCGAGGCGCTGGCGCGCGAGATCTCTTCCATGGCCACCATGTGGGCCAGGTAGCCCATGTTCGCACCGCCATATTCCTCGGGCACCGTGATGCCCAGCACCCCCAGGTCGCCGAACTTGCGCCACAGGTCCATGGGGAACTGGTCCGCACGGTCGATCTCGGCCGCGCGCGGTGCGATCTCGGCCTGCGCGAAGTCGCGCACGGCATCGCGCAAGGCGTCGATGTCTTCGCCCAATTGGAAATTCAGGCCAGGAAGAGAGGTGGTGTTGCCCATGGATACTCCTAAGGTGGGGGTTGGCGGGCCGTTCAGCCCCGGATACCGGGTCTACCGGTCACGGTCATGAGGGTGCAATTCATGCTGGCGGCCAGGGTTTCCTTGGCGCCGTCCATGGCCCAGGCGCGGCCCTCGGCCACGGTGATGGTGCGCCCGGGCTTGAGCACGCGCCCCTCCATGCGAAAGCGCTGCCCCTGCGCCGGTGCCAGCAGATTGATCTTGAACTCGATGGTCAGGACGGCCGCTTCCTCGGGCATTAGCGAGTAGGCCGCGTAGCCACAGGCCGAATCCAGCGCCGTGGACACCACGCCGGCATGCAGAAAACCGTGCTGTTGCGTCAAGCCCGGCGCCCAGTCCAGCTCGATGTCCACCACGCCCGGCTCGACGCGCACGAGACGCGCACCCAAGGTGTGCATCACGCCCTGCAGCGCAAAGCTCTCCTGCACCCGCCGCTGGTAGTCGGGGTGCTTGGCTGTCCACGCGGTGGGCTGCATGCGGGCTCCTGATTTACGTTACGTAAACGTAAATTATGCCGGATTTCTGCCGACTTTTGCGAGCAAAGTCCTGGCCTCTTTCTCGTGTTCTTTGACTTCGTCGAGGTTGGCCTGCAGATCGGCCATCTGCGCCTCGAGCTGTCTGCGGTGCTGCTCCAGCACGGTCAGGAACTTCTTCAGCTGCACCCCGGTGTCACGCGGACTGTCGTACAGATCGATGATTTCCTTGGCCTCGGTCAAGGACAGCCCCAGACGCTTGGCACGCAGCGTGAGCTTCAGGCGCGTACGGTCCCGGGCCGTATAAGTGCGCGTGCGCCCTCCCGGCCCGGTGCGGGCCGGGGCCAGCAGGCCCATATCCTCATAGAAACGGATGGCGCGCGTCGTGAGATCGAACTCCTTGGCCAGGTCCCGGATGCTGTAGGTAATCGCCATGTCGTGGCACTGGAAGATGGTGGTTGGTGTAGCCGGCATCCTATCCGATGCCACGCATGACCCGCCCCTCTCACGCGCAACGAAACCTGGCACGCTTTCGAGGCGAGCAGCCTGAAGGTATTTGTGGATGGGGCGGTGCAGGCGTATTGAGGCAAGCTCTTGCGGGCGTGCCTGGATGGGAGGTGGTCTGTTTTGATTGCTAGAAAGCGCGAAGCCCCTCTACCTTTTGGAGGTAGAGGGGCTTAGCTGGCTGTAGGAGCCTGACGATGACCTACTTTCACACGGGAATCCGCACTATCATTGGCGCGAGGTTGTTTCACTGTCCTGTTCGGGATGGGAAGGAGTGGTACCAACCTGCTATGGTCGTCAGGCATAACTTGTTGCTGTGCAGTTTTGGGGTCTGCACGGCGAATTCATAGAGTTTGAATCAGTGTATGTGAATTGATTGCGTCGCTTGGCATAACAGTCTGACGGTGTACGTCAAAGTTATAGGGTCAAGCCGCACGGGCAATTAGTACTGGTTAGCTCAAAGCATTGCTGCTCTTGCACACCCAGCCTATCAACGTCCTGGTCTAGAACGACCCTTCAGGGGGGTCGAGCCCCCGGCAGATCTCATCTTGAAACGAGTTTCCCGCTTAGATGCTTTCAGCGGTTATCTCTTCCACACATAGCTACCCTGCGATGCCACTGGCGTGACAACAGGTACACCAGAGGTGTGTCCACTCCGGTCCTCTCGTACTAGGAGCAGGCTTCCTCAAATCTGCAGCGCCCACGGAAGATAGGGACCAAACTGTCTCACGACGTTTTAAACCCAGCTCACGTACCTCTTTAAATGGCGAACAGCCATACCCTTGGGACCGGCTACAGCCCCAGGATGAGATGAGCCGACATCGAGGTGCCAAACACCGCCGTCGATATGAACTCTTGGGCGGTATCAGCCTGTTATCCCCAGAGTACCTTTTATCCGTTGAGCGATGGCCCTTCCATA
>Ga0209958_1001380_pt1 | contig 19139 bp, 16 predicted proteins | sample ThiBio_inoc_plan_FD_183942 | JGI IMG/M metagenome (GOLD analysis project Ga0209958, IMG submission 183942) | Wastewater bioreactor microbial communities from Cape Town, South Africa - Thiocy_inoc_plan (SPAdes) | ecosystem: Engineered > Bioremediation > Thiocyanate > Unclassified | place: South... | reverse complement strand
GGGCCGGCGATCGTCGCGATGCGGCGGAAGCCTCGACCGATCAGATACTCGGTCGCCTCGCGTCCGCCGGCGACGTTGTCGACGTCGACGTAGTAGTCGCGTTCGCGCTCCCGTACGGGACGGCCGCCGTAGACGACCGGCACGACGTGCGCGATGCGGTCGATGAACGTGTCGCTCGTGTGGTGCGAGACGACGATCGCACCGTCGACGGCGCCGCTGCGCACGTATGCCGAGGTCTTGTCACCCGGATCGTCGCTCGCGATGATCAGGTTGAGCACGTACTCCGACCGGCTGAGCCGCGTGTTGATTCCCGACACGACCGAGGCGAAGAACGGGTCGCCGAAGAACCGGGTGGTGTCCTCGGGCACGACGAATGCGATCGCCATCGTGGCGCGGCTCGCGAGCGAGCGCGCGGCACGGTTGGGCACGTAGTTCAGGTCCGCGATGGCGCGCCGCACCGCTTCCAGAGCCGCCGGGCTCACGGCCGTGGAGCCGTTGACGACGCGGGAGACGGTCGACCGCGACACTCCCGCGGCGGCCGCGACCTCTTCGATCGTCGGGGCGACGCGCGGGGTGTCGATGGTCACGGGCTACCTCTGAAGAGTCGAGATCGGAGCGCCGGGATGCGGGACGGCCCCGGAGACCGGAACCGCCGCGTCGTCGAGTGCGCGGGCGGCGATGACCCGACGATACTCCAGCGCGCTGTCTTTCGCGGTGCGCACCTGGGTGTCGTAATCGACGTGAACGATCCCGAAGCGCTTGGCGTATCCCCACGCCCACTCGAAGTTGTCCAGGAGCGACCAGTAGAAGTAGCCCCGCACGTCCACGCCCGCATCGGCGGCGTCGAGGATCGCGTCCAGATGGGCGAGCAGGAACTGCGTGCGCTCGAGGTCGTGGACGCGGGCGACGCCGTCCTCGACGACGAGCTCGTCGTCGTAGGAAGCGCCGTTCTCGGTGACGTACAGGGCGGTGCCGGCCGGCTGGGCGTACTCGGCCCAGACGCGCTGCAGCAGACGCGTCAGCCCCTCGGGCTGCACCTCCCAGTGCATGTTGGTGCGCGGCAGACCACGATCGTGCCAGTAGATGCCCTCGTGCGACGGGAAGGGGGATGCCGCGGGCCGGTCGGTCGGCGCATCGCCCGGCAGCGGTGGCTGCGGGTCGGGTGCGCCACCCACGAACTCGCCGTGGTAATAGTTCACCCCGAGCGCGTCCAGCGGCTGCGAGATGGTGTTCAGGTCGCCCGGCTGATTCGCCGCCTCGAGCGCGTCGATGGCCTCGGGCGCGACGGCGCGGATGTCCTCGATCACATCGGCGGGGTACGCGCCGCGGAAGATCGGGTCGAGGAACCACCGGTTGAACTGCCCGTCGATGCGGCGGGCAGCATCGGCATCCGCGGCATCCGCGGGGTCGACGGCGTCGGCCACCGTGAGGTTCAGCGTGATGCCGAGGCGCAGATCGGCGTCGCGCTCACGCAGCTCGCGCACGACCGCCCCATGGCCGAGCATGAGGTGGTGGGCGGCGAGCACGCCATCGGTCACGCTGTAGCGGCCCGGCGCGTGGATGCCCGCGGTGTAGCTCAGGAAGGACGAGCACCAGGGCTCGTTGAGCGTCGTCCAGTTCTGCACCCGGTCGCCCAGCGCGTCGTGAACGCTCAGCGCGTACTCGAGGAACTGCTCGCTCGTCGAACGGACGGTCCAGCCGCCCTTCTCCTCGATCGCCTGCGGCATGTCCCAGTGATACAGCGTGAGCCACGGCAGGATGTCGTTGGCCCGCAGCTCGTCGACCAGGCGCTCGTAGAAGTCGAGCCCCTTGCGGTTGACCGGCCCCCCGTCGGGACGCACCCGCGACCACGAGACCGAGAAGCGATACGTGTCGAGACCGAGGTCCTTCATGAGGGACACGTCGTCGCGGAAGCGGTGGTAGTGATCGCACGCGACATCACCGTTGTCGGCGGCGATCACAGCGCCGGGCACGCGGCTGAACGCGTCCCAGATGGATGCCGTGCGACCGTCCTCGAAAGCAGCGCCTTCGATCTGGTAGGCGGCGGTGGCCGCGCCGAAGAGGAAGCCCTCCGGGAAGGAGCGGGAGAACTCTGTCATGAGTCGACCTTTCTGAAGCGGTCGGGCGCTCAGCCCTTGACCGCGCCTTGCATAATGCCACTGACCAGCTGCTTGCCAGCGAAGACGAACAGGATCAGCAGCGGAATCGTGGCCAGAAGCACGCCCGCGAGCACGATCGAGTAGTCGATGAAGTAGTTGGACTGCAGCAGCGACAGCGCCACGGGCAGCGTCGGGTTCTGTCGGTCGAGAACGATGAACGGCCAGAAGAAGTTGTTCCACGCCGACACGAAGGTGAACAGCGCAAGCATGGCAGCGGCGGGCCGCGCGGCCGGTAGGCCGACGGTGAGGAAGGTGCGGAACGAGCTCGCCCCGTCCACGCGGGCCGCCTCGATCAGCTCGTCGGGCACCGCCTGGCGCAGGTACTGCGTCATCCAGAACACGCCGAACGCGCTCACGAGGGCGGGCACGATGATCGCGCCGAGCTGACCGGTCCAGCCCATGTCGCTGAACAGGATGTACAGCGGCACGACGCCGAGCTGGGTGGGGACGGCCATCGTCGCGATGACGAAGACGAGCAGCCAGCTCGATCCCTTGAACGTGAGCTTGGCGAACGCCCAGCCTGCGAGCGTGGAGAAGAACACGACCGAGATGGCGATCAGGCCGGAGCTGATGATCGAGTTCCACAGGGCCATCCAGAAGTTCACGGCCGGATCGTTCATGACCTTCGCGGCGTTGGCGAAGAAGTTGCCGCCCGGGATCCACGACATGTTGGGGTCGCGGATCGTGTACGAGTCGCCGGAGCCGATCAGCAGCGACCAGTAGAAGGGGAAGAGGCTGCCGACGAGCACGGCGGCGAGGCAGGCGTAGACGATCCAGCCCGGGCGGGTCCCCTTGACGTGGCGCGGACGACGCTTCTTCTCACCCCGGCCCGGGGTCGGCAGCGCGTCGTCGACGACGGGGACGGCCTGTTCGTTGAGGACGCTCATCGCGTCACCTCCGCTGATTCGTTCGTGCGACGGGGTTCGGATGCCGCCGCGCGATCGGCGGCGACCGCGGCACGGGCTGCGCGTCGAGCGGCGCGCATCTGTGCCCGGGTGAGGGTGTTGCGGCTTCCTTCGTCGCGCACCAGGTTGCGGGTGATGAAGAGGTTGATGACGCCGATCACCAGGATGATGATGAAGAGGATCCAGGCCAGCGCGGCGGCGCGGCCCAGGTTCCACTGGCCCCAGCCGAGGTCGTAGAGCCAGAGCGAGATCGTCAGCCACTGGTTGTTCGCGCCGCCGGTGCCGGTCTGGTCGTACATGCGCGGCTCGTCGAAGATCTGCAGGCCACCGATGGTGGACGTGATGATCACGAAGATCAGGGTGGGGCGCAGGCTCGGCAGGGTGATCGCGAAGAACTGGCGCACCTTTCCGGCGCCGTCCACCGTCGCGGCCTCGTAGTAGTCGCGCGGGATGGCCTGCATCGCCGCCAGCAGGATGAGGGTGTTGTAGCCGGTCCAGCGGAAGTTCACCATCGTGGCGATCGCGATGTGGCTGGCGAAGGTGTCGGAATGCCACATGACGGGAGGCAGTCCGATGCTGCTCAGCCAGGTGTTGATGATGCCGTACTGGTCACCGAACATGTTCGAGAAGATCAGGGCCACGGCGACCGGGGCCATGACGTACGGGACGAGCACGCCCATGCGCCAGAAGGTCTTGGCGCGGATGTTCTGATCCAGCAACGCCGCGATGAACACGGCGGCGATGAGCTGCGGCACCGACGACAGCAGGAAGATGCTGAAGGTGTTGCGCAGCGCCGCCCAGAACTTCGGGTCGGAGATCACGGTGGCGTACTGGTCGAACCCGACGAACGTGCCGGAGTTTCGCACCAGGTCCCAGTCCATGAAGGAGATCACCGCGGTGTACCCGATCGGGAAGAGCCCGACGACGAGGAACAGGATGAAGAACGGGGAGATGTACAGGTACGGCGAGAGCTTGAGGTCCCACGAGCTCAGCCGGCTGCCGAAGCCGATCCGTTTCGGCTGACGCGCGGCGATGGCGGCGGTGCCGCGCACGCGCGTGGAGGTTCTGGTGGTGTCCACTCTTCAGTCCTTCGATCTCGTGGTTGAGGCAGGGAGCGGGCCCGGGAGGGTCCCCCGGGCCCGCTGTCACATGTCTGCCGTCGTCCTTACTTGATGGCGGCGACTTCCGTCTGCCACTGCGCCCACGAGGCGGCCTTGTCCTGCGTTCCCTCTTCGACGCGGGTCAGAGCCTTCTGCATCGCGTCGTTGATCTGGAAGTAGAACTGGCCCTTGAAGGGCGAGACGGTGACCGCGTTGGCGCGGTCGGTGAGGATCTGGCCCACCGGAGCGTTGTTGAAGAACTCGTTCTTCGAGCTCAGCAGCGTGTCGGACTTCATCGCGTCGACCTGGCTCGGGAACGTGCCGGCCGCCGCGAACGCCTTGAGCTGCGTCTCGGGGCTGGTCAGCCAGTCGGCGAGCTGCTGGGCAGCCGCGACGTTCTTGCCGTTGGCGGGGACGGTCAGGTACGAACCGCCCCAGTTGCCGCCGCCGCCGGGGAAGACGTTGGCGATGTCCCAGCCCTTGACGTCCTTGGCGTTACCGGAGATGACACCGAGCATCCACCCCGGGCAGAGCATCGTCGCGAACGAGCCGTTGGACAGGCCGGCCATCCAGTCGTCGGACCACTGGCTGAGGTGGGCGGACTGCGTCTTGGCGGCGTCGAGCACCTGGTTGTAGATCGTCTCGACCTGCGGGTCGATGGTGATCTTGCCGTCCGAGGGGTTCTCGTACGCGGCCTCGACCTGGTTGATCATGCCCTGGTAGGTGCCGCCGGCGGAGTCGAAGAACGCCTTTCCGGTCGCGGCGGTGTACTTGGCACCGGTGTCGAAGTAGGTCTTCCAGTCGCCGGTGAGCAGCTTCGCGACCGACTCGCGGTCGGTCGGCAGGCCCGCCGCGGCGAACAGGTCGGAGCGGTAGCAGACGCCCTCGGGACCGATGTCGGTGCCATAGCCGATGAGGTTGCCCTTGGGGTCGGTGGCGGCCTTGGTCTTCCAGTCCAGCCAGCGGCTCTTCAGGTCGGCGGGAACGGGGGCGAGCAGGTCGGAGTACTTCATGACCTCGGGCAGCCAGTCGACCTCGATGGCCTCGATGTCGGCGAGGCCGGTCTTGCCGAGCTTCTGGAAGTAGTTGGCGCGCGCGTCGTTGCTCGTGGCCGCCTTGTTGTGCACGATCGTGACGTTCGGGTGCTCCTTCGTGTACTCGGCGAACAGGGCGTCCGAGTATCCGAAGTCGTTGAAGGTCGCAACGGTCAGGGTGACCTTCTCGTTGGGGTCGGCCGTGGCTGCTCCGCCGCCGCCACCGGCACAGCCGGCGAGGACGAGGGCGGAGGTGGTCGCGACGCCGGCCACGAGGCCGATGCGCCGCAGTGCGCGTGTGTTCACGTGTCACTCCTTTGTGGATGTGTTTCAGGTGCGTGGGTTGCGTTCCCGTCTCCCCGCGTTACCGCGTCGCTATCGGAATGGGAGCGCTCTCACCGGACACCGATGACGTTATGGGATCGCTCCCAGGAATGCAAGGGAGCGCTCCCATGAGCCGATCACAGTTGCGTAACGGCGGCCGTGGCAATTCGCTGGCGTCCGCGTCGCCCGGCGTCGCGCTGGCAACGGATGCCGAGGGCGGGATGCCCGTAGACTGAGGGCGACCCCTTCCCTCCCGTGGCGCGCCGACTCCGGCATCCGTCGGCGGGACGACCCCGCGGCCGTCAGGCGGCCCTCAGGAGGACCGAATGCCCACCATCGTCGTCGATGTCATGCCCAAGGCCGAGCTGCTGGACCCGCAGGGCAAGGCCGTCGCCGGCGCCCTCGGCCGCCTCGGCGTGGAGGGCTTCTCGGCCGTCCGCATCGGCAAGCGCTTCGAGCTCACCGTCGACGTCGCCGACGAAAAGACCCTCGAGACGGTGCGCACCCTGGCCGACGAGGTGCTCTCCAACGCGGTGATCGAGGACGTCGTGGGCATCGAGGTCGTCGAATGACCGCACGCATCGGCGTCATCACCTTTCCGGGCTCGCTCGACGACGGCGACGCCCAGCGGGCGATCCGCCTCGCGGGCGCCGAGCCCGTCGCCCTCTGGCACGGGTCGCACGACCTCGAGGGCGTCGACGCGCTCGTGCTGCCGGGTGGCTTCAGCTACGGCGACTACCTGCGCGCCGGTGCGATCGCCGCGCTCGCCCCGATCATGACCGAGGTGAAGGACGCGGCCGCCAAGGGCATGCCCGTGCTGGGCATCTGCAACGGCTTCCAGATGCTCGTGGAGGCTCATCTGCTGCCGGGCGGTCTGATCCGCAACGCCCACCAGCAGTTCATCCGGCGCGACCAGCGCCTGCGCGTGGAGAACGCGTCGACCGCGTGGACCTCGGCGTTCGAGACCGGCCAGGAGATCACGATCCCCCTCAAGAACGCGGACGGCGGCTACATCTGCTCGGCCGAGACGCTGAAGCGAATCGAGGGCGACGGACTCGTCGCGTTCCGCTACCTCGGCGTGAACCCCAACGGCTCGCTGGACGATATCGCGGGTCTCACGAACGAGCACGGCAACGTCGTCGGCCTCATGCCCCACCCCGAGCACGCGGTGGAGCCGGGCTTCGGCCCGAACACCCCCGACGCAATGCGCTCGGGCGTGGACGGCCTGGGCTTCTTCACCTCGGCGATCGCCGCCGTGGTGGGCGCCGCGGCCTGAGCGCCGCCGCCGCTGCTGCTGCTGCTGCCATCGCCGCCGCTGTCATCGCCGCCGCCGCCATGCCGAACTGCAAGGCCCCGCGGGCGACACGCGGGTGAGGTTCGCCGGCGAGCGGCGTGTTGCGCGGCATCCCTTGCAGTTGGGTCGCGGGTGCGGCGACGTGGGGCGGTCGCGGGCGAAGCTCGGGTGGGGCGCGGGCGCCGCGGCCTGAGCGCCGCCGCCATGCCGGACTGCAAGGCTCGGCGGGCGACACGCGGGTGAGGCCCGCCGCCGAGCCGCGTGTTGCGCGGCATCCCTTGCAGTTGGGTCGCGGGTGCCGCGCGGGCGCGGCGGGGGCGGGGGTCAGGCGGGGGTGTCGCGGTCGCGGCCGTGCCACAGGTCGGCGCACTCGATGCGCGCGGCGCCGTGAGCACGCAGGAAGGCGCCGGCACCGGCGTCTCCGGTCAGCTCGTCCGCCAGCTGCGACCAGTGGGCGCGACCGATCAGCACGGGGTGGCCCGGACGCCCCCGATACACGGCCTGACGGAGGGCGTGCGCCTCGGCATCCCGCATGATCCGTCGGCACGCGGATGCCGGGAGCTCCGGCACGTCGACGGGAACGAGCAGCGCGGCCACCGCGCTCGACGCGGCGGCGGCGTCGAGCCCGGCACGTACGGATGCCGAGAGCCCCTGCTCCCACGCGGCGGCGGACACCACGACGGCATCCGGAGGGACGAGCCGTCGCGCCTCGTCGGCGGCGGCACCGAGCACGACCACGATCGGATCGCAGCCCGCGGCGCGGAGCGCACCCACCGCGCGCGCGACCCACGGTGCGCCCGCGGGCGTTCGAGCGAGCGCCTTGGGCCCACCGAAGCGGGTTCCCGCGCCCGCGGCCAGGACGATGCCGCAGACCGTCACGGCACGACGGCGGACGGCACGACGGCGGACGCCGCGACGTCGGCGGCGATCGGCGCGCACACCGCGGCGCCCACTGGGGGCCGCACCGCCGACACGGCGCCTCCGCGTCCGGCGGCATGGATCGGACCGGCCAGGACCGACAGCCGTGCACCCGACCCGCCCCGGCGATCGGCGATGATCTCGGCAAGAATCGACAGGGCGGTCTCGTCGGCGCAGACGCCGCCGAGGTCGAGGCCGATCGGGGAGCGCAGGCGCGCGAGCTCGGCGTCGCGCACGCCGGCGTCGCGGAGGCGGCGGAGGCGGTCGTCGTGGGTGCGGCGGCTGCCCATGGCTCCGACGTAGTCGGCGGCAGAGCCGAGCGCGACCCGCAGCGCCGGGACGTCCAGTCGCGGATCGTGACTCAGCACGCAGATCGCCGTCGGCCCGTCGAGCCGCTCGCCGGCCAGATAGCGGTCGGGCCAGTCGACCACGACCTCTGCACCGGGAAAGCGGTCGGCGTTGGCGAAGACCTCCCGCGGATCGACCACGCTCACGCGCTGCCCCATCGCCTGACCCAGGCGGGCGAGCGCGACGGCGAACTCCACGGCGCCCACCACGATGAGCCGCGGGCGCGCGCCGACCTCGACGACGATCGCATCGGCGTGCGGCGCGGCATCCGTCCCCGACGCGGCAGCGGTCCCGTGCTCGACGACACCCGTCCCACGGAGAGCGCCCGACGTCACGAGACGGAAGCGGGTGGGGATGCCGGCGGCATCCCGCTCCGCCAGCAGCGCGAGCTGGGCCGCCGCGGCGCCGCCGGGCAGCACGGGGCGCACGAGCACCTCGACCGCTCCCCCGCAGGTGAGGCCCGCGGCGAGGCCCTCGCCGTCGCTGTAGCCGAAGCTGTCGACCGACACCGCTCCGCTGTCGATCGCCTCGAGACACCGCTCGTAGACGGCGCCCTCGACACACCCGCCGGACACGTTTCCGAACACTGCGGCATCCGAGACGATCATGCTCGCCCCGACCGGCCGCGGCGCGCTGCCCGAGACCGCGACGACCGTCGCGATCGCGAACGCACGCCCCTCGCGCACCCACTGGGCCGCCGGGGACAGGATCTCGCGCATGGTCGTCACCGTAATCGCCGCTCGTTGCGAGCCTGTTGCGTGCGCGTGAAACACGGGCGAAACGGCACTCTGTTTCACTCGGACTCGATCCGGTCCGCGCACCCGACGCCGCGGACGGGACGCGAAACAGATCGGAGCGGCACATGGACATCACCAGCGTGCGCTCGTTCCGGACGGCGCGCACCCGCGAGGACCTCCTGCTCGCGCCGGGTGAGACGATCATGGCGGGCGGCACGTGGCTGATGAGCGAGCCGCAGCCGGCAACGACCGGTTTCGTCGACCTCACCGGCATGGGCTGGCCCGACCTCGACGCCGATGCCGAGGGCCTGCGCATCGCCGCGACGTGCACCATCGCTCGGCTCGTCGCCTTCTCGAGGGAGGCTCCGGCGTCGTGGACCGCCGCCGCGATGATCCCCGATGCCGCGAACGCCCTCCTCGCCTCGTTCAAGATCTGGAACACCGCCACCGTCGGCGGCAACATCTGCCGCGCCTTCGCGGCGGGCGCGATGGTGGCGCTCTGCGTCGGGCTCGACGGGGTCGCCGAGATCTGGAGCGGCGAGGGCGACCGTGAGCTTCCCGTCGCCGAGCTCGTCACCGGCAACGGCACGACCTCGCTTGAGCGCGGCGAGGTGCTGCGCGCGATCCGCCTGCCGGCGAAGGCGCTGCGCTCCCGCGCCGCGCTGCGCAAGATCGCCCTCGCCGAGCACGGCCGTTCGGGAGCCGTCGTCACGGGCCGGGTCGACCCGGATGGCGCCAGCGTCTTCGGGGTGACGGCGGCGACCTGGCGGCCCACGGTGCTGCGCTTCGCTACGCTGCCGGATGCCGCGACCCTCGCCGCCGCGATCGAGGACTCCTCGGGGTATTACACCGACCCGCTCGGGTCGGCGGACTGGCGTCGCGGTGTCGCCGTCGCACTCGCGGAGGACATCCGGAGGGAGCTCGCATGAAGTGGGTCGTCGACGGCGCCGAGGTGGATGCCGAGCCGCGTCCCGGCCAGTGCCTGCGCACTCTCCTGCGCGAGACGGGCCACACCGAGGTCAAGAAGGGGTGCGACGCGGGCGACTGCGGCGCGTGCACGGTGCTGCTGGACGGCGACCCCGTGCACTCCTGCCTCATTCCTGCCGTTCGCGTCGAAGGTCGACACGTCACCACGGCGGCCGGACTCGCGCCGGGCGACGAGCTGCATCCGGTGCAGGAGGCGCTGGCGACCGGATTCGGGTTCCAGTGCGGGTTCTGCACGCCGGGCATGAGCGTGACGGCCTCGACCCTCTGCGAGAGCGACCTCGACGACCTCGACCGTCGCATGAAGGGCAACCTCTGCCGGTGCACGGGGTATCGCCCGATCCGCGAGGCGATCATGACCGCGGTGCGCGAAACGGGGCGGTCGGCACGGCGCGCGGACGCGGATGCGGAGGCATCGGCATCCGCCGTCGTCGGCCGCTCGGTCGCGCCCCCCGCCGGCCCGCGGCTGACGCAGGGGCACGAGAGCTTCACGTTCGACCTCGAGCCGGATCACCCTGCGGCCGACGCCCTCGTGCTGCGGCTGGTGACGAGCCCGCACGCACACGCGCGGATCACGGCGATCGACACCACGACCGCCCGCGCGGTGCCGGGCGTCGTCGCGATCTTCACCCACGCCGACGTTCCCGACGTCCGCTACTCCACCGGCCGTCACGAGCACCGCACCGACGATCCCGACGACACCCGCATGCTCGACGACGTGGTCCGCCACGTCGGGCAGCGGGTCGCCGCGGTGGTCGCCGAGACCGCCGAGGCGGCGGATGAGGCGTGCAGGCTCGTCCGCGTGGACTACGAGCTGCTGCCCGCCGTCTTCGATCCGGAACAGGCGCGCCGGCCGGGAGCTCCCCTGCTGCACCCCGACCGCACGCCCGCAGACCGGGTCGACGAGGCCGGGCGCAACGTCATCGCGAGCGTGCACGCCGGCCCCGACGCCGCCGAGCTCGAGGCCGCACTGTCGGCGAGCGCCGTGACGGTGACCGGAACCTGGCAGACCGCGCGGGTCACCCACGCGCAGTTGGAGACCCACGGCTCGATCGGCTGGCTCGACGACGACGGCCGCCTCGTGCTGCGATCGTCGACACAGGTGCCGTTTCTCGCCCGCGACGAGATCGCGCACATCTTCGGACTGGACCGCGACCGCGTGCGCGTGCACACCGCGCGCCTCGGCGGCGGCTTCGGGGGCAAGCAGGAGATGTTCACCGAGGATCTCGTCGCCCTCGCGGTGCTGCGCACGGGCCGTCCGGTGGCGTTCGAGTTCAGCCGCGCCGACGAGTTCCAGCGCGCCGCCGTGCGGCATCCGATGCGCGTGACGGTCACCCTCGGGGCCGACGCCGACGGACGGCTCACCGCCATGGCGATCGATCTGCTGAGCGACACCGGCGCCTACGGCAACCACTCCCGCGGCGTCATGTTCCACTCCCTCGCCGAATCGACGACGATCTACCGGGTTCCCCTGAAGCGTCTCGACGCGGAGGTCGTGTACACGAACAACGTGCCGTCCGGCGCCTTCCGCGGATACGGGCTCGGGCAGGTGGTGCTCGGGGTGGAATCGGCGATGGACGAGTTGTCCCAGCGGTTGGGCATCGACCCGTTCGAGCTGCGGCGGCGCAACGCCGTGACGCCGCAGGACGACCCGGGGCACGACGACCTGGTGTGGGGCAGCTACGGCTTCGACCAATGCCTCGATCTCGCCGAATCGGCCCTCCGCCGCGGCAACGGCGTCGAGGCCCCCGCGGGGTGGCTCGTCGGCGAGGGCGTCGCGGCGGCGATGATCGCCACGATGGCGCCGTTCGGCCACATCGCGCACACGAGCGTCACGCTCCGCACCGACGGCACCTATCTGCTGCGCGCCGGGACGGCCGAGTTCGGCAACGGCACCACGACGGTTCTCCGCCAGATCGCGGTGACGGACCTGTGCGCCGCCCCCGACGGCATCGAGCTCTGGCACGCCGACACGGATGCGGTCGCCCACGACACGGGCGCCTTCGCATCGGCCGGCATCACCGTCGCGGGCAAGGCGCTCCACGCCGCCTGTCTCGCGCTCGCGGAGCGGCTGCGCGCCCGCGCCGCCGAACTGACCGGCACGGATGCCCCCGAGGCTCGACTTATGCCCGACGGCGTATACACGCCGGTTCGCATTGTTTCCCTTGCTGAGCTGACGGCGGACGGCGAGCTCACCGCCGACGGCAGCGAGCGGGGTGAGCACCGTTCACTGGCGTTCAACGTCCATGCCGTCCGCGTCGCCGTCGATCCCCGCACCGGTGTCGTCCGCATCCTGCAGTCGATCCAATCGGCGGATGCCGGTTTCGTGATGAACCCCGCGCAGTGTCGCGGACAGATCGAGGGCGGGGTCGCGCAGGGCATCGGCAGCGCCCTGTACGAAGAGGTGATGGTCGAGGACGGCAAGGTCACCACCCCCGTCTTCCGGCTGTACCGCGTGCCCCAGTTCGGTGACATCCCCGAGACCGAGGTCTACTTCGCCGACACCGCCGACGATCTCGGCCCGTTCGGTGCGAAGTCGATGAGCGAGTCGCCGTACAACCCCGTCGCGCCGGCGATCGGCAATGCCATCGCCCGCGCGCTGGGCGCCCGTCCCTACGAGCAGCCGTTCCGCCGCGACCGTGTCTGGCGCCTCGCGTCACACCACCGAAACACGAACGGGCAAACGCCGGAAATGTGAGGCACCTATCGTCTCCAGAATCACCGCAGCCCGTTCTGCATCCACAGCACATGACACCGCACCCGGGAGACCCGATGCCTTCACGCTCCACCCGCCGCCGCGGCGGAATCATCCTGGCGGTCGCCGCCGCAGCCGCCCTCGCTCTGTCCGCCTGCTCGTCGGCGGGAGGCGCAGCCAGCCCCTCGGCATCCGGTGAGGCCGCCAGCTACGGCGACATCAGCGTGCAGTACTCGTGGATCAAGAACGAGGAGTTCGCGGGCGAGTTCTACGCCTACGACAACGGCTACTACGACCAGGCGGGCTTCTCCAAGGTGACGGGCGTCGCGGGCCCCGACACGGGTGTCGCCAAGCTCCTGTCCGGCTCGGTGCAGGTCGCGCTGACCGATGCCGCATCCGTCGGCGCCGCCGTGTCGGAGCAGAGCGCTCCGCTGAAGATCATCGCGACGACCTTCCAGAAGAACCCGTTCACGATCCTGTCGCTGAAGGACAAGGGCAACATCGCGACCCCGAAGGACCTCATCGGCAAGAAGATCGGCGTGCAGGACTCCAACGCCTCGGTCTTCAAGGCGCTCCTCGCTGCGAACGGCATCTCGGAGAGCCAGCTGACGATCGTGCCCGTCGACTTCGATCCGACGCCGCTCATGAACGGTGACGTCGACGGCTTCATGGCCTACCTCACCAACGAGGCCATCACGGTCGAGATGGCGGGATACCCAACCACCAACCTCGCGTACGCGGAGAACGGTCTGCCCTACGTCGCCGAGTCGTACGCCGTCACCGACCAGTACCTCGCCGAGCACAAGGACCTGCTGAAGGCGTTCCTCATCGCGGAGATCAAGGGGTGGACCGACACGTTCACCAAGCCCGTCGACGACACCGTGACGGTCGTCACCAAGCACTACAACGACTCCGCCGCGGCGGGCGATCTCACCTTCGGCGAGCTGAACCCCGCCAAGGTCAAGGCCGGCATCGAGGCGCAGGCGAAGCTCATCTCCACCGACGAGACCCAGGCCAACGGCCTGTTCACGATCTCGGACGACCTGAAGGCCCAGACCCTCGCCTCCCTGAAGGCGTCGGGCTGGGAGCTGACGGCCGACCAGCTGTTCGACACGTCGATCATCGACGAGATCTACGCCGAGCACCCCGAGCTCAAGAAGTACCTCCCCTAAAGAGATGTCCGTGTCATCCACGATGGATGCCGGTGCCGGCGCATCTGCCGCCGGCACCGGCATCCAGATCTCCGGGGTCTCGAAGTCGTTCACGCTGCGCGGCGGACGCTCGCTGCAGGCACTGCAGGACACCGACCTGCACACCGACAAGGGCTCGTTCCTCGCGCTGCTGGGTCCCTCGGGCTGCGGCAAATCCACGATCCTGCGCATCCTCGCCGCCCTCGACCACCCCACGGACGGCGTCGCGCTCGTCGACGGCGAGACACCCGACCAGCTGCGCGCGAAGAGCGAGCTGGGGATCGCGTTCCAAGACCACGCACTGCTGCCGTGGCGCAGCATCCGAAAGAACATCGAGCTGCCGTTCGAGGTCGCCGGTCGCAAGGTCGACCGCGGCTACGTCGACGAGCTGATCGACCTCGTCGGCCTGCGCGACTTCGCCGACGCGAAGCCCGCCCAGCTGTCGGGCGGCATGCGCCAGCGCGCGTCGATCGCGCGCGCCCTCGTGCTGAAGCCGTCCGTCCTGCTGCTGGACGAACCGTTCGGCGCGCTCGACGACATGACCCGGCAGAACCTCAACCTCGAGCTGCTGCGCATCTGGACCGAGAAGCCGGCGACGACGCTGCTGGTGACGCACGGCATCAGCGAGGCGATCTTCCTCGCCGACCGCGTCGCGGTCATGTCACCGCGGCCCGGACGGGTCAAGGAGATCATCGAGGTCGACCTGCCGCGTCCGCGGACGCCCGAGATGATGCGCACGCCCGAGTTCCACGCGCTCGTGGACCGCGCCTCCGAACTGCTGTTCGGACACGACGGCCGCGCCGAGGCCGAGGCGTAGCCGTGGCTCGCGTGCGCGTGCCCGGCTGGGTCGCGGGACTCGTCGGCGCCGTCGTGCTGGTGGGCGTGTGGTGGCTGTTCTCGCTGACCGCCTTCCGTCCGCAAGACGGGACGAGCTACACTCCGGTCCCCTCACCGTGGGCGGTCGTGGACTGGCTGTTCGTGCAGGGCAACATCGCGGGCGCCTGGGGCGTGTTCCAGCCGACCATCACCGCGGCGGCGATCGGCTACCTCTGGGGCAACGGCATCGCCCTGCTGCTGGCGACGGTCGTGCTCGTCTTCCCGCGCACCGAGACGGTGATCACCCAGATCGCCGTCGTCACCTATTGCCTTCCGATCGTCGCGGTCGGGGGCATCTCGATCGTCGTCCTCGGTGGCGCGAAGAACCCCGGCGACCCGTCGGCGACCGCGATCTTCCTCGCCGCTCTCGTCTGCGTGTTCACGACGGTGGTCGGCGCGATCCTCGGGTTCACCTCCGCCGACAAGGCGGCGCTGGACGTCGTGCGCGTCTACGGCGGCGGCCGGTGGACCCAGCTGCGCAAGGTGCGCCTCGTCGCCGCCCTTCCGGCGATCCTCACGGCGCTGCAGATCGCCGTGCCGACCGCCTTCCTCGGCGCGGTGCTCGGCGAGTACCTCGGCGCGATCACGGCGGGCGTCGGGCCGACGCTCATCCGCCTGCAGGGCCAGCTGGACTCGGCCGGCGTCTGGTCGGTGTTCCTGCTGTGCGCCGTGTTCGCCCTCGTCGCCTACGGACTGTTCGGCCTGCTCATCAGACTCGTCACCCCGTGGGTGGCCGGAAAGGCGGTGTGAGCGTGCACGTCATCGACACGACCCCCGCAACACCCGCGGCATCCCACGTGGGCACCGCCGACCCCATCGCCGTCGCGCGCCTGCGCGCCGAGCGGCGCCGCGGGCTGCGCCGCACCCTGCTGCGCTCGCTCGGCAACGCCGGCATCACCCTTCTCGTGCTGCTGCTGCTCTGGCAGGCGATCGTGAGCCTCACCGGCATCTCGCCCTACATCGCCAAGGGCCCGTTGGATGTGTGGACGTTCCTCGTCACGGCGCCGAAGGCGGAGGCCAACCGGGCGCAGATGTTCCCGCTGGTCGGCCAGACGCTGCTCGACGCGTGGATCGGATTCGTCGTCGGCATGCTCGTCGCGATCGTCCTGGCCATCGCGTTCAGCCTGTCCAAGGCGATCGAGGCGGGCGTCATGCCGCTCGTGCTGCTGCTGCGCACCATTCCCCTGGTGTCGATCGCTCCGGTCATCATCCTCGTCACGGGACGCGGAACCCCGGCATCCGTCGCCGTCATCGGCACCGTCGTGGTTCTCTTCCCGGCCCTGGCCAACGTGCTGTTCGGGTTGAGCCGCGCCAGCCAGCAGAGCCTCGATGTCGTGCACGTCTTCGGCGGCGGCCGGTTCACGGCGCTGCGCAAGGTCAACCTGCCCGGCGCGCTGCCATCGGTGTTCGCCGCGGCGCGCGTGTCGGTGCCGGGAGCCGTGACCGGTGCACTGCTGGCGGAGTGGCTGTCGACGGGCACGGGCATCGGCGGATCGATCCTGAAGTTCAACGCGCAGGCGCAGTTCGCCCAGCTGTGGACCTCGATCGCGCTCATCACGCTGATCACGCTCGTGCTCTACAACCTCGTGCAGATCGTGGAGAACATCGTGCTGGCCCGCATGGGCATGGCTGCCGGGCGCTGAGGCCGCGCCGCGCTGACCCCGCCCTCCGAACCGAACTGCAAGGCCGGCGGGCCGACACGCCGTCGGCCACGGCGCGGATGCCGCGTGTCGCACGGCATCCCTTGCAGTTCGGCCGGGCGGGGGGCAATGCGGGCGGCGGGTCAGTGCGGGTGGCCGCGGAGCGGGATCACGGCGGCGGGCAGCTCGTGCACCTTCGCGGAGGCCTCCTCGGCGAGCGGGTTGGTCGAGACTCCGTCGGCGTTCACGAGACGACCGCCGACGTAGACGGCCTTCAGGTTGCGCGGGCTCATCGCCAGCACGTACGAGCGCACCGGGTGCCAGAGCGGCCCGACGTCGGGGCGGCGCGGATCGACCACGACGAAGTCGGCGAACTTGCCGACCTCCAGCGATCCGACGCGGTCGGCGACGCCCATGATCTCGGCCGATCCGAGGGTGTGCAGGCGCAGCATCTGCTCGGGCATCATCGACAGCGGATCCTTCGTACGCGCCCGCTGTGCGTAGATGCCGATGCGCATGTTCTGCCACGGATCGCTCACGTCGGTGCAGGCCTGGTCGTCGAGGCCGACGCCGACTTTCATCCCCATCGCGAGCATCTCGGGCACGAGCGCGGTGCCCGAGGCGAGACGGCCGTTGGATGCCGGCTGCCACGACATCGCCGCACCCCCGGCCACCGACTGCGCGATGATCTCGGGCGTGGTCTGGATGAAGTGGCCGAACACGAGCCCGAGCTCGAGGGCCCCGGCATCGCGGTAGAGCGCGAACTTCGACTGCTGGTGCTCGACGGCCTCGGGTGACTCGAGGAAGTGGGCCTGGTTGGTCACGCCGTACCGGCGCATCGCCTCGACTTCGAAGGCCGCGGCATCCGGGTGCGGAGACCACTGCACCTGGCCCATGATCGACGAGCCGAGCGCGTAGTCCGCATCGAACGTGCGGGTGTGGGCGACCTCGGCGGCGAACCGGTCGAAGACCTCGTCGGGGGTTCCGGCGGTGACGTCCATGCCGGCGGCGTCGACGAAGCGGATGCCGGAATCCCGCGTGCCCTCGGCCTGACGCCAGTGGTACTCGAGGCCCCGCAGGCCCGCGGTTCCGGTGCGCTTGCCGTCGACCATCGGCTCCCACGCCTGCAGCGGGTCGGTGAAGTTGTACGCCGTGGTGACCCCGTTCGACAGGAAGTCGAGGGAGCCGTGCAGCGTCGCCCAGTAGAGCTGATCGGCGCTCATGTGGGCGGTGGTGCCGAGCATCGCGTCGCACCAGCCGTAGAGGGTGTCGGCGACGCCGAGCCCGCGCAGGCCGCTCGTGAACAGATGCGAGTGACTCGACACGAAGCCGGGCGCGACGAAGGCGCCCGCGACGTCGAGGGTCTCCTCCGCGGTCGTGCCGACCGGCGGGGAGCCCGCGCCGAGCGCGGCGATGCGGCCGTCGTCGCCCACCAGCATCCAACCGTCCTCGATGTAGCCCGGGTCGTCGGTTCCGGCCGGAACGGTGATGAGACGGGCGTGTGTGACGAGGAGCGACATGCTCTGCACGCTAATGAGGCCATGTTTCCGACCTGTCACGGCTCGGAAACACCCGTGCACGAAGCGGAAACACGGGCGGATTAGCGTCTGGTCATGTCGCGATTCACGGTCACGGTCTTCTGCGGATCCTCCCCGGGCTTCGACCCGGTCTACGTCGAGGCGGCGCGCGCCGTCGGCACGGCGATCGGCCGCTCCGGCATGGCGCTGGTCTACGGCGGCGGCCACGTCGGCCTGATGGGCACGGTGGCGGATGCCGCCCTCGCCGCCGGGGCGGAGGTCACGGGCATCATCCCGCGGGCGCTGCAGGCGCGCGAAGCCGTCAACGAGGATCTGACCGAGCTGATCCTCGTCGACACGATGCACGAGCGGAAGATGCTCATGGCCGACCGCGCGAACGCCTTCCTGGCCCTGCCCGGTGGCCCGGGAACGCTCGAGGAGCTCACCGAGCAGTGGACGTGGGCACAGCTCGGCATCCACGACAAGCCGGTGGGACTGCTCAACGTCGACGGGTACTTCGACCCGCTGCTCGCGTTCGTCGCGAACATGCGCGACCGCGGCTTCACGCACCCCCGCTACACCGACATGCTCGTCGTCGCGACCGAGGCCACTGAGGCGCTGGCACGACTGCGCGACTACGTACCCCCCGCGCGCACCGAGGCCTCGCCGGGCGCCGAGATGACCGGCGCGATGGCGTTGCCCGTGCGCCCCTGAGCACGGTTGCGGACCGCGTCCGCGTCCGCGTCCGTGAGACACCGGTTGCGCACCGACGCACCGGTACACAGACCGTGTTTCGGTGCACAGGCGGTGTCTCGCGGTCGGAGGACGCGACGGCGGGTCAGATCCGCTCGGTGCCGCGCAGCAGCACGGCTTCGGCGAGGGCGCGGATGCCGTGGGCCACGTCGCCCGCGGAGACGGACTCGTCCGGGTGATGGCTGATGCCGTCGGGGTTGCGCAGGAACAGCATGCCGACGTCGGTCACCGCTCCCAGCGACATGCCGTCGTGGCCGGCGCGGCTGAAGATCACGGGCGGGGCGTCCGACCGCGGCGGAAGGGTCGCGCGGATGCCGCCGGCCACCACGTCCTGCAGGAGCGGCGCACAGAACACCGCCGGAGCGCTGTGCACCTCGCGCGAACGCCAACGCAGGGCTCGCCGGCCCATGATCTCGTCGAGCTCGCGTGCGAGCGCATCCCACACGCGGTCGCGCTCGCCGTCGAACTCGCCGCGCAGGTCGAGCGAGAACTGCACCTCGCCCGGGATCACGTTGACCGCGCCGGGGAACGCCTCGAAGCGCCCGACGGTGCCGACGATGTGGTGCTCGGCCGAGCAGATCCGCTCCACCGCGAGCGCGGCCTCGCTCGCGCCCAGCAGCGCGTCGCGACGCATGTCGTAGGGTGTGCCGCCGGCGTGGCGGGCC
>Ga0209958_1001378_pt1 | contig 19155 bp, 20 predicted proteins | sample ThiBio_inoc_plan_FD_183942 | JGI IMG/M metagenome (GOLD analysis project Ga0209958, IMG submission 183942) | Wastewater bioreactor microbial communities from Cape Town, South Africa - Thiocy_inoc_plan (SPAdes) | ecosystem: Engineered > Bioremediation > Thiocyanate > Unclassified | place: South... | reverse complement strand
CCGGGGTCGAGCCCCGGCGCGGGCATCGTCCAGTGCGCCCCGCCGATGAGCGCGGGGATGCCCACCATGAGCTGGTCGGTGAGCACCCGCAGCCCCGCGCGGATGCCGACGCCGGCCGCGAAGTCGGCGAGGCCGGCGCCGAGCGAGCCGCGCGTGTGCACGACGGCCTTGGGGGCGTCGGTCGTGCCCGAGGTGAAGACGACGAGCGCCTCGTCGTCGGGACCGCCCTCCAGGATGCCGTCGGCGCTCCCGGCGCTCAGCCGGTCGAGGGCGAGCGCCCCGGCGGGCACTCCGGGCAGCCACGGGCCCGCGCGGAGGTGACGCGCGTCCGGCACGAGGCTCGCGTAAGGGGCGAGCTCGAGGCCGCGACGCCGCGCGAGCGGGCGCAGCGGCCCCGAGCTCGCAAGGTAGAGGAGCGACTCGGCGGCCACCCAGCGCGGGGCGGCGAGCTGGGCACGGGTCCGGAACAGCGCCTCACCCGCGCCTGGGTCGGCGAACACCACCGTGCCGCCCGCGCCGACGATCCCGAGGGCGAGCGCCACGGCATCCGCGCCCGGGCGCACCGAGAACAGCACGCGGTCGCCGGGCGCGAACCCCGCATCCCGCAGCCCCGCGGCGATCGCCCGGATGCGCCTGCCGAGCTCGCCGTAGCTCCAGCTGCGCCTCGCCGTGAGCGCCGGCGCCTCCGGGGTCGCGTCGCACGCCGCGAGCACCGCCCGAACGAGGTCGCTCATGTCGCCACCCCCGCGTGAACTCCGACGACAGAAGGGCTTCGCCTGCACGCAGCAGCCGAGACCTCGTTCCCGTCGGAGTTCGCGCCGCCGAAGCTCACGCGCGCACCTCCAGCCGGGCATAGGAGGGGATGAGCACCCCGCGGGCAGACGCCCGCCGCGTGATCGCGAGCCGCGGATGCGCGAGCAGCGCGTCGAGCGCGAGCCGGATCTGCGCCATCGCGAGCGGTGCGCCGAGACAGTAGTGCGCGCCCGCCCCGAACCACAGCTGCTTGAGGGATGCCGCCGGGTTCGCCTCCGGGTCGAAGGCGCCGAGCGCGGTGTCGGCCCAGTAGGTGCCGAGGATCACGCGATCGCCCGGCCGCACGGCGACCCCGCCGATCCGGGTCGGCGCGGTCACGGCGCGCAGCATGACGGGCGAGGGGGTGGTGACACGCAGCCCCTCCGCGATCGCCGCATCCGTCGCCGACGGGTCGGTCGCGAGCCGCGCGTGCCATCCGGAGTCGACGAGCAGCGCCACGAGCCGCGGCAGATACGACACGATCGTCTCGGTGCCGGTGAGCACGAAGGCGCCGACCGCACCGAGCGCCTCCCGCTCGTCGAGGCCGAGCGCGCGCATCCGGCCGGGCACGGTCGACTCGTCCCCCGCGTAGGCGCGCGCGGCGTGCTCGCCCAGCTCGCCGAGGATCGCGCGAGCGGATGCGAGTTGCCGCGGCCCGAGCCGGGGTCGTGCGAGGGTCACGTACCCCGTCACGGCGGAGACGCGCGCGAACATCCGGTCGTCGAAGGCACCCTCGTCGAGGCCCACGAGCCGCGAGATCACCCGGCTCGCCCCGCGCCGCGCGTGCGCCACGAGGTCGACCGGCCGGCTCGCCGCGAGCTCGCCCGCGAGCGCGGCGGTCGCCGCTCCGAGGCTCTCGGCGACGAAGCCGTCGACGAAGGCGGGCGAGAACAGCGGCGCGAGCTGCCGGCGCAGCGCGAGATGGTCGGCGCCCTCCATGTTGAGCAGCACGCGCGGGCCGAGCACCGGCGTCCAGAGGTCGCTCGGGGCTCCCGGCCCGTTCTTGGAGAAGTGGGCGGAGTCCATGAGCACCCCGCGCAGCAGGGCGGCGTCCTTCACGACGACGCCGAGGCCCGGCACGCGGCGCACGGGTCCGGGGATCGCCGACACGAGCGGGAACGCGAGCGGATGCGCCGCCCGCACCACGGCGCGGTCGCGCTTGGTTGCGACCCCCTCGGCCCTCACCGGATGTCCACCACCTCGGGCCGGTACGCGTGGTCCTTGTACCAGAGAAGCGTGCGCCGCAACCCCCACGCGCGCACGCGACGGCTCGACCCGTACACCACGACGTCCGAGCGCCGCGCGTAGTCGCGGGTGAGGCGGCGCACGGCGTTGACGAGGGCGCGGTCCTCGTGGAGGTCCTCGATCGCGGTGCGCGGGAAGCCGCCCGCGGCGAGGTACAGCTCCGCCGTGATGCCGACGTTGCATCCGGCCGCCATGAGGTACGGCCCGAGGTACCCGTCGCCGCGGTTGCCGGGGCGGATGCGCCCGAACGCCTCGGCGAGGTGCACGGCGCCGCGCAGCACGGCCCGCGTGATCCAGCCGGTCCCCTCATCCCGACGGGCGACGAGCTCGCCGCCGACGAGGCGGAGGCCGAGCCCGCCCGCGTCCCGCGGGGTGAGCGCGCGGCGCACGGATGCGGTCCAGTCCTCGCGGGGCAGGCAGTCGGCGTCCGTGCGGGCGAGCAGCGTCGCCCCCGCCGCGATCGCGGCGCGCATGCCCGTGTCGGCCGCGGCGCCCGTGCCCTTCTGCGGCTCGTCGATCACGCGCCAGCGGGTGAGGCCGCGGGAGTCCGCGAAGGCCCGCACGACATCCGCCGAGCCGTCGGTCGACCCGTTGTCGACGAACCAGGCGTCGAAGTCGGCGTCGTGCTGCGCCGCGAGGGCGAGGAGGGTCGGCTCGATGCCGGCCGCCTCCTGGTACACCGGCACGACGACCGCGAGCCCGCTCACCACACCACCTCGACGAGGCCGAGCGAGATCCCTCCCGCGAGCCCGATGAGCAGCACCCGCGACCCCTCCCGCAGCATCCCGCGCTCGCGCGCGAGCTTCAGCTGCAGCGGCAGCGTCACGGAGGCGAGGTTGCCGTGGTCCCGCACCGTGATGACGGTGCGGTCGCCGGGCACGCCGAGCCGCTCGAAGATCGGCGGCAGGTAGGGCAGCGCCACCTGGTGGATGGCGACGAGGTCGAAGTCGTCCCAGGTGAGGCCTCGGTCGCGCAGCAGCCCGAGCACGGGCTCCGGCCCGAGCTCGAGGAACGCCTGCTGCAGGCCGTGGCCGTCCATGTCGAAGTACTCGGCGTCGAGGTCGCGGGGGCGCATCGTGCCGCCACCCGGCAGGGTGCCGATGCCCCAGTGCCGCGAGACCGCCAGGAAGCGCGTCGACCGGATGCCGGCATCCGCCTCGTCGGACGCCTCGAGCACGAGCGCGGCACCCCCGTCGCTCATCGTGTAGCCGGGGAAGGAGCGCAGGAACCGCTCGTGCCCCTCGACGTCCCACCGCACGGCGACCGTCGGCGCCTCCCCGCTCGCGATGAGCACGCGGCGGTGCTGGCCGGTGCGGATGAGCGCGTCGGCCACCTGCATCGCGTTGACCACCGAGTTGCAGGCGTTCTTGACGTCCATGACGGGCGCGTCGACGCCCAGCTTCGCGGCGACGATGTGGCTCGTCGCCGGCTCGACGAGGTCCTGGCTCGCGGAGGCGAACAGCACGAGGTCGACCTCGCCCGGCGACTCGACGAGCGCCTCGCGGGCGGCGGCGACGGCGAGGTCGGATGCGTCCCAGCCGTCGGGCCGCAGGTGCACGGTCTCGACGCCGGTCATCCGGCGGATGAGCCCCGTCGGCAGCCGCACGCCGGGGTTGCGGCGGCGCAGCTCGGTCTCGGTCTCCGCCGTGGTGCGCACGCGCTCCGGCAGGTGCACGCCCAGCCCGGCGATGCGGGCGGAGACGGGCGGCGGCACGCATGCCACCCTACCCAGGGCGGCATGCGCGCCGGCGCCTCAGCCGATCAGCCCGCGGTACCGAACACGTGCGGGCCGCGGATGGCGGCATCCGAGCCGCCGTCGACGTAGATCGTCTGGCCGGCGAGGTGGGTGTTCTCCTCGCTCGCGAGCCAGGCGAGCAGTCGCGCGACGACCACGGGCTCCGCCGGCCCGCCGAGGGGCATCGGCACCATGTGGGCGAGCTGCTCGCGCGCCTCCGGGGTCTGCATGAGCGGCGCGGTCATCGGCGTGATGATGATGCCGGGGCCCACGGCGTTGAGGGGGATACCCGCGCCCGCCCACTCGGGCGTGATCGACGCGGTGCGCACCCACTCCGACAGGGCGCGCTTGGTGGACGCGTAGATGAGGCCGCCGAGCTCCTGCTCGACGAGCGCGTCCGCCCGCGCGACGGCCGCGTCCTCGTCGCCCGCGATCAGCAGGCCGACGAGTTCGTCGTCGACCGGCATGAGCGACGCCATCGACGACACCGCCACGGCGCGCGGCGCCTCGGATCCGGCCAGCAGGGGCCGCAGGTTCTCGAGGCTCGCGAGCGTGCCGAAGTAGTTGACCCGCACCGCGAGGGAGCTCGGCACGGCGACGCCCGCGACCGCGACGATCGCGTCGAGGCCGTCCGGCGCCTTCGCGGCCACGGCGTCCGCGAGCCCCGCGCGCCCCTCGGCCGTGGCCAGGTCCGCGTCGATGTCGGTGCCGTGCAGATCCACGCCGATGACGGCGTGACCGCGCTCCTCGAGCAGCTCCTTGGTGGCCTTGCCGATGCCGGATGCCGCTCCCGTGACGATGTAGCTGCGCATGATCCCGTTCCCTTCCGGCGGCGTCCTCGTCGTCGCCTGTCTCCAGGCTAGGAAGCCGCTCGGCGGGGCGGCAGGGACTTGGGTCCCGTGGGAACGGGAACCGCTAGCCCTCGAGTCGCTCCCCCACCTCGAGCCAGCGCTCCTCGAGCTCCGCCACCATGGCGGCCCGCTCGTCGCGGCGCGTGTACAGCCCGACGAGCTTGTCGTAGGGGTCCTCGCCGGATGCCGTGGCGAGCTGCAGGTCGAGCTCGTTGAGCCCCGCCTCCGCGGTGCGCAACCGCCGCTCGAGCGAGGCGAGCTCCTTCTCGAGGGCGCGTCGGTCCGCACCGGTGAGGGCCGGCGCGGCGGCCGCGGACTGCGGGGGCGTCGGCTCCTGCCGTGCGGGCGGCGCAGCATCCGAGGCGAGCCCCCGCCCGATCCTCAGGTACTCGTCGACCCCGCCGGGCAGGTGCCGCATCCGCCCCCCGAGGATCGCGTACTGCTGATCGGTGACGCGCTCGATGAGGTAGCGGTCGTGGCTCACGACGAGCAGGGTGCCGGGCCAGGAGTCGAGCAGGTCCTCCATCGCGGCGAGCATGTCGGTGTCGAGGTCGTTGGTCGGCTCGTCGAGGATGAGCACGTTGGGCTCGTCGAGCAGGATGAGCAGCAGCTGCAGGCGCCTCTTCTGACCGCCCGACAGGTCGCGCACGGGGGTGGACAGCTGCGCGTTCGAGAAGCCGAGCCGCTCGAGCAGCTGGCCGGGCGTCAACTCCGCGCCCGAGCTCGTGTGGTAGCTCGCGCGCTGACGGCCGACGACATCCGCCACCCGGTCGTCGGCGATCTCGTCCAGCTCGGCGAGCCGCTGGTCGAGCACGGCGAGCTTGACCGTCTTGCCGCGCTTCACCCGCCCCGCGGACGGCGCGACCGCCCCCGCGACGAGGCCGAGCAGCGTCGACTTGCCCGCGCCGTTGACGCCCAGGATGCCGGTGCGCTCGCCCGGCGCGATGCGCCACGTGACGTCATGCAGCACCTCGCGGCCGTCGAACGCGACCGAGACGCCCTCGAGGTCGACGACGTCCTTGCCGAGCCGCGAGGTGGCGAGCTTCTCGAGCGCCACCCGGTCGCGCACCGGCGGCACATCCGCGATGAGCTGGTTGGCGGCGTCGATGCGGAACTTCGGCTTGCTCGTGCGCGCCGGTGCGCCCCGGCGCAGCCACGCGAGCTCCTTGCGCATGAGGTTCTGCCGCTTCGCCTCGGATGCCGCCGCCATCCGGTCGCGCTCGACGCGTTGCAGCACGTAGGCGGCGTAGCCGCCCTCGAACGGCTCGACGACGCCGTCGTGCACCTCCCAGGTGTCGGTCGAGACCTCGTCGAGGAACCAGCGGTCGTGGGTGACCACCACGAGGCCGCCCTGAGTCTTCGGCCAGCGCGTCTTCAGATGCTCGGCGAGCCAGGCGACGCCCTCGACGTCGAGGTGGTTGGTGGGCTCGTCGAGGAACACGACGTCCCAGTCGCGGCTGAGCAGGGCTGCGAGCGCCACGCGGCGCCGCTGGCCGCCCGAGAGCTCGCCGATCCGCGCGTCCCAGGGGAGGTCGCCCAGCAGGCCGCGGATGACGTCGCGCACCTTCGCGTCCCCCGCCCACTCGTGCTCGGCACGGTCGCCGACGACGGCGTGGTGGATCGTCTCGTCCTCGGGCAGGCGGTCGGTCTGGTCGAGCATGCCTATGCGGGTGCCGCCGCGCACGGTGACGCGCCCGGCATCCGGCTGCTGGCGGCCCGCGAGGATGCGCAGCAGCGTCGACTTGCCGTCGCCGTTGCGGCCCACGACGCCGATGCGGTCGCCCTCGCTGATGCCGAGGGTCACGGAGTCGAAGACGACCTTGGTCGGGTACTCGAGGTGAAGCGCTTCCGCGCCGATGAGATGAGCCATACGTTCTCTCTCGTGGTGAGGTCAGGGATGGGAGTGTGCGGGTGATTCGTTCAGACACCCAAAGTGGATCGAGCTTCGCTCATGACCATCGCTCCCACGAACGCGAGCGGAACAGCCGCGAGCAGTGCCCACCATCGGACTCGCCATGAGCGCGGAGCGACAAGAACGACGACAACTGCGCTCACCACGTTGATGATCGCCTGGATCGGGCGCACCGAGTACATGAACGCCTCGGGGACGTCCTCAGTGAGCGCGATCACGACTCGCGCGATCGCGTCGTCAGCGACGCACATCGCCGCAACCGTCGCGATGACGATGCTCGACCACCACCGGTCTGCGGTGCGCGCGATGCGCACGAGACTCGCGATCGCGGGAACCAGAGTCAGGGACAAAAGGACCCACACGACGCTCTCTCGCCCGACCGGATAGCCGAGCACAACCACGGCGAACCCGTAATACCCGACACACACCGACACGAAGGCAGCCGAGGCGCGTGCCGCCGCCCGTGGAGCACTGGGAGCGAACGCGCCGATCAGCGTGACTCCGAGCACCCACACCGCCAAGTAGGTGGCGAGGTCTCCCAGCCATGTCACCGGACCATCGGCGAGCTTCGCAAGTACACCGGCAACAGCGCCCCCCGCCACGTACATGACCAGAATCCCAGGCTCCGGCACTGTGCGCCGACGCCGAGCTTGCTCAGTCATCGATGCTCACGTCGAGGTGGTTGGTGGGCTCGTCGAGGAACACGACGTCCCGGTCGCGCCTGAGCAGGCGGTCGGTCTGGTCGAGCATGCCGATGCGGTCGCTCTCGTCGAGCCCCACGGTCACGTCGTCGAAGACGTCCTTCGCGGGGAACGACAGGGAGATGCGTTCGGCGCCGAGCAGGTGTGCCACCCGTCGAGCCTAGGCGGGCGGGCACTACCACTCCTCCCCAGCGCTCCTGCCGACGGTTTCTCCACCGATCGCGCCGAGGTCCTTCCCGACCGGTGCCACCCGTGCCATCGTGGATGCACACCCGATGCCGAGGAGGCGACATCGATGAACGAGCCCCAGATCTGGACGATCATCGGCGTCTTCACCGCGATCATGCTCGGCGGGATGACCGCGATGACGACCCTCCTCACCCGCGCGACGACCTCCGCCATCGACGGACTCCGAGGTGAGATGGTCGCCCGGTTCGACGGGGTGCGGGCCGAGGTGAACGGGTTGCGCGGCGAGATGAACGCGCGGTTCGACGCGGTCGACACGAAGATCGAGCACCTCGACCGCGATGTCGCGGCGCTCACCCGCAAGGTCCGGGGCGATCCCGAGCGTTGATGCCCGGCACCGGCCCGCGGCCTGCTTACGACGAGGGTCGAGCGGCCTCGCGGACCTCCGGCAGCCGCAGGATCACGACGGCGAACGCCACCGTGATGAACAGCGAGGCCAGTGGCGGACCGACGGGCAGACCCAGGATGAGACCCGCCATGCGCACGGGTTCGGACAGCAACAGCAGCAGGCCCGCCCACAGCGGAACCACGGCACGCTGACGCAGCATGGCGATGGCGAGCACGATCCCCCCGCCGAGCGCGCCGAAGGCGAAGCAGGCGGAGACGACGATCGAGACCCACGAGACCTGCGCATCGAGCTGCGCACCCACCTCCGCGACATCGACGTCGGTCTGCGCCAGATACAGCGTCTGCAGCGTGGTGAACGAGAGCACCGTCGAGAGGATGTAGCCGGTCGCCATCAACCAGGCGCCGATGGCGGCCAGGACGGGCGACCGCGGAGCGAGCCGGGCGGCCACGGCCCAGATACCGGGGACCAGGAGCACCACGGCCAGCACGCCGGTGGCGACCACCCATTCCGCGATCCCCGGGTTGGCCCGGATGACGTCCACCGACTGCGCGGTCGACTCCACCGTCGCCCACCCCGGGGTGAAGTTGACGAGCGCGTTGCACACCACGAGGACGAGCGGGCCGCCGATCGCCGCGATCCTGGCACCCGGGACGAGCCAGGGGCGGTCGGTGGCGGTCGCGGTGGGGATCCGAGGGGAGGTGACGGACATGGCGGCTCCTGAGGTCGACGGACGGACGAGCTAGGGTTCTGCGCTCCGAACGCTAGGCGCACGGATCGGCAGCGACATCGGTGATCGCACCTATTCCGCGGCGCGATCCCGTGCGGCACAATCGGCCGCATGGGTGCCGGGTCGGTCGGGTGGATGCGCCTCGTCCTGCTCGCGATCTCGGTCGCGGGGGTCGCTCTCCTCGCATGGAGCTCCACCCTCCCCTGGCACGGGCAGTTCTTCACGCTTCCGGTGATCGTCCGTATCGCCATGGGAGTCGCCGGTCTCGCGATCCTCACCCTCTGCGGTCGGGCGTCCACGGGCCGCGTCACCGTCGGCGCGAGCGTGCTGGGCGGTTCCGTGCTGCTGTATCCCTCTCTCCTCGCGCTCGGAGCGGCGCTCCCGGGGTCGGAGCCGGCCCAACTCCTTTCCAGCACCGGGCACATCCTCCCGATCCTGCTGATGCAGGTGATACCGGTTCTGGCGTCGTCGGGGGCCGCAGGCCGAACGACGGTGCGCTACGAGGCGATCCTCATCGTCATCGCGACCGTCGCGATCGGCTGCTCCGCCGTCGGGTCGATGGCGACCCCAGGCTCGGCGATCGCCGGCGTCGTCGGCACGACGCTCTGGTTCGTCCAGCTCGGATTCGCGCCGGTCGTCACCTGGCGGACTGTGGCGGGACTGGGTGGCGAGGCACGACGTCGCGCGGTGCTCGCCGCGCTCGCCGCGACCGTTCCCGTGCTGCTCATCGGCTCCTGCCTGCTGCTGGGCGCGGCCGCGGACGGCTTCGGCCTGGGGATGGACGGCTCGGTGACGGTCCTCATGCTCGCGTTCTCGATCGCCGCGGTGGCCGCCGCCGCACTCTCGCTCGGCACCGCAGCGGCGGCCGACGCGTGGGTTCTGCGTCCCCCGGTGATCGTGGCGTTCCTGGACGGGCTCCTCGCGACCTTCCTGATCGTCACGATCTCCGGAATCGCCGTGGGTGGCTGGGCGCTCGGGGCGCCGCCGGCGGCGGCCGTCACCGCGGGCGCTGCAGGCGCCGTCGCGGTGACGGCCCTGTGGAGGCGCTCGCGACGCGCACTCCTCCGCCTGATCGTCCCCGCGTCCATCCTCCGGCAAGAGCTCGCGGCCGCCGACGCGACCCCCGAGGGTCAGCTTCGGCAGCTCGCGCTCCGCGCGGTGCGCCGCACGGTCGAGGATCCGCGACTCCAGCTGCGGTTCCGCCTCAGCGATGGAAGCTGGACCGACGAGCGCGGCGAGCCGTCGGACGCCGGGTCGATCGTGATCGCGCGACGCGACGGCCGCGAGCCGGCCGTGACCGCGCATCCCTCGCTCGCCGCGGCGATCCCCCGCCTCGTAGCGCTCGGCGACTGCAGCGTCATGCTCGCGCCCGCGACGTTCGAGGCGCACTTGGCCGCCGAGTCGCGTCGCGCGGACGCGGCCGCGGCCGGGGAGCGCCGGCGTCTCCAACGCGACCTCCACGACGGCCTCCAGGGGCGGCTGCTCGGTCTCGCGCTCGGTCTGCAGCTCTCGGGTCGCCGGCTCGATGACCCGAGCGCGCGGCTGCTGATCGATGAGACGGTGACCGCCCTGCGTTCGGCGGTCGAGGAGGTGCGGGCCCTCGGGGGCGGTGCCCTCCCCGAGGTCCTTCAGGAGGAGGGGCTCGAATCGGCGGTGCGCTCACTGCTCGGCCCGCTCGCCCCGCTCGTCGACTGGGAGCTGCCGGGCGAGAGGCTGAGCGCGCCGCTCGAGACGACCGCCTACTTCGTGATCGGGGAGGCCGTGACGAACGCGCTCAAGCACTCCGGGGCGACCCGGATCGGGGTGAGGGTCGCCAGCCTCGACGATGCGCGCGTCACGGTCATGGTGCGCGACGACGGATGCGGTGGCGCCGACCCCCGCGCCGGAACGGGGCTGCGGTCGCTCGCCGAGCGCGTCGCTGCCGCCGGCGGACAGCTGCTGGTCCGCGACGCGCAGACGCGCGGCACGATCGTGGAGGCCGTTCTGCCGTGCGGATCGTGATCGCCGAGGATCAGGTGCTGCTACGCGACGGGATCGCGCGGCTGCTCGCCGCGGCCGGGCACGAGGTGGTCGCCGAGGTCGGCGACGCGCGATCGCTCATCGAGCGGGTGAACGCGTGCCGACCGGATCTGGTGGTGGCCGACATCCGGATGCCGCACGGGGATGGCGCGCAGGCGGTGGCGGAGCTGCGCGCGCGTCTGCCCGACCTCGCGGTGCTCATGCTGACCCAGGTGCTGGAGCCGAGCGCCGTCTCGCCGCTGGTCCTCGGCGCGGCGCCCGGATTCGGCTACCTCCTGAAGGACCGCGTGCTCGACACCGAGAGCTTCCTGGAGCGGATCCGGGCCGTCGGCGAGGGTGGGACGGCGATCGACCCGCTGATCCTCGAGGGTCACACGGGACGTACCGATACCCGCGAACTGCTCACCGGGCGCGAGGTCGAGGTGCTCACCCTCGTCGCCTCGGGTCGCAGCAACGCGGGAATCGCCGCCGAGCTGCACATCTCGCGCCGAACCGTGGAGGCGCACCTGCGCGCGATCTTCGTGAAGCTGGATCTCGCCGCCGACGTCGATGTCAATCAGCGCGTGCTCGCGGTGCGCCGCTGGTTCGGCGACGCCGACGCCACGTCGAACCGGCGTCTCTGACTCGCGTCCGGCTCAACCCGCGGCGCGCTCGCGTTCCACGTGGCTGCGGGCGTGCTCGACCGCCGCGGATAGCTCGGCGAACAGGTGCTTGTGGTGCCGCAGGGCCCCGAGCACCCCGACCGTGCGGAACAGCTCGACGTGCCCCTCGCGCACGCCCTTGATGAGCACCGTGATGCCGCGCGCCTCGAGCCGCTGCACGATCTCGCTCAGCACGTGCGCCCCCGTGGCGTCCACGAGCTCGAGTTGCGACATCCGGAGGATGACGACGGAGACGCCGTCGAGCGCCGTCACCGTGTCGAAGACGCGGTCGGCGGCCGCGAAGAACAGGGGCCCGTCGAGCCGGACGATCGCGATGCGCTCGTCCCCCTCGACCGGCTCGCCCGTCAGCGGCTCGCGCGTCACGCCCGTCGCCCGCGAGAGGCTGCGGATCGCCCGCCACGAGCATCCCGATGACGACGGCCACGATGAGGTCGACGGAGATCGTGACGATCGCCGTGATCACGAAGGCGAGCGCGTCGGCGCGGGTCGACCGCAGGATGCTGCGCACGGTCGCCGCGTGCACCATCCGCACCGCGGTCACCATGAGCACCCCCGAGAGGGCGGCGAGCGGGATGAGGCCCACCGGCTGCGCCGCCACGAGCACGACGAGCAGCAGCACGAGCGCGTGCACGACGGATGCGAGCCGCGTCCTCGCCCCCGAGCGCACATTGACGGCGGTGCGCGCGATCGCGCCCGTCGCCGGCATGCCGCCGAACAGCCCCGCGGCGACGGAGGCGAGCCCCTGACCGACGAGCTCGCGGTCGGGATCGTAGGGGCCCGTGTCGGCGAGCGAGGCGGCGACGCGTGCCGAGAGCAGCGACTCGATCGCCGCGAGCGCCGCGACCGTCAGCGCGGGCAGGGCGAGCGCGCCGAGCGTGCCGGGGTCGAGGGTGGGTAGCGCCGGCGCGGGCAGGCTGTGCGGGAGCGCGCCGATGTCGGCGAGCGGCGTCGGCAGCCACAGCGCGAGGAGCGTGACGACCGCGATGCCGACGAGCGACCCCGGGATCGCGCGGTGCAGCCTCGGCAGCAGGATCATGCAGAGCGCGACGACGGCGACCGCTCCGAGCGCCCACAGCAGGTAGCCGGCATCGGCGCCCGCGAGGGCCGTGACGGCGGTCACGACGACGTTCGTGTGCGACGCCCCCTCGGCATCCGCTCGCGTCAGCGCGGGCACCTGCTGGAGGAAGATGATGACCGCGATGCCGAGCGTGAAGCCCTCGATGACCGGCCACGGGATGAACGACACGGCCCGCCCGAGCCGCAGCACGCCGGCCACGAGCACGATGACGCCCGCCATGAGGCTCACGAGCGCGACAGCGCCCAGCCCGTGGCTCGCGACGATCGGGGCGAGCACGACCACCATGGCGCCGGTCGGCCCGGACACCTGCACGTTCGATCCGCCGAAGACCGCGGCGACGACGCCCGCGACGATCGCGGTGATGAGGCCGGCCTCCGCGCCCGCGCCCGAGGAGATGCCGAAGCCGAGGGCGAGCGGCAGGGCCACGATCCCGACCGTGAGGCCGGCGAGCAGGTCGGCGCGCCAGCTGCGGCGCAGGGGGCGGTAGTCGGCGGCGGCGGGCAGCAGGCTCCGGATGCGGGCGCCCGCGCGACGGGCGGCGCCGCTCATCGCGGCAGCTCGGGCAGTGCGGCGACGTCCGCCATCCGGGCGCCGTCGGCCGCCACGATCGCGGCGAGCAGCCGCCGCGCCACCGCGAGCAGCTCGGCGACGTCGGGGTGCGCGAGCCGGTAGTAGACGTGGCTCGCGCGGCGATCGGATGCGACGAGCCGGTGCCGGCGCAGCACGGCGAGGTGCTGCGAGAGGTGCGAGGCCTCGAGCCCGGTGGCCTCCTGCAGCTCGGCGACGCTGTGCTCCCGCCCGTCGGCGAGCAGCTCGAGCAGCCGGATGCGGAACGGATGCGAGAGCCCCTTGAAGAGCCCGGCCTTCACCTCGTAGAGGGGGCGCTCCCCCTGACTGAACGGCATGATGAAATCATCATACCGCGAGCGCCCCGCCCGCGAGCTCAGCCGAAGCGGCCGTTGACGTAGTCGAAGGTGCGGGCGTCGATCGGCTCGCTGAACATCGCATCCGTGTCGCCGTACTCCACGATGGCGCCCGGCTTGCCCTGCGAGGCGAGGAAGAACGCGCACTGCGTGGAGACGCGCTGCGCCTGCTGCATGTTGTGGGTCACGATGACGATGGTGACGTCCGACACGAGCTCGAGCATCGTCTCCTCGATGACCCGGGTCGAGGTGGGGTCGAGCGCCGAGCACGGCTCGTCCATGAGCAGCACGCGCGGCATGACCGCGAGCGACCGCGCGATGCACAATCGCTGCTGCTGGCCGCCGGAGAGCCCGCCACCGGGCGCCCGCAGGCGGTCCTTCACCTCGTTCCAGAGCCCGGCGCGGCGAAGCGAGGTCTCGACGAGCTCGTCCTTGCGGTCGCGGGCGACGCTCGCCCCGGTGAGGCGCAGCCCCGCCACGACGTTGTCGTAGATCGACATCGCCGGGAACGGGTTCGGCTTCTGGAAGACCATCCCGATGCTCTTGCGGGCGTCGGTGAGCGGGCGGTCGGCGCGGTAGATGTCCTCACCATCGAGCAGCACCTCGCCCGCGAGCGACGCGGACGGCACGAGCTCGTGCATGCGATTCAGGATGCGCAGGAACGTCGACTTGCCGCATCCGGACGGCCCGATGAGCGCGGTGACCGCGCCCGCGGGCATCGTGAGCGAGACGCGATCCAGCACGAGGTGGTCGCCGAACCACGCGGAGATGTCGCGCGCCTCCAGCGCGGCGAGATCGCGACGCGTGTCGATGACCTCGGTCGGGGTGCTGTCGCGCGCCGGATGCGGCATGCGGTCGCGGACGGTGCCGACCACGGCGAGCGAGCGGGTCACGGCGTTCCGCCAGAACGGCGCGCCGGCGTCGGGCGCGGGCAGGACGGCGGTGACCGGGGCGTCGTGCGGAACGGGCGGGCCCTCGTCCCCCGCGGCGTCGGCCGACGCCGGGAGCAGCGTCGTCGGGGTCTCGTCGGGAGTCGGTGCGCCGACGGCGTCCGCGTCGGCGCGGGCCGGCTCCGGCTCGGCGTCGACCGTGGGAGGCGACATCGCATCCGCGGGGCCGGCGAGGTCGTCGGCCCACTCCGCGACGGCGTCGTGACGTTCGGGTTGGGTCATGGGATGTCCGTTCAGAGCAGGTTGGGGAGCAGGCGCACGAGCTGGGCGGCCACCCAGAGGCCCCCCAGCGCGGTCAGCGGGAAGAAGATGATCCAGCCCTTGCGCGGACCGACTCGGCGACCCGTGAGGACGGCGGCGATCTCGACCCCGATCAGGAACTGCAGGGCGAAGACGAGCGCCCAGAGCGTGGAGGTGTCCACCCCGAGGGCGAGGTCGGACTCCGGCAGGCTCGCCACGGTGGTCTGCCGTGCCCCGCGGTCCTGCGCGTCGCCGACGAGCTCGGCGTCGAGATACAGCACGCCGGACGGGGCGTAGGGCAGGCCGCGCGCCGTCTGCAGGACGAGGCGGGACTGCCCCGACTGCAGAGCCGGTGGTGTGGGATCCCCCGCGTACCGCACGCCGATGGTGCGGAACGTCTGCTCGCCCTGTCCGGTCACGACGGTGAACTCGCTGCCGGGGGGCAGCTCCTGCAGGCGGCTGAACGGTCCGCCGAACGCGGATGCGCGTCCGAGCACGACGCTGACCCCGGCCTGCCCCGGGAGCACGGTGTCGCGGCGATGGCCGGGGCCGCTCATGAGGGTGCCCGAGTCGGTCCCCTCCACGATCACCTCGCGCAAGCCGAGGTCCGGGATCTCGAGGTAGGCGACGGGAACGCCGTCGGGCAGCAGCACGCCGTCGACGTCGCCCTCGCTCACCGGCAGCGTCCCGGCGGCGAGCTGCTCCCGCATGCCGTTGTAGAGCTGCTGCTGCGCGACCGCGTGCTGCAGGTGGCTCAGGAGGCCCACGTCGAGAGCGAACGCGAGGAGGACGATCGCGACCATCTGGAGGCAGCGCCGGAGGAGCTGCCTCCCGGGTGGCAGCGGCAGGTACTGCACCGGGGGCCGTTTCGGGGGGCGGACGATCTTCGCGCTCGCGGCGCGCTTCGGGGGTGACGGCGGGGCGGGGCGCTCCGCGGTGGCGGCGCTCACGTCCCCCCTCCCGTCCGTGCGCCCGCGCGGATCCCGGCACGTCGCAGCCAGAGGATCGCCGCCGCCGCGACCACGAGCACCAGGATCGCGAGCAGCAGCCAGGGCAGCGCGAGCACCCACGCCTCGCGGGTGATCGGGTCGAGACCGGATGCCTCGTCCGGTTCGAAGGTGGCGGAGACCTGGACGAGCGGCCACTGGCCGACGCCGACCAGCTCGACCGAGCTGTCGCGGGTCGTCCCCGGCTCGATATCGGCGAGAGGACGCGTGAGGGCGGGGCCGATCTGGGCGCCGAATATGGTGCGCAGACGGAACACGATCCGCCCGCCGACGGTCTCGGTCTCGGACCGGTTGGCGACGCTCACGGTCGAACGCACCCATCCTCGGAACGGGTTCAGCTCGCCGTGCGCCGAGTTGTCGAGCCCGCTCACCACGATCCAGTGGCCGCCGGAGCCTTCGGCGGCGGGCTCGGAGGGCTCGTCGTCGGGTGTGGGCTGGGCGCCGCCGCTCCCGCCGCGACCGGGCGACCCTCCGCCCGGGCCCTGGGTCGCCGAGGGCCGCGGCGTGGGGTCGGGGGTCGGGTCGACGATGGTCACGCTGATGTCGCCGTCGCCGTCCGCCGGAGCCGCGGCGGACACGCCGGCGACGGGCATCAGCAGCGTCAGCGCGAGAACGGCGACGAGGCCGGCCACCGATCCGGTCGAGCGGTTCACCCCGGCGTCACCGCTTCGGAGTCGTCCGGAACCGCGGAGCCCTCGGCCAGCGCGGCCTCCGCCTCCTCACGGGCGCGCTTCTCGGTCTCCTCCATCCACGCGATCGCCTGCTGATCCTGACGCTTGCGTCGCCACCGGATGAAGAGCACGACACCCGCCACGAGGACCAGCGCCAGGAGCGCCGTCCACGGCGGCACGATGAGCACGACGTCACGACTCGTCGGCGCCACCTGGAGCAGCTGCGCGTCCTTGTCGTCGGTGTCGGCGAAGGGTCGGATCGTCAGGAACGGATCGAGGTAGAGCCACTGACCGACTCCCGTCAGCTCGAGGCGGTAGGACGCGCTGTTCCCGGGCAGCAGGACCGGCACCTTGCCGCCCTTGTCCCCGGTGACCGGGATCCAGAAGAAGGTGCGGGCGCCGGCGGTGAGGTTGGCGGCGAGCGCGACGTTGCCGGGGTTGTCGATCGTGTAGTCCAGCACGACGGTGCCGCCGAACGGGTTCCACCAGTCGCCCCGATGCTCGGCGCGGAGGTTCGAGATGGTGAGCCGCGGCTGCAGCTCGCCGGACACGCGCGCGTAGATCGCCGTCGCCACCCGGCGGTCGAGGCTCACCTGCGCACCGTCCTCGAGCACGGATGCGACGAGGCCGCCCACGTGGTCGCCTGGAGTGGCGTCGGCGGGGAACGTCACCGTGAACGTCAGCAGGCGCGCCTCATCCGGCTCGAGGGTGAGCAGGATGCGGTCCTCGCCGTTCTCGAACCGCACCCAGGCGCCGATGCCGGAGGGTTGCTCGTCGGTGGCGAGCAGAGCGAACTCCCCCGTCTCGGTGTTGAATCCGTCGGTGGCGTAGACGGTGAAGTCCTGCCGCTCGGTCCCCGTGTTGCCGATGTAGACGCGATCGGTGACGGTCTGGCCGGGGCCGGCCGCGTAGCTGAAGCGGGTGCGGTCGTCGGGGAGCCCGTCGTCGCCGGCCGGACGGGTCGCCACCCCGATGGTGGTGTCGCCTGGGTCGGCTGCGGGGGTCGCGGAGGCTGGGATCGCGGGGGCCAGCAGGAGTGCCGCGGCGGTCAGGGCGGCCCCCATCGCGGTAGCGATGCGGGCACCGTTTCGGGTGGTGGCGATGCGCACCGTTCATCTCCTCAGGTGCGGGCGAAGGACGTGTATCGCGGATGTGAACGGCAGGTGATCGCGATCCCTCCGTCCGGTGCGCGGCTCCGGACGGAACGCGCCGAGTGGGGAAGCCGCGGACGGCTCCCCCACTCGGGTCACTGCGATGGTGCTACGAGCTGCTGCTCAGGCTCACCGCGAGGTGAGGGTGAGGGTCAGCGTCGAGTGGTACTCACCGGCCTGCGCCGTCACGGGAGCCGTGAACGCCAGGTCGGCGTCGAACAGCGCACCGGCGGGCGAGGTCGACACGGCGGTCGACTTCGCGAGGTTGGTGCCGGTGCCGACCTCGATGCCCGCGACGGGGGTGTAGCCCGTGTAGAGCTTGCCCGCGACGGTGAGCGCCGAGGCGGGGATCTCGTCGGCGCCCTTGGTGAACTTCGTCCAGCCGACGCCCAGGTCCCAGCCCTTCAGCACGTTGCGGTCGTCGACCACGGTGACCTTGCCGAGCGAGGCGGTCTTGGTCGCGCCACGGGTGACGTTGCCGAAGTCGACCTGGGTCTCCTCGGCGTTGAGCGACCACAGGTCGCTCGCGGTCACGGTGGCCTTCAGGTCGACGTCGTCGGTGAGCGGGTCGCCGCTCGCCGACAGCTTCTCGAAGGTGCCCCAGGCGACGACCGTGAGGGTCGCGTCACCCGGCTCCGTGAAGGCGACCGTGTGCTCGCCCGCGGGAAGGGAGGTGATGTCGACGACGACGTCGCCGTCGGCGTCCGCGACCTGCTGGCCGAGGTTCGTCGGGTCGGACCACGCCCAGACCTGGAGGGTCTTGTTCGCGTTGGCGACACCGGCCGGAACCGTGATGGTCGCGTCACCCGCCACCGGCGCGGCGATGGTCACCTTGTGGGCGTCCGAACCGGTCGGCTGGGTCGGGAACAGCGCGTTCACCGTGAGGGTGGCGGCGTCGGTGGTGGCCGAACCCGCCGAGTTGGTGAACACGGCGTGGTACTTCGTGCCCGACTGGGCGACCGTCGCACCCGCGACCGTCAGCGTGGCGCTGGTGGCGCCGTTGACGTCGGTCCAGGTGGTGCCGTCGGACGAGGACTGCCACTGCACCGTCGGCGCCGGCGAACCGGATGCCGCGGCGGTGAAGGTGGCCGTGGCGCCCGCCGCGGCCGACGCGTTCGCCGGCTGCGTGGTGATCGCCGGGGCGGTCGCGGCGGCGGCCGGCTGCGCGAAGGTGTAGGTCGCGGTCGACGGGGTTCCGGCGGTGATCGTGATGTAGGTGTAGGCCACCTTCAGCACGTTCGAGCCGTTGGTCCATGCCACGCCGAGCGACCAGTCGCCACCCTGGGCTGCCACCGCGGCGGCACCGGCGGGGCTGCCGGTTCCGGTGGTCGCCAGGTTGGCGGGGCTGATCGCCGCGAGCGACACGACGCCCGACGCACCCTGGTAGAGGTAGCCGTTCCACGCGTTGTAGTTGCGCTCGGAACCGCGCGGCGAGATGAAGGTGTACCACTGCTGGGCGCCCGCGGGCGCCGAGAACTCGGCGAGCGGGTCGGTCGGGGAGGGCCCACCGAGCACCTGCAGGCCCCATGCGATGCTCGAACCCTGGGTGAGGGGGAAGCCCTCCTCGGGGTCGAGCACGTAGAGCGCCTGATCGGTCTGGGTCGCCCCCGAGCCGACGGCCGGGGGCACCGACGAGTCCGCGAAAGCGGCGGTCGGCGCGGCGAGTGCGAGCAGCGTGAGCGCTGCAGTCGCGAGCCCGGCAGCGCCGAGCGTCTTCTTGTTCATTGTCCTGTTATCCGTTTCTCGTGTCGGTGTTGCGGTGTCAGTTGGCGCGGTAGCCGGGGTTCGCCGGCTCCTGGAAGCCGAACTTGATCTTCACGGCCTTCGAGGTGGACGGAAGGCTCGAGGATCCCCAGTAGGTGAGGCTGGAGGTGCTGGAGGGGTTGAGCGCCGCGG
>Ga0209958_1001377_pt1 | contig 19160 bp, 7 predicted proteins | sample ThiBio_inoc_plan_FD_183942 | JGI IMG/M metagenome (GOLD analysis project Ga0209958, IMG submission 183942) | Wastewater bioreactor microbial communities from Cape Town, South Africa - Thiocy_inoc_plan (SPAdes) | ecosystem: Engineered > Bioremediation > Thiocyanate > Unclassified | place: South... | reverse complement strand
TCGGCCATGGGCATCGGCCGCTTCGCCTTCACCCCGCTGCTGCCCATGATGCTGCACGACGGCGTGGTGGACATTCCCCAGGGCAGTTGGCTGGCCACGGCCAATTACGCGGGCTACCTGGCCGGCGCGCTGCTGTACATGGCCTTGCCGTGGCTGCTGCGCCGCCTGGGCAGCGGGCGCGACATCACCACGCTGAACGCCTGGCTGGTGCGCGCCGGGCTGGTCGCCACGGCGCTGCTGACGGCGGGCCTGGCGCTGCCCTGGCCGGCCGGCTGGCCCGCGCTGCGGCTGCTGGCGGGCATCACCAGCGCGCTGGTGTTCCTGGGCACCGTCAACTGGTGCATGGCGCGCCTGGCGCAACTGCGCGCGCCTGCGGTGGGGGGGCTGGTGTTCTGCGGGCCGGGGCTGGGCATCGCGCTTACCGGCCTGTCGGCCAGTGCCATGGTGGCTGCGCAGTGGAGCGCGGCGGCGGGGTGGGCTGTGTTCGCGCTGCTGGCGTGCGTGCTCGGCGCGGGCGTGTGGCGCACGTTCGCGCCGCAGCCGGGGCCGCACGGCATGGGCCCGGCGATGGCCGCGCAGGCCGAGGCGCCGCCGCCCCGCAGCGCGCCGGAGCGCACGCTGCTGGCCGTGGCCTACGGCCTGGCGGGCCTGGGCTACATCGTGACGGCCACCTTCCTGCCCGTGATCGCCCGCGCCGCGCTGCCCGCGGGCTCGGCCTGGCCGGACCTGTTCTGGCCGATTTTTGGCGCCGGGGTGGCGCTGGGGGCGCTGCTGTCCACGCGCATCTCGCCCACGCGCGACCGGCGCGTGCTGTTGGCCTGGGCCTACGTTCTGCAGGCCGTGGCGATTGCCCTGGGCCTGCTGTGGCCGGGGCGCACGGGGTTCGCGCTGGGCAGCCTGCTGCTGGGCCTGCCGTTCACGGCCATCACCTTCTTCGCCCTGCAGGAAGCGCGCCACCAGTGGCCGCAGGCCGGCGCCGGGTTCACCGGGCTGCTCACGGCGCTCTACGGCATTGGCCAGATCGTGGGGCCGCCCCTGGTGGCGTGGCTGCTGGCGCGCGCGCCGTCGCAGGCGCAGGGTTTCGACTGGGCACTGGGGGTGGCGGCGGGGGCGTTGGTGCTGGGGGCGGGGATGTATGCCCTTATGGCCTGGTGCTGGGCTGCCGAAATGGCAACTGGAAAGAAATAGAAAAAAACAATCCAATATGTAACTATTTGGTTGAATAGGTAATTTGCCCGGGGAGAATCTCAAAAGAAAAATTTTTTGAGAGGGCGCCATGGCAATGGGTGTCGGGAGAATGTGCTGCGATAAGGACATTACTCCATTCCGAATGGTTGCTTTGCGGGGCTTCATGTCCCTTGTCTTGTCATCCTTGCTGATACAAGCGAATTTCGCCATGGCAATGGATTTCACGGTTGAGCGGGCGAGTCTGTTTGCCAGTCATGGCTCCATGGTGTATGAAGACAGAAGAGAGTCCATCACTTCGGCAACCTCTGCCGCATCCTCCATCGAAGTTGTTCATTTCGAGAAAACCATTGCGTCGGCTCGGCGTATCGAATGGAAATGGCATTTGCGCAATGCCTCCAACGCCCCCGTCAGCGATTTGCGCTTGACGGCTTTCATTGATGTCGATCTGGCAGCCTCTACCAATACTTATTTCAATGAGGCGGGCCTCCAGGCGGGGTTGACGCCACCATCCGGCCATATTGCTGCAGATCGCTGGGAAATCGGCGAGCAAGGGTACTGGACGGGCTCGCTGTTGTCGCGGGCTGCTGTGGGCGATTTGCGCAACGCCACTACCGCTGCTGTGCCGGGGGACGATATCGCCGCAGCCTTGTCCGCTGTACCGGGCGTGCTGGAGGCGCGCCAAGAGGTGACGGCATGGCTGATCCTGGATGAGGAACCGTCGATGGGCCTCCAGCAGAAGGACACTGCCAGCGGCAGTGCAAAAAGCCTTCACTTCTATTTGCTCAAGGGCGCGGTACCGCCGAACACCTATGGCGTGGACTATGCCGTCGCACAAACCATTGCCAAGCCGGCAGTGGCTGTGGGAGATGCTGTCGAATACCAGATTGTCCTGACGAACCAGGGGGCGGTCGATGGTACGGGGGTCACCATGACCAGCACCGTGCCCGCTCAAATCACGGGCGTTGAATGGACTTGCCGAGCCGAAGGCGCTGCCGCATGCCTGACTGTCTCGGGAGCCGGCAACAGCATCACCGTGCGTGGCGGCGTGCCCCATGTGCCGGGCAGCCGCTTGCTGATTGCGGTGCGTGGAATGGCCGCCGAGAAAGCTGCGGTCGATCACGTCGTCCGGGTAGTGCCGACCCATGCGGACACGAACGATACGAATCCGCACAACGACACCAGCGTGGTCTCCTTGGTGATTGGCCAGGGCGTTGAGCCGCCCCCGCCCCCGCCCCCGCCTCCTCCGCCTCCGCTCCTTCAGGCAGATCTGGAGCTCCGCAAGACCGCTGCCACGCCCGCCGTGTCAGCAGGGGGCAAGGCCGTTTTCCACCTCGCTGTCTTCAACCATGGCCCGGACAGCGTCTCCCAGGCACGGCTGACGGACGCCGTTCCCGCGGGCCTCCAGAATGTGGCGTGGACCTGCGTGCCCGAAGGAGGCGGCCAATGCGCCGCTGGCTCCGGGGCAGGCTCCCTCATCGACCTGATGCTCGACTTGCCCGCTGGCGCATCGGCCCGCGTGGAAGTCACCGGCACGCTGGCACTGAACACGGCCAGTGTGTCCAATACCGCGACAGTTTCGTCCACGGTGAACGATCCCGACCCGTTGAACAACACATCGACGGCGCGCATCGACGCTACCGTGGCCGCCGCGGCGTATTCGATCCCTGCCACGGGCCGGGGCGCGGTGCTGCTGGCATCGGCCTGTGTAGTGCTGCTGGGGTGGGCAGGACTGGCCGGTCGCGGCGGACGGATGCGGTTCTGGCGCGTGTTGCCCGGCCTGATGCTGGCATGGCTGGCGCTGGCGCATGTAGACGCGCATGCGCTCTTCGTCAACGGTGACTTCGAGACGCAGAACCTCGATGGCTGGGCCAAGCGCTCTGGCTACAACCCCGGGTTGAGCGGCAGCCCGCCGTTTCAGGTGTCCGACGTGCGCATCAATGCGGGCGGGGTCGAGAAAGTCACCCTCGTGGGCAGCCAGCTCGATTTGCGCGCGCCGCAGCTCATTTTTGCGCGCCAAGGCAACTTCTCGGCCAAGGTCAACGACCATGACAACGGTGCGCACCTTAATGAAATCAGCCAGAAGGCGCCCATCACTGAAGCTGACCGCGACCCTGGCGACGGCAAGCTGCATGTGCGTTTCAGTTATGCCGCTGTGTTGGAAGACCCCAACCACAGCGCCAATGAGCAGCCGTACTTTTTCGTGGAGTTGAAAGACCTCACCCGAGGTGAAACGCTGTACTACGACTTCGCTTTCGCGAACCAGCCGGGGCGGGTGTTCTACACCACGATTCTGGGTGGGGCTAAATGGGTTTCCACGCCGTTCATCGACGTTGATCTTGTCGTACCTGACGCAAGCCTGGGGCACGAACTGCAAGTTCGCGTCGTAGGTGCCGACTGCTCTGCGAGCGGCCATGGCGGCTACGTTTACGTCGACGCCTTCGGCGCGGTCAGCATCCCGCCGCAGGGCGCATGCATTCACGATCTGCAGGTGCGTTCCAAGCCCGGCAATGCACAGCTCACATGGAACGACACCGGCGCGGCCACCTACGCCATTTACCGTGCCGAGGCGCTCGAAGGGCCATACCTGCACATGGGCACCACGCAGTCGCGCCATTCCACATGGCTCGACCGTACCGTTCAACCCTGGAAAACCTATTACTACCGCGTTCACGCACTCGACGTGGATGGACACACGCTGTGCAGTTCCGGTGAAGTGGCCACTGTCGTCCCTGCGCACTGGAGCGTTGGCGACGCGGTGAACCGCCCGCCTATCTTCACCAGTGCGCCACAGCGCACCGGCGACGTGCGCGCGCCGTATGCCTACCAGGCCGTGGCGGTGGACGCCGACGGCGACACGCTGGCCTATCGGCTTCTGTATGCGCCCGTCGGCATGGCTGTGGATGCTGCTACCGGCCAGATCACCTGGCAGCCCGGCCTGGCGGGCAACTACCGCGTCAACCTGCAGGTTTCCGACGGCAAAGGCATGCTGGCGAGCCAGGCATTTGCCATTCATGTGGTGGATGGCAACCTGCCGCCTGCGATCACCAGCCAGTTCCCGGCCAAGGTACCCGCAGGCGTGAACTACAGCCATCAGGTTCAGGCCACCGACCCCGAAAAAGAGCGGCTGCAGTACACCCTGGGCAGCCAGGCGGTGGGGCTGACCATCAACGAAAGCGGTGCCATTACCTGGACGAACCCGCAGCCCGGCACCTATCCCATCACCATTCAGGTCACGGATCCCCATGGCGCGCGTGACGTGCAGCAACTGGTGGTGGCGGTACAGGCGTTCCCCGAGTTCACCAGCCTGCCGGTCGTCACAGCTACCGCCAGCCAGCCCTACACCTACCAGGCGCAGGCCATCGACAAGGACGGCGACCCCATCTCCTACAGCGTATTGAGCGGCCCTGCGGGGCTGGCCGTCGATACGGCGACGGGGCAAGTCACCTGGCCTTCTCCCGTCACTGGCAATGCCGCAGTCACCCTCGCAGCAGCCGACCCCGACGGTAACCAAGGCAAGCAGAGCTTCACGATCCGGGTCACGGCCACGCCCAACCGCGTACCCGTGTTCACGGCTACGCCCGTCATCTATGTGGCTTACCCCGCAGCCTATGCCTACACCGCTTCCGCCAGCGATGCTGACGGCGACAACCTGCTATGGGAACTGCTGCAAGCCCCCGCTGGCATGACGTTGAACGAGCGCACCGGTGCCATCGCCTGGAAGTTCTCCCACCAGGTCAACGGCAAGTTCCGGGTGCGTGTGCAGGTCAGCGACCAGCGCGGCGGCTTGGCCGAGCAGAACTTCGAACTTCAGGTGCCGGTGTACGGCAACGGTGGTCCCTCCATCACCAGTCGTCCCGCCAGCCAAGTCAGGGCCGGGCAGGTGTACACCTATGCAGTCTCGGCCACCGATCCGGAAAACGAACCTCTCGTTTACCGCCTGGCCCAAGGCCCGGCCTCTGCGACGTGGAACGGCGCGCAACTAAGCTGGCAAACCAGTACGTCCGACATAGGCGTGCATGAACTGGCAATCGAAGTCGCCGACCCCTCGGGCAATACCGCACTGCAAAGCTGGCAACTGGAAGTGGTGCCGGCCAGTGCCAACCAGCCGCCGGTGATTTCCTCCACGCCCCGGGTCACTGCCGTGGCGGGCGCGCTGTACGAGTACCAAGTCATCGCCTCTGATCGCGACGGCGACCCACTCGCCTACGCACTGGCGTCGGCCCCTGCCGGCATGGTTATCTCCGCTACTGGCAAGGTGGAGTGGACCGTTCCCGCAGGCATGGCGGGAACCGAGGCAGTGGAGATACTGGTGTCCGATGGCCGGGGCGGCGAAGCCGTGCAAGCCTATGCCATCGGCGTAGGCATCACCGCCAACCGTCCACCGCTCATCAACTCCACGCCCGCTGCCACGGCAACGGCAGGTGCTACATACCGCTACCAGCTCTCGGCATCCGACCCGGATGGCGACACGCTGCACTACACCGTCTCTACGCAGGAGCCCGGCATCGCCATCGACGCGGCCACCGGCCTGCTGGCATGGCCTGTTCCCACCGGCGCTGCTGGCCAGGCTGGGCTGACCGTGCAAGTCACTGACGGCAAGGGCGGCGTAGCCTCGCAAACCTATGCGATTGGCGTGGGCGCACAAGGTAACCGCCCGCCGCGCGTCACCACGCAGCCCGGCACCACAGGCACATCCGGCAGCGCTTACACCTACGCTCTGCGGGCCAGCGATGCCGACGGTGACACACTCACCTACACCTTGCTCGAATACCCGCAAGGCATGACCATCGCCAATGCCACAGGTGATATCCAATGGGCCATCCCTGCCAATGTCGCGGGCATGGCGCCGGTCATGGTCGAAGTCGCTGACGGCAAGGGTGGTCTGGCCACGCAGGGGTACGCCATCTCGGTGTCGGGCGCATCCAACCGTGCCCCAGCGTTCTCCAGCACACCGCCCACCATGGCCACCGCAGGCGCGGCCTATGCTTACACCGTGCGCGCCACCGACCCCGATGGCGACGCCATCACCTATGCCCTGGCAATCGCTCCGGCGGGCATGGCGCTCCATGCGCAAACCGGCGCCATTACCTGGACGCCCACTCTGCAGCAAGGCGGCGAACAGGCCGTAGCCGTGCGCGCCGCCGACGCCAAGGGCGCGTATGCCACGCAGAGCTTCAAGGTGTACGTGCAACTGCCCGGCAACAACCCGCCGCAGATCACCAGCAAACCCGCCATGCGTTGGGCGCCCGGCGTGCCCTACCAGTACCAGGTCAGCGCGACCGACCCTGACCGTGACGCCATTACCTACGCGCTCACGCTCGCACCCGCAGGCATGGGCATACAGGCCGCCACCGGCCTGCTCACTTGGAACGCCCCCACCCTCGGCACCCACACAGTGGAAATCAAGGCGCAGGATCCGCGCGGCGCCTACGCCGTACAGCGCTACACCCTGCAAATCGCCGCCAACCGTGAGCCCGTCATCACCAGCGTGCCGCAGGCCACGGCCACTGTGGGGGCCCCCTATGCCTACCAGGTCAGCGCCACCGACCCGGACGGTGACTTCCTCACCTATCGCATGGCCGGCGCGCCCGCCGCGCTCACCATCTCGGCCACGGGGTTGATCTCCGGCTCACCCACCGCGCAAGGCACGCACGCTGTTACCGTCACCGTCTCCGACGGTCAGGCATCCGCCACGCAAAGCTGGACCCTGCGCATCACCGAGCCTGCCGTTGGCGGCCCCCTGCAAGCTGGCGTGCAACCCCAACCCAAGTACATCGACCTGGGCGAAAGCACTCTGCTGCAGGTTTTTGCCGAAGGCGGCACTCCGCCCTACAGCGTGAGCAGCCTCACGGTGAATGGCCGCAGTGTGGCGGTGAATGCCAGCTACCAGGCCACCTACACCGCCACAGGCCTGGGCAAACACAACGTGCGCTTGATCCTGCGCGACGCCAAGAACGCAAGCGTGACCGTGGACGACTGGTTCAGCGTCAAGGATCCCGCCGACACCCAGGCGCCCCAAGCCCTCATCAGCGCCCCCGGCAGTTCCGACGACATCACGGTCTCCTCCGTCAACGCGCCCGCCGACATCGTGGGCACCGCCTCGGACGCCAGCCTGGCCGAATACGTGCTCCTGCTCTCGCCAGCGGGCAAGGACCAATGGAGCCGCCTGGGCGGCGGCACCACCAGCGTAACCAACGGCAAGCTGGGCGAACTCAACCCGCAAACCCTGGCCAACGGCCTGTATGACATCGGCCTCATCGTGCGCGACACCTCGGGCCACGAAACCAGCGCCAGGATCACCGTTGCCATCGAAGGCGAACAGAAAACCGCCCCGCTGCAACTCACCTTCACCGACCTGAGCCTCGACGTCGAGGGCCTGCCCCTCACCGTACGCCGCAGCTACGACAGCCTCAAGCGCACCCAGCGCCTGGACTTCGGCCACGGCTGGACGGTGGACTACCAAGACATCTGGCTGCAAACCAACGGCGTGCCGGGCCGCGCCTGGGAGCTCAAGCAGACCGGCTCGGGCCTCGGCCAGAAAATGTGCGCCATGCCCCAAGGCACCCGCATGGCCTCCGTGCGCCTGCCGGGCGGGCAACTGGAGCAGTTCGAGCTGCGCGCCAGCCCCGAATGCGTGAGCACGTTGCAATGGATGTCCAACCCCACGGTGTCCATCGCCTTCACCCCCAAGGCCAGCAACAAGAGCGGCAGCACACTGGAGGCGCTGAACCACGGCGAACTGCGCATGGTCAACAACGTGCTGTTCGACATGGATGCGCTGGATGCCTTCGACCCCGCGCAATACCGGCTGACCCTGCGCGACGGCACGCAATACACGCTGGACAAAGACTTCGGCATCCAGCAAATCCGGGACCGCCAGGGCAACACCCTGCAGTTCACGCGCAACGGCATCAGCCACTCGGGAGGCTGGGCCCTGTCCTTCACGCGCGACGCGGCGGGCAAGATCACCCGCATCACCGGCCCGGGCGGCCAAAGCCTGCTCTACGGCTACGACGCGGCCGGCAACCTCGCCAGCGTGACCGACCCCAGCGGCGCCGCCAGCGACTACCGCTACGAAAACCCCAAGGTGCCCCACGGCCTGACCAGCTACACCGACCCGCTGGGCCGCCTGCTGCTCAAGACCACCTATGACGACGCCGGGCGCATCACCAGCCAGACCGATGCGCTGGGCCGCGCCATCACCGTCAACACCGACAACACCGCCCAGCGGCAAACCATCAAGGACCGCAACGGCAACACCACCACCTACGCCTTCGACGGCCGGGGCAACATCACCCAAGTCACCGACGCGCTGGGCGGCGTGACCCGCTACGCCTACGACGCCCAGGACAACGAAACCGAAGTCACCGACCCCCTGGGCCGCACCACCACGCGCACCTACGACGCCTACGGCAACGTCACCAGCGAAACCGACCCGCTGGGCCGCCAAAGCGCCACCGCCTACAACGCCCAGGGCAACGTCACCACCATGACCGACCCCGCAGGCCACGTCACCACCAACACCTACGACGGCAGCGGCCAGCTCACCCGCATCACCGACGCGGCGGGCCAGGCCATCGCCCTGGGCTACGCCAGCGGCGGCAGCCTGGGCAGCATCGCCGACAAGGCGGGCCACACCACGCGCTACCAGTACGCCAAGATCAACGGCACCACCCTCAAGCAAAGCGAAACCGCGCCCGACGGCACCGTCACCACCTACGCCTACGACAGCGCGGGCCGCGTCACCGGCAGCACGCGCGCCATCGTCACCGTGGCAGGCCAGCCCGCCAGCGCCGTGGTGGAAACCACCGCCTACGACGCCAACGGCAACGCCACCAGCCGCACCAACGCCGCAGGCGCCACCACCACCTACCAATACGACGCTGCGGACCAACTCACCCAGGAAACCGACAGCCAGGGCCGCAAAACCACGCACGAATACACCGCGCGCGGCGAAAAAGCCAAGACCACCTACCCCGACGGCCGCGCCGACACCTGGGCCTACGACAACAACGGCAACGAAACGCAAAGCTGCGAAAGCGGCCTGTGCACCCGCACCGCCTACGACGCGCTCGACCGGCCCGTCAAAGTAACCGACCCCGGCAACTACGCCGTGGAAAGCAGCTACGACGCCGCCGGGCAACTGACCGCCTCCAAGGACGCACGCGGCCACAGCACCACATTCGCCTACGACCTCGCGGGCCGCGAAACCCGGCAAACCAACGCCGCGGGCATCGCCACCACCAAGGAATACGACCTGGCAGGCAACCTCGTCAAAACCACCGACGGACTGGGCCAGGCCACCACCCACACCTACGACGGCACGAACAAACGCACCAGCACCACGCTGCCCACCGGTGCCACCACCCGCTACCACTACAACGCCAATGGCGTGCTGCAGCAAGAAACCAACCCGCTGGGCCACGCCCACCAGTACGCCTACGACAGCCTGGGCGCACTGCAAGGCGTGACCGACCCGCTGGGCCAGGCCACCACCTACACCTGGAACGGCCAGAACCAGCTACTGACCCAGACCGACGCCAACGGCCACACCACCGGCTACGGCTACGACCTGGCCGGGCAGCGCGTATCGCGCACCCTGCCCAGCAGCCACCGCGAAACCCTGGCCTACGACAGCGAAGGGCGCCTGGCCACACGCACCGCCTTCGACGGCAGCCAGACCAGCTACCAATACGACGCAGGCGGCAAGCTCACCAAAACCACCCGCAGCGACGGCCACACCCTGACCCAGGGCTATGACGGCTATGGCCGCATAAGCACCCAGACCGACAGCGCCTACGGCAGCCTGAGCCTGAACCTGGACGCCAACAGCCGCGTCCTCTCGGAAAACTGGTTCTACCCCAGCCTGGTGGGTACAGGCTTGGCCACCGCCATCGACTACGCCTGGGACGGCAACGGCAACCGCACGCAAGTCAGCACCACGGGCCAAACCATCAAGGCCAGCTACGACGCACTCAACCAGCTCGAAACCCTGACGCACCCCGACGGCAGCGTGACCCGCTTTGCGTACGACGACGCAGGCAACCGCAGCGGCATCACCCGTGCCGACGGCAGCACCACCAGCTACCAGTACAACGAAGCCAGCCAGCTCACAGCCGTCACGCACCGCAAGGCCGACGGCAGCGAAATCGCCCGCTTCGCCTACACGCTCAACGCAGCAGGCCAGCGCACGCAAGTGCACGAACGCCTGGCGGGCGTGGGCGCCGCCAGCGAAACCATCGAACGCACCGTCAGCTACCAATACGACGCGGCAGGCAAACTGCAACAGGAGCAGATCACGCAAACCGCACCGGCAGCGTTCAGCACCACCATGGCGTACCAGTACGACGCGGCAGGCAACCGCACCCAGCGCAGCGTGAGCCACAGCGGGCAGGTCACCACCTACCAGTACGACGCCAACGACCGCCTCGTGCAAGCCAGCGACAGCCTGGACGGCACCACCCGCTACACATGGGATAACAGAGGCAACCTGGCCCAGCAAACAAGCCCGGCAGGCACCACGCAATACACCTGGACAACCGACAACCGGCTCGCCAAAGTCACCACCGGTGCCAAGACCATCGAATACGGCTACGACACCAGTGGCAGGCGCATCAAGCGGCTGGTGAAGGAAGGCGCCACGGCCACGGAAACCCACTACAGAATCGACCACCAGCGCGCCTACAGCGAAATCGTCATCGAATCGACCAAGGTGAACAACGGCGCCTGGGTGGACACGGTGCACGTACACACCCCCGACGGCGCGGGCGAGCTGATCGCCAGCAGCGGCAGTGGCAGCGCCACGCAGTACTTCGCCGACGGGCTGGGCAGCGTGCGCGTGGCACAAGACGCAGCGCAGCGCCATGCGTACAGCTACGACGCCTTCGGGGTGGAACTGGGCAGTGATGAAGGCATGCCCGTCAACGACGCAGCAGCCCATGCGGTCAGCCACCGCTACACCGGCGAATATACGGATCGCCATACCGGACTCATTTACCTCCGAGCGCGGGACTATGACCCGAAGGTGGGGCGCTTCATCAGCATGGATGAACATCCAGGCAGCCAGCGGATTCCGCTGACCTTGAACAAGTATCTCTATGGAAATGCCGATCCGGTGAATCACATCGATCCGAGTGGAAACATGGGGCTGGCTATGGGTATGGCAAGCGTCAATGTTAGTGCGATCATTAATGTGACGGCAATTACGGTTTTGGGGGTCGCGTCGTATTATGCAATTGATTCATTGGGGGGGCGGAAATTTGGTGTGTGGGATGCTGTTTCTAATCTTTATTTTAGAGGTGCGTGGATCGGGCAGTTGGTCTTTATGTCCTTTCTAACTCAGCAGGTAAGAAACTTTGATCCTCCACAGGGACATCACACAATACCTGTTTATTTGTGCGGCGGCATGAATCAAGTCAAATCAAAGATACCGGCAAGTTCTCACGCAATTATTCATGGTGAAATTGCGGGGATTAAGCTGTCTCTAGATACTGCGGAGGATTATGCGAATAAGGCGCTGGGTAGATACAGAAGTGAGCAGATTCTGAAAATTGCTCAAACAAAAACGGGAAGGGAGAATGTCGCTAATGCATTGCGAATGGTTTATGACCCATGGTGGTTGCAGGGTACGCCGCCTATTGGCTCGACCTTCATGGGAGAGAGAGGTGCATATGTTAGTGGGGCAAATACCTCTTTGCCTTGGTGCTCAAGAGATGGGAGGCCGTAATGAAATTTATTGAGGTGCCTGGTTGGGAGTTGAAAAATTATTCGTCTTACAGTGAAGAGAAAGATATTGTTTTTTTATTCGCCCCTTTGCACCAGGAAAAGCTGGGACTTGATTTTTCCATGGTAAACATTATTCCTCCTGTGGGGAGGAAGTTCTGGAGCTTTGAACTATGCCATCAAGTCGCAAGTGGTTCGCGCAAGCATTTTCAGAAATTTTCAAATGATGATGTGAAAAGTGGGTTGAGGGATGTGCTTGATTTTTATTGGGATGGGGATATTTCGCGCGCTCGCCCTTCGATGGATGGAGCTATGCGTTATTTTGGAGATGAGTTTGAAAGCCATGAAAGCACAGTGACTGATCGGGATGTTGTTAGTATTGCCATTCCCGTCGGTTCGGAGGAAATTTTCTTTGATTTTTTTTCCGAGATGGAGTTTTACTTGGGGGAGAGTGCATTTGCTATTTTGGATGAAAATGATGTGCTCGATAGTGCTTTTATGGTCGTCTTGAGGAGTTTCTTGATAGGGGATGCGGTGGAAACCCCTGTGGGAATAGTTGGAAGAGGACTTTCTGGGGTGGAGAAAATGTATATAAAATGCCATTTTAATGGTGTGGCCAACTTTTGGATTGGACGGCTTAAAAATGGGGAGGTGACAAGTGATTTTTATGAAAAAAAGGCCATCTGGATTGCTGAGAATCTCACGTTGCGTGATGTTGAAATATGTAAGAGTACGATAGATGAAACTTGGTATGACAGAGAGTATGTGAGACTTAAAAATAGAATGCGAAGGATATTTGATGAGAGATTGCTTTTCTGTCCGGCAAGGCAAACCAATCCATATGAGGACTTTGAGTTGATTAGGACTTTTGCACGCATGCGGAGGTGATTTATGAATATTGGATTGCAAGAGGTTAATGGGAATGATTTCAGCGTTTGGAGCGTGTTGTGAAATATGGTTTAACTTGTCGATTTCCTTGAGAGATTTCCGGTTTTCCACTCAGGGCGATTCGCTTGCAAGTGCTTGTTATAAAAAGAATTCTTCTAATTTAATAACACGCTCTGGCCATCAAGCACTGAAATCCATTTGATTTGTAGCGTGCAAAGCACCACCAAAATAAGCCAGTCGTTTCCGCAGGAGGTAATGAAAAAAAGCCTCAAAGGCCTATCTGGCTTACGCTGACAGCTATTTTTTTGATAGCTGGAGGTGTAGCCACCGCTTCTGACACAGCAGGCCAAGTCACCATCCACGCCTACGACAGCCAGGGCGCACTGCAAGGCGTGACCGACCCGCTGGGCCAGGCCACCACCTACACCTGGAACGGCCAGAACCAGCTACTGACCCAGACCGACGCCAACGGCCACACCACCGGCTACGGCTACAGCTACGACGCCTTCGGGGTGGAACTGGGCAGTGATGAAGGCATGCCCGCCAACGACGCAGCAGCCCATGCGGTCAGCCACCGCTACACCGGCGAATACACGGACCGCCACACCGGACTCATTTACCTCCGAGCACGGGACTATGACCCGAAGGTGGGGCGCTTCATCGGCATGGATGAGCATCCGGGCAGCCAGCGGATTCCGCTGACCTTGAACAAGTACCTCTATGGGAATGCCGATCCGGCGAATCACATCGATCCGAGTGGGAATTTCTTTACCTTGGCTGGAACCATGACTGCAGTTGGGCGACAAATGAGTTTGGTTCGTTTTGCTTTCACAAACGTAGGTCGGCAAGCAGGAGGGGTTGCCATACGCAACTTAGGCCAATTGGTCGAACGCCGTATTGGGGGGATGATTAAGCAATGCTTGAAACCAGGTGCGAAATTAAAAAAAGGATGGAAAACAGGAGACGGCAAAGTAACCGTCGATTTCTTCTTGGAAATGGGGAGTAAAACAAAAGCTGTAGAAATAAAATATGGATTAGGGAGCGCATCAAGCGAAGGGTTCCAACGAGCTGCCAGACAACTGGCATCTGCACTTAAAAAAACTGATGATGTAATTCTTGTGTCATTCAAGGAAATTTCACAGCTCCACAAGAAATCAATGCTAGAAAAACTTGGAAATCCTGGAGTCGCTCCTCAGATAGGTGCTATGGTTGAGCTGGCTTCGATGCTGGGAGAATTTATTATTGAGGGGTGCATAAAATAATGTTTCGAGCGGTGCTTTTTTTGTTTGATTTATCATTGATTTTTACGTACAGGAGTCTGCAATGAATTCCATGCAGTCAAAGTGTTTTAATAAATTGGCCGCAGAATATTTTGTATCTTCCGGGTGCGGGTTTTCGTTTGATCCCCTGATAAAAAAGGCAGCCCCACTTGTTACGAAAAAATTGGCGTACAGTTCGACGGATTTTCATGGAATTTGTTCTATTTTTTTGAGCCCTCGAATGGCGGAAAGGCCCCCGGATATAACACATTTGTTGCTTGGGGTAAAAATATTGAAGAAATCGTTGATGCAATAAAAAAAATCAGCCAGAAGGTGATGTTGTTACCGCTGCGCAATGTGTTCTTTTCCAACAAATATGGGATTCAGAAAACAAAGATAGGGCTGATGCGTTTGGATGGCAAGAAATTAGAGAACGTAGAATAACCACGAGAGAATTAATGAGAACTGGTGGAAAAATAGAACATACGGAGGAGCAAGCAATGAGAGAGGTTCTTCCTGCGTTTGAGAAAACGAAATCGAAAATTGATTCGTATATCATTCCATTTTTTCGCATTTGGGAAAATTGTGTCGAAAAAAAATGGACTGATGTCAATGCCATTATTTTGAGCGGCGCGGGAATGTAGGTCGCTATTTGTGGACTTACGGGAGGATGGATAAACCCACCCGTTGTTTATCGGGATCTAAAATGACGCTTGTGCGGTAATTTGGTGAAATATGCATCAAAGGCTTATCTGGCTTGCGCTGACAGCTATTTTTTTAATAGCTGAAAGTGTTGCCATCGCCTCTGACTCGGCAGGCCAGGCCACCGCCTACATCTGGAACGGACAAAACCAGCGACTGAGCCAAACCCTGGGCACGGGCCTGAGCCCCACCATCGACTACGCCTGGGACGGCAACGGCAACCGCACGCAAGTCAGCACCACGGGCCAAACCATCAAGGCCAGCTACGACGCACTCAACCAGCTCGAAACCCTGACGCACCCCGACGGCAGCGTGACCCGCTTTGCGTACGACGACGCAGGCAACCGCAGCGGCATCACCCGTGCCGACGGCAGCACCACCAGCTACCAGTACAACGAAGCCAGCCAGCTCACAGCCGTCACGCACCGCAAGGCCGACGGCAGCGAAATCGCCCGCTTCGCCTACACGCTCAACGCAGCAGGCCAGCGCACGCAAGTGCACGAACGCCTGGCGGGCGTGGGCGCCGCCAGCGAAACCATCGAACGCACCGTCAGCTACCAATACGACGCGGCAGGCAAACTGCAACAGGAGCAGATCACGCAAACCGCACCGGCAGCGTTCAGCACCACCATGGCGTACCAGTACGACGCGGCAGGCAACCGCACCCAGCGCAGCGTGAGCCACAGCGGGCAGGTCACCACCTACCAGTACGACGCCAACGACCGCCTCGTGCAAGCCAGCGACAGCCTGGACGGCACCACCCGCTACACATGGGATAACAGAGGCAACCTGGCCCAGCAAACAAGCCCGGCAGGCACCACGCAATACACCTGGACAACCGACAACCGGCTCGCCAAAGTCACCACCGGTGCCAAGACCATCGAATACGGCTACGACACCAGTGGCAGGCGCATCAAGCGGCTGGTGAAGGAAGGCGCCACGGCCACGGAAACCCACTACAGAATCGACCACCAGCGCGCCTACAGCGAAATCGTCATCGAATCGACCAAGGTGAACAACGGCGCCTGGGTGGACACGGTGCACGTACACACCCCCGACGGCGCGGGCGAGCTGATCGCCAGCAGCGGCAGCGGCAGCGCCACGCAGTACTTCGCCGACGGGTTGGGCAGCGTGCGCGTAGCGCAAACGGCAGGCGGTAGCCACGGCTACAGCTTCGATGCGTTTGGTATTGAACTGGGCCAAAGCGAGGGCATACCTGCAAATGCGCCCCAGGCCGAAGAATTGAGCCACCGCTACACCGGCGAATATACAGATCGCCATACCGGACTCATTTACCTGCGGGCACAGGACTATGACCCGAAAGTGGGACGCTTCATCAGCATGGATGAGCATCCGGGCAGCCAGCGGATTCCGCTGACCTTGAACAAGTACCTCTATGGGAATGCCGATCCGGTGAATACCATCGATCCAAGTGGGAACTTTGGATTGGGCAGTGTCAGCATGGGTGGCGTGTCCTCTACGTTAAGCAGCATTTCAATATCTTCAGTTTCCAGGGGTGCATTAAATATCGCAAGAAAATCGAAGATATATGACATTTATGACTACGCCACGTGGCCACTTCATTTCTATATGTTCGCCGAAAATAAGATGACTAAATCTGGATTTAGGTATGATGTAGGAAATGATGTGGGCTGGGGGGGAATGAAAAACCATAAACCATGGGCAGTAATTCCTGGCGGATATGTTAGTGCGCGTGTCGCTCAGAGGAATCATTTAAAAGGGAAGAGGGTAAAGGTTGCTTCTCATAGTTTCGGACAATGGCTCACATGGCATGTCTCTGTTGTCAATTCTGAGCAAGAAGAAATTACTTGCGAATTGAATTACAGCCTAAACCCTTTTAAGGGTACCAATTGCCTGAGCTGGACCATAATGGGCACGGCAAAAGCCATAGCCATTTCCAAACTGCCGATATAACATGGCTGCATCTCCTTTCGCAATAGTGTATTTTTATTCCATGGACAAGGAATCGCTAGAGAAAGATGTTTCGAAATTAATTTTCGAGTTCAAAAAATACCCCAGAGCAAATGTTGAATGCATCTTAACGAACGATAAAAGAACAAGCAACGTTTATGTTTTGAGAATTTTTGATTATTCTTTCGTTTATGAGGATGATTTTGCTCTGCTCAATAGAAAAATATTAGCCGAGACCTTTGGGTTATCCCAATATTGCTTTGGCTATTTGAATCTAATAAATGAAAAGAAGATATTCGGCCATCGCGCGTGCGTTTTTGGGAATGATTTCTTTTTGAAAATCATGCTGGATCTTCATAATCGCAGAAGCATTGAATCTCATCTCTTCATCGACAGAGAGTTAAAAAACAAGAATATCGGGGCCTATTTTTTGGATTATGGAAAATGGCTAAAATAGGTCAAAATGATTAATACAGCACAATTGCTTTCTTTTTGTTTTAATTCAAATGAAATTCGCAAAGATGGAGTAATCAATAACAACGCCTGAAGGAAGCAGCGCAGAACCATGCGTTTAGCAACGATGCTTTTTTGGAGTGGCGCAGGCTAAAGCGAGGACTCACTCACGAACGCGCCCCAAGCCGAAGAGCTGAGTCACCGCTACACCGGCGAATATACGGATCGCCATACCGGACTCATTTACCTCCGAGCGCGGGACTATGACCCGAAGGTGGGGCGCTTCATCAGCATGGATGAACATCCGGGCAGCCAGCGGATTCCGCTGACCTTGAACAAGTACCTTTATGGGAATGCCGATCGGCGAATCACATCGATCCGAGTGGAAACTTCCTCATGGGACAAGCGATGAGTACAAACTTGTTGAACATGGCATCGGTTCAATCCGCGTTCGCTATGACGAGTGGGGGAGTTTCTCTTACAAAAGCAGTTGCGACCACCGTGCAAATATCAGTGGCAATCATGACGATTTCCACGGTGGCTGTTACTGTGGCTACGAAGGAGGCTATTGAGGAATGCATGGCCAAGGCACGTCAGGGGAAAAAGTGCAATTCGCGTACTAGCGTATTTATTCTTGGAGACGATGTGAGTGAGGTAAGGGGGCATGTATCGGATGCATTGGAGATGGGATATCCAAGATCTGTCACAAGAATATTTCCTTCACATCCGAGAGGTTGGTTGCGGTCGCACAAGCGACCAGGGAAAATCTGTGACAGGAAGGGTAGACCAAACGATTGTGATGAGTATCCAATGGCTGCAATGACTCAAGGGGGCAAATGAATTCCCCTTCGCTTAGATCTGTAAATTCCGGACAAAATCAATTGGCGGGATCGTATTTGGGGAGTTTTTATTCGAAGTGCAGTATTCGCCCGTCCACTGACAGCTACCGTGTAGTGGCTATGCGTGGTATAGATACCGGGTATATTTGTGGGAGGTAAGGATGTGAGGAATCTATTAATCGGGAAAAGATCGTGTTATGCCGGAAATCCTGGCGAATGGAGGATCTTTATTAAAAATTGGAAGGAAAAAATTCCACTTGAGCATTCTGATTATTCGATTGTCAAGGATATTTCATTTAATGATCTCGCCAATTTTGATGAGAAGATAATTGACGCCGAAAAGAGGCTGGGTATCCTGCTTCCGGACTCTTATAAAGATTTTCTCCGGGCGATCACCATCCCTCCAGGATTACATCCCAGCAATGAGGATTTTTTTGATTTTTCTGGATTTCTGAATGTTAATTATATTGACTGGATGGGGGGCATTGATGGTGATTATTTTAATGTGATTCAGGGATTTGATTTCCATGAAAATGAAGGAGAGTATTTCAGCTATGGAGTAGATTTTTCCTTTGATCATCTAAGTACTGGATTTGGTGATTTTTTGATGGTAATTGCAAAAATTGATGTTAGCGAGTATCTACTTCTTAATACTAAATTTCATTCGTCCGATGGTGAATTTGAGGCTGCATATTTGACGCCTTCTTCGATTGTTCGATATCCGAATTTTGCGGAAATGATGAGGCAATTTGCGGCCATTGATTGCTCTCTCGTTGATAATATAGGCCCTGCATCGCAAATAAGCCTTAATAAAATCGATTGGATTGGCGGAAAATTGATCTCTGACCCATGGTGGCGTTGAGTTTGGTTCTGTGCAGTATTGCGGGAGTTGCCTACGTATCCCATCTCGTGTGATCATATTCCCCGTAGAAGCTGGGCACTCTTCCAGGCAAGAGAGGTAATGCTCGGCGTGCTTGAATCCTTCAGACAGGAGCAGAACACATGAGCCAAGTGCACGCCCAAGCCCGCACCACTCCACGAACGAGAGCCGAGATCAAGGCCTCGACAGAGACCCTGGATCAACTGGCCGAACGCTACAACATCAGCCGCGCCACCGTGCTCAAGTGGAAACATCGGCAGACGCCAGAGGATCTCTCCCACCGGCCTCACAAGCTAC
>Ga0209958_1001375_pt1 | contig 19165 bp, 16 predicted proteins | sample ThiBio_inoc_plan_FD_183942 | JGI IMG/M metagenome (GOLD analysis project Ga0209958, IMG submission 183942) | Wastewater bioreactor microbial communities from Cape Town, South Africa - Thiocy_inoc_plan (SPAdes) | ecosystem: Engineered > Bioremediation > Thiocyanate > Unclassified | place: South... | reverse complement strand
GAGGTCCCGTCGTCGATGGTAAAATCGCGGGGATCGCGGCCGGATTTCAGAAATCCGGAAGATGACCATTTTTTCAGGATTCCCCCGGCGACGGCGAGCCCTCGGCGCGGCCGGCGGGCGGTCGCGAAATCGGTAGTCCGTTGACGGGGAGGATTCGTACCTTACAATTGGACCGAACATGAGACGCGAGGTGAGGGGATCGCACCCGCCGGATTCGCTGGACGCCTTGTCCACTTTGTCCGATCCGGCATCTGCGAAATCGGCGACGCCCCGACTCGGGGCCGCCGTCGTCCCCGACCGGTCCGCGTCTTTTTTCGGGCGGGACTTCGTGAAACCCTTCACAAGCCCCGGGCCCGTTCCATCGCGCCGGGGGGCCGTCCAGAGACGATGAGCACCGATTTCACGCCGATCTTCTTGTTCCTGGCGATCGCCGTCGGCACCGGCCTGAGTATGCTGGTGCTGAGCGCCCTGCTGGGCCCTCGCAAGGTGACGACGGTCAAGCAGATGCCGTACGAGTCGGGCATGGACCCGATCGGCGACGCGAGGCAGCGGTTCGACGTCCGGTTCTACCTGGTCGCGATCGCGTTCCTCCTGTTCGACGTCGAGCTGCTCTACCTGTACCCGTGGGCGGTGAGCCAGTGGTCGGCCGACCCGGCCCTGGCCGCGGCGACGGGGGCCGCCGGGTCGGCGGTCGCCGGGGTGCCGCCGATCTTCCGGGCGATGGTCTTCTGGGAGATCCTGGTCTTCGTGGCGATCCTCACCGCGGCCTTCGCCTACGCCTGGAAGAAGGGGGTCTTCGAATGGCGCTGAACCCGCACAAGGGCGGCTCCGACCTGATCGTGTCGCCGTCCGACCAGCCCGAGGTCCCCGAGAACGTCTTCCTGACGACGATGGACTCGGTGGTGAGCTGGTGCCGCAAGCACAGCCTCTGGCCGATGCCGTTCGCGACCGCCTGCTGCGGCATCGAGCTGATGGCCGTGGGCGCCAGCCGGTTCGACCTGGCCCGGTTCGGGGCCGAGGTCATGCGGTTCAGCCCCCGCCAGTGCGACCTGATGATCGTCGCCGGCCGCGTGGCCATGAAGATGATGCCGGTCCTCCAGCGCATCTGGCTCCAGATGCCGGAGCCGAAGTGGTGCATCAGCATGGGCGCGTGTGCCAGCACCGGCGGGATCTTCGACACCTACGCGGTGGTGCAGGGGATCGACCGCTTCATCCCGGTCGACGTCTACATCCCCGGCTGCCCGCCGCGGCCGGAGCAGATCCTCCGGGCCGTGATGGACATCCAGGCCAAGGTCCAGAAGGGCGGGACGACCTTCGGCAACGAGGGCCTGCCGGAGCTTCGGGCCCGCGAGAAGTACGTCCTCGCCCGTCGCGACACGGCCGCCGGCACCGGCATCGCCGACGAGCGCGGGGACGAGGACCGCTTCGGGTATCGCATCCCCGGCGGCCCGTCGCAGCTCGGGATCGAGGAGACGCGATGAGCACCGCCGCCCCCTCCCCGACCGAGGCCGCGCCGTCGGCCGCCAGCGAGGCCATCCTCGCCAAGCTCGCCGCCGCGGTCGGCGAGGACGCCTACTGCGTGACTCGCTTCCGCGACAACATCCGGATCTTCGTGACGCCCGCGAAGCTGATCGAGGTCCTGACCGCCCTGAAGACCAAGGCGGGGTGTGCGTTCCTGTCCGAGCTGGGCGGGGCCGACTACCTGAAGTATCCCGGCCGCACCGGGCCGCGGTTCGAGGTCCATTACGTCCTCCGCGACCTGGACACGGCCGGGATCGTGGTGGTCAAGGCGGGCGTGGACGACCCGGACCCGGCGCTCCCGTCGGTCTACGGCCTCTGGCCGGGCTGCGACTGGATGGAGCGCGAGGTCTTCGACATGTACGGCATCCGGTTCGAGGGGCACCCCGACCTGCGCCGGATCCTCATGCCGGACGAGTTCGCGTCGTTCCCCCTGCGGAAGGATTATCCGTTGCGGGGCCGCGGCGAGCGGCACAACTTCCAGCGGCTCACCCGCGAAGAGTCCTGACGACCCCGGCGGACGCGACGACGCGACGACCGTTCTCCTGACGCGAGGCCCGAGAGAGACGTCATGCCGGCACCCCTGCTCGACGAGCCCGACCTCGAGACCGAGGCCAAGCAGGCCACCTGGACCCTGAACTTCGGCCCCCAGCATCCGGCCACGCACACCACGCTGCGGCTGATCCTGGAGCTGGACGGCGAGCGGATCGTCAAGGCCGTGCCGCACATCGGGTACTTGCACTCGGGCTTCGAGAAGCTCGGCGAGCACCTGAACTACAACCAGTACGTCACGATCGTCGACCGCAAGAACTACATCAGCCCGCCGATGAACGAGGTGGCCTGGCACCACGCGGTCGAGACGCTGCTGGGCGTCGAGCTGACCCCGCGCTGCCAGTACATCCGGGTCATCATCGGCGAGCTGGCGCGGGTCAGCGACCACCTCCTCTGCACGGGGGCCGCGGCGCTCGACCTGGGGGCGTTCACCGCGTTCCTCTACGCGTTCAACCTCCGCGAGCTGATCTACGACGTCTACGAGGAGATGTCCGGCTACCGCTTCCACCCCGGCTACACGCGGGTCGGCGGCGTGCTGTACGACTTCAACGATCGCGTCCTGGACCGGATCCGGAAGGTGACGACGACCTTTCCCAAGGTCTATTCGGACATGAGCAAGCTCCTGTTCCGCAACCGGATCTTCCTGGACCGGATGCGGGGCGTGGGGAAGCTCAGCAAGGCCGACGCGATCGCGATGTCGTGCACCGGGCCGGTGGCCCGCGGCAGCGGCGTCCACTTCGACCTGCGGAAGGACGCCCCCTATCTGGCGTACCCGGACTTCGACTTCGAGGTCCCGTACTGCGAAGAAGGGGACTGCTGGGCCCGGTTCATGGTCCGGATGGAGGAGATGCGGAACAGCATCTCCATCATCGAGCAGGCCGTGGCCAAGCTGCCGTCGGGCCCGGTCAACCTGCCGATCGCCGAGAAGCTGAACGTCCCGGACAAGGCGACGACCTACAACAGCATGGAGGGGCTGATCCAGCACTTCGAGCTGGTGATGCCCAACCGCGGGTTCGAGACGCCGAAGGACGAGGTCTACGCCGCGGTCGAGGGGCCGAACGGCGAGCTGGGGTACTACCTGGTGGCGGACGGGACCGAGTTCGCTTGGCGGGCCCGCACCCGGCCCCCCTCGTTCATCCACTTCTCGGTGTTCCCGCACATCATCAAGGACCACATGCTCGCCGACGTCGTCGCCGTGCTCGGCAGCCTGAGCATCATCGCCGCCGAGCTCGACCGCTGAGCGCCTGACGCAAGGACCACGACCGATGGCCGCCGAAGCCCCGACCCGCCCGCCGCAGAAGACCGCGATCCTCACGGAGCCGCTGAAGGAGCGGATCCGCGCCCTGTTCCCGCGGTACCCGAGCAAGCGGGCCGTGACGCTGCCGGCCCTGCACATGGTGCATGAGCACTACCGCTGCGTGCCGCTCCAGGCCATGGCCGAGATCGCCGAGATCCTGGAGATCGCGCCGGCGGAGGTCCACGACACGATGAGCTTCTACGGGTTCTTCCCGCAGGCCCCGCTCGGCGACGTCCGAGTGTGGGTGTGCCGGTCGATCTCGTGCATGCTCCGGGGCGGGGACGAGCTGCTGGGCCACGCCTGCAAGCGGCTGGGGATCGAGCCCGGCGAGACCACCTCGGACGGCAAGCTGACCGTCGAGTTCGCCGAGTGCCTGGGCGTCTGCGACCACGCCCCGGCCGCCCTGGCCGACGACGGCCGGGTCTACGGCCCGCTCGACGAGGCGGGCGTCGACGCCATGCTCGACGAGCTGAAGAAGGGCCGCAAGGACGAGGCCCCGCACATCTGACCGATGCGCCGGGGCCTTCCCCGCGACCGATCGCCCTCGCTCTCAATGGAGACTCGACGCCCGTGGCCACGTTTGAACCCGTCCTGACCCGGAACTGGAACGTCCCCGACGCCCGTACGCTCAAGGTCTACGAGTCGCGCGGGGGATACCAGGCCGCGCGCAAGGCGCTGACGACGATGGACCCCGACGCGGTCGTCAACGTCGTCAAGGACTCCGAGCTGCGGGGCCGAGGCGGCGCGGGCTTCCCCTGCGGGCTCAAGTGGACCTTCCTGCCGAAGGACCGCAAAGAGACCCTGATGTGCGTCAACGGCGACGAGAGCGAGCCGGCGACGTTCAACAACCGCTACCTGCTGGAGCGGGATCCCCACATGTTCCTGGAGGGGATCCTGATCTCGTGCTTCGCCACGAGGGCCTCCACCGCCTACGTCTACCTCCGGTTCGAGTACATCAACGCGTACAAGATCATGGAGAAGGCGATCGAGGAGGCCCGCGCCGCGGGGCACCTCGGCAAGAACATCTACGGCACCGGGTTCGACCTGGACGTGTGGCTGCACCGCGGGGCGGGGGCCTACATCTGCGGCGAGGAGACCGGGCTGATCGAGAGCCTGGAGGGGAAGCGGGGCTGGCCCCGGATCAAGCCGCCGTTCCCGGCCATCGAGGGCGCCTTCCGCAAGCCGACGGTCGTCAACAACATCGAGACCCTCTGCTGCGTCCCGCACATCATCGAGCGCGGGGCCTCGTGGTTCAAGTCGATCGGCACGCCCAAGAGCTACGGTCCGAAGCTGTACACGGTCTCCGGGCACGTCGAGAAGCAGGTCTGCGTCGAGCTGCCGCTGGGCGTCACGACCCGCCAGCTGATCGACGACCACGCCGGCGGCGTCTGGAAGGGCCGCAAGGCCAAGGCCGCCGTGCCGGGCGGCATCAGCATGGGCCTCCTCTCGGCCGACGAACTGGACACGCCCCTCGACTTCGAGAGCCTCCGCAAGCCCGGCTGCCTCGGCCTGGGGACGGCCGCCGTGACGGTCATCGACGACCACACGCCGATCATCGACTACCTCGTCAACACGGCCCGCTTCTTCGCCCACGAGAGCTGCGGCCAGTGCACCCCCTGCCGCGAGGGGACGAACTGGATGAACCGGACGATCCAGCGCATCAAGCGGGGCGGGGGCCGGGTCGAGGACCTGGACGTGATGCTCCACCTGGCGAACAACCTGGGGATCATCCCCGGGACGACCATCTGCGGCCTGGCCGACGGCGCCGCCTGGCCGATCAAGAACGCCGTGGCCAAGTTCCGCGGCGAGCTGGAAGACTACATCCGGTCGAACCAGGTCCCCGGGGCGGGCCCCACGCCGCTCCAGCTCGACATCGCCGCCGGCCGCAAGGTCGACCTGGTGGCGATCGGCAACGCCATCCCCGCGCCGCCGCCCCCGGCCGGCGCCCTGCACTCGCCGGGGCGGCCCTCCGCCTGACCGAACGGACGCCACGAAGCCCCGACCGTACCCGCACGAGCCCCCTGGACCGGAACGAACGATGGCCACCATCATCATCAACGGCGAGGAATACCCGATCCCCGAGGGGGAGAAGCTCAACGCCATCCAGATGGCGAAGCGGGTCGGGGTCGAGATCCCTTATTACTGCTGGCACCCCTCCCTCTCCGTCGTGGCCAACTGCCGCATGTGCGAGGTCGAGGTCGGGTCGAAGGACCCGAAGACCGGCGAGATCAAGATGATGCCCAAGCTCGTCCCCGGCTGCCAGACGCCGGCCAAGGACGGGACGGTGCTCGTGACCGACAGCGACAAGGTCAAGGAGCACCACCGGATGATCATGGAGCTGCTCCTGATCAACCACCCGCTCGACTGCCCGGTCTGCGACCAGGCCGGCGAGTGCGGGCTCCAGGACTACAGCTACCAGCACGGCCAGGCCAACCACCGCTTCGTCGAGGAGCGGACGGTCAACCCCCGCAAGGACGTCTCCAGCCTCATCCAGCTCAACGCCGACCGCTGCATCATGTGCACGCGCTGCGTCCGGTTCACCCGCGAGATCACCGGGACGGCCGAGCTCCAGGTGATGCGCCGCGGCAGCCACGCCGAGATCGCCACCTTCCCCGGCGTCACGCTCGACGACAACCCGCTGGCCGGCAACGTCGTCGACCTCTGCCCGGTCGGCGCCCTGCTGGACAAGGACTTCCTGCACAAGCAGCGCGTCTGGTTCCTCTCCAAGCACGACTCCGTCTGCGCCGGCTGCGCCGGGGGCTGCAACATCAGCGTGGAGGAGAACAAGGGGAAGATCTGGCGCGTCAAGCCCCGCCACAACCCCCACGTCAACGACTACTGGATCTGCGACGGCACCCGCTACGGCTACAAGGCCGAGTCCGCGCCGGACGACCTGATCCCCGGCATGTTCGCCCTGGACAAGGACGGCGAGCACGTCGCGACGCCCATCGACCAGGCGCTGCGGAAGGTCGACCGCGGGCTGAAGGACGCGGTGGTCGACGGCAAGGTCGTCGCGGGGATCCTCTCGCCGTTCCTGACGGTCGAGGAGGCGTACCTCATGGCCCGCTACCTCAAGGAGGTCACGAACGCCGCGGTGCTGGCGATCGGCCCCGTGCCGTTCAAGGGGGAGGACCGGACCTACGCGCCCGACAAGACCAAGGGCCGCTCCGGCGACACGACGTTCCTCGACCCCAAGCCGTTCACGCTCTACGCCGAGAAGGCCCCCAACGCCCGCGGCGTCCGGGCCGTCCTGGAGCACGTCCAGGGCTCGGTGGTCGAGTACGACGACCTGCTGAAGAAGGTCGAGGCCGGCGAGGTCGGGGCGCTCTACGTCGCGGGCGGTTACATCGAGGGCTGGATCGACGAGGCGACGGCCGCGAAGGTCCGCGAGAAGGTCGGCTTCGTCGTCGTGCAGGACACGAAGGTCTCGGCCCTGGCCCACAAGGCCGACGTGGTGCTGGCGGCGGCGACGTACGCCGAAAAGGCCGGCTCGTACGTCAACGTGGACAATCGGCTCCAGTACGCGGGGGCCTCGCTGCCGCCGCGCGACGGGTCGCTGCCGGGGCTCGACCTGTTCGCGATCCTGCTCGACCGCCCGGGCCCGGCGCGATCGGGTGAGGTGCTGGCGGAGCTGGCGGCGAAGGCCCCGGCGTTCGCCGCGGCGGCGGGGGGCGTGATCCCCGAGTTCGGCGTCGTGCTGGGGGCCGGGGCGCCGAAAGCGGAGCCGCCGGCGTTCGTCGACGCCTGGTTCGCGCCGATGGGTGCCGCGAAGTCGCGCTGAGGCGGATGAGGTCGGGGCGGGGGCGGTCGTTCGACAGGGTGCGTGACGAAGGGGCGAGGACGGCGCAATGACGATCTGGGTGTTGATCGGGATCCTCATCAAGATCCTGATCGTGGTCGGGGTGACGCAGGGGACGGTCGCGTACCTGATCCTCGTCGAGCGCAAGATCGCCGCGTACGCGCAGGACCGCATCGGCCCCAACCGCTGCGGCCGCGAGGTCGGCGTCCCGTTCGCGCTCCTCCAGCCGCTGGCGGACGGCGCCAAGATGCTGCTGAAGGAGGACGTGGTCCCCAAGTACGTCACCAAGCCGCTCTACATCCTGGCGCCGTGGATCGCCATCGCCACGGCGATGGTCGGGTTCGCGGTGGTGCCGTTCGGGCCGGTCGGGCCCAACGAGCTGATCAACTTCCAGATCGCGCCCAACGTCGACATCGGCATCCTGTACGTGATGGCGGTGGGGAGCCTGGCGGTCTACGGCGTGATCCTGGCCGGCTGGGCGTCGAACAACAAGTACGCGTTCATCGGCGGCCTGCGGTCGAGCGCCCAGCTCATCAGCTACGAGATCCCGCTGGGGCTGTCGATCCTGGGCATGGTGATGATCGCCGGGTCGCTCGACCTGAACCGGATCATCGCCTGGCAGGACGCGCACGGCTGGGGGATCTTCTACCAGCCGCTGGCGTTCGTGCTGTTCTTCACGAGCGCGTTCGCCGAGACCAACCGCCTGCCGTTCGACCTGCCGGAGTCGGAGCAGGAGCTGGTCGGCGGGTTCCACACCGAGTACTCGGCGATGAAGTTCGGCATGTTCTTCCTCGGCGAGTATCTGCACATCATCACGGCCTGCTTCGTCACGGTGGCCCTGTTCTTCGGGGGCTGGGACATGCCGGGGCTGAACGTCGAGCAGACGGGGATCCTCTGGTCGCTGCTGAAGGTCGGCGTGTTCGCAGCCAAGGTGGGGCTGGCGATCCTCTTCATCATGTGGATCCGCTGGACGCTGCCGCGGTTCCGCTACGACCAGCTGATGGACCTGGCCTGGAAGTCGATGATCCCCCTGGCGCTGATCAACCTGGTGGCGACGGCCGGCGTCGTGCAACTGGTCCGGACGTACTGGAGCTGAACGTGCGACTCGACGACCCGAAGCTCAAGAAGATCGAGCCCCCGAAGCTGTCGCTGGCCGACCGGTTCTACCTGCCGCAGGTGGCCGCCGGCCTGAAGGTGACGGGTGAGCACATCCTGGGCGTGATCTTCAAGGACCAGGCGTTCACGGTCCAGTATCCGGAGGAGCAGCACGTCCCCAGCCCGGTCTACCGCGGCGTGCACCGGCTGAACAAGGACGAGGAGGGGCGGCCCAAGTGCGTCGCCTGCATGCTCTGCGCCACGGCCTGCCCGGCGCACTGCATCGACATCGTGGGGGCCACGGCCCCGGAGAGCTGGCCCGACCGCGAGAAGTACCCGGAGAGCTTCGTCATCGACGAGCTGCGGTGCATCTACTGCGGGATGTGCGAGGAGGCCTGCCCCGTGGAGGCCATCGAGCTGACCGGGCTGTACGACCTGACGGGGCTGTCTCGCGAGGAGATGATCTTCGACAAGACGAAGCTCCTGTCGGTCTTCGACGTGACCCGCGACGCCGAGCCGATGAAGTTCACCACGCCGCCGCCGGCGGGCACGGGCCCGACGCAGGCGCTCGAATCGCCGGTCTCCTGAACCCAGCCCGACCGCACGACCCCAATCCGAGCGACGAAGCCCCATGACCGACGCCTCCTTCATCCTCGCGACCCTCGGCGTCCTCCTCGGCGCGACCGGGACGTACCTCCTGCTGCCGCACCGGCGCGGGGAGGCCAAGGCCCGCACGCTCTACATCCTGGGGGGGACGTTCGCGGCCCTGGGCCTGCTCGGCTTCCTGCTCCTGCTGACGCCGCCGGCCCTGTCGCCGCTGGCCGACCTGATCGCGGGGTCGTTCTTCTACCTGTTCGCGGCCGGCGCGCTCGGCTGCGGGGTGATGACCGTCACCAGCCGGAACCCGGTCTACAGCGCCCTCTGGTTCGCGGGGGTGGTGATCTCGACGGCCGGCCTGTTCCTGCTGATCGACGCCCAGTTCCTCGCGGCGGGGACGATCATCGTCTACGCCGGCGCCATCATCGTCACGTTCCTGTTCGTGATCATGCTGGCCCAGATGGAGGGCAAGGCCGTGTACGACCGCGCGGCGCGCTCGCCGGGGCGGGCCGTCTTCACCTGCTTCCTCCTCCTGTGGTCGCTGGCCTACTCCCTGGCCGCGCTGCCGGGCTCGCACCGCCCCAAGGAGATCGTCGCCGGCGAGGACCGCCTCCACCGTGGCCGCGAGCTGGGGGCCGACTTCTTCCCGCAGTCGCCGGGGGCCGTCCCCCGGGTCGTGCTGGGCAAGGCCCTGCGGCCGACGTCGTCGCTGTTCGTGGACGGCGACCCGTCGAAGCCCAAGCCCAACGTGGCCGGCCTGGGCGAGTCGCTCTACGCCGACCACCTGCTGACGGTCGAGCTGGCCGGCTCGATCCTGTTCGCCGCCCTCATCGCCGCCGTGCTCATCGCCAACCCCAGGCCGATCGGCGGCGCCGGCAAGGCCGCCTGACCCCGAACACCGCCCACGGAACCGACGGACCAAGCCATGACCGCGACCGACCCGTTCTCGATCGAGCTGCTGACCAACTACCTCCTGGTGGGCGCGGCGCTCTTCGCGCTGGGGATGCTGGGGTTCATCTCGCGGCGGAACCTCATCGTGATGTTCCTGTCGGCCGAGATGATGCTCCAGGGCGTGGCGCTGTCGCTGGTGGCGTTCGGCCGGTTCCACGGCAACTGGACGGGCCAGGTCTTCACGATCGTCATCCTGACCGTGGCGGCGTGCGAGGCGTCGATCGCCATGGCCCTGGTGGTCGTGCTGTTCAACCGGAAGTCGTCGCTCGACGTGACGCTCTGGCAGGACGTCCGCGAGGCGGGCGTCGAGGCGACCGACCTGGCCGACGAGGCGGCCGAGGCCGCGCCGCTGGGCGTCTCCGACGGGCCCGAGACCTATCCGACCCTGACCCCCGCCGGCATCGAGCCGGCCCACCCGATCCAGCCCTGGACCGAGCGCCGTCGCTGAGGACGCGCCGCGGGTTCGCGGCGGCGGGACGGGCGGAGCGAGAGCGAGACCAAAGAGGAGCGGCGACGTGGGTTTCTTCGTATCGAACATCTGGCTGATCCCGTTCTTCCCGCTGCTGGGCGGGCTGATCGCGGGGTTCCTCGCGCGCCGGATCAAGCTCGACCCGTTCATCCCGGTGGCGGCCGGGGTCGGGCTGGCGTTCCTGGTTTCGCTGGGGGCCTACGCCTCGGCCGACGCCGAGAAGACGGTGCTGGTCTCCAAGTGGATCCAGGCCGGGTCGCTCGTCGTGCCGCTGGAGTTCCGGGTCGACGGCCTGACGACGCTGATGCTGTCGATGGTCACGTTCGTCTCGACGCTGGTCATCGTGTTCGCGTCGGGCTACATGCACGGCGACCCGTCGTACCCGCGGTTCTTCGCGCTGATCGGGATGTTCGTCTTCGCGATGACCGGGCTGGTCCTCTCGAACAACTACATCCTCACCTACGCCTTCTGGGAAGGCGTGGGCGTGTGCAGCTACCTGCTGATCGGCTTCTGGCACGCCAAGCCGTCGGCGTCGGCGGCGGCCATGAAGGCGTTCCTGGTCAACCGCGTCGGCGACGTCGGGTTCGCGATCGCGATCTTCTGGCTCTGGTCGGTCGTCCCGAACCACGACCTCAGCTACCAGAACGTGCTGGCCGAGTCGACCCTGCACGCGCTGCCCGAGGCGGCCAAGTGGGGCATCCCGCTGCTGCTGTTCTGGGCCGCGACCGCCAAGTCGGCGCAGGTGCCGCTCTACGTCTGGCTGCCGGACGCGATGGAAGGCCCGACGCCGGTGTCGGCCCTGATCCACGCCGCGACGATGGTCACGGCCGGCGTCTACCTGATCGCCCGCTCGATGCCGATGGTGGCCCAGGCCCCGGAGGTGCAACTGCTGATCTCGGCGACGGGCTGCGCGACGGCCCTCCTCGCGGCCCTGATCGCCCTCACGCAGACCGACCTCAAGCGGGTCATGGCCTACTCGACGGTCAGCCAGCTCGGATACATGTTCATGGGCCTGGGGGCGGGCGTCGGCTCGGTGGCCCGGCTGGCGGTGGTCGCCGCCATGTTCCACCTGTTCACCCACGCCTTCTTCAAGGCCCTGCTGTTCCTCGCGTCCGGCTCGGTCATGCACGCGATGGGCGACGTGATCGACATGAGGCGCTTCAGCGGCCTCCGGCATCGACTCCCTTACACCTACGCGACGTTCGCGGTGGGTGCCCTGGCGCTGGCCGGCATCTTCCCGCTCGCCGGCTTCTGGAGCAAGGACGAGATCCTGCTGGCCCTGGAGTCCGCCCCGCACGCGGCCCACGAGGTCCACTTCGAACTGGGCTGGATCTACGGCGTGATCTACTGGATCGCCATCTTCACCGCCGCCCTGACCGCCTTCTACACCTTCCGGGCCTTTTTCATGACCTTCTGGGGGCCTGAGAAGCTCCCCAGCCCGGACGATCCCGAGGCCCCGCCGGCCGACGCCCACGCGCACGGCCATGGGCATGGCCATGACGACCACGGCCACGACGCGCACGGCCACGGCCATCACGAGATCGGCGTAGAGTCGCCGCCGATCATGACGTACCCGCTCATGATCCTCGCCGCCTGCGCCGTGCTGGTCGGCCTGGCGTTCGGCCCCACTCACATGTTCGAGGAGCACCTCCACCACACGCTGGGCTTCGAGCACCTGCCGGAAGGCCACCACGACTTCAGCTGGGGGACGGCGATCATCAGCACGATCGGGGCGTTGGCGGGGATCGCCCTGGCGTTCAAGCTCTACGCCCAGCCGAGCCCGGTCCCGGGCCGGATCGCGGGCTCCATCAAGCCGCTGTACCGGGCGTCGCTGAACAAGTTCTACATCGACGAGATCTACCACGCGACGGTGATGAAGCTGGTGCAGGGGCTGGCGGCGGCCTCGCGGGTGTTCGACGTGAAGGTCGTGGACGGGCTGGTGCAGGGGGTGGCGAACATCCCGTGGACGGCGGCCCGGGACGTCCTGTCGAAGTATCAGAACGGCCTGATCCAGTTCTACGCCGCGGCCTCGGCGCTGAGCGTCGCGGTGCTGCTCTGGGTGCTGCTCTTCTCCTGAGGTTCTCCCGCACGCGAGGGCGACGGCCGAGCGGCGACAAGGCTCCCGAGGAAGGTTTCGATGGCGACATTGCTGGCGTTCACCGTGTTCCTGCCCCTGATCGGCGCCCTGGCGCTGGTCCTCGCGCCGGGCCTCGACAAGGGGGCGGCGCGGAAGATCGCGCTGGGGACCACCCTGGCGACGTTCGCCCTCTGCCTGGCGTTCCTGGCGGGGTTCGAGCCGGACGTGACCACGCCGCAGTTCGCCGCCGGGCCCGACGGCGGCCCCTACGGCTGGTCGTGGCTGGTGCGCCCCGACGTCCGGTTCGCCCTGGGGCTGGACGGGATCTCGATCTGGCTGTTCGTCCTCACCGGCCTGCTGATGATCACCGGCGTCCTGGCGTCGTGGGAGTCGATCTCGGAGCGGGCCCCGCTGTATTACGCCTTCCTGCTGGCGCTGGAAGCCGGCCTGCTGGGGCTGTTCGCGGCGCTCGACGTGGTCCTCTTCTACATCTTCTTCGAGTTCACCCTGATCCCGCTGTTCTTCATCATCGGGCTGTGGGGCGGGCCGGAGCGGAAGCGGGCGTCGATCTACTTCTTCCTTTACACGCTGGCCGGCAGCCTGCTGACGCTGCTGGGCGTGATCGCCCTGGTGGTCGTCCACATGCAGCACACGCCTGAGCATGTGCTGACGTTCTCGATCCCCGAGCTGACGCAGGGGCTGTCGACTCTGCCGTGGGACGAGTGGTATCGGACCGACTCTTGGACGAGCCCGCAGGTGCTGATCTTCCTGCTGCTGCTGGCCGGGTTCGCGATCAAGGTGCCGCTGTTCCCGTTCCACACCTGGCTGCCGCTGGCCCACGTCGAGGCGCCGACGGCCGGCTCGATCATCCTGGCCGGCGTGCTGCTGAAGCTGGGGACCTACGGCCTGATCCGCTTCAACATGGCCATGACCCCGCTGGGGGCCCAGGCGCTCTACCCGCTGCTGGCGGGCCTGTGCGTCGTCGGCATCATCTACGGGGCGCTCGCGGCGCTGGCGCAGTCGGACATGAAGCGGCTGGTGGCCTACAGCTCGGTCAGCCACATGGGCTTCATCGTCCTGGGGATGATGGCGATGAGCGACACCGGCCTGAACGGCTCGATCATCCAGATGGTCAACCACGGGCTGTCGACCGGGGCGCTGTTCGCCTGCGTGGGCGTGCTCTACGACCGCTACCACACCCGCGAGATGAGCCAGCTCGGCGGCATGTGGGACAAGTTCCCGCTGCTGACGTTCTTCTTCATCTTCTCGGCCATGGGCTCCGCGGCGCTGCCGGGGCTCAACGGGTTCGTGGGCGAGTTCCCGATCCTGACGGCCACGTTCGCGGTCAGCCCGGTCGCGGCGTCGATCGCCTCGCTGGGGATGATCCTCGGGGCCTTCTACCTGCTGCTGATGATCAAGCGGGTCCTGTTCGGCCCGCTGGTCGAGCCCGGCCACGACGGCCACGACCACGGCCACGGCGGCCATGCCGAGGTCGCCCCGATCGGCTGGCACGAGATTGCCGCGCTGACGCCGCTGGCCGCTTTGATCCTGTACATGGGCATCGTCCCCGAGCCGTTCTTCGCCCGGATCCGGCCGGCGGCGGCGGAGGTGACGCAGGTCGTCGCGCGGGAGCGCGAGGCCGCCGCCAGGGTCGTCGCCGGGGGCCCCGCGGCCCCGAGCGACGCCTCCGTCTCCATGCTGACGCCCGCCACGCGCTGAAGCCGACCGACACACGACGCCCGACCTATTCGCTTACACGGAACGCCGGTGATGACCCCTGAGTACGCCTATCAGACGGTCCAGCAGACGCTTTACGTCCTCGCGCCCGAGATCCTGCTCGTGGCGGTCGCGATCGTCATGATGACGGCCGCGCCGTTCGTGCGGGTCGCCCGGAAGGGCTGGTGCGCGATCGCCGCGGCGGCGCTGGCGGCCGGGATCCTCGTCCTGATGGCGACCCGCCACGTCGACCCGGACGTCTATGTGGCGACGGCGGTCAACGACGCGATGTCGTACTACGTCCGCCTGTTCGTCCTGCTGTCGGGCTTCATCCTGCTGGGCCTGGCCCATCGCGAGCCGCCGGAGGACCGCTCGGCGGAGTTCTTCGGCTCGTTCCTGATGATCCAGGCGGGCGCGATGCTGACGGCGTCGGCGAACGACCTGATCCTGCTGTTCGTCGGCCTGGAGCTGGTGAGCATCCCGACGTACCTGCTGCTCTACCTCTCGCGGCGGACGCCCTCCACGCAGGAGGCGGCGACGAAGTACTTCTTCCTGAGCATCTTCGCGTCGGCGCTGCTCCTCTACGGCATGGCGTTCCTGTACGGCGTCGCCGGGACGACCAACCTGAAGGCCTTGGGGGCGCTGGCGGCCTCCTCGATCCCGTACTTCCCGAACGCGTCGCTGGGGATCCTGGCGGTGGTGTTCATCATGGCCGGGCTCTGCTTCCGGGTCGCGGCGGTCCCGCTCCACTTCTATGCGCCGGACGTCTACCAGGCGTCGCCGCTGCCGATCGCCGCGCTGCTGGCGTGGATCCCGAAGGTGGTCGGCTTCGTGGCGATGATCCGGGCGCTGACGGCGGTGCTGGCCGCCCGGGAGGTGGGCGACCCGCTGGTCCACAAGGTCGTCCTGCTCTGCTGGATCATCGCCGCGGCGACGATGACGCTGGGCAACGCCGTGGCGTTGCTCCAGTCCGACCTCAAGCGGCTGCTGGCCTATTCCTCGATCGCCCACGCCGGATACCTGATGGTGGGGATCACCGCGGCGTTCGCCGGTGGGGAGAAGGGGATCGCGCTGTATCACGGGGCGGAGAGCGTCCTGTTCTACCTGGCGGCGTACGCGTTCATGACCCTGGGGGCGTTCGGCGTGATCCTCGCCCTGCGGACGCGCGACGGCCGGCCGGCGACGACCATCGACGACCTGGCGGGCCTGGGCTGGACGAACCGCATCCCGGCGCTCGGCCTGACGGTCTGCCTGCTGAGCCTGATGGGCTTCCCGCCGCTTGCGGGCTTCTTCGGCAAGCTCCAGATCTTCGCGGCGGCCTTCTCGGCCGTGGACGGCGAGGAGGCGGGGTCGCTCAAACTGCTGGCGATCGTCGGCATGCTCAACGCGGCGGTGGGGGCGTTCTACTACCTCCGGATCATCGTCCTGATGTACTTCGGGACCCCGGCCGAGCCCCTCGTCGCGACGGGCGGATGGCCGGTCGCGCTGGCGGCGGGGGCGTGCGCCTCGCTGTCGGTGCTGATCGGGATCGCCCCCGAGTCTCTCTCTCGGGCCTGCCGCGACGCCGCCATCGCGGCCAACACCCGCCCCGCCGCGGCCGTCGAATTGCCCCCCGCGGTCGTCGGCTCGGCCGAACCCGCCGCGACCCAGGTCGCCCGCGACTGACCCGTCCGATCGATCTTCGCCGCGAATCCTCACGCCGCCTCGGGCTCGGTCGCGACCGTCCCCGTGGCGGCGTCCCATTTCCGGGCGATCCAGGGGGCGGCGTATCGGAACGCCACGGCCCCCGCCAGGATTCCGACGAAGTCCACCACGCCGTCGTCCACGCCGGCCTCCCGGTTCACCCCGGGGATGAGCTGGCCCAACTCGGTGACGACGGCGAACGCCAGGCCGGCGATCGCGACCGCCGCGTACCGGGGACGTCGCGGCGCCGCCAGCCAGAGGAACGCGAAGACGGCGAAGATGCCCAGGTGGACGATCTTGTCGAAGTGCGGGATCCCCAGGAAGCCCGTCTCTTCGCCCACCTCCTCGACGACCCGGCGCGGGGTCCAGCAGGCTATCCCGATCAGGATCGTCCACCCCAACGCCGCTAGGAACCGAAGTCGCATGGTCATCCCTCGAAGGTCCGCCGCGGCCGTCCCCTCGCGACGACGGCCCCGGCCCGCGGGCTCGCGGCCGGTTGGGACATTGTAGCGAACGACGCCCGCGCCCGCGCCGGCGTCCGCGTCCGAGGGGAGTCGACTCGGGATCGCGGCCGTGGCCCGAAGGCTCCCGCGCACCGCGCGAACATCGCGGCGTGCCCGCGCGTCTTATACTCGGCATGTCGACGGGGGCGACGCCGGGGCTTCGGCGTCGACCGATCGGATCACGACGGATCGGTAGCTGAGACGGTGTAGCGCCGCGTTGAAGCCGCGGAGACGTGGATTCGAGCGCCACCCGACCCATCGCGGGCCCCCGATCGGGGCGTCGCCGCGGCCCGTTCGTCTATCGGCCAGGACGCCGCCCTTTCAAGGCGGGGAGGAGGGTTCGACTCCCTCACGGGCTGCTGTCGGATCGAAGTCGCACACGACCGGGGCGACTGGGGGCGCGGGCGGTCTCCAAAACCGCCGTCTCGCGGGTTCGAATCCTGCCGGTCGTGCTCGGACGGGACGTGGGAAAGCCTGGGAATCCGCCTGCCATTGGGCGCAGGAGAGCGTCGGTTCGAATCCGACCGTCCCGATTCGCGGTGACTGTCGAACCTTCGGCCGGCCGATTGCCGTCGGCGCGGTCGGGTTGTAGAGTCACAAGCGGTTCGCCATGGGCGGCATGTGCGGGCGTCGGCCTTGAAGCGAGGAGAGGGACGAGATGAGCCTTAAACGGATGGACAACGTCCTCATCGTCGTCGACGATCTCGAAGCCGCGAAGTCGTTCTTCATCGAACTGGGCCTCAAGTTCGAGGGCGAGACGACGGTCGAAGGGCCTGCGGTCGGCAGGCTGATCGGGCTCGGCGACGTCCGGGCCACCCTCGCGATGATGCGGACCCCCGATGGGCAGGGCGTCGAGCTGGACAAGTTCCACACGCCCGACGCGATCAGGTTCGGGCCCGTGGACGCGCCGGCGAACGCGCTGGGCCTCCGTCGCATCATGTTCGCCGTCGAGGGCATCGACGACGTCGTGGGGCGCATGCTCGCCGTCGGGGCCGAGCTCATCGGCGAGATGCAGTACGAGGACGCGCACAGGCTCGCCTACATCCGCGGGCCCGAGGGGATCATCGTCGCCCTCGCCGAGCAGATCGGCTGACGTCTACCTGATGGATGTTCGTGCGTTGCCGAGGGCCCGGCCGCCGCGATCCGGGCCTCTCGCGGCCGGGCCGCCGAGCTTGTGGTGGGGGATTCATGCGACGAATCGAGAAACATAAACTGGCCCGGATGACTCGTCCGGGGCCGTGGTGTAACGGTCGCACGTCGGCCTTTTAAGCCGGGAGGTGGGGGTTCGATTCCCTCCGGCCCCATCGAAGCATCGGGAATTCGGCCCATATCGGCCCGAGCGCGCCGGCGACGAGGCCGTCGCTTTCCCTCGACTCGCACCCCGGGCGGCGTTGCAGGGGGGCGACGCATTCCCGCGCGGTCGTTGTACGACGGATGGGGGGCCGGAATAATGGACACGGCCCGCCGCGCCGGCGGCCGGACGTCGCCGCCATGTCGCGAGCCCTCCGGGCTTGAGGAGGTCCCACCGTGTCTCGATCGCTGCCCGCCCCTCGGTTGGTCGACCGCGCCGCAGCCTCGCGAGGCCCGCGTCGCCGCAGGTCGCAGCGCCCGGCGTTGACGATCCTCGAAGGGCGTCCGCTCCTGAGCATGGTCGTCCCGATCCCGGCGTCCAACCCGCGGGTGCAGCTCTCCTCGATCTTCTGGAACGGCGAGGCCCGGCCCCTCAACACCGGGGGCCTGTGGGACGTCCCGTCCCCGGCCTCGGTCGGGGCGGCCAAGACGATCACGATCACGAACAACGGCAGTGACACGATCTATCCCTTCCTCCGCGGGGAGAACGGGGGGAAGGACCCGAATGCCACCTCCACGAACCAGTATTACGACCCCCAGGACATCCACGGTCACGAGTTCCGCCAGTACATCGGCTATCGCAACCCGGGCGGCGGGGCGTTCCTGGGCCTCCCCGAAGGGGCCTCGATCACCATCCAGGTCCCCCTGGCCCTGTGGGACGGCGACAACCTCTACATCGCGACCGACGGCCGGAACCTGACCACGCCGGCCGTCTTCGCCTACGACCGGGGCGCCTCGATCGCCGTGGTCGGCTCCGAGACGGTCAGCGGGACGACCTGGGTCCAGGCGAGCGCCGGATACGCGCCCGGCGTCTCGCCCCTCGTCATGTTCTACTACTCCGGCGGCGAGCCGAAGACCCTGCCCACCGACGCCCCGGCGCAGCTCGTGGAGATCACCTTCCGCGACCAGTACCTGACCCGGTTCATCACCGACCCGGCCCAGACGTTCCCGCTCGTCAACTACGACGTCTCGTACGTCAACAACATGGTGGCCCCCATCTCCATGGAGGCCAGCAACGTCCCGATCACCTATCAGACCGACCCGCTCCCCGCGCCGCCGACGTACTACGGGTTGCAGGACTACGGCTGGCTGGCCACGGACCGCAACACCTCCCAGTTCTCGGGGGCGATGCGCAACTTCATCAACAACGCCGGGACCGCTTCCGTCGGCTCGTATTTCGGCGGCCGGGGGTGGCCGCAATACTACAATCCGGCCTCCGGCGACCTGAACATCCCGTCGGGCGCCAACCTGTTCGACGACAGCCCCCTGACCGTGAACCCGGGGTACGTCCACCTCTCTTCCTATGACTCGAACCGCTGGCTGCTCACCAGCAGCGGCGACGCGCCCATCACGGCGGGTGGGGGCGGGTACGGCGTCCAGGGGACGGTGAACGCCGGGGCGACGAACGTCATCTATCTGAATCAGCCGTCCCGCCAGTTCGTGAGCGACCTCCAGGCGATGCTGAAGGCCGGGACGGTGAACGTGGCCTATCCCGGCTCCTCCGAGGTGCTCGCGACGGTCTTCCGGTTCTTCCCCAACCCGGGGGGCCGGCCCTACG
>Ga0209958_1001372_pt1 | contig 19263 bp, 21 predicted proteins | sample ThiBio_inoc_plan_FD_183942 | JGI IMG/M metagenome (GOLD analysis project Ga0209958, IMG submission 183942) | Wastewater bioreactor microbial communities from Cape Town, South Africa - Thiocy_inoc_plan (SPAdes) | ecosystem: Engineered > Bioremediation > Thiocyanate > Unclassified | place: South... | reverse complement strand
CCGCGGCGGCGGCTGCATCCTCCACCTCCCCGGCCAGCTCGCCGGCTACCTGATCGCGCCGATCGGCGCCGAGGCGGCGACGGCCATGGGGCACGTCCGGCGCATCCAGGACGTCCTCCTCGGCGTCCTCGACGAGTTCGAGCTGTCGGGCGAGGTGCGCCACGACCCGCCGGGGATCTTCCTGGGCCGGGGGCGGGTGGCGACGATCGGGGTGGCGGTCAGCCGAGGGATCGCCTACCATGGATTTACGCTCAACGTGGGGCCCTTCCTCGACCTGTTCGGCGTGCTCGTCGAGCCCGGGCCCGAGGGGTCCATCCTCCGGCAGACCTCGATGGAGTCGCGCCGGCAGCGGGCGACCCCGATGTCCAGGGTGCGGGAGGCGATCGTCCGCCGGACGGAGCTGGCGTTCGAGCTGGACCGCCACCACCTCTACACGCATCATCCGCGGCTGAAGCGGAAGGTCCTGACCCATGCTTACGCTCCCAGTCCTGGATGAGAATCCGGACGACCGGGGAACCCCCTCCTGCGGCGGCGGCGGCGCCCAGGTGGTCGAGATCGGCCGCAAGGCCCGCCGGCTCCCCGAATGGCTCAAGCGACCGGTCCCGTCCGGCGGCGGGATGTACTTCGCGCAGAGCCTCATCGCGGAGCTGGGCCTGGAGACCATCTGCGAGTCGGGGAAGTGCCCGAACCGCTCGGAGTGCTGGTCCCGGCGCACCGCCACATTCATGATCCTGGGCGAGACCTGCACCCGCCCCTGCGGCTTCTGCGCCGTGAAGCGCGGCCGCCCCGAGGCCGTCGAGGCCGACGAGCCCGAGCGCGTCGCCGAGGCGTGCGCCCGGCTGAAGCTCCGCCACGTCGTCATCACGTCCGTCACCCGCGACGACCTCCCCGACGGCGGCGCCGACCACTTCCGCCGCTGCATCCTGGCCGTCCGCGAGCGCACCGGCGCGACCATCGAGGTCCTCACCCCTGACTTCAACGGCCGCGAAGACCAGGTCGCGACCGTCCTCGACGCCGCCCCCGAGGTCTTCAACCACAACATGGAGACCGTCGCCCGGCTCCAGCAGTACGTCCGCCGCAAGAGCCAGTACGAGGTCAGCCTCCGCGTGCTGGAGCAGGCCAAGAAGATCCGCCCGGAGACGAGGACCAAGACCGGCTTCATGCTCGGCCTGGGCGAGACGACCGACGAGCTGATGGACGCCCTGGCCGACCTGCGCTCGATCGGCTGCGACCTGCTGACGCTGGGCCAGTACCTCCAGCCGTCGCCGCGGCACCTGCCGCCCTCCCGCTACCTGCCGCCGGCCGAATTCGACGAGTTGGGCCGCCTGGCCCGCTCGATGGGCTTCCTCGAAGTCGCCAGCGGCCCGTTCGTCCGCTCCAGCTACCACGCCGACGAGATGGCCCGGGCCTGACCGCAAGGCCCGAACCCCGGCCGACGGCTCGGCCTCTCTCCCTTGTCTCCCCTTGTCTCTCCGAACGATCTTCCGAGGTGGATCGGGCATGCCAGCGACATTGTTTCAGAAGGTCTGGGACCGTCACGTCCTCTCCGTCACCAACGAGGCGACGCTCCTCTACATCGACCGCCACCTGGTCCACGAAGTGACCAGCCCGCAGGCCTTCGACGGCCTCCGGCTCGCCGGCCGCAAGGTCCGCCGCCCCGACCTCACGTTCGCGACGATCGACCACAACGTCCCGACCGAGGACCAGCTCAACATCCGGGACCCGCTCTCGAAGCGCCAGGTCGAGACCCTGCGCGCCAACTGCGCGGAGTTCGGCCTGAACTTCTACGACATCAAGAGCGGCCGGCAGGGGATCGTCCACGTCATCGGGCCCGAGATGGGGATCACCCTCCCCGGCACGACGATCGTCTGCGGCGACAGCCACACCAGCACCCACGGCGCGTTCGGGGCGCTGGCGTTCGGCATCGGCACCAGCGAGGTCGAGCACGTCATGGCCACCCAGACGCTCTGGCAGGGCAAGCGCCCGGCCGCCCTGGGCGTCGAGGTGACGGGGACGCTCGGCCCCGGCCTGGAGCCCAAGGACATCATCCTGGCCGTCATCCGGGCCATCGGCACCGCCGGCGGCACCGGGACGGTCATCGAGTATTACGGCCCCGCCATCCGGGCCCTCTCGATGGAAGGCCGCCTGACCATCTGCAACATGTCGATCGAGGGGGGCGCCCGCGCCGGCCTGATCGCCCCGGACGACGTGACCTTCGAGTACTTCACCAAGGTCGACCGCCCCTACGCCCCCAAGGGCCGAGACCTCGAAGCCGCCATCGCCGACTGGCGGACCCTGAAGACCGACGACGGGGCGAAGTTCGACCAGCACATCACGATCGACGCTTCCAAGCTCGTCCCCCAGGTGACCTGGGGCACGAACCCGGCGATGACGATCGACGCCGACGGCCACATCCCGACCCTCGACGAGCTGCCCAGTTCGCTCCGGGCCGAGGCCGATCGCGCCTTCCAGTACATGGGCCTGACCCCGGGCACCCCGCTGGACCAGATCCCCGTCGACGTCGTCTTCATCGGCTCGTGCACGAACGGCCGCATCGAGGATCTCCGCGCCGCCGCCCAGGTGATGAAGGGCCGCAAGGTCGCCGAAGGCGTGCGGGCCCTGGTCGTCCCCGGCAGCGAGCAGGTGCGCAGCCAGGCCCACGCCGAGGGCCTCGACCGCGTGTTCGAGGAGGCCGGAGCCGAGTGGCGCGAGGCCGGTTGCAGCATGTGCCTGGCGATGAACCCGGACAAGCTCCAGCCCGGCCAGCGGGCCGCCAGCACCAGCAACCGCAACTTCGAAGGCCGCCAGGGCCCCGGCGGGCGGACGCACCTCGTCAGCCCCTCCATGGCCGCCGCCGCCGCCGTCACCGGCCGCTTCACCGACGTCCGCCGACTGCTCGAAGTCTGAGACGAACGGCCGCAAGGCGCGAATCGATCCCCCCTCCCCCCACGAGAGGGGGCCGCGCAGCGGCGGGTGAGGGTCGCCGGAGGCGCGGAGGCGGAGACGGTCGCAGAAACCTCAGCAGGCCGACGCCGATCATCCTTCTCCCCTTGAGGGAGAAGGTGGCCGAAGGCCGGATGAGGGGTCGATCGCCGTCGCTTCCCGCGGCCTGTGATGACCTTGCAATCCGAACCGTCCGGGTTCTCCACCCCTCATCCGGCCCTTCGGGCCACCTTCTCCCTCAAGGGGAGAAGTCGTTGATTGCACCGGCGACCTCGAAATCCGACGACCCTCACCCGGCCCTGCGGGCCGCCCTCTCCCGACGGGGAGAGGGGATGGATTCCCCAGGACGTTCCGACGGACCTACAACCGACCCCACGCCCCCGAATCGAGATCCCATGAAGCCGTTCATCGTCCATCGCGGCAAGGTCGCGGTCCTGGACTGGACCGACGTGAACACCGACCTCATCATCCCCGCCCGCTACCTCAAGCGGATCGAGCGCGTCGGCTACGGCCCCCTGCTCTTCGCCGACAAGCGCTACATCGCCGGCGGGGCGCCGCCGATCGACGAGCCCGAGAAGCACGGGCCGCTCGACCCGGCGTTCCCGCTCAACCGGCCGGAGAACCAGGGGGCGTCGGTCCTCGTGGTCGGCAAGAACTTCGGCTGCGGCTCCAGCCGCGAGCACGCCGTCTGGGCCGTCGCCCAGGGGGGCTACTCCGTCGTCATCGCCCCCGGCAAGGACGAGGGATTCGCCGACATCTTCGAAGGGAACGCCCTGAACAACGGCCTGCTCGCCGTCGAGGTCCCCCAGGCCGACTGGGACCGCATCGCCGAAATCGCCGGCCCCGGCGGTGCCGAGGCCGTCATCGACCTCGTCAAGCAGGTCATCACCGTCCAGAACGGCCCGGCCACCGTCGAGGTCCCGTTCCAGATCCCCGACACCCGCCGCGAGCGCCTGCTCAAGGGCCTCGACGCGATCTCCGAGACCCTCCTGCTCGAATCCGACATCGACCGCTACGAGCAGGCCGCCCCGGCCTGGATCAAGCCGGCGTCGGCCTGACCGATTCGTCCTCGTCCCGCCGCCCCGCCCGGAACGTGTGCCCCTTGAACACGCGGAACAGGTAGACCAGCGACGGGACGAGGATCAGCGACCCCAACCCCAGCGCGATCAGCATCAACTTGTGCACGATCGCCGGCGCGGCCCCGCGCGTCAAGTCCAGGTGGGGCGGCACCAGGTAGGGGTACTGAGCCGCGGCGGCCCCCCACAGGATCAACGCCACCTGGGCCGCCGCCGCCAGCCGCGCCATGGCGAACCACCGCAGCGCCAGCGCGACGATCGCCGCGACCGCCATCGCGCCGGTCGCGTACCGCAGCGGCGCGCCCCACGACGCCCGATCCAGTCCCTCGTACACCAGCGGGGCCGAGTCCTTCGCCAGCAGGTGGACGGCCCAGGCCACCGCGCCGAGAGTCGCCGCGGAGATCAACGCCTTGCGCCGGAAGTCGTCCCGCAAGGCCGGGTCGTCGGTCTCCAGCGTCAGGTAGACCGCGGCGACGTAGGCGAAGATGTTCAGCGCGAACAGCCCGACGGCGATCGGGAACGGCCGCAGCCAGGTCGAGAACAGCGGCACGGGCCCGCCCGCCTCGGCGACCCGCCCCGGCTCGCCCGTCGCGATGGCCCCGATGACCGCCCCGAGGAGGACCGGCGTGACGACGCTCGGAATCGAGAACACGCGGTTCCAGCGCCGGCGCGCCAGCTCGGTCGCGTCGTAGCTCCGGAACGTGAACGCCGAGCCCCGCAGCACGACGCCGATCAACATCAGCGACAGCGGCACGTGCAGCGTCGTCATGACGACCGTGAACGCCTCCGGGAACGACGTGAACAGGAGCACGACCACCACGATCAGCCAGACGTGGTTCGCCTCCCACACCGGCCCGATCGCGTGCGCGATCAGCTCGCGCTGGGCCTCGGCGCGCGGGCCGCGGGCCAGCAGGTCCCACACGCCGGCGCCGTAGTCGGCGCCGCCCAGCAGGGCGTAGGCGATCAGCGCGACCAGCATCGCCGCCGCGACGCCCCCGGCCGGCGTCATCGATGTCAGGAAGTCCATCGGCGAGCCTCCCCCGCCGGAGCGTCGGCCCGCGGGCTGCTCCGGAACTGGTGCAACAGCAGCATGACCACCACCACGCCCAGCCCCGCGTAAAGTGCGGTGTAGGCCGCGAACGACCACCACAGGCCCGGCACGGTCGTCACGGCCTCGGTCGTCCGCATTACGCCCTGGATGATCCACGGCTGCCGGCCGACCTCCGTCACGGTCCATCCGGCCTCGATCGCGATCATCCCCAGCGGGCTCGCCAGCGCGACGGCCGCCAGGAAGGCCCGGCCGGTCGGCAGCCGTTTCGTGCGCCACCACGACACCACCGCCCACAGCGAGACCGCCATCATCGCCATCCCGCAGGCCACCATCACCTGGAACGCCAGGTGGACGACCGCCACCGGCGGCTGCTCGTCGGCCGGGAAGGCGTCCAGGCCGCGGACCTCGGCGTCCGGGTCGTTGTACGCCAGGATCGACAGCCCCGCGGGGATCTCCAGGGCGTACGACGTCGTGCGGGCCTTCGCGTCCGGCAGGCCGCCGATCCGCAACGGGGCTCGACGCTCGGTCTGGAATTGCCCCTCCATCGCCGCCAGCTTCGGCGGCTGCGTCTCCGCCACCACTTGCGCGGCGTAGTGCCCGCTCATCGGCTGGAGGACCGACGCGACGCCGCCCACCGCCAGCGCGATCCCCAGCGCACGGCGGTGGAACGGGTTCTCGCGGTCCTTGCGGAGCATGAGCGCGTGGACCCCGGCCACCAGCAGCCCCGTCGCCGCGTAGGCCGCGAGGGTCATGTGCAGCGCCTCGGAGACGAACGCCGGGTTCATCAGGGCGGCCGGCGGGTTGATGTCCGTCGCCACGCCGTCGATCAGCGTGAATCCCGTCGGCGTGTTCATCCAGCCGTTGACCGAGACGACCAGGACGCCCGACAACGCCCCGCTGGCCGCCACGATCGCCCCGGCCGCCCAGTGGGCCGGGGGGGGGATGCGGTCCCAGGCGTAGAGGTAGACGCCCAGGAAGATGGCCTCGGTGAAGAACGCGAACCCCTCCAGCCCGAAGCCCAGGCCGATGATCGGCCCGGCGAACTTCATGAACGTCGGCCAGAGCAGCCCCAGTTCGAACGAGAGCACCGTCCCCGAGACGGCCCCGACCGCGAAGAGGATCGCCGCCCCCTTCGCCCAGCGCTTCGCCAGGGTCCGGTAGATGGGATCGCCCGTCCTCAGCCAGCACGCCTCCGCGACGCACATCATCAGCGGCAGGGCGATGCCGATGGCGGCGAAAATGATGTGGAAGCCGAGGGACATCGCCATCTGGAGGCGAGCGGCCAGCAAGTTCGTCATGGTGTTCGCGTCGATCGAGGTCCGTTCCGGGTCCGTAACCGAGGGACTACCGCGAGCAGCTCGCGGACTCGCCCCCCGCCTGATTCCAGGGCATGCGCGCCAGGCCCATCGCCATCGGGCAGATGTCGGTCACGCCCGCGAAGACCAGCCCCGCGCCGACGAACGCCGACAGCCCCGTGAACCAGGGGCTCACGGCCGCCCCCAGGGCCACGCCCAGCACCACCAGCGATCCGGCGATAATCCGGATCTGGCGCTCCAGCGAGATCGTCGCCTCGCCGCGCACCACCGGCAGCCCGGCGGCCTCCCACGCCTTCGTCCCCCCCTCGACGTTCACGACGCCCGGGAAGCCCGCCGCGGCGAACGCCTCGCACGCCTTCCGCCCCCGCGCCCCGCTCGCGCAGATGACGTACAAGGGCTCCCCCGGCCGTCCCCGGGCCGCCATCACCGCGGCCGGGTCGAGCCGATCCAGCGGCACGGACCGCGCCGGGATCGCATGCACCGTCCGGAATTCGGCCGGCGTCCGGACATCGATCAGATCGACGCTCCGATCCTGTCGGGAAATTTCGAACAATTCAGCCGGCGTGATCGTCCCGCCCGACGCGTTCGCGTGAGCCATGAATCGAGACCCTCGGGAAGATGACCCGCACCCGGAGTGGGGAAAGGCGAGGCCGCCATCGCCTCGCACACGTCTCATTCTAGCGGCGACGGGCCGGTTTCAAGCGTGCGGCGCGCCGGAAACGCCCGCGACGAACCGACATCAAGGGACCGAAGTCGAAAGTTGACTTTGCAACCGAAGTTACTTAGCATTGAGGCGGTTCGGAGCCCTCCTGGAGTCCAGACGAGTCATGGCGACCGTGGCGGAACTCTTCTCAGCGGAAGAAATTGCGGAAGCGAACGGCCTCCTCACCGGGGCCGCGCCGACGGAGATCCTGCGGTGGGGCGTGGAGCGGTTCGGGTCGCGGCTGACGATGGCCACGGCCTTCGGGCCCGAGGGATGTATCCTGATCCACATGCTGGCCGAGATCCAGGCCCCGGTGCGGATCTTCAACCTCGACACCGGCTACCAGTTCCCCGAGACGCTGGAAGTCCGCGATCGGCTGATGGAGAAGTACGGCGTCGAGATCGACCTGGTCTCGGCCGAGCAGACCACGGCCGAGTACGAGGCCGAGCACGGCGGCCCGCTGTACGTCGCCAACTCGGACCGCTGCTGCCACGATCGCAAGATCGTCCCGCTGCGACGCGCCCTGGTCGGGTACGACGCCTGGATCACGGCCATCCGCGCCGAGCAGTCGGCGGCCCGGGCGCAGGCGAAGACGATCGGCTGGGACGCCAAGTTCGGCCTGGTGAAGGTCAATCCGCTCCTCAAGTGGACGCGGCGCGACGTCTGGGCCTTCATCGTGTCGAACAAGATCCCTTATAATCCGCTCCACGACCGCGGCTATCCTTCGGTCGGCTGCTACCCCTGCACCAAGGCCGTGGGCGCGGGCGAGGACGAGCGGGCCGGCCGCTGGGCCGGCCAGGCGAAGACCGAGTGCGGCCTGCACTCGCTCGACAGCAGCCAGCTCTGATTCCGCGCGGCGGACGGCGGCGACGAGGTCATGGGCCCGATCCGATGAAGGTATCCGCCAAAGCCGAGTACGCCTGCCTGGCCGTCATGGCCCTCGCCCGCCAGGGGCCCAACGCCCCCCCCCTGAGGATCCGCGAGATCTCGGAGTCGCACGGCATCCCCGAGCGCTACCTCGTCCAGATCCTCCTCCACCTGAAGGGGGCGGGCCTGGTCGTGAGCACCCGGGGGGCCGCGGGCGGCTATCAGCTCGCGCGGCATCCCGAGACGATCTCCGTCCGCGAGGTCCTCTCGGCCGTCGACGGCCCGGACGACGCCCCCCGCGACGCCGCCCCCACGGCCGATCGCCACGCCTCCCGGATCCTCAACCGGCTCTGGGACCGCGTCCGCGAGGCCGAGCGCGCCGTCCTCGACCGGACCACCGTCGCCGCCCTCGCCGCCCAGGCCACGCCGCACGAATGGACCATCTGAACCCCGCCTCGACCGCGGGGGCGGTTTCGCAGGAGTCGAGCCATCAGCGCCGGGAACACGACGGACGGGAACCTCCCCTCCCCTTACGGCGGCGAACTCGTCGATCTCGTCGTCCACGCCGACCGTGCGGCCGAGATGAAGGCCGAGGCCATGGACCTCGCCACCGTCACGCTCGACGAACGCGGCGTCTGCGACCTGGAACTGCTGGCCGTTGGCGGGTTCTCTCCGCTGAGGGGCTTCCTCGGCCGGGCCGACCATGAAAGCGTCGTCGCCGAAGGCCGCCTGGCCGACGGCACCCCCTGGCCCATCCCCGTCGTCCTGCCGGTCGAGCCGGGCGAAGGCGTGGCCGAGGGGAAGGCCCTGGCCCTGCGCGACGTCTTCGGCAACCTCCTGGCCTTCCTGCACGTCGAGGGGCTTTACCGCCCCGACGGATCGGCCGCCGACCTCCACGCCGCCGGCCGGTTGGAAGTCGTCCGCATCCCGCCGCATTACGACTTCGTCGACCTGCGCCTCACCCCCGCCGGGATGCGCGAGCGTTTCCGGACGATGGGCCTGGCTCGGGTCGCCGCGTTCCACGCCCGCGGCCCGATCCATCGCGCCGTTGAAGAGTCGATCCGACGGGCGGCCGAGCAAGCCGGCGTCAGCCTCCTGATCCACGCGCCCGTGGGGACGACCGAGCCCGGCGACCTCGACCGCTACACCCGCGTCCGCTGCCTCCGCGCCCTGGTCGACGGCCACTTCGACCCTAAATCCGTCGTCCTCGGCCTCCTACCGCTGGCGACACGGCCGGCCGGCCCGCGCGAGACCCTGCTGCGCGCGATCGTCGCCCGCAACTACGGCTGCTCCGACCTCATCGTCGACCGCGATCGCGCCCGGGACGTTTCGAAGGAGGAGGCGGACGCGATCGGCGTCGGAATCCTGCCCGCGGAACCGATGGCCTACCTCCCCGACGAGGGCCGATACGAAGCCGTCGACGCCGTCCCGCCCGGCGTGCGGACTCTCGAACTCTCCGACGGCCGGGCGAGCGAGGACTATCTCGCCGCGGGCCGGCGGCTCCCCGATTGGTTCGCCCGCCCGGCCGTCGCCGACATCCTCGGCGAGGCCCATCCTCCCAGGCCCCGCCAGGGCCTGACCGTCTGGTTCACCGGCCTCTCCGGGTCGGGCAAGAGCACCGTCGCCCAGGCCCTCCTGGAGCGCCTCGCCGAGTACGGGCGGAACGCCTCGTTCCTCGACGGCGACGAGATCCGCACCCACCTCTCGAAGGGCCTCGGCTTCAGCCGCGAGGACCGGGACGTGAACATCCGCCGGGTCGGCTACGTCGCCGGACTCGTCGCCCGACACGGCGGCACCACGCTCTGCTCGGTCATCAGCCCCTACAAGTCCGTCCGCGACGAGGCCCGCGCGGCGTCCGGCGGGAACTTCGTCGAGGTCTACTGCTCCACCCCCGTCGAGGTCTGCGAGGCGCGCGACGTGAAGGGCTTCTACGCCAAGGCGCGCGCCGCCGTGGAAGCCGGCCGCCCCATGGGCTTCACCGGCGTCGACGACCCCTACGAGGCCCCCGAAGCGGCCGAGGTCACGCTCGACACCTCCAGGGTCGGCGTCGCCGAGTGCGTCGACGTCATCGTCGCGAAGCTCCTGGCCCTGGGCTACATCCCGCCTCAAGGCCGCGAGCGGCATTGATCCCGACGAAGGGGCGTATACGCTTCGTGCGCATCCCATCCTTCCCCCTGCCGAAGACGGCTGGGATCGCCGACGCCGGCCCCGATCCTTTCGAAATGTTCGACCGTCGCGGAACCATCGAAATGCTCGTTTAAAATTAAACAAATATACTTCACCGTCACTCCTTGCGTTCGGTGCTCCTTGCCGGTCGAATACAATAGGCGACGCCGTCGTGCGAGACCGAAATCGATGACGGCGTCGCCATCCCATCCCGTCTTCCGCATCGATCGTGCTAGAATCACGAAGGAGTGCCCATGTCACCCGCCCGCGCCGCGCGCCGCGCCGGCTTCACGCTGATCGAACTGCTCGTCGTCATCGCCATCATCGCGGTCTTGATCGCGCTGCTGCTGCCGGCCGTCCAGGCCGCCCGCGAGGCCGCCCGGCGGTCGCAGTGCGTCAATAATCTGAAGCAGATCGGCCTGGGGCTGCACAACTACCACAGCACCAACAACATCTTCCCGATGGGTGCCACGAAGTCGCCGATGGGTGCCGACATGTACTACGGCACCTGGTCGGCCTGGAGCGCCCACGCCCAACTCCTGCCGTTCGTCGAGCAGACGGCCCTGTACTCGGCCGCCAATTTCTCCATCGGCCTGGACCCGGGCTGGAACGCGCTTCCGGCCGCGAACACCACCGTCCGCAACACGGTCATCGCCACGTTCACCTGTCCGTCGGACTCCAACATCCTCAAGCCGTCGCTGAACAGCTATTACGGCTCCATGGGGACGACGACCCGGAACTGGGAAGAGAACTGCAACGGCGTCAACGCCCAGTGCAAGGGCCTCGGCGTGACCGGGCTGTTCGGCATGTACATCAGCTACGGCATGTCGGACATCCCCGACGGGACCGCCAACACGATCGCGTTCGCCGAGAAGCTGGCCGGCAAGGCCAACGTGGGCAACGCCTACCGCGGCAACGCCGTCACCGGGGCCAACCTCCAGCTGGCGATCTATGACAACTCCACCAACATGCCGGCCACGCTGAGCGACCTCCAGGCCTGCGCGACGGCGTTCCGGTCCGGGTCGAACATCAGCTCCGACGTCGGCCAGTACTGGGCGTTCGGCGCCACGGCCTACTCGATGTTCAACACGATCCAGACGCCGAACGACAGCCAGTACAAGTTCGGCGCCTGCCGGTGGGGCTGCGGCGGATGCGGGCTGGATTCGTCCAACTACATCGGCGCCAGCAGCAACCACAGCGGCGGCATCAACGCCCTGTTCGGCGACGGCAGCGTCCGGTTCATCAAGGACTCGATCAGCCGCCCGACCTGGATGGCGCTGGGCACCCGCGACAACGGCGAGGTCGTCAGCAGCGACTCGTACTGATCCGCCTCACGTTCCAAGGATTTTCGCCATGCGTCCGACTTCGAAGATCGTCCCCGCCGTGCTGACCTCCCTGGCCCTGTTCGGCGTCGCGGGCTGCGAAGACTCCGCCACGCCCCCGACGCCCGAGCAGCAGGCCGCCAACGTCGAGAGCCAGAAGGCCGCGATGGAGAAGTTCCGCGCCACCAATAAGAGCGGCAAGATGAAGGCCGACGCCTCGGCCAAGCCGGCCGAGGCCCCCCCGGCCGACGCCCCGAAGGAGTGAGCCGAAGCTTCACGCGAAAGGGCCCCCGACGATGTCGGGGGCCCTTTCCGTTTCGAACCCTCCCGGTCGGCCCGACGGCCGTCGCCCGGATCAAAGGTCGGCGTCGAAGACGCGGACCTGCTTCCAGTTCGGCTTGTTCTCCTCGATGAATTGCAGGTGCCGAGGGGCGACCTGGTAGGCGTCGTGCGACGCCTTCGAATCGAACACGACGTGGAGCGCCACGTCGAAAGCCCGATCGTTGACCGGGCGGTCCAATTCCCGGTTCAAGGTGCCGACGCCGAAGAAGGCGACGCCCGGATGGCCGTCCAGGTACTTGCGGCAGGCCCCGACGAGGGCGTCGATCGACGCGGCCGACGGGTCGTGGAGCGAGAAGAAGACGCTGTGCGCGAGCATGGCGGGTGATCCGATGGGTTCAGGATGAGGCCGGCGGCGCGGCGAGGACGGCCCGAACGGTCTCCGTCGAGACCGGGCCGATGACGCCGCGTTCAGTGACGATGCCGGTGATGAGCGCGGCCGGGGTGACGTCGAAGGCGGGGTTGTAGACGCCGACCCCCTCCGGCGCGGTGCGGCGGCCGAAGCCCTCCGTCACCTCGCGGGGGTCGCGCTCCTCGATGGGGATCCCGGAGCCGTCGGGCATCGACAGGTCGAACGTGCTGGAGGGGGCGGCGACGTAGAACGGGATGCCGTGATGCTTCGCCAGCACGGCCACGCCGTAGGTGCCGATCTTGTTCGCGGAGTCGCCGTTGGCGGCGATCCGGTCGGCCCCGACCACCACGGCCTGGACCCGGCCCTCCTTCATGACCTGCGCGGCCATGTTGTCGCAGATGACGGTCACGTCGATCCCCCGGCCGGCCAGCTCCCAGGCCGTGAGCCGGGCCCCCTGGAGCAGCGGGCGGGTCTCGTCGGCGAAGACGTGCAGCTTCTTCCCCTGCTCGTGGGCCGAGAAGATCACGGCCAGCGCCGTGCCGTAGTCGGCCGTGGCCAGGCCGCCGGCGTTGCAGTGGGTCAGGACGCCGTCGCCGGCGGCGATCAGCCCGGCGCCGTGGCGGCCGATGGCCCGGCACATGGCGCGGTCCTCCTCGGCGATGGCGTCGGCCTCGGCGAGCAGGCGATCTAGCAGCGCGGGGCCGTCGCCGGGGGGGGCGGCATCGGCGACGGCCTCCATCCGGTCGAGCGCCCAGAACAGGTTGACGGCCGTGGGCCGGCTGGTGCGCAGGCGGGACGCCGCCGTGCGCAGCGCCTCGCGGACGGTCGCCGCGTCGGCCGTGCCGCGCGAGCGCGCGCCGATGACCGACCCGTAGGCCGCCGCGACGCCGATGGCCGGCGCCCCGCGCACGCTCAGCCGCTTGATCGCCCACCAGACCGACTCGACGTCGTCGCAGTCGATCTCGACGAACTCGGTGGGGAGGAGCGTCTGGTCGATCATCCGGAGCCTGCCGCCGGCGGCGTCGCCGACCCAGTGGACGGTCCGGAAGGGCTGGCCGGCCCCCTCGCGGGGGCCGGCCGGGGGGACGGACGTCATTCGTCGTCCTCGTCGATGTCCTCGTCGTCGTCGCCTTCCTCGGACTCCTCGGGGTCGATCCAGGAGTAGAATTCGGCGTAGACGTCCCAGATGTTGCGAAGGGCGTTGCGGACGTCCCCCGGCTTGAGCGCGGGATGCTGGCCGGAGTAGCCGGCGACCTCGGAGGCGATCTTCAGCAGGTCCAGGTTCTGACGCCGCATCTCCAGGAAGATCTGGCTCTGGGTGTCCAGCTCCAGGGCCTCTTCCAGGGCCTCCTCGACGTCGTGCTCGTGCTCGCCTTCGTGGTCATGCTCGTCGTGGCTCATCGGCGGGAAATCTCCTCGGCTGCCGATCTCGGAAAAGGATGCCGGGCCGTCGCCGACCTTGCGGCGGCGTCGGGCCCGGCGGACGTTGGTTCGGTAGGGCCCGGTTCAGCCCGCGGCGCGATCGCGCCAGTCCTCGAACGGGAGGCCGTAGGTGGCCGCGACGGCCTGATTGGTCACGCGGCCCTCGCAGACGTTCACCCCCGCCGCCACGCCGGGATCGGCCGCCGCGACCGCGCGCCAGCCCTCGTTCGCGAGCCGGAGCGCGTAAGGGAGCGTGACGTTGCACAGGGCGTAGGTGCTGGTGCGGCCCACCGCGCCCGGCATGTTGGCGACGCAGTAATGCACGACGCCGTCGACGACATAGGTCGGCGCGTGGTGGGTGGTCGGCCGGCTGGTCTCGACGCAGCCCCCCTGGTCGATGGCCACGTCGACGATCACCGCGCCGTTCTTCATCCGCGCCAGGTCGGCCCGCCGCACCAGCCGGGGGGCCCGGGCGCCGACGACCAGCACGGCCCCGATCACCAGGTCGGCCGCCTCGACGGCCTCTCGGATCGTGTGGCGGTCCGAGTAGAGGGTGGTGACGTTGGGGGGCATGACGTCGTCGAGATAGCGGAGCCGGTCCAGGTTGACGTCCAGCAGCTTGACGTTCGCGCCCATCCCCGCCGCGACCTTCGCCGCGTTGGCGCCCACGACCCCGCCGCCCAGCACGGCCACCTCGGCCGGGGCGACGCCCGGGACGCCCGCCAGGAGGATCCCGCGCCCTTCCTGGGGCCGCTCCAGGAACTTCGCCCCCTGCTGGATGCTCATCCGGCCGGCGACCTCGCTCATGGGGGTCAGCAGCGGCAGGGCCCCGCGGGCGTCGCGCAGCGTCTCGTACGCGATGGCCGTCGCGCCGGAGTCGATCACGGCCCTCGTCAGCGCCTCGTCGGCCGCGAAGTGGAAGTAGGTGAAGAGCGTCTGGCCCGGGCGCATGCGGGGCCATTCCGCGGGCAACGGCTCCTTCACCTTCACGATCATGTCGGCCTGGGCCCAGATGTCGGCCGCGTCGGCGACGATCGTCGCGCCGGCGGCCTCGTACTGGGCGTCGGCGAGCCCGCTGCCCTGCCCGGCCCCGGCCTCGACCAGGACGCGATGGCCGGCGTGCGTCAGCTCCTCGACGCCCACCGGCAGCATGGAGACGCGGTACTCGTCCGCCTTGATCTCCTTCGGAACCCCCACGATCATCGGCCTGAACCCCTCCGCCGTCGGGCGTCGCCCGGGGCTTCGCGTCGCGCCCCCCGGCGCGGTCGATCGCCATAAACATTCGATCAGACCGGGCTTCCCGAATCAAGGGACGACCGTCCGGCGGGGGCTTCAGGGGGCGGGGGCGGCGACGACCAGGACGTTGCTCTGAACGGGCCGCATGCGGCCCTGCTGATAGACGATTTGAATCCGGAATCCGCCCGCCGGCAGGACGAACAGCCCGCCGACGTCGACCGGCTCCCAGGCGGAGTCGATCTCGCCCGGCTCCAGGTTGCGGCCGGCGTGCTTGTCGCGGGGCCCCTCCGGATCGAACGCCGCGCGGAGCGACGCGCCGGCGGGGGTGGACTCGACCGCCTCGCCTTCGAGAGTGGTCGCGTCGATGCGGTGGTTGGGCCAGAATCCGCTGTGCCAGACCGTGGCCTTCTTCGGGCCCACGTTCTGGATCTCGTAATGCACGACCACCGGGTCGCCGGGCCGGGCGGGGGGCTGTTCGGTCCAGATCCGCGACCGGAAGCCGCCGGACGGCTCGCCCCAGGTCGGGTCGGCCGCCCCCCTCGGGGCGCAGCCCAGCGCCAGGGCCCAACCCAGGAGGAACAGGATCACCTCGGTCCCGATCTCTCGTACATCCATGGCGGACCTCCCGACGACTCGACGACGATGTAGGAGACGAGTCGGCACTCGTCGCAGAATGGACTACGATCGAACCGCGATCCCCATAGAAAAAAAATGGCCGGCGGGCCGCCGAGGGGGGGCCGCCGGCCGCGGCGAGGTCAGGCGGCGGCCCGCGCGCGACGGATCGCGCCCAGGCCGGCGACGCCCAGGCCGATGCAGGCCATCGCGAGGGACGACGGCTCGGGGATGCACAGGCAGTCGTCGACGACCTTCCAACCGTCGGGGCCCTGCCCCGGGGCGGGCAGGTACGGCTTGGTCGGGGTGCTGGCCCAGCTCTCGATCAGGTTCGTCATCACATTCGAAATCCCGTTCGTCCACGCGAAGGCGCCCAGCACCGTCGCGCCGTTGTTGTCGATCGAGTAGCCCCAGGTGAAGCCCGCCAGCCAGTGGACCTGCATGCCGCTGTACGACACCAGGGCCGCTTCGAAGGTGATCGAGTTCCCCTTGTTCGCGCTCGACTGGCTGGGGATGTCGATGAACTGGGTGCCGGCCACGCCGTTGGCCTTGCCGACGCCCGCCGTGTTGGCCTCGTTCGTCGTCCAGTAGAAGGGCAGGTTGTCGTCGCGATTGAAGGGGTCGAGGTACGGGGGCGTCCCGATGGTCCCCGTCCCCCCGGTCACCACCTGGATCCACTGGTAGTTCATCGGGCAGGCGTCCGGGTCGACCTTGAAGACCGCCTGCATCAGGGCCCCGCCCCGGTCGGGATCCTCGGGATCGGTGTACCCCACGTCGGCGTAGGGGTTGCGAGGCGTGTAGTCGGCGTTGGCGTCCGACTGCCACCCGTAGTAGTTGACGATCTCCAGCTCGCCGACCTTCTGGCCGTCGCAGTCGACGACCATCGGGTTCGGGTCCACGGTCTTTTGGATGAGCCCGGCCCCCGCCTGGGACCAGGCCGTCACCCCGAGGCAGAGCGCCAGGATCCCCCGCAGCGCCGCCCGCGAAGGCCCCCCCGCCGCCCCCTCCCGCAATCCGGCCGACGTCACCATCGCGCACCTCCTTCTCGACCGCATCATCGCAACAGCACGAAAATCTTAACGACGTTTATGGATCCGACGCCCAGCAGGGGCGAACGCGGCCGACGATAACGGCGCAGATCCGTCGGACGAAGCGAAAACCACCTCCTGTCCCATGTACTATCAACTACATTTTTGATCATGTCGCTTTTCCACAACATGAGTGGCCGCGATGCACCAAGACCGCGAGGCCCCGCGGCGCGGCCCGGCCGGTTGTGGCGGCCGGCCGCTCGTCTTAGAATGAGGCCCGGAGCGGACCGGCGGCGAGGTGCCGGCCGATCTCGACCGCCCGATGGAGGAGCGTCCCGATGCTCGGAACGTGCGTGCGCAGGTGCCTGGCCGTGGTCGCCCCGGCGGCGATCGTCGTGATCCTGGGGGCGGCCGGCGGCGGCGACGTCCCCTCGGGGCTGGAGGCCGACCCGGCCGGCTGGGTCGACCTGCTCGGCCCGTCGAGCGCCGGCCTGGACGCCTGGACCCGCGAGCCCATCCCCGGCGGCGGCGACCTCGTCGAGGATTCGCCCTGGGCCCTGGATCGCGCCACGGGCCTCCTGACCGCGACGGCCCCCGGGCCCGACCGCGAGTGGCTGCGGCTGGACCAGGTGATGCTGGACTTCGCCCTGCACGTCGAATGGCGGGTCGTCCCCGACCCGGCGGTGAAGGACCCGGCCGGCGGCGTCTACGTCCGCAACTCCAACGACGCCGGCTGGTGGCACGAGGCCCGCATCGGCGACGCCTCGGCCGGCTATCTCGTCGGCGCGACCTACGCCAACCTCCTCACCAAGCCCTTCGACCTGTCCGCCGAGGTGAAGGAGAAGCGGGTCAAGCCGGCCGGCGAGTGGAACTCCTACGAGCTGACCGTGAAGGGACGCTCCGTGACCCTGTGGATCAACGGCGCCGTCGCCAACGAGTGGAAGGGCTGCGGCGTCCCGCGCGGCTACATCGGCCTGGAGGTCGAGCGCGGCAAGGTCGAGTTCCGCAACCTCAAGCTCAAGGCGCTGTGAGCGAACTTCCCATGACCTCCCTCCTCGGCCGCCTGTTCGCCCCGAAGGACGACGACGCCACGCCCCTCCGGATCACCGTCTACTCGCGGGGGGGCTGCGGCTGCTGCCGCAAGGCGAAGGACGTGCTGGAGGGCTTCCGCGCGAAGTATCGCATCGAGGTCGAGGAGGTCGACGTCGACGCCGACCCCGCGCTCCGCGACCGCTACGGGATGGAAGTCCCGGTCGTCGCGGTCGCGGGCAAGGTGCGGTTCCGGGGGAAGGTCGACCCGGTGATGCTCGGACGCCTGCTCCGCGCCGAGGCCCCGCGGGCCTGACCTCACGCCACCGGCCGCGCGGGCGACGGGGCGACGACGACGTTGAGGGCGTCGGCCCGCCAGGCGGTGCCGTCGTACGCCAGGTCGTTGATCGAGGCGAAGTCGATCGCGATCCGGTCGAAGTCGGCCGGCGTGCGATCGGCCAGCAGGTTGAGCAGGGCCACGCGGATCACGATCCCGTGCGCGATCACGACGAGCCGGCCGCCGGGGTGGCGACGGCGGAGGTCGTCGAGGACCGGCAGGACGCGGCGGCCGATCGCGGCGAACGACTCGCCGCCGGGGTGGCTGAACTCCAGGTCGCCGGCCATCCAGCGCCGCTTCGATTCCTCGTACACGGCCCAGCCGTCCTGGCGGCTCACGCCGCTGAGCGTCCCGATCTTCCGCTCGTGCAGTTCGGGGACCACGACGGGCTCCAGCCCCAGCGCCGCGGCGACCGGCGTCGCGGTGGCGACCGCCCGGCGCATCCCGGAGCAATAGACGGCCTCCGCCCCCGCGACGGCCAGGCGATCGGCCAGGGCACGCGCCTGGTGCTCGCCCCAGGCGCTGAGGAGGACGTCGGACTCGGCCCCGTGGAAGACGTCGGGCGTGGCGGTCTCGGCGTGTCGGATCAGGGCCAGGTGCGTTTCCTGCAACGGCTTGCTCCCGGGCGAGGCGGGGGGCGACAATGGGGCGGGGCCCCCGGGCCCGCCATCACGCCGGTCGACCGTCCAGGCCGGGCGTTCCGTCTCAAACCAAGGTATCGCGATGACCGCCGACGGGAACAGCCAAGACCTCGCCGCCCGCAAGGGCAAGTACCGCACCATCCTCCTCTTCGGCATGCCCGGCAGCGGCAAGGGGACCCAGGGGGCCGTCCTGGGCAAGATCCCCGAATTCGTCCACATCTCCATGGGCGACGTCTTCCGCAAGATCCCCCGCCTGGGCAAGATCGGCGCGGAGATCGAGAGCTTCACCTCGGTCGGCAAGATGGTCCCCGACGAGCTGACGTTCCGCATCTTCGAACGTCACATGAAGATCCTGGAACTCCAGGAATTCTTCATCCCCGAATTCAACACCCTGATCCTCGACGGCCTCCCGCGCAGCTACGCGCAGGCCGAACGGCTGTCCAGCCTGCTGGACGTGGTCCAGATCTTCCACCTGAAGATCCAGGACGAGAAGAGCGCCATCAAGCGACTCCGGGCCCGCGCCCTGCTGGAGAACCGGCTCGACGACATGAACGAGGACGTCATCCGGCGTCGGCTCGCGACGTATCATGAAGAAACGATCAAGACGCTGAGCTTCTACGACCCGGCCCTGATCTTCGACGTCGAGGCCGGCCAGGACATGATCGACGTCCTCAGGGACATCGTCGACCGCCTCTCGGACATCAAGCGGATCGCGACCCCGCCGAAGTCGGCCCCCGAGGCCGTCGCCGACGCCGTCCGCTGATCCCGACGCCGGGCCGGCCCCCCCCCCGCGCCCGGCCGGGCCTCCCCCCGTCCCCGCCCG
>Ga0209958_1001370_pt1 | contig 19275 bp, 16 predicted proteins | sample ThiBio_inoc_plan_FD_183942 | JGI IMG/M metagenome (GOLD analysis project Ga0209958, IMG submission 183942) | Wastewater bioreactor microbial communities from Cape Town, South Africa - Thiocy_inoc_plan (SPAdes) | ecosystem: Engineered > Bioremediation > Thiocyanate > Unclassified | place: South... | reverse complement strand
GGCCGCGCCCGCGCCTGCGCTCGACAACAAGGAACCCTGCATGGACTTCAGGCATTTGATCGACGGGCAGTGGCTGGATTCGCTGGATGGCCAGCGCATCGAGGTGCTGGACCCCTGCACGGCCCGCCCCTTCGCCACCCTGGCCCGGGGCGGCGCGAAAGAGGTGGACCTGGCGGTGCGCGCGGCGCGCCGCGCGCTGGAAGGCCCCTGGGGCCGCATGACCGCCACCGAGCGCGGCCGCATCCTGCAGCGCCTGGCGCAGCTGATCGTGGCGCGCGGCGACGAACTGGCTGCGCTGGAGGCGCGCGACACCGGCAAGCCGATGTCCGTCGCGCGCGCCGACGCGGCCGCCGTGGCGCGCTACTTCGAGTTCTATGGCGGTGCCGCCGACAAGGTGCACGGCCAGACCATTCCCTACCTGAACGGCTACGACGTGCGCGTGGTGCGCATCCCGCACGGCGTCACCGCGCACATCATTCCCTGGAACTACCCGGCCCAGATGATGGGCCGCACCCTGGCGCCCGCGCTGGCCATGGGCAACGCGGCGGTGGTCAAGCCTTCGGAGGACGCCTGCCTGAGCGCGCTCAAGCTGGGCGAACTGGCCATGGAAGCCGGCCTGCCGCCGGGCGCGCTGAACATCGTCACCGGCTTCGGCGCGGAGGCGGGCGCCGCGCTCACCGGCCACCCGGGCATCAACTTCGCCACCTTCACCGGCTCGCCGGAGGTGGGCATCCAGGTCCAGCAGTCGACGGCGCGCCACCAGGTGCCCTGCGTGCTGGAGCTGGGCGGCAAGTCGCCGCAGATCGTGTTCGACGACGCCGACCTGGACAAGGCCGTGCCCATCATCGTGAAAGCGATCGCGCAGAACGCGGGCCAGACCTGCTCGGCGGGCAGCCGCCTGCTGGTGCAGCGCGGCATCTACGAGCGCTGCGCCCAGGCCATCGCCGCGCGCTTCGCGGCCCTGCGCGTGGGCACGCCCGAGATGGACCTGGATTGCGGCCCGCTCATCAACGCCCGCCAGCGCGCGCGCGTGCGCGCCTTCATCGACGAGTCGCGCCAGCAGGGCGTGCCGGTGCTGGCCGAAGGCGCGCTGGCGCCAGGGCTGGACGGGCAGGGCTTTTTCGTGGCGCCGGTGCTGTTCGGCCCGGTGCCGCGCGAGCACCGCCTGGCCTGCCAGGAGGTCTTCGGCCCGGTGCTCTCCGTGCTGCCCTTCGAGGACGAGGACGACGCCGTGCGCCTGGCCAATGCCACCGACTACGGCCTGGTCGCGGGCGTCTGGACCGAGAACGGCAGCCGCCAGTCGCGGATGGCCGCGCGCCTGGACAGCGGCCAGGTCTTCATCAACTGCTATGGCGCCGGCGGTGGGGTGGAGCTGCCCTTCGGTGGCGTCAAGCGCAGCGGCTACGGCCGCGAAAAGGGTTTCGTCGCGCTTGAGGAAATGAGCACCACCAAGACCATCGTCCAGCACCACGCCTGACCCGAAAACATTCCACAGCAACAGGAGACAAAGACATGAGCGCATTGAAGAACAAGGTCGCCATCGTGACCGGCGCCGGCAGCGGCTTCGGCGCGGCCATCGCGCGCGCCTACATCGAGCAGGGCGCCAAGGTCGTGCTCGCCGACCTGCGCGAGGACGCGGCGCGCGCCGTCGCGTCCGAGCTCGGGCCCAACGCCAGCCCCGTGAAATGCGACGTGAGCCGCTTCGACGACGTGCAGGCCATGGCCAGGCATTGCGTGAGCACCTTCGGCGCGCCGCAGATCCTGGTCAACAACGCCGGCACCACCCACCGCAACCAGTCGATGCTGGAGGTGGACGAGGACACCTTCGACCGCGTGTTCGCGGTGAACGTGAAGTCGATCTTCCACACCACGCGCGCCATCGCGCCGCTGATGAAGCCCGGCAAGGACGGCGTCATCCTCAACGTCGGCTCGGTCGGCGGCATCCGCCCGCGCCCCGGGCTCACCTGGTACAACAGCTCGAAGGGCGCGGTGAAGGTGATGACCAAGTCCATGGCGGTGGAGCTGGCCAACGACGGCATCCGCGTCAACCTGATCGCGCCGGTGATGGCCGCCACCGGTCTGCTGGGCGAGTTCATGGGCGTGCCCGACACGGCCGAGAACCGCGCCCGCTTCGTCTCCACCATTCCGCTGGGCCGCATGTGTGCGCCCGAGGACGTGGCCAACGCGGCCGTGTTCCTGGCCAGCGACGCGGCGCGTTTCCTGACCGGCATCGAGATGCCGGTGGACGGCGGCCGCTCCATCTGACCGACCGGCGAGCGTGGCGGCGGCGGCCCGAGAGGGCCGCCCGCAAGTCCGCGCGCGCCGCCACCGCTCCCATCCCATGAGTCCCATCATTCTCGAGACCCGGGCGTTGACCAAGGCGTTCAAGGGCTTCACGGCCGTCAGCCAGGTCGACCTGAAGGTGGCGCGCGGGTCCATCCACGCCCTGATCGGACCCAATGGTGCGGGCAAGACCACCTGCTTCAACCTGCTGACCAAGTTTCTGGAGCCGAGTTCGGGCGCGATCCTGTTCAACGGCCAGGACATCACGCGCGAGCGGCCGGCGCAGATCGCGCGGCGCGGGGTCATCCGCTCCTTCCAGATCTCGTCGGTGTTCCCGCACCTCACGGTGCTGGAGAACGTGCGCCTGGGGCTGCAGCGCCGCCTGGGCATCAGCTACCACTTCTGGCGCAGCGAAGGGGCGCTGCGCTCGCTGCACGCACGGGCCGCGGCGCTGCTGGCCGAGGTGGGCCTGGAGGACCTGGCCGGCGAGCTGGCGGTGAACCTGCCCTATGGCCGCAAGCGCGCGCTGGAGATCGCCACCACGCTGGCCATGGAGCCCGAGCTCATGCTGCTGGACGAGCCCACGCAGGGCATGGGCCACGAGGACGTGCACCTGGTGGCGCAGCTCATCAAGCGCGTGTCGGCGGGGCGCACGGTGCTGATGGTGGAACACAACATGGGCGTGGTCTCCGCCATCGCCGACAGCATCACGGTGCTGCAGCGCGGCGCCGTGCTGGCCGAAGGCCCCTACGCCGAGGTCTCGGCCAACCCGCAGGTGATGGAGGCCTACATGGGCACCACCGAAGGCCGCTTGCAGGGGGCCCACTGACATGGCGTCTCCCGCTCTCGATATCCGCGACCTGCACGCCTGGTACGGCGAGTCGCACGTGCTGCACGGCGTCGACATGGTGGTGCACCCCGGCGAGGTTGTCACGCTGCTGGGCCGCAATGGCGCGGGCCGCACGAGCACGCTGCGCGCCGTGATGGGCCTGACCGGCGCGCGGCGCGGCAGCATCCGCGTGAACGGGCAGGAAACCATCGGGCTGCCGCGCCACCGCATCGCGCACACCGGCATCGGCTACTGCCCGGAGGAACGCGGCATCTTCGCCAGCCTGTCGACCGAGGAGAACCTGCTGCTGCCGCCCGTGCTCAAGGGCCAGGGGCCCGGCATGGGCCTGGCGGAGATCTACGCCCTGTTCCCCAACCTCGCGGAGCGCCGGCACAGCCCGGGCACGCGCCTGTCCGGCGGCGAGCAGCAGATGCTGGCTCTGGCGCGCATCCTGCGCACCGGCGCCAAGCTGCTGCTGCTCGACGAAATATCGGAAGGGCTGGCGCCGGTGATCGTGCAGGCGCTGGGGCGCGCGATCGGGCTGCTGCGCGACAGCGGCCACACGGTGGTGCTGGTGGAGCAGAACTTCCATTTCGCGGCGCCGCTGTCCGATCGCTTCTACGTCATGGAACACGGCCGCATCGTCGAGCACTTCGGCGCTCGCGAACTGCAGGCCAAGGCCGCGGCATTGGCTGAACTGCTGGGGGTCTGATGGATATCTTCGGAGCAGGCCTGCCTGCCTTGCTGAGCCAGTTGCTGATCGGCCTGGTCAACGGTTCGTTCTACGCCATCCTGAGCCTGGGCCTGGCGGTGATCTTCGGCCTGCTCAACGTCATCAACTTCGCGCATGGCGCGCTGTTCATGCTGGGGGCGGTGCTGAGCTGGATCGCCATGAGCCGCTGGGGCCTGGGCTACTGGCCCATGCTGCTGCTGGCGCCGCTGGTCGTGGGGCTGTTCGGCATGCTGATCGAGCGTCTGCTGCTGCGCCGCATCTACCAGCTGGACCACCTCTATGGCCTGCTGCTCACGCTCGGCCTGGCGCTGCTGATCGAAGGCGGGTTCCGTTCGGTCTATGGCGTGTCGGGCCTGCCCTACGACCCGCCCGAGGCGCTCATGGGCGCCACCGACCTGGGCTTCATGGTGCTGCCCAACTACCGGGCCTGGGTGGTGGTGGCTTCGCTGGCGGTGTGCCTGGCCACCTGGTATGTGATCGAGAAGACGCCGCTGGGCGCGCTGCTGCGCGCCGGCACCGAGAACCCGCGCCTGGTGGAGGCCTTCGGCATCAACGTGCCGCTGATGATCACGCTGACCTATGGCTTCGGCGTGGCGCTGGCGGCCTTCGCCGGTGTGCTGGCGGCGCCGGTGTACCAGGTGTCTCCGTTGATGGGGCAGAACCTGATCATCGTGGTCTTCGCCGTGGTGGTGATCGGTGGCATGGGCTCCATCCTGGGCTCCATCCTCACCGGTCTGGGGCTGGGCGTGATCGAAGGGCTCACCAAGGTGTTCTACCCCGAGGCCTCGTCCACCGTGGTGTTCGTGATCATGGCCATCGTGCTGCTGGTGCGGCCCGCCGGCCTGTTCGGCAAAGACAGCTGAGGAGACTTTCCATGAACCGCCGGCTGTCCCTCTCGCTGTACCTCTTGCTGTTGCTGGGCCTGGTGCTGGCGCCCTTTCTGGGCGCCTACCCGGTCTTCGTCATGAAGCTGCTGTGCTTCGCGCTGTTCGCCAGCGCCTTCAACCTGCTGCTGGGCTACACCGGCCTGCTGTCCTTCGGCCACGCGGCCTTCCTGGGCGGCTCGGCCTATGTGGCCGGGCACGTCATGAAGGTCTGGGGCCTGACGCCGGAACTCGGGCTGCTGGTGGGCACGCTCACCGGCGCCGCGCTGGGTTGGCTGTTCGGCCTGCTGGCCATCCGCCGCCAGGGCATCTACTTCGCGATGATCACGCTGGCCTTCGCGCAGATGGTGTTCTTCCTGGCCGTGCAACTGAAGTTCACCGGGGGCGAGGATGGCCTGCAGGGCGTGCCGCGCGGCCGGCTGTTCGGCCTGATCGATCTGCGCAGCGAACTGGCCATGTACTACTTCACGCTGGTGGTCTGTGTGCTGGGCTTCCTGTTGATCGTGCGCACCACGCGCTCGCCTTTCGGCCAGGTGCTCAAGGGCATCAAGGAGAACGAGGCGCGCGCTCTTTCGCTGGGCTACGACACGCAGCGCTTCAAGCTGCTGGCCTTCGTGATCTCGGCCGCGCTCTCGGGCCTGGCGGGTTCGCTCAAGACCCTGGTGCTTGGGTTTGCCTCGCTCAGTGACGTGCACTGGAGCACCTCGGGCCAGGTCATCCTGATGAGCCTGGTCGGCGGGCTGGGCACGCTGTCCGGCCCGCTGGCGGGTGCCGCCATCGTGGTATGGCTGGAAAACCGCATCGGCGAGCTGGGCCAGTGGCTGGCGCGCCTGAGCTCGGTCGACTGGTTCGGCACGCTGGGCGAATCGGTGTCCATGGTGATGGGCTTGATCTTCCTGGTCTGCGTGCTGAGTTTCCGCCGGGGCCTCATGGGCGAGGTTATTGCCTTCGTGCAGCGGCGCTGGCGCTGAGAAGACGTGAACCGATCCGTCGCCTGGCTGGCCCTGTGCCAGGGCCTGCTGCTCACCAACAACGTGGTCTTCATCGCGGTCAATGGGCTGGTGGGGCTGGCCCTGGCGCCCTGGCCGTGGATGGCCACCTTGCCGGTGATGGGCTACGTGGTGGGGGGTGCCTTGGCCACGCCGCTGGTGGCGACGGCGCAGCGGCGCTGGGGGCGGCACACCGCGTTTCAGCTGGGTCTGTTGGTGGCGCTGCTGTCGGCGGCGCTGTGCGCGGTGGCCGCCTATGCGCAGCAGTTCGTCCTGCTGTGTGCCTCGACCGTGATCGCGGGCTACTACAACGCCAATGGCCAGCTCTATCGGTTCGCCGCGGCCGAACTGGTGGGCGCGTCGCAGCGGGAGCGCGCGATCTCCCTGGTGCTGGCCGGCGGGCTGTTGGGCGCGGTGCTGGGGCCGGCGCTGGCCAGCCATGCCAGGGGCTGGTTCGCCACGCCGTTCCTGGGCGTCTACGTGGCGCTGATGGGGGTGGCGCTGCTGGGCCTTGCGTGCATGAGCCGTGTGCGGTTTCCGCAGAGGCCGCAGGAGGAGGGGGCTTGCGGCGCGGCGTCTTCGCGCACGGTCGCACGCTTGCTGGCGCAGCCGGGCTTTGCCGTGGCCGCCTTGTGCGCCTCGGTGAGCTACGGCGTGATGAACCTGCTGATGGCCGCCACGCCCCTGGCGATGCAGGTCTGCGGCCACGACTTCACCGCCACGGCCGAGGTGCTGCAGTGGCATGTGGTGGGCATGTTCGCACCGGGTTTCGTCACCGGGCACCTGATCAAGCGCATGGGCGTGCTGCCCATCATGGGCCTGGGCGTGGCGATCAACCTCGCCTGTGTGGGGGTGGCGCTGTCGGGGCAATCGGTCATGCATTTCCTGTGGGCCATGGCCCTGCTGGGCCTGGGCTGGAACTTCCTCTTCACCGGCAGCACCAGCCTGGTCATGCGGTACTACCGTCCCGAGGAGCGGGACCGGGCCGAGGCGGCCATGAACTTCTGCGTGTTTGCCGTCATGGCCGCGACTTCCCTGGCGTCGGGCGCACTGGCCACCAGCGGCGGCTGGGACTGGCTGAACTGGGGCTCGCTGCTGGCGTTGATCCTCACCGCGTGGGCGCTGGTCGGGCTGGCGCGGCGCGGGCTCTGAGCGCGCGCCGCTGAGCGGCTCGATCAGGCGTCGATCCGCATCGCCGGGCGCGCCTGCACCCGCGCCAGCCAGGCCAGTACGTGGGGGTGCTGGTCCACCGGCGCGCCGATGTAGGCGCTGTAGCCGATCACCGAACCCACCGACAGGTCCACCAGCGAGTAGGCCTCGCCCAGCATCCAGGGCCGCTTCGCCAGGTGCGCGTCGAGCAGGGCCAGCAGCTGGTCCATGCCCTCGCGGCCCGCGCGGCCGTGCGCATCGTCGGGTGTGCCCATGTCGCGCGCGGCCTGCAGGCGCACCAGCTGCGCGCCGTAGGTGACGTAGGCCCAGGTGCACCAGGAAAAGGCCTGCAGCTGCGCGGGCGTGCCGGGCGCCGCCCACAGGCCGCGCTCCACGCCGTGGCGTTCGCCCAGCCACAGCTCCATGGCCAGGGCCTCGAACATGGGGGCGCCGTCCACCGTCAGGGTGGGCACCTTGCCATTGGGGTTGAGCGCCAGGAACGCGGGGCGGCGCTGCTCGCCGGTGGTGATGTCGACCTTCACGCGTTCGTGCGGCAGGCCCAGTTCGGCGAGGGCGCAGGCGATGGGCGTGGCGCTGGACATGGGGTGCCAGTAGAGAACGATGGACATGGCGTGCTCCTGAATGAATGGGGGTGAAACCGGTCCGGCACCGCGCCGATCCGTGCCGCGAACTGTCGCAGCCATTGCGGACAGATTCCGCCCTCGATCAGAGATAGAGTGCGACCCATGCTCAGTTCCTCTTCCCGGCTGCTGCGGGTGCTCTCCTTGCTGCAGGCGCGCCGCCACTGGGCGGGCGCCGAACTGGCCGAGCGCCTGGGCGTGCACCCGCGAACGCTGCGCCGCGACATCGATCGCCTGCGTGAGCTGGGCTACCCCATCCACGCCAGCAGCGGCGTGGCCGGCGGCTACGCTTTTCGGGCCGGGCAGGCCCTGCCACCGCTGCTGCTGGACGACGAGGAGGCGCAGGCCGTGGCCATCGCCCTGCAGACCGCGGCCGCCGGCACCGTGAGTGGGGTGGAGGAGGGCTCGCTGCGCGCCCTGGTGAAGCTGGAACAGGTGATGCCCGCGCGCCTGCGCCGGCGCGTCGATGCCCTGCGCTCGGCCATCCTGCCGCTGGCGAGCCTGCGCCCCACGGTGGACGCGGGTGCGCTGGCCAGCCTGGCCGTGGCCTGCCGCGACCAGCTGCGCCTGGCCTTCGCCTACCGCGACAGCCGTGGCCAGGACACGGCGCGCACGGTGGAGCCGCAGGGCCTGGTGCACACCGGCAGCCGCTGGTACCTGGTGGCCTGGGACCTGGCGCGCGATGACTGGCGCACTTTCCGCCTGGACCGCATCGACGGCGCGCCCGCCCTGGGCGCGCACTTCGCGCCGCGCGCGGGCCCCGAGGGCGGCGACTTGCGCGCCTACGTGTCGCGCTCGATCGGGGTTTCGGCCTACACCGAGCAGGCCCGCGTGGTGCTGCACCAGTCGCTGGAGGCGATGGCCCGGCAGATTCCGCCCACGGTGGCGCGGCTGGAGGCCCTCGACGGCGAGCGCTGCGTGATGCACAGCGGCGCGAACCACCTGGAGTCGCTGGCCTACTGGCTGCTGGCGCTGGACGTGGAGTTCGAGGTGCTGGAGCCGCCCACGCTCAAGGCGCTGCTGCGCCAGGCGAACGAGCGCGTGGCGCGCGCGCTGGCGCGCTCGGGCGGTGGCGCCTGACGCCGGCGCGCCGCCTCAGCCCCCGCGCAGCGCCTTCAGCAGCTTCTGACCGGCGCGGCCATTGGCTTCCCAGCCCAGGCGCGTCTGCTCGGCGCGCACGGCGCTGCGGGTCTTCTCGCCGAGCAGACCGTCGACCTCGCCGATGTCGTGGCCGCGCGCGAGCAGCAGGGTCTGCAGCTCGCGGCGTTCGGCGCGCGTGAGGCCCAGGTCGTCGGTGGGCCAGGGCGTCACGAACGGCCCGCCGCCGCGCAGACGGTCGGCCAGGTGGGCGATGGCCAAGCCATAGCTTTCGGCGGCGTTGTAGCTGTAGATGGCGTCGAAGTTGCGCGTGACGAGGAAGGCCGGGCCCTGCGCACCGGCCGGCGCCAGCAGGCCCAGGCTCATGTCCGCCGGCACCGGCGTGCCGTCGACGCGCTGGACGCCGCGCGCGGTCCATTCGCTGCCGGGGCGCTTGGTGCGCCGGCCTTCGCCGAGCACGGAAAAGCCCTCGGGCAGCTTCACCTCGAAGCCCCAGGGCAGTTCCTGGCGCCAGCCCGCGCGCTGCAGGAAGTTGGCGGTGGAGGCGAGCGCGTCGGGCACGCTGTCGATGAGGTCGGCGCGGCCGTCGCCGTCGAAGTCCACCGCCAGGCGCTCATAGGTGCTGGGCATGAACTGCGTGTGGCCGAAGGCGCCGGCCCAGGAGCCCTGCAGCCGTTCGGGCGGGAAGTGCCCGGCCTGCAGCAGGCGCAGCGCGGAGTAGAACTCGGTGCGGAAGTAGGCCTGGCGCCGGCCGTAGCACGACAGCGTGGCCAGCGACTGCACGATGGGCGTCTTGCCGAAGCCCTGGCCGTAGTTGCTCTCCACGCCCCACACGGCCACCACCGTGGCCGGGTCCACGCCGAAGCGCTGCTGCACGCGCTGCAGCAGCTCGGCGTTCTGCTGCAGCCGCTGCGCGCCTTCTTCCACGCGCTGCGGGTCGACCAGCACGGTGAGGTAGTCCCAGATCGGGGTCTTGAATTCGGGCTGCGCGTCCAGGTTGCCGATGACCGACATCAGCGGTTGCAGGCTGTCGGTGTGGGCGCGGAAGGTGGTCTCGTTGACGCCGTTGGCACGGGCCGTGGGGCGCAGGCCGTCCAGGCACTGCTGGAAGCTGGCGTCCTGGGCGAGGGCGGGAGCGGCGAGCGTGGCCGCGAGGCAGAGGGTGGTGAGTCGTTGCATGGCCATGGGGTCGCCCGGGGGCGGAAAAGTTCAGGCCGGACCGCCGCGGGGCGGGCCGGTTCAGGCGGGCCAGGTGCTGCCGTGCTCCGGCACCAGCGCGGGCCAGCCCAGTTCGTTTTCGATGCGCAGGCGCAGCGCGTCGGCGGCGTCCATGTCGCCGTGGGTGACGAAGGTGCGCCGCGGCGCCTTGGGCAGGCCGCGCAGCCAGGCCATGAGCTGCTCGGCGTCGGCGTGCGCCGATCCGGCGGTGAGTTGCACCACCTCGGCGCGAACGGGCCATTGCTGGCCGAAGATGCGCAGGCTGGCCTGGCCGGCGGCCAGTTGCGCGCCGCGCGTGCCCGGCGCCTGGTAGCCCGCCAGCACGACCATGGCCCGGTGGTCGCCGAGGTGGTGCGTGAGGTGGTGCAGCACGCGCCCGCCCGTGGCCATGCCACTGGCCGACAGGATGACCTTGGGCCCATGCCGCTGCGCGATGGCCTTGGACTCTTCCACGCTGGTGACCATTTGCGCGGTGCGCTCCATCTCGCGGCACTGGGCGGCGTCGAGGCGGTGTTGGCCCAGGTGGCGTTCGTACAGCTCGGTGGTCGCCACGGCCATGGGGCTGTCCAGGTACACGGGCAGGGCGCGCGGCAGCTCGCCCCGCGCCTTGAGCCGCGCGATGGCCAGCAGCACGGCCTGCGCGCGGCCCACCGCGAACACCGGCACCACCACCGTGCCGCCGCGCGCGGCGGCGCGAGACAGCGCGGCGCCCAGTTCGGCGAGCAGGTCCTCCTTGGGGTGCAGGCGGTTGCCGTAGGTGGACTCGCACAGCACCACGTCGGCCGCGGGCGGTGGCTCGGGCGGCAGCATGAGCGCGTCGTCCGGGCGGCCCAGGTCGCCCGAGAACAGCAGACGCCGCCCCCCCACTTCCAGCAGCACGCTGGCCGCGCCGAGGATGTGGCCGGCGCCGCTGAAGCTCGCGCTCCAGCCGGGCAGCGGCTCGAAGCGCTCGTGCAGGCGCGCGGTGTGCAGGCGCTTGAGGCTACGGCGCGCGTCTTCCACGGTGTAGAGGGGCAGGGCGGGCTGGTGCTTGCCGAAGCCCTTGCGGTTGGCGTACTCGGCCTCTTCTTCCTGCAGGTGGCCGCTGTCGGGCAGCATCACGTGCAGCAGGTCGCGCGTGGCGGGCGTGCACCAGGCGCGGCCCGTGAAGCCCTCGCGCGCCAGCAGCGGAAAGTAGCCGCTGTGGTCGATGTGCGCGTGCGTGAACAGAACCGCGCCGATCTGGTCGGGCGCCACGGGCAACGGCTCGCGGTTGCGCAGGCGCAGCTGCTTGTAGCCCTGGAACAGGCCGCAGTCCACCAGCAGCCGCTGGCCACCGTAGTCGATGAGGTACTTGGAGCCGGTGACGGTACCGGTGCCGCCGAGGAAACGGATGCTGACGCCCATGCGGAGCATCTTAGCCGTGCGCGCGGGCACGGCCCGTTCAGGCCAGGGCGCTGTCCAGCCAGACCATGAAGATGAAGCCCGCCAGCAGCGTGGCGCTGGCCGCGCCTTCGAAGCCGTCGCGGTGCGTCTCCGGGATGATCTCGTGGCTCACCACGAAGATCATGGCGCCGGCCGCCAGGGCGAGGCCCAGCGGGTAGAACACCGGGGCGCTGCCCAGCACCACCACGCCCAGCAGGGCGCCCAGGGGCTCGGCCAGGCCGGTGAGGGCGGCCACGCCCCAGGCCCGTCCGGCGCCCAGGCCCAGGGTGCGCAGGGCCATGGCCACGATCAGGCCCTCGGGCATGTTCTGCAGTCCGATGGCCAGGGCGACGGCGGCGCCGTCGTGCACCGCGTCCTCGCCCGACGGGCCGGCATAGGCCGCGCCCACGGCCAGGCCTTCGGGCAGGTTGTGGATCATCAGCGCCAGCACCATCAGCCAGGCGCGCTGCGCGGCCGGCTCGCGCGGCAGCCAGGCGCTGGTGTGGGTGTGCGCGGCCGGCGGCAGCACGGCGTGTTCGTGCGGCAGGGCGCGGTCGATGGCCAGCATCAGCCCCATGCCCAGCGCCAGTCCGGCGCCCGAGAGCAGGGCGCTGGCGCCGCCCTCGCCTACCAGGGCGCGGCTGGCCTCCAGCGAGGGCAGCAGCAGCGCGAACACGGCGGCCGCCAGCATCACCCCGGCCGAGAACGCCATGAAGGCCGACTCCTGCCGCTTGCTCACCCGCTGCACCACGAACACCGGCAAGGCGCCCACGGCGGTGGCGATGGCCGCCAGCAGCGAGGCCTGCACGCCCGCGACGAGGGCGCTGCCGCCTTCCACGGCCAGCCACCAGGCGCGGGTGGGCGCCCAGAAGGTGGAGCCGGCGGCGATGCCCGCCATCACCAGCACGCCCGCGGCCAGCGCCAGCAAGGCCTTGCGCAGGGCGTGGGCTGGCACGGGCCACTCCAGCCGCTGGAGCTGGGCCCAGGCGGGTGGGATCTGGCGGAGGAGGGTAGACATGCTTGGGCTGCGATCGATGTTGACCCATAGCTTGTCAAAAACGATCAAATAAGGCCAATCGATGCTGCTTATGGTGGCGATAGGGGCACCGCTGGCGGCGCACGCGCCAGGCACCGAGGGAGCGCGAATGGCCCCAAAAAAAAGCGACGCCGTGGCGTCGCTTTTTTTTGGGGGGAGCGTCTGGCTCAGCTGAAGAAGTCCTTCGCCTTCTCGAACCAGCCCTTGTCGTTCGGGCTGTGCTTGTGGCCGCCTTTTTTGAAGGACTCGTCCAGTTCCTTGAGCAGCTTGCGCTGGTGCTCGGTGAGCTTGACCGGCGTTTCCACCGCCACGTGGCAGTACAGGTCGCCCGGGTAGCTGGAGCGCACGCCCTTGATGCCCTTGCCGCGCAGGCGGAAGGTCTTGCCGCTCTGCGTGCCCTCGGGCAGGTCGATGGTGGCCTTGCCCTGCAGCGTGGGCACGTCGATCTCGCCGCCCAGGGCGGCGGTGGTCATGCTCACCGGCACCTGGCAGTGCAGGTCGTCGCCGTCGCGCTCGAAGATGTCGTGCTTGCGCAGGCGGATCTCGATATAGAGGTCGCCCGCCGGGCCGCCGTTCTGGCCGGGCTCGCCGTTGCCGGTGGAGCGGATGCGCTGGCCGTCGTCGATGCCGGCCGGGATCTTGATCTCCAGCGTCTTCTGGCGCTTGATCTTGCCCTGGCCGTGGCAGGTGGTGCAGGGCTCGGGAATGACCTTGCCGCGGCCCTGGCAGGTGGGGCAGGTCTGCTGCACGCTGAAGAAGCCCTGGCGCATCTGCACCACGCCCTGGCCGTGGCAGGTGCCGCAGGTCTTGGCGCTGGTGCCGGGCTTGGCGCCGCTGCCGTGGCAGGTGTCGCAGTCGTCCCAGCTGGGGATGCGGATCTGCGTTTCCTTGCCGTTGGCGGCTTCCTCCAGCGTGATCTCCATGGCGTAGGACAGGTCCGCGCCGCGGTACACCTGCCGCCCGCCGCCCGCGCCGCGGCGCGCGCCGCCGAAGATGTCGCCAAAAATGTCGCCGAAGGCGTCACCGAAGCCGCCGAAGCCTTCGGCGCCGCCCGGGCCGCCGCGCATGTTCGGGTCCACGCCGGCGTGGCCGTACTGGTCGTAGGCGGCCTTCTTCTGCGCGTCGGAGAGCATCTCGTAGGCCTCCTTGGCCTCTTTGAATTTCTCTTCGGCACCCTTGGCCGCATCGCCCTGGTTGCGGTCGGGGTGGTACTTCATCGCGAGCTTGCGGTACGCCTTCTTGATCTCCTCGTCGGAGGCGTTCTTCGGCACGCCGAGCACTTCGTAAAAGTCGCGTTTGGCCATGGTTTCTCTGGCTGGTGTTTGAACACGAACGCCGCGTCAGGTTGCCCGGACGCGGCGGTGTGGCGGACGTCGCGGCGCGATCAGCCCTTCTTGACTTCCTTCACCTCGGCGTCGACGACGTCGTCGTCGGCCGCCTTGGACGCTTGCTGCGGCTGGGCGTCGGCGGCCCCCGCCTCGGCACCGGCCTGTTCGGCCTGCTGCGCGGCGTAGACCTTCTCGCCCAGCTTCTGGCTGGCGGTCATGAGCTCGGTGGTCTTGGCCTCGATCGCGTCCTTGTCCTCGCCCTTGGCGGCTTCTTCCAGGGACTTGATCGCGTCCTCGATGGCCGACTTCTCGCCCGCCTCCAGCTTGTCGCCGTGCTCGCTCAAGCTCTTCTTCACGCTGTGCACCATGGCCTCGGCCTGGTTGCGCGCCTGCACGAGCTCGACCTTTTTCTTGTCCTCGGCCGCGTTGAGTTCGGCGTCCTTCACCATCTGCTGGATCTCGGCTTCGGACAGGCCCGAGTTCGCCTTGATGGTGATCTTGTTTTCCTTGCCGGTGCCCTTGTCCTTGGCGCCCACGTGCAGGATGCCGTTGGCGTCGATGTCGAAGGTCACCTCGATCTGCGGCAGGCCGCGCGGCGCGGCGGGAATGCCTTCCAGGTTGAACTCACCCAGCAGCTTGTTGCCGGCGGCGATCTCGCGCTCGCCCTGGAACACCTTGATGGTCACGGCCGGCTGGTTGTCGTCCGCGGTGGAGAACACCTGCGAGAACTTGGTCGGGATGGTGGTGTTCTTGGCGATCATCTTGGTCATGACGCCGCCCATGGTCTCGATGCCGAGCGACAGCGGGGTCACGTCCAGCAGCAGCACGTCCTTGCGGTCACCCGAGAGCACCTGGCCCTGGATGGCGGCGCCGACGGCCACGGCCTCGTCGGGGTTGACGTCCTTGCGCGGCTCCTTGCCGAAGAACTCCTTGACCTTCTCCTGTACCTTGGGCATGCGGGTCATGCCGCCGACCAGGATCACGTCGTGGATGTCGCCCACGCTCACGCCGGCGTCCTTGATGGCGGTGCGGCAGGGCGCGATGGTGCGCTCGATCAGTTCTTCCACCAGGGCCTCGAGCTTGGCGCGCGTGAGCTTGATGTTCAGGTGCTTGGGACCCGAGGCATCGGCCGTGATGTAGGGCAGGTTGATGTCGGTGGCGGCCGAGGACGACAGCTCGATCTTGGCCTTCTCGGCCGCTTCCTTCAGGCGCTGCAGGGCCAGCACGTCCTTGCTGAGGTCGACGCCCTGGTCCTTTTTGAACTCGGAAATGATGTAGTCGATGATGCGCTGGTCGAAGTCTTCGCCGCCCAGGAAGGTGTCACCGTTGGTGGACAGCACTTCGAACTGCTTCTCGCCGTCGACGTCGGCGATCTCGATGATGGACACGTCGAAGGTGCCGCCGCCGAGGTCGTACACGGCGATCTTGCGGTCGCCCTTGTCCTGCTTGTCCAGGCCGAAGGCCAGGGCCGCGGCGGTGGGCTCGTTGATGATGCGCTTGACGTCGAGGCCGGCGATGCGCCCGGCGTCTTTGGTGGCCTGGCGCTGCGCGTCGTTGAAGTACGCGGGCACGGTGATGACGGCCTCGGTCACGGGCTCGCCCAGGTAGTCCTCGGCGGTTTTCTTCATCTTGCGCAGGATGTCGGCCGAGACCTGCTGGGCCGAGATCTTCTTGCCGCGCACCTCCACCCAGGCGTCGCCGTTGTCGGCGGCCACGATGGAGTAGGGCATGAGGTCGATGTCCTTCTGGACTTCCTTCTCACTGAACTTGCGGCCGATCAGTCGCTTGATCGCGTACAGCGTGTTCTTGGGGTTGGTGACGGCCTGGCGCTTGGCCGAGGCGCCGACCAGCACCTCGCCGTCTTCCTGGTAGGCCACGATCGACGGCGTGGTGCGCGCACCCTCGCTGTTCTCGATCACCTTGGTGTTGTTGCCTTCCATGACGGACACGCACGAGTTCGTGGTGCCGAGGTCGATGCCGATGATGCGTCCCATGTGAGTGACTCCGAGGATGTGGTTAAAGCTGTTGAAGAAGTGTGGATAAGCCGGGGGAATTCAAGGGGAGGGCGTGTGCACAAGTCCCTTGGCAGCCCTTACTTGGGGGCGGACACCGTGACCAGGGCCGGGCGCAGCACCCGCTCGGCGATGAGGTAGCCCTTCTGGAGCACGGTCACCACGGTGTTGGGTTCCTGCTCGGCCGGCACCATGCTGATGGCCTGGTGCTGGTGGGGGTCGAATTTGGTGCCGGCGGGCGGCGCGATCTGCACGACCTTGTGGCGCTCCAGCGCGCTCAGCAGCTGTTTGAGCGTGGCCTCGGTGCCCTCGCGCAGCTGTTCGCGCGTGGCCTCCTGCACGGCCAGGCCGGCCTCCAGGCTGTCGGCCACGGCCAGCAGGCTCTCGGCGAAGCTCTCCACCGCGAACTTGCGGGCCTTGGACATTTCCTCTTCGGCGCGGCGGCGGGCGTTTTCGGCCTCGGCCTTGGCGCGCAGGTACTGGTCGGCCAGGTCGGTGTTCTGGGCCTTCAGGGTGGCCAGTTCGGCCTGCTGGGCGGCCTGGGCCTCGGCCTCGCTGGCCGCCCGGGCGGCTTCGGCCTCTTCGGGGCTCAAGGGCGCGCTGTTGTCCTGGGGTGGCGGGGCGTTGGGGGGCGTCTGGCTCATCGTGGCGAGTCTGTGGATAAGGTGAAACGGGGGCGGTTGTGGTGGGCGGTTTGCCCGACAAGTCGGGCAGCTGGGGCCGCCGCGGCGGATTTCAAGGCCCGGCCGGGACCGGGTGGCCCCAGGCGGCAGAATCGGCGGTTTTCACCACCACCGAAGCCCAGCATGAAACTGATCCGCCACGGCCTGCCCGGCGCCGAACAACCCGGTCTGATCGACGCCAGCGGCACGCCGCGTGACCTCTCCGGGGTGCTGGCCGACATCGCGCCGGCCACGCTGGGCCCGGATTCTATGGCGCGCCTGGCCGCGCTCGACCCCTTGACGTTGCCGCCCGTGCCCAGCGGCACCCGCCTGGGCCCCTGCGTGGGCCAGGTCGGCAACGTCATCGGCATCGGCCTGAACTACGCCGACCACGCCGCCGAGGCCGGCCTGAAGGTGCCGGGCCAGCCCATCGTGTTCAACAAGCACGTCAGTGCCATCAACGGGCCGAACGACGAGGTCTGGCTGCCGCCGGGCTCGCGCAAGCTCGACTGGGAGGTGGAGCTGGGCGTGGTGATCGGCCAGCGCGCCTTCCACGTGGGCGAGGACCAGGCCCTGTCGCACGTGGCCGGCTATTGCCTGCTCAACGACGTGTCCGAGCGCGCCCACCAGATCGAATATGAAGGCCAGTGGGTCAAAGGCAAGAGCTACCCCACGCACTGCCCCCTGGGCCCCTGGCTGGTGACGCCCGACGAGCTGGGCGATCCACAGGACGTGGCGCTGTGGCTGGAGGTGAATGGCCAGCGCCGCCAGAACGGCAGCACGCGCACCATGGTGTTCGGCGTGGCCACGCTGGTGAGCTACCTGAGCCGCTTCATGGCCCTGCAGCCGGGCGACGTGATCGCCACCGGCACGCCGCCCGGCGTGGGCATGGGCCACCAGCCGCCGCTGTACCTGAAGGCGGGCGACGTGATGACCCTGGGCGGGCGCGGCCTGGGCGAGCAGCGCCAGGTGGTGGTGGACAGCCCGGTGGGCTGAGGCGCGGGGGAGCGGCGTCAGGCGGCTGCGGCCTGGGCGGCGCGCAGCCAGCCCAGTCCGGCCGAGGTGCCCCCGGGCACCGCGCCGCGGCTGGGGCGGTACTCGCAGCCGATCCAGCCGTCCCACTGGCCGGCGGCCATGAGCTCGTCGATCACGCCGAACAGGTAGGGGTGGTTCAGCTCGCCCAGGTCGGGCTCGTGGCGCTGCGGCACGCCGGCGATCTGCAGGTGACCGACGCGCCCCGTGGGCAGGTACTGCCGCAGCTTGGTGGCGACGTCGCCCTCGACGATCTGGCAGTGGTACAGGTCCATCTGCACCTTCAGGTTGGGCGCGCCGACCGCGTCGAGGACCTGGTGCGCGTGGTCCTGCCGGTTGAGGAAGAAGCCGGGGATGTCGCGCGGGTTGATCGGCTCGATGAGGATGTCGCGCCCGGCGCGGGCGGCCTGTTCGGCGGCCCAGCGCAGGTTGCCCAGGTAGGTGGCCTGCATGTCCTCGCGCCGCAGGCCCGGGGACACCAGGCCGGCCATGGCGTGCAGGCGGGGGCAGTCCAGGGCGTCGGCGTAGCGCAGGGCCAGTTGGACCGCCTCGCGGAACTCGGCCTCGCGGCCGGGCAGGGCGGCCAGGCCGCGCTCGCCGGCGTCCCATTGGCCGGGTGGCAGGTTGAACAGCACCTGGCGCAGGCCATTGGCCTGGAGGCGGGCGGCGAGCTCGTGCGCCGGGTAGGCGTAGGGGAAGAGGAATTCGACGGCCTCGAAGCCGTCGCGCGCGGCGGCCTCGAAACGGTCCAGGAAGTCGAGCTCGGGGTAGAGCATCGACAGGTTGGCGGCAAAACGGGGCATGGCAGGGGTCCGGTGGTCAGTGCGCGGCCGCGGGGCGGTGCGCGCCGTCGGGGGTCGGGGTGGTCAGCGAGAAGGCCCGGGTGAAGAAGTCCTCGCCGCCGAAATTGCCCGATTTGAGCGCCAGCCAGAGCGGCGCGCCAGCCGCGGCGGCGGCCGTGGCGTGGCACCAGGGCACGCCGGGGTCGATCTGCGGGCCGATCTGCAGCCGGGCGATGCCCAGCGCCTGCACGCAGGCGCCCGAGGTCTCGCCACCGGCCACGATGAGCCGGCGCACGCCGGCCCGCACCAGGCCGCTGGCGATGGCGGCGATGCAGCGCTCGACCAGTTCGCCCGCCTGCGCGCCGCCCAGTTGGGTCTGCGCGGCGCTGACCGCCTGCGGCGGCGCGGTGGAGTACAGCAGCACGGGCCCGCCGGCCAGGTGCGGCGCCGCCCAGGCCAGGGCCTCGGCGACCACGTCCTCGCCGGCGGCGATGCGCAGCGGGTCGAGCTGGAACGCCGGCCGGCCGCTGGCGATGAAGTGCGCCACCTGCTGGTTGGTGGCCAGCGAGCAGCTGCCCGAGACAATGGCCTGCGCGCCCGCCACCGGTGGCAGCGCGCTGGCCCGTGCCGAGGGCGCCAGGCCGGCGTTGGCCGGCAGCGCGATGGCCACGCCGGAGCCGGCCGTGAGCAGGGGCAGGTCGGCCAGGGCCGGGCCCAGGCGCAGCAGGTCGTCGTTGGACAGGGCGTCGACCACGGCGATGCCCACGCCCTGCTGCCGCAGCGCCTGGATGCGTTCGCGCACCGCCGCGGCGCCCGCGGCCACCACGCGGTAGTCGATCAGCCCCACGCGGCGGCGGCACTGGGCCTGCAGCACGCGCACCAGGTTGGCGTCGGTCATGGGCGTGAGCGGGTGGTCCTTCATGCCGCTTTCGTTGAGCGGCACGTCGCCCACGAACAGGTGGCCCTTGAAGACGGTGCGGCCGTTGTCCGGGAAGGCCGGCGTGGCGATGGTGAAGTCGATGCCCATGGCGTCCATGAGCGCCTCGGTCACCGGGCCGATGTTGCCGGCGGGTGTGCTGTCGAAGGTCGAGCAGTACTTGAAGTAGATCTGGCGCGCGCCCTGCCCGCGCAGCCAGTGCCAGGCGGCCAGCGATTGCTCGACGGCCTCGGCCGCCGGGACGGTGCGCGACTTGAG
>Ga0209958_1001367_pt1 | contig 19352 bp, 9 predicted proteins | sample ThiBio_inoc_plan_FD_183942 | JGI IMG/M metagenome (GOLD analysis project Ga0209958, IMG submission 183942) | Wastewater bioreactor microbial communities from Cape Town, South Africa - Thiocy_inoc_plan (SPAdes) | ecosystem: Engineered > Bioremediation > Thiocyanate > Unclassified | place: South... | reverse complement strand
GCTCGCGCTGAGCATCCAGCCGCAACGGTCAGCAACGCGCGGCATGAACTGCAAGACCTCCAAAGTCTCGCTTTGCACCAAGAAGCCGTGCGGCGCATGAAGCACGACCCGCGCCTCGTCAACCAGGCCATGGATACGCTGAACCGATGGCGCTCCGAGGGGGGCTCCCGCTCAGAGCATCTCTGGGACGAGTGGGCGGTCATCCTTGAGAAAAGAGCTTGGCGACGCGCGCTTTCGCACACTCAACGAGCGCAAGAGCTGCGCCAAGCGTCACCGCTCGCAACCGTGCTGCCTGAGGAGGCTCGGCGGCGGATTCTGAAAGAGGTTCGAAGCATCAAGGCGGGAGATACCTCCCAGCCGCCATGAGCCTCGCCCCCACGACCATGCGGGAAGACCGACCAACTATTGAAGTTGACCTTGAGCATCACAGCGCTCGATGGGCCAACGGAACTCCGACCAGAACGGGAGCAAAGTGAACATGGGCAGCAGCCAGCCACCAGGCGCGGAGCCGGCCGCGAATATCTCAATGCCTGAAGAGGTGCCGGCTACCCCGGCAATGACGCTGGGTCAGCGGCATGGAACCCTCACCCTCTCACAGGCGAGCCGTAGCGCGCGTGCATCTGCGCAAGGGCCAGCGTATGGCGCACATTTCTCAAGCGGGGACTTTTCCATTTGGCTGGAGGACTCGAATCTGCTGGGTGTTGTGGCCTACGTCCTGAACGTGGGAACGGTTCGGTTGAGCTTGCCCGCGCTGCCGGACAGAACTCCGCGAGTACAGGCCTTTGAGCGAAGTCTTCCGCCAGAAGTCATCGCACTGACCAGCAGGGGCGGCTCAAGTCTCCTTGCGCGGCACAACGCTGAGGCCGAAGCACAGTTCGTGCGGCGTTTCGTCGCGAGTCTTTGGTGCTGCTACGGCAGCGACAGAGAGCCTGCGACGGTCATAGACCGGTATCGACAGGTTCTGCTGCCCAACGCGCTCAAGGTCGTCCCCAAACCTCTACAGGTGAACTCGGCTCTTGGCAAAAGCCAGCCTACCTGACAGCGGTACGGGCCTTGTCAGGGCCCGTTCAGGTCGTCTGAGCAGGACCATGCTCTTGGACACCGACCTTGAAAGACGCTCGACACGCGCAGTTTTGCAAGAAGAAGGTCAGAGACGGCCAATACGCCGGAGCCAGTGGCTCCGGCGAAGAAATCATGATGCGGCGGTAGTCGCCATGGGAGCTTTCGCGAGTCCCAGTTCGCCAACAAAGCTGTCTTGATTCTTTCTGTCTTGCGCCGGTTACGGCACAGGCCCAACGAGGCCAGGCTTTGCGCTGCAGGTCGATGACTCCCCTGGGGCTTACAACGGCGCCACAGACGCTTGACCAGGGAACTCATAGGCTCCCTCATCAGGCACTTCCATCAGCTCGGCCGGCATGTCCATCAGGGCAACTCGCTGTGATTGCTTGGCAATCTTCTGAACATCAGACTTCGAGCCCGCCATGCGAAGCAGCACATCTTTCCAACCACCGAGCGCCCAGTCGGTGCGCTGCATAAGCCGGCGCATGCCTGCGTGATGCTCGGAGGTGCAAACGGCGAGTTTCCATTGACCATCACCAGCCCTCCAAATCGGCCGCAGACCAAACTCTTCGAGCTGCATCGTCAGGGGCTTGCGTGCCTCATCGGGACCATGGATGACAGCCTGAACCACCTCGCGAATCGGCAGATGGAGCTTCAATGGTGAGTGACCCTCGCGCGGGACAAACACCGCGACTTTTCGGTCCAGCAGAATGCGCATCAGTACATCCGCGTCACGCTCGACGACTTGCTTTTCAGGCTTCATCAGCTGCATGTCGTCCAGCAGAGCCCGCAAGGTTTCGACGCTGAGTTCGACGTCACTCACGAAAGCCACATAGCCGGCAACCAAGGGGGCGTACTTATCAGCTGCACGCGGCTCATGCCCCAACGCAATCAGCATCGAGCGGACAGTGCGCAAGGAATCACGCATGACAGACCAACGGGTCAGCAGCAGACGGCGAAGGCGTGCGCCGAGTGCGGCGACATCTTCCTCCCTGGCTGAATCGAACAGCGGTTGGTACTTGCCTTCGGCAGCCTGTTCAAGCGTATTCAGGCAAATGCGAACCGTTCGACTTTCTGTCGCCGGATTGAACGCAGGTAATCCGATTCCAGCGAGCAATACACCTGCTGGCGCATTGAAGTACCGTTTCTTCCCGCCGATGATTCGGCTCACGCGATGTCCAGAAGAGTTTGAGAATCCGATTCGAAGAGCCTCGAGGAGGTTTTCGACTGCGACCTGCTTCGATTTACGCGCCTCGAGTTCGTCAACCAGCAGCGCCGCAGGCCGATGCTCGAGCTCATAGATGATTTGCGGCACGGTGGGCACCCCATCACGGCGTATTGCCTGAGGTCCCAGAAGTTGCGCGAAGAGCTCCAGCAGCGTCGTCTTACCCGCGCCTCGCTCAGCAGTAATTGCCAGGATGGGGCGGTGACTTAGAACTGGGCCATAGAACGCCATGGCCAGCCAGCCCAACAAGAGCTTCGCGTCACTGCTGTGCCGAAGCCCGAACGACTGCAGGGCATCTACGAGCTGTTTGACTTCCTCCTCCGAAGCTGTAGGAGTATGCATGGAGAAGCCAAGGTCCGGCCCACTTTGATACGACGCGCCCGTTGAGTCTGGAGCAGTCTGTACTGGAATACCTTTGGACGTCGCCACCTGGTTACCAAAGTTCACGATGAGCTCATCGCCAGCGCGATAGAGCCCAGGGCCACGTACGCGCCGCTTGTCGAAGAGGCCCATCGCATCACACTGCGTACGGATTTCTTTGATGAGCTCCGTAGAGTCGAAAGTCGGCACGAGCGTCTCTGGATTGACGGTGCGGTAAATCTCCGTGATGGCAGGGCCGAGCTTGAGCAGCAGTTTCTTCTCCTCAAGGTCCTGAGCTCTCAGGGTGGTCAACTGGCCCGTTTTGCGGGAGAGGACGATGTAGCTGCCGTCAATGTCGTATCCGGCGGGAGCCCAACCGCCCCGAGGAAATGTGATGTCGCCGGGTTCGGCAACGCACGCAGGCTTCGAGCTGGTCTGCTGGGTCTGAGCGGAATGGGGCTTGCGGAAAAAGGAAAGGACGTTCATGTAAATGTTTCTTGGTGGCCTGGGAAGGTGTCCAGGCGTTGCTGATGAAGAAATGCCGGGGAACTGAGACTGCCGAGGGTCTGCGCGTAACGTGTAACGCGCCACCGCCGGAGCTCCTGACAAATGAAGAGGCGTGGGTCCCGCACCGAGGCGCGCGAGCTGCAGCGAGCACAAATGCAAAGGCCCCTCGGAGAGGGGCCTTCAATCACCAAGTTGCAATCAGGCTTTGGCCTTGCTCTTCTTGGCTGTCCGCTTGGGAGGAGTCGGCTTCGAGAAGGCGTTCAGGTCCTCGACCGCATGGCGCCAGATTTCGTCGGACATTGCACTGCCGCTGACATGACCCTCGCCTTCGTCGTCGAAGCCACCGAGCAAGCCGAGCGCCTGGTACCAACGGTCAGTAATGCGCCATTGCTGGTCGTAGGTGTCGAGCTCGGCGAGAAAGTTTTCGAGGTCCGATTTCGACGCGAACAGTTGTTCTGGCCACGTCTCGTCGTCGACCAAGCCCGCTTCAACGGCACCGGTCAAGCTGTCGAGGAAGTAGTAGAAGTCAACCTCGTCGTGGAAAGTCAAGGGACTGACGGTCTGGGTGTATGGGTCGAAGCCACCCACTTTGTCCCGATACTGGCCATAGGCGAAGTGATAGTGGGACCTCTGGTCCTCGGTGCCATTGAACGACACGTAGGTCGAGGCTTCGAACGAAAGAGCGCGCGGAGTGAGCTTGTAGGCGGGGATGAGAGCCATGGTCGTTTCCTGTTTAGTTGTGGATGAGTCCTGTCTTGAATAGGTACAGAGGACTCGAAAGACGAAGTGCAAAAAAAGCCAGCACGCTTGTAGGGCGTGCTGGCCAGGTCTGATGGACCGCAGTCGCGGTGCAGTTTTCTAGATGGTTGCTATCGAAGCTCGATGCCCATGTCGGCGAGGACCGAGTTCACCGGTCGGCCAGCGTGCCATCCAGCCTCCAAGGCATCAGCGAACGCCATGCGCTGGGGGACCGTCAGCACCCTTAGCTTGTCCACGAGGTCGGCAATGCTCGATTCGCGGTAGCGCTCCAGTTCGATGCCGAGGTCTTCGCACAAGGTCGAGGCCATGCGCTGACAGTCGTCAGGCGTAAGGAACTCACCTTGGTAGCAGTTCAAGAGCAGGTCAATTTCGTCTTGACTGAACATGCCCGAGATTTGTTGGCGAGCGTCGTCAAGCAGGTATTCGAGCCGCGCTACAGCCAACTTGACGGTCGCGCCCATCGCAACATCGCTGGTTTCGAGCTCGGCAAAGGAATGGGCGAGAAGGTACGTCTGGGCGTGGTGCGTCGTTCGCTCCACCGCCTCCTGGAGGCGGAGCAAGCAGTCGCTTGGGGCGTCCGGAAACTCCGGTGTTTCGGGCCAATCGAGGAACTTCTCGAGGGTAGTGTTTTGCATTTGAATGCTTTCTTGTTGTGGTGCAACGTGTAGCGACCGGGCTCCTCGTTGCAAGCCAAATTTCTATACGGTGGCAAGGCAGCCTGCCGTGTGGGGTTCTTCGTACAGCCGAGCGCCGGGTCCGGTGCGAGCGGGGATGCCGGGTCGATGGGCTGCGTGCAGCTTGTTAAAGAGCTATCGCGACCCGACGATGCGGAGCGCGAGGGGGGAAACGGAAACCGTTCCGGGTGTCTCGAGGGGATTGCGGAGACCTTTGGTCGCCTGCGCCACTTGCGATGCGAAATCGCTAGGACGAATGACGGCACATCAGCCCCGTGAGGGACTTTGTGCCTTGGTGAGAGAGCCGCCGAATCGGGCTCTTCTCTGATGAAGAAGTTGAACTATATGCGATTTTGGAGTCGTCGCTCGCTATTGCTGCGTCTTGCGACCGTTCTCGTGAAATGAGTCACGAATCGAGAGTGGAACTCTCGTGGAGGAAATTCTCAGTTGCCAAAAGCACGCCGAGCTCCCGGACGCACATCGGCCAACCCGCCATGCACTGCGGGCTGGGCACCGTTACAGGTTACGGTTACCGGTGTCTCCAAGGTCACGGCCCGCAAGCAGATGCACACCAACGTCGACATTCTGTTGGCGCTGAATCCTCAGCCGCCCATGAGTATCGAAGCTTGGTTCTTCCCTACGTTGAACCTGCGATGAAACTGGCGCAGCTCCGAGCCTCGCAGAAACGATTTCTCTACCGCCAGCTTTGGGACTGTCGGGTCGACGACAACCTCTTTCTCGAAGCTGAAAAGTGCCAGTACCGCCTCCTTCGGCACCAACGCCGATATGACACCAGGAATCTCTTTCTTGGTGTGGCAGTTCAGAATCGAGAATGTCGCAGCTTGCTCCTGGTCCGTAGTCCAAGAAAAGCCATCCTCATGGTTGTTGATTCCCGTGGACACTCCTCGGTACACAGTGAATGCTTCGGGCAGTGACTCGTAGCGGGCATGCAGGTCATCGTCGTCGAGCTTGGCTGCCTCATGTAGTGTCTTGAGCGGCGCTGACTTGAACATCTTGACCACCAGTGATGGTGACATCACCACGCAAGCCATCATGCCTCGCTCACCGGACTGCCATGCTGCAGCTAGCGTGCCGGCCCAAACATCAGCCGACACGCGACCGGCTTGGTACTCTCGCCACATGTACATGGCGAACTCAAAGATGATGCTTGGAGAAGTTTTCTTCCACTGCAGGTAGTAGCGGACCAAGGTCCCGCAAAGCTCTTCCGCCTTTTCGGCCTCTACCAACGGCCAAATGACTTGGTCGATGATGTCTGCCGTGTTGGAGTAGTAAGAGCCTTTGACATCTCGAATGTGCTCCCGCCAACCGTCAGTCTCCACCTCCATACGATAGTTCTCTGCCTTGCGCGTCATCTTGTTGACGCGACTCATTCGATACGAATACTTCATGCAAAAGGTTTCAGAATCCTAGGCAACCCGTACTGGCTGTACGTCACCCAGTTAGACAAAAAATCTCAATCAGCGAGAGCCTTTAAGAGCGCGTCTCGCCCATCTTGATAGAACTCAATATCAAGCTTCGTAGCCATTTCATCCGACAGGTCGAACAACTGGCGACGGCAAGACACTGGAAGGAGGAGAGCCTTGGCCCCCTTCTCGACCGCTATTTCGGCAAGTGTGACCGCGTTATGAACTGGTTCGATGGTTCCGCCCAACGTCACCTCACCGACAACGACCAATCCTCCGCGCACCGACTTCTTTAGAAGTGCACTTGACAGCGCAATCAACGCTCCAACACCGGTTTTGGCACCGGCCTTGGCCGCGTCGAACCCGCGCAGTTGCACGGAGAACTCGTGAGACCTTGGGTCGCGGTCGCCGACCAACTGCTGGGCCCGGGCATACAAGTTCTGTTCCGCACAGCGTATGGACTCCTTGAACTGGGCCGGCACCGGGTTGTTTAGCACCCGCACGCCGCTTCCAGGCCCCTCGTTGACCTCGAGCCGGAAAAGGCCCGGGTGCTCCTCGTCACCGCCCGGGCTCAGCACCCAGACCTGGCCGCACTCCAGCGGCTCATCGCCGATGCCGCCCTGGCTCTGCAGCTCCGGCGTGCTGACGAACTTCTCGACGCCCTCGGCGCCAAGGGTGTAGCTGAAGTGGGTGTTGCGGAACTCAGCCGCGCCGATGCGCTTTTGCTGCTCTTTGACCCGGCGGCGCACCTCAAGAGCTAGGCGCACGGCCCACTCGAGGTCTTCTTCACTGACCGCCATGTCCGAGCCGGGGTACATCAGCTTCAGCAGTCCGCTCACGGTCTTGTTGACGCCGTTGAGGTCTCGGCCCGACAGCGCGCCGCCCCAGCGCACACGCCCTTGCAGCGTCGATACCCGGCTTTGGTTACGCAGCTGGGTGAAGCACTCCGACAGGAAGTCGCTCACTAGGCCGAAGTGCGCAGTGAACAGCGTGGGGTTCAGCTTCGGCACATCCCAGCCCGGCAGGAAGCAGTGGATGCGGTCCATGAACGCTGTGTCGTCGCGCATCTCAGGCGGCAGCGGGCCAAAGAGGTGACCAATGCGCTGCTGATGCTCCACGTCGACATCGAAGTTGCCCACCAGCACAATGGAGCCGTCCGCCCGGATACTTTCTTTACCACGGGAGAACTCGCCGCTCTCCATGTAGCCCTTCATGATGTTGACGCCGTCCTTCTGGTCGAAGGACACGCCGGAGACCTCGTCGAAGCAGACCACGTCGTACTGGCACACCAGGCCGCGCTGGCCACTGGCGTTGTTGACGAACATTCGTGCCACGGTCGCCTTGCCACCGGAGATGAGGTGGGCATAGGGTGAGACCTGCTGGAACAGGTGCGACTTCCCCGTACCCCGAGGGCCGAGCTCGACCAGGTTGTAGTTGCGCTCGACGAAGGGCACCATGCGCAGTAGCAGCGCGTCCTTCGCGCGCTCAGACAACGTCTCGGGTTCGAAGCCGACGCTGCGCAGCAGCAGGTCGCGCCACTCGGCGGTGGAGAACTGCTCACGCCCCTTGGCCAGAACATCCAGCGTCTCGCGCTTCGAGAGCTGGATGGCCCGAAGCGCCTCGACACCGAAGGGACGCCCGCCCTTCTCCTGCGCGATGGATGCGTCGTAGCCCAGGGTCACCTCGGCGTAGAAGCCGCCGGTGAGCATGCGCTCGTTCTCCTTGACCATCTCGGGCGTGAGCCTTACGTCCGTTAGGCGAAGGCTGGGCAAGGTGGCGATGTAGGAGTCCGTCTTCGAGTCCAGGCGCGCCGTGACGATATCGATAATCTTCACGGAGCCGGCCTCGCGCGCACGGGCCTTGAAGAGCTCCTCCTCACCGGCTTTGACCGTCCGCGACGCCAGCTGCCGCTGGACGATATCCAGACCCTCCTGGATTTCCGCCTCGTCGGTGGTGGCGCAGTAGCGGCCCAGCAGGAACTCGACCACGTACGTCGGCACCGGGAACTGGCGGCTGAACGTCCGCACCAGGTCCTTGCGTACCACGTAGCCTTCGAAGGCAGCGGTCGCCTTCCTATCCAAATCGTCGAGTTGCATCATCAATCACCCATCTGCGACCTGTCTTGAGCCGGTCGCCCGCCTTACTGTTCTCTAACTGGATGCCAGGTACCGAGGCAACGGCGCTGCACCTAGCGTTGCTTCATTTAGCCGCCCACGGTTGTGGCCTGTTTCTGCAGTACCTCGCCATCGGCGGCCAGGATGACCACCACCGCCGCCGTACCTAGGTTCTCGTCGTCGGCCACTGCCACACTCGCCTTGCCGGCCTCAAGGGGTTTCACGCTGGCTACCAAGCTAGACGTTGCAAGTGCGGGCTTCGTCCTAACGTCCACCGTCAGGTCGTTGGATGAGCTGTCCACCTCGACGACGCAACGCAGACCCTTCCAGGTCACAGCCTTGATGATGACGTGAGCACTCTTTGCCGGCGCTGCCACCACCAAGTCCAGCACAGGAACCAAGCACTCCTGAAGACTAAGACCGCCATGCGCGTAGTCTGCACCGGCGATGAAGGACGAGACGCCCGGTGCGTACGCCACCTGGACATCCTTGCACCAATCCCAGCCGAAGGTCAGTGGCGTACCGTGCGCCGTGTCTTTGAGGACAGCGCAGCGTCCCCAGCGGGTCTCGGCCTGGTGTTTGGGCAGTTCCGTCTTCGGCAAGCCACCAGCGACCAGTAGCCAGCCGTGGTCGGTGACGATGCGCACCCGACGCCACCCCGCGTCGCGCAGTTCCTGCACCCGTTCGACCACCGCAGCCAGCTGGGCATCGACGTCACGCGCGAGACGAATGCCGTGCTCGTGGCCGTAGTGGTCCAGGTCGCCCGACTCCGTCCAGGCGCGTCCGCTCGGGTCACCTGTCTCATGCTTGTCCAGTGGCTGCACGCCGTTGTCAGTCAGCAGCTTCCTGAAGTTGTGGCCAGAGAGCGGTTTGCCGTCTGCAGCTACGCGGGGCTCGAACTCCACGTCTTCTGCCGTGCCGGACACCATGCCCGCTACTGGCGAGCACCAGGCCTTGCCGGATGCCGTGACCGACGGCATGCTGGTCCAACGGGCTGCCAACGTCGTGGTGCCCAGCCCATCCAGCTTGGCACGCAACCGCTGGGCGACGTCGTACCGCAGGCCGTCCACGAAAACCGTGCAGGTACCCGAATCAGCTGCCGCGTCCGATGCCGCCTGCAGCGCTGGCATGCCTCCCACCTTCTTCACGGCGTCCTGCAGTCGCTTGGCCGCTTCTTCCAGCCAGGGCAGGTAGACGGCGCGCACTGCGGCACCCACGGCGTCGGTGTCTGCCTTGGTTTGCACGGCGCCCATGGCCCGCGTCGCCGCCTCGTCCACGCGCCACCCGGACTGCTGGTAGCTCGCAGCCAGCTCCGAAGGCGTAGCGCCGATGGGCGCCGCTGCGCTGAGCTCAGCCAAGCGGGCCAGGTGCTCCAGCGCTTGAGCCAAGGGCGACTGACCCATGCGGGACCATAACCAACCCCGGCGCGAGCCGTGCTCCCTCTCAGCAGTGGCGATGGCGGTGCGAGCCTGGGCGGCATCCATGGCTGCACAGGCAGACAGCGCGTAGCGCAGGCTTGCCTCGCCTTGCTCATTGGCTTGCGGGTAGCCGGCCAAAGGTCCATCGGGGTCCATGTCCGGGAATAGCCCCAACTGCGGGGGCTGCACGGTGCGGAGCAGCGTCAGCACCTCTGGAAAGCTCGTGTAAGAGTCCCGATAGAGCTCAGCCACGGCCGCCCACTTACCTTCGCGCCGAGCCAGCTTTTCAGCGGCGACAAGGGCGCCGTCACTGACCGGGTCGAAGCCGAAATCGGACTTGGACCGCTTGGAAAACACGTCCCAGCGCACACCTGCCCAGTCCTTCTGTGTGGCCTGGGGAGCGTTCATCCACACGAGCAGGTCTCGGGTCGGGTTAGGTGCCAACAGGCTCAGCAGCCACTCGGCGTTGATTTGCCTGCCCTTCAGCTCGTCCAACGGCCTGTCGAGCAACGCGCCAGCCGATAGCACCTGGGCCAAGGCCTCCTGCGTAGCCTTGTCCTGTGCCACGTCCAGCCCAAGGCCACCGTTCTTCGAGGACAGGAACGCGCTAACCGTCCAGTCCTTGGTGTTGACCTGGCTCCAGAACACGCCCCGGTACTGCAACTCGGCCAACGGCTGCAGGTCCCGTGGGCAGCTCTCGATGGCCCGCAACTCGGCGCGGCTCACACCGGGCAAGTAGACAACTGGCACGCCCTGGAACTGCACCTCCGGCAACACACCGGCAATCGCGCACTTGAGCCAGACGGATGGACCACTCCGCGACGCGGGGTCGAAGGCGCCGAGTTCGAGCAGACCGGGTAGTAGCTGCTTCAAGGCGGGAAGGGCCGTCTCCCACTGGCGCTCTTTGTCAGGCCATAGAACTGCTGCAGCCGGCGCAGCAGTATGGGCATTTCCCTTGGCAGACCCAACCAAAGCTGCCGCCACGAGCCCTGCGACGCTGTCCGCGTAGATATCTGTCTTGTTCATTGAGAGCCCGTGCCGATTCTTAGAAGTGGTACTTCTCGCTACGCTGTTTAAAGGCCTGCTCCGAACCCTCCATGATGTCGAGAACGGCTTTGGTCACGTCAGCGCGGTCGAGGCCGCCCTGGGTCCGTTGCTTACCTCTCCCATCCCGAGCTTCGAATGCGTAGATGAGCTCCGCATCCGCGTTCACGGGCAAGTTGGCGTTATGCGTTGCCAGAATGAGTTGACGGGTGTTCTTTGTGAGTCGAAGCAAAGGAACCAGGTCGCTGAACAGGTAGTTCGAATCGAGTTCGTCTTCCGGCTGGTCAATAACGATAGGGCCCGAGCCTTCCGCCAAGATGAGACTGAGCAACGCTGTGTTCCTCTGCCCCTCTGACAGCACCTTTCCACCTTCGCCGCTCATTCTTCCGGCGCTGGTGCCGTCTGGCCGCTTCAGCTCAACGTCGATGAGGTCATCAACTCGACTCAATCGAACCTTCTCCCAAACCGCTCGTACGTCGGGCGTGTCAATGTGCTTCGAAAGCTCTGGTAGTAGCGGAGCGGCTGGGCTTCCTTCCGGGACAGTCTCTGGCGCCTTTAGCCATCCATGCACCACCTCCCATGGAGAGGCAGAGCCTGGAGACTGCGCGAACGCCGCAAATACAGACTTTCCAATGTCCTCCCACCCTCTGCCCAGGCGAGTTCTGCTGTCCCTGGGCGCGAGACGGCCCCAAGTTTCTTCGAAGGCGTTGCTATCAAGCATGAAGCTCGCAGTCACGACCGTCGTTGGACCTTGAAGAGCCTCGCACGCAGCCTTCCGTGCCTCGTACTGCTCATGCCAAACTGCATGAAGCCTCGCCAGTGCTCTTTCCAGCTCTGCAGACTGCTGATGCAACGCTGAAAGTTGCTTCTGCTTGACTTCGAGCTCGCTCTGCTTGGCACTTCGAAGGCGGTCGACCTCTTGCAACTTGCTGACGTCGCTTGGCTGGACACCTTTTTCCTCACAAGCGGCAAGAAATCGTTGCTCTGCTTCATTCAGGCGCTCGCTCACCTCAGCCCAACGAGGATGGTTCTCGAGACTTTCGCGGGACTTTTCGGAGAATCGAGTGACTGCTGCTTCCACTTCTGCAACCAGCGCGTCGCGGGCCTTCTGCAGCTTGTCGCGCAGTTCCTCAAACCAGTCGTTATGCGGCCACTCCGCTGCGGTTTCAGGGAGCTGAGGAACAGGGTCCAAGGCTGCGAGCGCAGTTCGCAGGCCCTCGGCATAGCCATCGGACAACGAGGAGGCACCAGCAATGAAACGCTTGGCATCTTGGGCCTGCCGATGCACGTTGGCATCGGCCTGGATGTCTTTCCGCGCTTGCCATTGGCGGTTGAGCTCATCAAGCTCCTGCTTGGTCCGTTGAACATCTTTATCCAGGGTCTCTGCCTGGCGACTAGCGGCGAAGAGCTGTTCCAGTTCTCCACGGACGGCTGCCTCTCGGCTGGCCAACTCAGCCAAACGCTCACCACAGGATGCATCAATGAGGCGCAAGACCTGGTTCTTTTGGCCAGGGCTGCTCAGGCGACTCAGCTCGCCTTGGCTAAAGAACTGAATACGAAGCTGGTCCAGTACTGTCCGGAGGTCATAGACCTCGCGCTGGAGAAGGCGGTGCTCCTTCGCGCCTGGCTTCAGCAACACGGTGTCAACGACACCAGGCGCTACCTCAAAGGTCACCTGCAGTTCGGCATCGTTGTTGTCCACCGTCCGGAGAATCCCTTTGAGTTTCTCCTGAAGGTCCAAGTGGACGGTTGAAGCGTAGTCCGGCTGAAAACTGAATCGCAGGTACTCGAGAAGGGAGGACTTGCCACTGCCCCGGCCGCCAATGACGCAGTTCAGGTTGGGTGAAAAGTGAACTGTCTGGTCGTCTACGAAGGCCGCGCCTTTGACGGAAATGCTGACGAGTCGCGGATGCCTTTCCTCATCGCTGGGGCGGTCCTTCTGTAGTCGGATGCGAGATTCATGGTCGAGAAACGCCTGACGCAACGATTCCACAGAGGGCTCAGACATCTTGACCCATGTGTATCGCATGCCGATGTAGTTCTCGGCGTTCTCTTCTGGGGTCAACGCCTTGTTGTCCGAGGACATGATGCAGGCGATGGGTCTCGTACGCTTCCAGGCCGCATCGCAGTCGTCGCCAGCGCCAAAAAGTCGGCGCCATCCTGGATTCATTTCTGCTACAGGCTTAGGTACCTCGACCGCCAAGAGGTCAGGGTTCAGATACTCAGTTTGCTGAAGCCACTCGCTGAGCTTCCCTTTGTCGAACAGCCCATCATCCTTGAGCGCATGAGGCATCACCACGATGCCCCGCTGCTTGCCGTTCGCACCAATTTGTTGGATGCATTGCAGAACCTCTGGGAGCCGTCGTGTCGACTTCGCAAGTACCCCGCCTTGAACGCGTGGATACGGAACACCGCACTCGGTCAAAAGGTGGTCCAACTCGTCAAGGTTTGAGTCTGGCTCGAAGATACCGAGTACGTGAACGCCCTTGCCGACATCAGCCTCAAACTCGAACCCGGGGAACAGCACCATGCGATACCCGAACTCACCAGTCAGGTCATGAATCGCCTCCTGCAAGAGCGGGATGAACGACTTGGACAGGAAGTTGTGGTCGGTGATGGCTATCGCCTCAAGCCCAACCTCGTAGCATCGACGGACATAGGCGATAGCGGAGGCCTTCTGCTCCTCGACCGTAGCCCCAAGTGGCGCACCCCGCCAATGCGGTGCATCAGCAGGGGTCTGCATTTGGAGGTCGCACTTGAACCATCGCATCCCCTGGTACTTAGACATTGCGGGTCTCCTTCGCAGCCAACTTCTCAGCCAGCGATAGGTGATGGTCATTGATACGGTCGCCCTTGAAGACCTTGAACCACGGTGCGCTCTCGACGTCCTTGCCACGGTCCTTGTCCCAAGTGATGTTGAGCTTGGGCTTCTTGTTGTGGCGCAGAACGTCGGCGGTCATGAAGGGGCGGATGTTGAGCCGCACACCGTCGTTGAGGTCGGGGTTCCAGCCGATGGGCTGCTCGGGTAGCTTCTTCCAGCGGACAAAAATGTCGTAAGGCGGCTCGCCTTCGAGGATGAGTTCCAGCCGTCGCTTCATGTCCTGGGCGGCCGCAAGGCGCGTTTGGGCGCCGTCCACGCCCGAGCGCACGCCGGCCTCCTGCTGACGAATCCAGTCACCCAGGTAGGTGTGGATGAGGCGCTCCAGCTTCTTGTGGTCGAGCTGGTGGTAGTTCACCAGCGCGGCGAAGCCGTCCTTCAGGCCGTCCCAAACGTGCCAGATGAACGGGCGGTGGTGGAACCGCTTGGCGTGCTGTTCAAAGAACTTTTCGCGCAGCCAGACGTCCAGCCCCTTGCCAGCGCACTCGGCATCGGCCAGCAGCTTGTCGAGCACGGCAGGCTTCCAGCTGCCGGGCTGTACGGTCTCCCAGGCGGCAATCAGCAGCTTGAGCAGTCGGTCATGCGCAGGCGCCTCGCCTCGCACCGAGGGTAAGCAAACGATGCCGTCGTCGTCGGTATGCTCTGCCAGTGGAACGCAGCGAGCAATCCAGGTACGCGCCTCGTCAGCCAGTTCCATCGCTGTGTCGGTTTCGGCTGGCCAGCGGTAGCCGGCAAGGCGGGCGACTGCGACTTGCAGCGGGTCGGTGGCGGGCTGCGGGTGGCCATGGAACAGCCACTGGGTCGGGTCGTCGGAGTAAGGCTTGGGGAGGCCGTTTGGGTAGCGCTCGGCAGCGACTTGCTTCCAGTGGGCGAGGTCGAAGGGAACCTTGGTAAGCGTTCCTTCGGTAACTGACAGCGAGGGGTCAAGCGCCTTCAACTCTTGCTCGTAAGCCGGGTCAAGCAAGTAAGACAGCACTGCCGTGGCATGTTCACTCCGAACCGGCACCATGATTCCTGCCGTTACATCGAACTTCGCTCCAGAGTAGAGAGCCACCGCCTTATTGCGGGTCACGTTGATTGCAAAGCCAACCTGACCCCACGCATTTCGGCCTGCCTGCCATGCGCCGCCGATGCGGCCAACCTTCTTCAGTTCTTCTATGTAATTGAAGTAGTCGCTGCCTGGCCCGCCCCATCGTAGGGTGTAGTTGTAGCCACTGACCAGTCCATTAGTCTGCTCGGTTGACGCAGCTTGAAAAAACTCCCACCCGCCCTCGAGATTCGCTCTCTCCCAATACTGCTGCACGAAACGGGAGCCATCGGTGGTGCTGATGCCTTGTGCTGTGAACGCATAGTTCGAGAGTTGAACGTGCGCAACCGACTCCTCCAGCAAGATGCGGGCATCGGGATTCCCAAGTTGACCCTTCTGGCTCACAGCCACGACCTCGCCGTCGCGTAGGAACTCAGCTTTCTCCTTGGCACCCTTGGGCGCGCTGGCATCCACGCCGCGCAACTGAAAGCCGTCCGTTGCCCTGGCGTTTGTCTGGGTCAGCAGAACCGCCTGCACCACCTCGCCGCTGATGGTTTCGAAAGCGCCAGGCCCAAGCCGCGCCAGCAGGCTCCACTGAACGCGCTTGAGCAAGGATTCCCTTTGCTTCTTGTAACTCGTGAGGAACAGCCAGTTTTGCGGCATGACGATTTGAACAACGCCCGAGCCTTGGTCGCGGCTGAGCTCTAGGCAACGCTCCAGGAAGACGTTGGCTAAGTCCTGCTTGGCCTCGGGGTAGTGGGTTTCACAATAGCTCTTCAGAACCTCATGCTGTCGACCGCGAGCCAAGTAGGGCACGTTCGTCACCACTAGCTGATAGCGTCCATCCAACAATCGGGCAGCATCCAGTAATCCCTTGGCCGTGAGCGCTAAGTCCCAACTGTCGTCCTGCAGCTCGCTGGACTGTCCCCAAAGCGTGGCCGGGCGTTCGGTAGCCAGCGCCTTCCCTAGCAGGTCACGTAGGGTCTCGAAGCTGGAGGTGGCCAGGTCGTTCTTCAGGCTGCGCGCAGGGTCCAGCAGGCTGCCCAGCAGCGGCGCCTGCGCAAAGCTGGCGTGCAACAAACCCAGCTCCTGCCGCAGGTAGCCGGCGTTGGCGGCGTCGTCGGGCACCAGGGCCATCCAGTCCTCGGGCTTGGCAGCTACCTTCAAGCCACAGCAGGCTACTTGTGGGGACGGCATGTCGGCGCGCACGCCGAGCGGGTCACCGTTCTCGCCAGGGAAGCGCCAGGCCGCCAGGGCCAGCGCGAAGACGGCAATTTCCACGCAGCGGGCGTCCAGCTCAAGACCATGCAGGTTGTCAGCCAGCACTGCGTCCACTGCATCCATGGCGCTCAGGCTTTCGGCCGCCATGCGCATGGGCACCAGCAGCAGAAAGGCCGCTACCAGGAAGTGGCCCGAGCCGCAGCAGGGGTCCAGCAACTTGAACTCGTCGAGCCGGCTGGGCCAGCTTTCGAACTTGCCGGCCGCCGGCGTGCCGTCTTCCAGCGTGCGCAGGTACGTGAGCGGCACCGGGCAAGGCTTGCCCGGGTGGCGCGTCACCCACCAGGCCCCCAGTGAGTTGTGGAGCAGGAAGTCCACCATGTAGGGCTCGGTAAAGAGCTGGGTAACGGCCGGCAGCTCGTCGGCGCCAATCTTCACCTCCGAGGCGTTGACCTCGTCCTTGCGCTTGGCCTGCCAGAACTGGTACACCCAGCCCAGGCTATCGCTGGCCTTGAAGACCTCGGGCGGCAATGCAGCCAGCAGGCGCTCCAGCTCGCGCTGGTGCTCGGGTGCGAAGGCCAGCTCGAACACAGGACTCTGCGGCTTGAACACCTGGGGCAGCATGCGGGCGGCCAGCTTGCCGGCCAGCTCCCACTGCGTCTTGGAGCCGAGCTTCTCGCCCTCCAGCATCGCCTGTTCGTGGTCGACCAGGTTCTGGCAGTCCTCCAGCGACACGGGGGCGCCCAGCTCCCACATCAGCAGCCCGTTCTCGGCCAGAAACCGGGCGAACAGCATGCGGTGCCAGTGTTCGTAGGCCACCTCCCAAACCAGGTGCTGCAGTCCCTGGGTGTCGTCCTTGGCCTTCACGTCGCCCAGTGCACGGCCGTGGGCGCGCATGCGCCGCCGCAGGGCCTTGAGCTCGTCGCTCAAGTAGTCCGGGGCCTTCGCCTCACTCACGGCCAGTTGCCGAAGCGCAGCCAGCGCGGCCTTCTCGCCCACGTCGCGGGCGGACTTGACGGTGTTCTCGAGCTGGCTGCGCAGTGGCTTGGCCAGAGGCTGGTTACTGATGCTTGCGGTCGGCATGGTGTTCTTTGTCTTCCCTGAATGGGGTAACGCAGGTGACGGCAGCGATTCCCCGGTATCTCACTTGGACGTCTTGGGTCGTTACAGCGCCACGGGCCCCTTCTGAAGCTTGGCGCTGAGCAGCGCCTCCACCTCGGTCAACCAGGCCTTCAGCTCGGCTTCGTCATTCAGCGTGCGCTTGGGCAGCGACACGTGCACGACGTTGGGCTTGAGCAGTTGCACCGCCGCATGCCGCGCCGCCTCGAAGCGGCTGGGCAGGGCCTGGGTCTTGGAGACCCAGTGGTCCAGGTCACAGTCGTCCAGGGCGTCCTGCAACTGCTCGGACGTACCGGTGGACACAGCAGAAGGCGGCGTCAGGTGGTGCTTAGCCGTCAGGTCGTCGCGCTGCGCGTCACTGAGCTTGCTCCAGTCGGCGTCCTGTTGCAGCAGGGTCTGCTGCTGCGCGAAGCCCTGCTGGAAGGCGTCCAGCTTGGCCTTCAGGGCCTGGCGCAGCAGGTCAACCGCCTCGTCCAGCAATGGGCGCACGGGGTCGGGGTCGGCAAGCAGGCTGCGCTGGGCTTCGATGGCGTCGGCTTCGGCCTTCAGCTTGGCGTAGGGGCCAAGGGCCTTGGCGTGCCGCAGCAGGTCCTTCAGCTTGGTCCAGGCAGGCAGCCGCTTGGCAATCTCGGCTGCGGTCTTGGCCCAGGCCTGCGACAGCGCCAGCACCTCGTCGTGCCGGTTGAACAGCTCCAGCAGCTGGGCGTTTCCGCTCTGGGCCTCGATGGCCTCGATGACCGTGAGCTTCGGAAAGTCAGGGGACGGTGCCGGCCCACCCGCCTTCGAGGCCTGCTCGCGCAGCTTCGCCAGCAGGACTGGCATCCGGTTCAGCTCTTCCTTGGGCTGGCACGGAACGCCCACCGCATCGAACAGCTTCCGAATCTTGATGAGCTGAATCGGCGTGATGTTGATGCTCTCGCGCCGGAAGCTGGTCTGGGTGAGCTTGGCGCGGTCCAGGCCCTTGGCGTCGACTGGCTTGGAGGCTGCATCAGTGGCGTTGACGTGCCCAGACGCCAGCAGCGCGTAGAGCGCACCATCGATGGCGTCACGCGGCCAGCCGAACGGTGACGCCTCGAAGTTCTCGCGAATTTCCGAACCCTTCTTGCCGGGGCCGATGAAGCCCAGCAACTTCTGGCAGACCGGGTGCTTGTCGGCCTCCTGGGTGTGGCCGACAGCCTTCAGGGCCTCCAGGTTGCCCTTGCGGGCTTCGTCTAGCACCTTGCCCCACTGCTCGTGGTCGGCGGCATCGAACTGGCTGTAAAGACGGATGGCCGAAGACTTGGCCGCGCGGTTGATGCGGTCGGCCAGGTCATTGCCGTCGGTGGCCTCCTGCCCGCCGGCCTGGAACACGCGCACGCCGGCCATCAGCTTGTCCACCAACTCAGCCTGCTCTTTCTCAGCATTGCGCTGGCGGCTCTCCATCGAGCGCTGAGCGTCGCGTCCTTCTTCGGTGGACGGGTTGCCCTTCTTCTGCAGCGTGGTGCGGGCGGCCTCCAGCGCCACGATGGCATTGGTCAGCTCGGTCTTGTGCTGGGCCGGTAGGAAGGCGAAGAGCGTTGGGTTGTCCGAGCTCTTGGCCTTGGACTCGGCAATGACCGACTTCTCCTCGGTCTGCCAGCCATCCTGAATCCACAGGTACAGGCTCTTGTCGTTGTCCTTGGGTAGGGTGTCGTCGTAGGTGGGGCTGAGCGTGCGCACCTCGTTGCCCTTGCCCTGGGTGACGCGTACTTTCTTCAGGACCTCGGCGAAGCGGGTCTTGAGCAGGTCGGCCCGTTTCTGTTCCACGCGCTGCGGCGCGGCCTTGAGCTCGGCCTCTTGGGCACGGAACTCGTCGTACCAGGCGCTGGACTCCCGGGTCTGCAGCCGGTACTCGGTGCCGCTTCCGCCGGCCAAGGCCATGACCAGTCGGTCTTTGTTCTGCAGCTCTTCCAGTAGCGCCGGCAGCGACTTGCGCAGCTCGGACGAGCCGGCCGACAGGTCGGTGACCAAAAGGTCGGCCAGCGCCTCTTCGGTGGCCTTCAGGCCCAGGTCCATCGCTGCATCGGCGGGCAGCTTGTTGATGAGGTAGATGAGCTTGAGCAGCTTGGCCTTGAGCTGGGCATGCGCGTCCCCAGCCGCGAAGCGCTGCACGTTCTCGAACACTTCTTTGGGCAACTGCGCCGTGGAGACGAGGTTCGCGGCAATCTGGTCGTAGAGGAAGTCGCCCGAGACGACGTGCCCCAGTGGCGCATCAGCGGTGGCCAGTACGGCCTCGTGCACCACGCGCAGCTGGCTGCGCAGCTGCGACACGGTGCCGGTGGTGTCGATGGTGCGGAGAACGCGTTCCCAGAAGCGGCGGCGAACCGGAAGCAGCGGGTAGTCGGACGTCATGACGCTCTCGTCGTCGGTGACATGCTCCAGCTTGGTGCCGCGCAGGTGGCGGGAGATTTCACCGAGGTTGTTGCGCCAGGCCTTCTCGACCTCGGGCTGCACGGAGGGCTTCTTCGCCAGGATGATTTGGCGGGTGACGTTCTCCACGTCCCAGTC
>Ga0209958_1001364_pt1 | contig 19402 bp, 16 predicted proteins | sample ThiBio_inoc_plan_FD_183942 | JGI IMG/M metagenome (GOLD analysis project Ga0209958, IMG submission 183942) | Wastewater bioreactor microbial communities from Cape Town, South Africa - Thiocy_inoc_plan (SPAdes) | ecosystem: Engineered > Bioremediation > Thiocyanate > Unclassified | place: South... | reverse complement strand
TCCAGACGCCTGTCGCCGAGATCGATATCCTTGAACTCCTCCGCCGCCCAGCTCATCACGCAAACCTCGTATTACCAGAGAAGTCAGCATGTTACGGTGAGGCATTGAAGTTGTGTGTAATGGGATGAGCCAGGCCAAGTTGCCTATGGTTACGATTGTTTCGTCTTTCCAAGATCGTATGTGCCGCAGCTTGACCTCGGCAATTGCTGCATTGGCGCGGCCTATTTCGATTATCTGCTCTTCATCGCGCTGGACGCCGTGAGCGGATTTCGCGCAAAACGAATCAATGATCGTGCGCTCACGTTTCATCTTGGCAACGATATCGCTTGGAGCAGCCAGATCGACTACATTGAGCACAATCTGGCCGAGTCCCTCGGGGCCATTCAGCGAATGCACAAGCATTTCGACGTGCCCATGGACAGCAACTTTGCGCGCATGGAACATTCGCAGTTTCTTCCCCATGCGCGTATCGACAGCCGGCTGCTCAGAAAACTGAAACGCGTACCCGGTATCGGACCATTGGCCCTGCGGGTCAAGCGATGGCTGGGCAAAAGTCATTAATGAAATGTGCCGCCCTGCCAGGCATGGGTTTTGCTGGATTCCAAGGCGAACCTGACGCGCGCCTTGCTTCATGGGTGTTCTCCGTGAATCACGCATCATGGGCAAAACGCCTCGCTCGACAGCGCTTGCCTTGCCGTGACTCATCGAACAACATTGCCGCCTCTTGACTGCATAGCCGTGACCTCTATCCATGCCAGCTTGTTGGCCCTTACCCGTTCGATACACCCATGAGCCTCGGTAATACCATCCGCCACGGCGCCAAATGGGTGCTCATCGGCAACACCGGCAGCCAGATCATCAACTTCGCCCTCGGGCTGGTCCTCGCACGCCTGCTGATGCCGGCCGAATTCGGCATGGTGGCGACCATCCTGATCTTCACCAGCCTGGCCGGCTTCGTCGCCGGCGGCGGCATGGGACAGGCAATCGTGCGCGCAAAGGAGGCGTCGAAGCGCGATTACGATCTGCTGTTCACGCTGCAATTCCTCATCGGACTGGCAATCGTCGGTTTCTTCTTTGCCATCGCTCCCTGGTTCGGGCGCTGGTACGCCAATCCCCTGTATGCCGACCTGTTGCGAGTAGCGGCACTGTCCTTCCTGATCCGACCCTTCTTCAACGTGCCCAGCAACATGCTGCACCGGGAAATGCGCTTCAAGGCAAAAACAGCGGTACAACTGGCCAACCTGGCAATCTACAACAGCATCGCCTTGAGTCTGGCTTATCTGGGCCACGGCCCCTGGAGCCTGATCCTCGCCGGCCTGTTCAGTTCGATGGCGGGCGCCCTTCAGTTTGCCTGGTATGCGCGCTGGCGCCCCGGCCTGTGCTTCGACTTCGGGCGCGCGGGCGAATTGATGCGCTACGGACTTCTGGCCTCCAGCAACAACATCGTTTGCTACATACGTGCCCAGTTGCCCACCTTCGTTCTGTCGCGCAGCCTGGGCCCCGCCGGCGTGGGACTTTACAACAAGGCCGAGAGCCTCGCGGCGCGTCCGCATGGCTTCATCACAGGCTCGGTGTATGAGGTGCTGTTCCGTGCGCTCGCCAAGGAACAGGACAACCTCGACAAATCTCGCTACCTTTTTTTCCGCAGCCTCACGCTGGTCGCCGTCTATGCTCTGCCGTTCTATATCGGTTTCCTGTGGCTGGCCAAGCCGCTGGTGGTGACGCTGTTCGGCCATCGCTGGGCCGATTCGGCCGCCCCCTTGATGATCCTCAGCCTGGCCGCTCCGCTGATGATGATCGAGAACCTGTCGGGCGCGGTTCTCGCCGCCCGCAGCTGGCTGGGCAAGGAGCTTGTCGCGCAATCCATCATGATCGGCGTTGCCGCGGCCGCCATCCTGGCCGGTCTGCCTTACGGATTGACCGGCGTGGCGACCGGCATGGTCTGCGCCCTGCTCTATATCGCCCTTCACATGTTCTGGCTCGCCAAGCGGTCGCTCGATGCCCGCTGGATTGACCTGGCTCGGGCTTTCATGCCGGCAACGCTGCTCAATGCCATCCTGATTGGCACTCTGTGGCTTGCCAATCATGCCATCCCGCCATCCATCCAGTCGGTCGATGCGCTGTACGTGTTGTTCATGACGGCTGCGGGCGGACTGGTTTATGCAATCTGCTTCCTGTACCTGCCGATTCCGGCCCTTGCGTCGGAAACTGATCGCTGGAAAGCAAGGCTCAGACTCATGAAAGCGCCCTCATGACCTGGATCGATCCTCTCGCGCGCAGGCTCCATCGACATGCCGGCCGGCATGGACCGATCGTACTGATGTATCACGCCATCACACCCGGCAAGGGTACGCCCGCCTGGCCTTGGGCCGTGTCGATGCAACGGTTTCGCGATCAGCTTGATTTTCTGGCCACCGCAGGCTACACCACGCCAACCATGGCCGAACTGGTCGCCATGCCCGCAAAGAGATGGCCGGAACGCACCGCAGTCATCACGTTCGACGACGGCTACGTCGACAACCTCGCTGCCTGCGAGGAACTGCAAAAACGCGGCATGCGGGCAACCTGGTTCATCGTCAGCGGCTCGATCGGACGCGAACCCGCCTGGCCGGCCGATGGCCGGCCTGTAGGACGTCTGCTGAATGCGGCCGAACTGCGCGAGATGCAGGCAGGCGGCATGGAAATCGGCTCGCACACGGTGGGTCACGCACGGCTAACGGAAGTTGACGACATCCGGCTGATGCAGGAGCTGACCGATTCCAAAGCAACACTTGAGGCTATTCTTGGCAATACGGTCGCCAGCTTTGCCTATCCCTATGGTGTCTGGGACACGCGTTGCGCCGCGGCGGTACAACAGGCCGGCTACCTCTCGGCCTGTACCACCCGCAGCGGCTGGGCATTGCGCGACGAGGATTCATTCCGGTTACGGCGCCTGACCGTTTTCAATACCGACACCACCAGCGTATTGGTCCGCAATCTGTGCTTTGGAGACAACCAGACCACCTTTACTCGATTGCTGCGCTATCAATTTGGCCGTCTTGCACATCGCGTTTCCACGCAGCCATGAGCGTTCACATTTCCGTTGTCATTCCCTGTTATAACGGTTCGGCTTTCCTGCGTGAAGCGATTGACTCGGCTTTAAACCAGAACAATGTCGATTGTGAAGTCATTGTGGTCAACGACGGTTCCATTGACGACTCGTTTGCGATCATGGAGAGCTATGGCCCGCGCATTCGTATCGTCAATCAACCCAATTCCGGGCTTCCCGCCGCGCGCAATGCAGGAATACGTGCCGCAAGCGGTGAGCTGTTTGCGTTTCTGGATGCCGATGACTGGTGGGAAGCGGACTTCCTGTCAAAGATGTCCGCGGCGCTGGACGCAAACCCCAAGGCAGCCGTTGCCTATTGCGGCTGGAGAAATGTTGGATTGCCGGGAGGGCGTGGCGAACCCTTCATTCCGCCCGACTATGAATCCATGCCCGACAAAACAGAGAAAATATTCTGTAGTCCACGCTGGCCTGTTCACGCAGCCATGATCAGACGCAATACCTTGTTCGAAGCAGGGCTATTCGACCCAACACTGAAAAGTTGCGAAGATTTTGCGCTCTGGCTGCGCAGTGCGATTCCCCATCCCATCGTACGCGTGCCAGCGGTTCTGGCCTATTACCGTCATCACGACAACCAGATGATCGGCAACCGAGCACGAATTGCTTTGTCGCATTACGAGGTTCAGCGCACTTATTTGACCCAGCATCCGGAAATAGCCGGCATGTTCACGCGCGACACCCTTCGCGCGCTGAGTGACGGCGAACTGCTCATGCGTGGCTATGCCAGCTATTGGGAACGCGACCTGCCCGCCGCCCGGCGAATTTTTCGTGCGGTGATGAAACAGGGCTATGGCACACTGAGGGACTGGAAGTACATGCTGCCGGCGCTGCTTCCCTTGCCGCTCCATCGGGCATTGGTCCGCCTGATGGAGCAGGGCCAAGGGGAAAAGCCTTTCCCGGAAAGGAGCGGGCAGGCCGACTCGCCTCGCGCGCCCGGCCAAACCAGGAAACATGACCTTGGTGAAGACTGAATGCTGATCACCGTTGCGGTGCCAACCCACAACCGCCCCCAGCTACTGCGCGAAGCGCTCGCCAGCATCGTGGCCCAGACCCACCCGGAATGGGAAGTGGTGGTAGTGGACGACGGCTCCACGCCGCCCGTGCTCGAATCCACGCTGCGTGACTTGCTTGGCGAGCGCTTCATTCTGGTTCGGCACGATCAGGCACAGGGAATCGCCGCCGCCAAGAATGCGGGCGTCGCTGCTGCCCGGGGCGAAGTCGTGGTACACCTGGACGACGACGACCTGCTCGCCCCCACGGCGCTGGCGCAGATCGCCGCAGCCTATGCCCGCCACCCGGGGCTGGAATGCCTGTTTATCAACGTCGAACCTTTTGGCACCTATGCGCCAGGTACGGCTGCCAACCAGTCGCATGCCATGGCCGGGCTGCTTGAACGTGCGCAGCGCACAACGGAGCACGGCGTGGCTTTCTTCAGCCGGGGGCTTTTTGCCGCGCTACTCAAGTCCGTGCCGATGGCGATGCAGCGCCCCGCCGCACGCAAAACCGTGTGGGACAGAGTCGGCCCGCTGCGCAAGGACAGCTACCTGCCGGAGCCGGAATGGGCCATGAAATCCGCGCTGTTATGCGAACCGGCACTGTTGTTGCAATATGCCTACCTGGCCCGCATGGACGGGCAAAACAATGTGTCGGTGCCCGAGCAGAAAGTAAAGCACATGCGCGCCGCCGTAGACATCCGCAAAACTTTGCTCGCCTGGATTGAGCGCAACCCTGCGCTTGCGGGGCGCGCCGACGAGGTCAAGCACAGCCTGGCTAGCGTCTACTTCAACCAGGCCTACCATCACCAGCGCAGCGGCCATTGCAGGGCTGCCTGGCGGCCACTGCTTGCCTCCTTCGTCACGCATCCGCAATGGTATAACCTGCGCTTCGCCTTGCGCCTGCTGGCAACCTGCATCAGGCGCCCCAAGGCCGATTGAGCCTGCCCACATCCTCCTGCGCGTCGATTCGACAGGGCTATGGCACACTGCGAGACTGAAAACACGGCCGCGCGCCAGGCTACTCGACACCAGGCAGCGATGACAGGCCGGACAATGCGACAGGAAGCACAGACTATCGATGGACAACTTTGACCCCGCGCTGATTTCCGTCGTCATGCCCTGCTACAACGCCGCGCCTTATGTGGAAGAGGCGATCGAATGCGTGCTGCGGCAAAGCTACCGGCAGGTCGAGCTCATCGTCGTGAACGATGGCTCGCACGACGCATCCGCGGAGATCATCGCGCGACTGGCAGACGGCAATCCTGACCGCATCAGCGTGCTGCACCAGACCAACAGCGGGCCTTATGCGGCACGCAATCAAGGACTGTCGCATGCGCGCGGCAATTTCGTCGCCTTCCTGGACGCCGACGATTACTGGCATCCCGACGCACTGCGTCAATTACATGCCGCCATGACGCAAACCCTGGCCGATGTGGCCTATTGCGGCTGGCAAAATGTGGGGGAGTCTGCCGTCAACACGCAGCCCCACATCCCGCCCGATTACACCGCAACCGATGCGGCCGCCGTATTCCTGCAATCCTGCCCGTGGCCGATCAATGGCGTACTGATACGGCGTCAGCTTATCGACACCTTGCGCGGATTTTCGGAACGGCTCCCCACCGCCATGGACTACGATTTGTGGCTGCGCATGCTCACCGCCCAACCCGTCGTGGTACGCGTGCCGGAGGTACTGGCGTATTACCGGCGCTACCCGCGCGGTGACGCGCATATCCCGCGCTGGCGGCAGGTGTTCGACGCCATCGCCGTGCGGGAGGACTTTGCCCGCCGCCACCCCGCGCAAATCGAGCATCTCGGCCGGGCCGAACGCGACGCCCGGATCTACGGCTCGCTGCTGCTTGAAGCCTATCGCTGCCATTGGCGACGCGACACCGATTCCTCGCGGCGCCTGTTCCGGCGCGCATTCCGCAAGGCCGACTGGAAGGCGCGCGACGTCAAATACCTGCTGGCCAGTTTCTTGCCTGCATCGGTATTCGAGTCGCTGATCCGGCTGATCGACACCCGGCGCAGCACGCGTAATTCCATTTGAACGCTCGTCATGCCCGTACTTACCTTTGCCTTTTGTACCTATAACCGTGCGGACCGCCTGGAAAAACTCGTGGCGGCGATGCGCGCGCAAACCTGTCCGATTCCTTTCGATATCCTGGCCATCAACAACAACAGCAGCGATGGAACGGTCGCCATCCTCGACCGGTTGCAACAGATGCCGGGACCGGCGCTGCGCTGGGTGACCGAATCCGTGCAGGGAATCGTGGCCGCGCGCAATCGCGGCATCGCCGAAGCGCTCGACCGCGACATCCTGGTTTTCATCGACGACGACGAGACGCCGCTGCCCGGCCTGCTTGACGCAGCGGTCGACGCCATCCTGAACGAAGGCGCAGCGTGTGCGGGGGGCCGCGTGGAGATGGATTTCACGACCGCCACGCGGCCGCGCTGGCTGGAAAACGATCTGCTCGGCTTTCTCGCCGCCGTCGATCACGGGCCGGAACGTTTCTGGATCGAGGACGCCAGTACACCCATCTGGACCGCCAACATCGCATACGACATGCGCCTGTTCCGCGACGACCCGACCCTGCGCTTCGATATCCGCTACAACCGCGCAGGCAAGGATATCGGCGGCGGCGAGGATGCGATGATGCTGCGTGCCCTGCTCGAGCGCAAAGCCCGTATCCGTTACCGCCCCGAAATGGCTGTGCTGCACGCCGTCGAACCCTGGCGGCTCCGGCGCAGCTATTTCCTGAAGCTGCATTACCGGGCCGGAATTCGTCATGGCCAGCTCGCCCTCCCAGGCTACCCGAAAACCCTGCTCGGCATCCCGCCTTTCATGATTACGCAGTTCCTCGGACACTGCGTCCGCACCTTGAAGCTGGCACTGGGCGGCAAGCCGGGCCTGATCCGCCAGGCGATGAATGCTGCCCATGCGCTGGGCAGCCTGCAAGGCTACCGGAGCCGGTCCGGCACCTGACCATGATCGATGTCGCCATTCGTTTCGACGATCCGTCCGCCATCAGCGACCATGCGCTCGAGCGGGCGATATTGCACGCCATGGACAGGCACGCTGTCTGCGCTACCTTCGCGGTCGTCCCGCATGCCGGGCAGCAAGCCTTGTCTGCCGGCAGCGTGCCTCATCTGATCGAGGCTCGGCGGGCCGGCCGGCTGGAAATCGCCCAGCACGGTTTTTGTCATGAATCCTCCCGTCCCGATGCCAGCCTGCCTTCCGAATTCTCAGGCCTGGATGGTGCGGCGCAAACCGAAAAAATCACAGCCGGCCGGACCGCGCTTGAACAGGTTTTCGGCGTGGCAATATCGGGGTTCGTGCCGCCGTTCAATACCTTCGATCAGGTCACCGCTTCCATTCTCTCCGAGCAGGGTTTCCTCTATCTTTCGGCGGGCAGCGAGCACGGCCTGGTCGAATCCGGCCATCTCGCCCAACTGCCGCGCACCTGCCAGATCACCGAGCTCCGGCGCGCCCTGTCCGAGGCGCGCCGCCGGCCGAATGGCGATCTGGCGGTCATCGCCGTCATGCATCATTACGACCTGCAGGAATCGGGGCTGGCCGGCGCGGCCCTGACCCTCCAGGACCTGTCGGAATTGCTCCAATGGCTCCGGCAACAGCCCGATGTGCGATTGAACACATTGAGCCAGCTGGCAGCACGGCACGATGCACGCACCTGGCACAAGGCGGTGCAACGCAACCGCTGGGTGCAACGACGGCATTGGCGCATCCGTTCCGTTTTTCCGCGGTATGGCCTCATGCCCCACGCCCTGTTCAAATATGTCCGTTTGACTGGAATCTCCACGTGATCACGTCTCCTCCGCCTGCATCATGTCGACAAGGCCCGATCTTCATCGTTGGCGCACCGCGCTCCGGCACCACCATGCTGCAGTACCGGCTGCGCAATCATCCGCACATTTCGCTCCCCACCGGAGAATCGCATTTCTTCATTCCGCTGTACCGAAATCGGGAAAGCTATGGCGATCTCCGTCAGCCGGACAATATCCGTCGCGTGCTGCAGGCCATGCATGGACAAAGCCGTGATTTCCTGGAGACCGATCTGCATGGACTGAAATTCGACGTCGACACGCTAACCCGGGAATTTCATGCCGAGGGCCGGTACACGATGCCGGCAATCATTTCGGGCCTATTCGAAAAAAACGCACGGGGCGAAGGAAAGTCCAGATGGGGCGACAAGACCCCCTATTACGTGATGCACCTCCCCAAACTGCTCGAGTGGTTTCCCGATGCCCAGATCGTGCATCTGATCCGCGACGGGCGCGATGTCGCCCTGTCGCTGTTCGGCAGACAGCATGATTTCTCCGTCTACAACACCTATTTCGCGGCGGAATACTGGGAAAGCTACGTGGAGAAAGGCCGCGCGCTGGGCAGCCTGTTGACGCCCCGGCAATACATGGAGTTGCGCTACGAGGACTTGCTTGCGCGCCCCGAAGACAGCATGCAACGGATCTGCACATTTCTGGGCGAACCCTACTCGGCCGAGCTGTTTGCCGTCACGGCGGTCGACGACCCGGGCAAGACCCCGCTGGTGCACGAACCGCTGAAAGCCGACAACGCGGGAAAATGGCGCAGCAAGATGACGCCAGCCCAGATCAGGGCGTTTGAAAGCGTGGCCGGCAAGACCTTGCGCGAGTTCGGCTACGATCTGGTCACGCCGGGCACGCCGCCCGCACTCGCCGTGAAAGCCGCCTACCGCCTGCATAACAAGCTATTGACCCGTTTCTGGAAACGTACCCGGCGGGCACCCGCGTGACCGCGCTCACCATCCTCATCTGCACCCACAACCGGGCAGACCTGCTGCAAAAGACCCTGGCGTCGCTCAACCGGGCGCGCCGTCCTGCCATGCCCGTGCAGATCCTGGTGGCCGCCAATGCCTGCAGCGACGACACCGTGGCGCAGATGCAGGCGTATCAGGTCCGTCAGGCAGCTGAAAATGGCTTGCTGCTGCAGATACTCGACGTGCCGACACCCGGGAAATCGCATGCGCTGAATGCCGCCATCCCGACCATCGAAACCGAACTCATTGCCCTGGTGGACGACGATCACCGGGTGGACGAACACTATCTGACGGCCATCGAGCAGGCTGCCGCGACCTGGCCGGAGGCCGGCCTGTACTGCGGAAAAATCCTCCCGGACTGGGATGGCAGCGAACCGGCCTGGGTGCACGACGATGGGCCCTACCGCATTTATCCGTTGCCGGTTCCGCGTTACGACCAGGGTGACGTACCCCGTGCCATCACCGCCGAGACGGGCCCCATACCGGGCGGCGGCAATCTGATCGTGCGCCGCCATGTGTTCGAACTGGCCGGCCAGTTTTCCACCGAACTGGGCCCGCACGGACACGACCTGGGCGGAGGCGAGGACAGCGAATACGTGCTGCGCGCCCTGGCGCGCGGAGAACGCTGCCAGTACGCACCGGACATCGTGCAGCACCACTACGTCGACACCGAGCGGCTTCGACTCGGCTATCTGCTGAAAAAAAGCTATCAACGCACCCGTTCGACCGCCCGTATCCACGGCGGCGGCTCGGTCCCGTTGTATATGTGGCGCAAGCTGGCCGAGTACGGATTCCATAGCCTTCTCGGCCTGTCATGGGCCAAGCGGCGGTTTTACTGGGTGCGCACGGCAGCCGCACTGGGCGAGATACGAGGCCGCAGCGAATCGGGGCATCGCGGCAAACGTCTGGCCCTGCCGCCCGATCGCGGCAGGTTGCTCACCGAGGTGCTGGCACTCGTCACCGCCGCCAGCGGCTTGCTCGCCTGGTTTGCCAGCGGCGACGCCCGCTGGTCCGGCGTGCTGGCGGCACTCGGCATGGCGGGGCTGGGCACAGCCGCATTGCTCGCCAAATCGCTGCTCGATTTTTCGCAGACCGGACCCCGGATCCGCGAGGAAGTGCTCACCCACTACCAGCGCTATACCCTGTTTGCGCTGGCGCGGCTGTCGGCGTGGGCGTTCGCCCTGATGCTGTTCACCGGCGGCGCGGGGGTGCTGCTGTACTTCATGCTCCACACCGTGGCCGGCGTCCGCTGGTCGGCCGGCCTCGCCGCCGCCGCCGCCCTCCTCGGCATCCTGGGCGGCTTCATGCTGCAATTCATCCGCGCGCTGCGCTTCAATCCCGGCCTGCTGGTGGCATCGATGCATTACCGAACCAGCCGCTTGTACCGTCTGTGGCAGTGGGCGACGCCGGCACGCATTGCGCACATGCAGTCGCTGGGAATGGGGATGGCCGGACTGCTGCTGGCGGCGGCCTCCTGGCAACTGGCGAAGGAAAACCGGGCGGGCGACCTGATGGCGCTGTGGGCGAGCGCGCTGTTCTTTACCGGCTCGATCGCGTGGGCCGGCTGGCAGCCGCAGGCGCGCGCCCCGCACAAGCGTCCCGCGCGCGCGCCGGATGCCCCGCCCAACATCCTGATGATCGGCTCCGACACGTTGCGCGCCGACCGCCTGAGCGCGCTCGGCTACCGCCGCGCGCTGACTCCGCATATCGATCGGCTGGCTGCGAACGGCGCGCTGTTCGCCAACTGCTATGTGCCGTGCGCGCGCACTGCGCCGAGCCTGATTTCCCTGCTGACCGGCACCTGGCCGCACACGCACGGAATCCGCGACAACTTCGTCGACGATGAGGGCACACGGCTGAAAGTCGATGCCCTGCCCACGCTACTGAGAAAAGTCGGGTACCGCACGGCGGCGATCTCCGACTGGTGCGGCGCCGACATGGGCAAGTACTCCTTCGGTTTCGACTACACCGACCTGCCGGAAGACCAGTGGAACCTGAAATACCTGATTCGTCAGGGACCGAAGGATCTGCGCCTGTACGTCTCCCTTTTCACCCATAACCGGCTGGGACGGCTGTTCCTGCCCGAACTGTACTACCTGGGCGGAGTGCCGCTGACGCAGCCGCTGGGTAAACGGGCGCGGCGGCTGGTGGCGCGCCTGGCGGAAAGCGCGCAGCCGTTTTTTCTCAACGTGTTCTATTCCACCACGCATCCGCCGTTCGCCTCGGAATGGCCATGGTACACACGCTACGCCGACCCCGCCTATGCAGGCGAGTCCAAGTTCGCGATGGCGCGGCTGACCGATCCGTTCGAGATCATCCGCCGCCAGGGCGCGCCCAAGGAGGAATTCGACCTCGACCAGATCATCGATTTGTATGATGGCTGCGTGGCGGCATTCGACGACGAGGTGGGCAGGATGCTGGCCAACCTCGAAACCTGCGGGCTGGCCGACAACACGGTCGTCGTCGTCTATTCCGACCACGGCATGGAGTTTTTCGAACACGATACCTGGGGGCAGGGCAATTCCGCCGTCGGCGATTTCAGCCCGCGCATCCCGTTGCTGATCCGCGACCCGCGCCTGCCTGCGCGCGGCACGGTGGACAAGGTCGTGCGTTCGATCGACCTCGCCCCCACGTTGCTCGAACTTGTCGGCGCCCCGCCCGTCGCGTCCATGGACGGGGTATCGCTCGCCGGTTGTCTGGTGGTGGATGGCGCCTGCCCCGAACTCGACGCCTTCAACGAAACCGGCATCTGGATCGCGGACATTCCCGGCCTGCCGGATACGCACCTGCGCTACCCCGGCCTGCTGGAACTGATGGAGGTGCCGGACCGCGCCAGCGGCACCCTGGCGATCAAGCCCGAATACTGCAGGGCCGTCCTCGCCGCCAAAGACCGCATGATCCGCCACGGCCGCTGGAAGCTGGTATACCAGCCGCTGGACAGCGGCCATGTACTGCGGCTGTTCGATCTGCAGGCCGATCCCGCCTGCCAGCACGATGTATCGGAACGCCACCCGCAGGTGCGGACCGATCTATGGGCGAGATTGCAGGCGTTCGTGCAGGCGTCGGGGCAGCGGCCCGGCGACGCTGCTCAATCCGGGCAAAACCGGCAATAGGGGTTGGTCGGCGAACCGATCTTGGGCGCGGCAGCGGGTTCCGCCGCTGGCGCCGCTGGCGTCTCGGCCACAGGCGCGGCCGCAGCGGGCTCGGGCTCGGCCGCCGGGGCAGGCGTCGCCGGCCCGTCCGGTTTGGCCGCCGCTGCCTCGGCCGGCGCAGGCTCGATGGGGACGGGATACGGCAACTTGCCGCCCAGTTCGGTATAGCGGCGCTGCAGACTTTTGGCGTCCGGATTATGGCGCAGGCCTGCGGTCACCGTTTCCAGCGCCTTGCTGCGGTTTTTCTGCCTGTCGTACAAATCCGCCAACGTCATGTAGGCACGCGGCAGCCTGGGATTCATTTCGATCGCCTGGTGCAGGTTGCCGACGGCCTCGCCCGGTTTCTGCATCATCGACATCGCAATCCCGCGGTTCATCAGCGCCTCCGCCCGTAAGTAGAAGTCCGGCTGGGTGTGCGTCAGGATGTAGTCGAAGTTGCGCACCGCCGCGCCGAGCACGCCGCGCCGGTCCTTGGCCGATGCCATGCCGCGCGCCCGGTTGACGAAATTGAGTCCGGCGCAGTAATGGTGGACGTGAATGAAGTCGCCGCCCATGGTGCTTTTCCAGGTTTGGAACGCCGCCGAACGCTCGTCGAAACGCGCTGCGCAGTAGGCTGGAAGCGTGGCCATCTCGGCCTTGCTGGGCGCCCAATCGGCCGCTGCGGATTGCACCATCGCGAGCCCGGCGCCCAGAACCAGCATGTTCTTCTTGAAGTGCCGCATCGCCAATTTCCTTTCGCCCTGTTGTTCAATGAAGTTGAGCATCACGCTGCCCTGATTTCGCGCACGGCCAGCCAGTCGAACAGGGTGTCCAGCCCACGCCAGCGCACGCTGAGCAGCTCGGGATAGCGCGGGTACAAAGCGCGCACATGCTGCGGCAGAGACTCGAAGCCGGCGGGCTGAATGGCGCGCCCGAGCATTTTGTTCTGGTAGCCGCGCACACTGTAGCGCACGCGCCGGCGGAAGTATTTCTTCCATTCGCGCGGCAGCCAGGGAGACACCGAGTCGAACGCGAACCCGGCCTCGCGCGCCACCACCACCCTGGCGTTGTCCCAGCGCGTGTCGCCGCGCAAATCCCATTTCAGCATCGCCCCCATCAAGGCATCTTCGCCGATGGTGCCGACGGGCATTTTGATGGCCTGGGCGCGAATGCGTTCGACGAAGCTGCCGCGCAGCCCATACAGATTCCCGGCGATGCCGTTGTCTTTCAGCATGTCGCGCTGAAATGCGGCCACGCCGCGGCCGCTTCGGGGCAGCGCCGATACGCCGTTGGCCTGCGGATGCAGCGCCAATGCCTGCGCCATGGCGTCGAGCGCGCCGGGCGTGGCACGCACGTCGCCGTCGATGAAGAAATAGTGCGCCGCGCCGCGCGGCGCGACTTCGTGCACGAACACATTCCAGGCGTTGGCCTTGTCGCCCAGCGCGATCGACACTAGGTGCACGCCGGGATGGCTGGCGCTGTATTCGCGCACCAGGGCTTCGGTGCGGTCAGTGCAGGCGTTGGCCAGCACGTAGTATTCGGCCGGATGGCCGGCGGCGGCCCGCAGGCTGTCGAGGCAGGCGACGATGTTGCGCGCCTCGTTGTGGGCGAACACGGCGACCGGCCAGGCTGTTTTCGTTTCAGTCATCATGCGTCCCGTGCAATGTGCGGGTCTTGTCGGCGACGCGTTCCCAGGCAAATTCGCGCTCGACCCGCTGCAGCGCGCGCTGTCCCCACTCTAGGGTCTGCGCCGGCTGCGTCAGCAGGCTGCGCAGGCCGTCCGCCACCGCCTCGACCGAGGTGCCGTCCACCCGCAACCCGGTCTCGCCGTGCAGCACCGCCGAACCGGTGCCGCCGGCTTCGCCCGCCAGGCTGGGCTTGCCGCAGGCGGCCGCCTCGATGAACACCATGCCGAAACCCTCATTGTCGCCGTTGATGTCGCGGTTGGGCATGGCGAACACGTCGCAGGCATTCAGCCAGCGCGGCAGATCGGCTTCCTTGACCGCGCCGATGCGGTGGGCGATGCCCTGCAGACGATGTTGCGCGATCAGGCCGTCGAGATAATCGGCGTCCTCGCCGATTCCCGCGAGGACGTAGCGCACCCCAATGCCTTCGCTGCGCAGCCGCGCCACCGCACGGATCGCCTGGTCGAAGCCCTTGCGGCGCGACAGCCGGCCGACCGAGAACACCAGCTTGTCGTCGCGGCCGACCCCCAGGCTTGCGCGCAAGTCCTCGGCGTCCAGTCCCGGCCGGAACACCGACACATCGACGCCGGGATAAATGACGACAATGCGGGCCGCGGCGACGCCCATGGCAAGCAGGGTGGCGCGCGTATGCTCGCTATTGGCGACGACCCGGTCGGCATGGCGCAGGGCAAACCGCATGGCCTTGTATTTGCCGCCGCTCCCCCAGCTGGTGAGCTCCTCGCCGTGGGCATAGACGATCACCGGGCGCCGGGTCAGCCGTGCCACCGCCCACGCCACCAGCCCTTCGGGCAGCGCGCGGAAGGCATGGATCGCATCGAAGCGGTGGCTGAGCGCCAGCGTCAGCGACTTGAAGAAAAAGCGTGCGTACATCGCCAGCGACTCGGGGCGCAGCCAGGCCACACGCTTGAGGTTCAGGCGATGAATGGTGTTGGGGTGCTGCACGTCGACCGCCGCCGCATCCGCCACCTCGGCGGTGACGATATGGATTTCCTTGCCGCCGAGGCGTTTGTACACCTCGGCCGCCCATACGGCGGTGCCGCCCTTGGTCGGCAAAAACAGTTCGGTCAGCACCAGCAGGCGGTTCAAGCGGTCACCCCCTCAGCATCGACAGCACGTTGCGCAGGCTCTGCCAGCCCGGGCGCGCCGCCAATGAAGGCAATACGGCGCCGACTGCGGCAAGCCGCTGGCCGTTTTTGCTCAAGGCACAGCCAAGGTTGTAGCGGGCGTTTTGCATCCGCGCCGCCACTCCCTGCCTGACCGGCACCGGGAAATTTTCCGCCCGCTGCGCCAGATCGGCGAGGGTGCGCACGTTCTCCCGCTGCGCCGCCACCGGGTCGCGGCGGGTGGCGCTGCCGCCGTGGATCACATAGACGCCGAGACTTTGGCAAATCACGCCGATGCGGCGGCTGCCTGCCAGCAGCCGGGTCAGGAAATGCACGTCCTCGCACACCTTGAAGCCGATCGGATAGCCGCCCAGTTCGACAAAGCGGGCACGCGGGACGGAAAGCGTATGGGTGTCGCCGAAATGATCGGCCGTGAAGGCAGCCATCTCGGCTGGGGTTTCCATCACCACCCGCATCGCGCCGGCGGCCTTGGCGAGCAGCAGGCGCCCCGACGGGTGCTGCGCCATCGAGGTGCCGAGCAGGCCGCCTGCCGCATCGCGATATTCGTAATCGCCGGTCAGGCAATCCAGCGTGGCGTCTTCGGCGATCCATTCCGCGTGCAGCCTGATGCGGTCGTCCGCATACCAGTCGTCGGCGTCGAGAAACGCCAGCCAGTCGCCGCGGGCGGCCGCCGCACCGGCGTTGCGCGCCGCCGCGACGCCGCCGTTGTGCTGCCGGATCAGGCGCACGGCGCCGCCGAACTGGCGCGCGACCGCGGCGGTGGCATCGGTCGAGCCGTCGTCGACCACGATGATTTCGTATGCCGGCCAGCTTTGCACCAGCACCGATTCGATCGCGCGCGCCAGCGTGGCCGCGGCATTGAACGCGGGAATGACGACCGAGAAGCGCGGCGTCATGCCGCCCGCCCCAGCCAGGCCAGCGGCAGCGCCAGGCCGCTCAGCCGCGCCGTCCGGCGAAAGCGCGGAATCTCGTCCAGCCGCGCACGCCAGGCGGCGAAGCGCGGCCGCAGCCGGGACTCGACCCAGGCCGGGTCGCGTTCCCGCACGGCGCGCACCAGTTCCAGCGGCGAGAGAAAGCGCAGGCCGGGACAAGCGGCGAGCGCGGCGGTCAGCCCCGTTTCCAAGGCGGCGAGGCTGGCGTCCGGCGCCTGCAGGAAATTGAAGCGATGGGTTTCGACCAGGCAGGCGCGGCCCTGCCGGGTGCGCGCCTGCAGGCCTTCCAACAGACGCTGCGGCGGCTGGCCGAGCGCCGGCTCGAAATACACGTCGCGCACCAGATAGGTCGGCCCCGCCGGCGCACGCTCGCCCGTCAGCATCGTGGCATCCACGCAGCCCGGTTGCCCCCTGGCGTTGCGGCAGGTGGCGCGGCGGCCCGGCGTGATGACGGCTTCGATTCCTGCCTGCGCCCAGGCGGCCTCGACCGCGTCGTTCCAGACAAACGTAGTGGCGACCGCCACCTGCGGCGTATCGCCGAAAATGGCCCGGTAGGCGGCGGCCTCGGCGGCGGCGGCTTGCCGGATCGCCGCCGCTGCCAGCGCGCGCGACGGCAGGACGGAGGCGTCGACCCAGCGGCTTTGCAAATGCGATGGCAAGTCCTCGGTGGCAGCAGGCTCGGCGGCGGCGAGCCAGGCGCGCACGTCCGCATCGGCCTGCGCGGCGGCCAGCAGCGCCGGCGGCCAGTAGTGGCACTGGCCATGCAATTGCGGCGCGAACACACCCGCCCGGATGCCCTCCGTCATCGCCGCCCGGACGGCGTCGAAGCGGACATCGACCAGCGTCAGTGCGTGGTATTCCGCGCAGCCGGCCGCCGCGATGCGCGCGCCGTCGGGCACTTCCAGCACCACCCCCAGCGTCATCACGGCCGGCCGCCCGCTACCATCGCGCACGCGCTGCAACGACGCGGCCAGGCGGCGCAATGCGTCGGCCTGCGCCGGCGGTCCGGCGCCCCAGTCATCGCTTTCGATGACGAGCACCGGCTGGCGCAGCACCGGCTCGCGCCAGCGCGCGGCGAGCGGCGCGGCAAACGCCAGCAGCACGCCCGCCCACACCAGCAGCAGCATCGCGAAAGCGAGCGCCAGCGCCGTCATCGATACCCCATCCGGGCGGCCACCTCCGCCACCTGCGGCAGCACCCGCTCGATTTTTTCGCGGTTGCGGCCGTCCTTCCATTTGTCCAGCCGGATCTCCGAAAAGGCGTTGTAGGGGATATCGAGCACCTCGGCGCAATGCGCCTGCAGGCGCGCATCGAAGGCCAGCCCGCAGCCTTCGAACACCCGCCGGAAGGTGGCGACCGGATCGCGCAGGAAATCCTCGTAGAACACCTCGACCCATTGCCCGGCGGGCACCCCGTCCCTGGCATCGAGAATGGCCCGGTTGACGACGGCATACTGGAACGCGGCAACCTCTTCGACCGGCGCGCTCAGATAATTGCGCCAGCCCTCGGCAAGGAAGAAACACCACTGCTGCAGTTGCCCGTTTTCCACCGCCACCGCCGCCGGCAGATCGTTCGACCAGGTGGCGAATTCGTCCGGCTTTTTCCAGCCCTCGATCAGGGAATTGAGGTTGTCGCCCGGGCTGCGTTTGACGAAGACGAACACGGCATCGGGAAACAGCGCGCGCAGGTAGGGCACGCACAGGCCGTTCTGGTTGTTCTTGTCGACCCAGCGGTGGCGGCCGGTCCAGCGGTAAAAGTAGCGGCTGACGGCAGCGCGGTCCGCTGGGCTGGCATCGCCGGCGTCCAGCCCGTGGGTATCCCAGTTCTTGTCGGCCAGCGGGTGAAGGCCAGTCCAGTAATCGTGGGTTTCGCGTTGCAGGCTGCCGATTTCGCGCGACTCGGACAGGGTCTTGTAGACCAGCGTGGTGCCCGCGCGCGAGCAGCCGACCACGATGATGGGCCGCTCCGCCGGGCGCCGCGACATTCCCCAGCGCACCCCGCGCAGGCCGCGCCGCAGCCGGCGCGCATGGAACGCCAGCGTTTTCGTCACCTTGTCGAAAAACTCAGTCAAACCCAAGCGCTTTCTGTCGTTATCAATCGGACGCCCGGAGCACACAGGATTCGTGCCCGGCGGCAAGCTCGTTTATATTGGCGGACATTATCCCGCATCACGCTGACACAACACACCATGGATGGCATTTTTGGCTGGCTGGGCGATCACGGCGCCCATCAGGATCTGATCAGGCACATGGGGCGCGCGGCCTGCCTGTCGCCGGAAGGGCTGCTGCAGCAGCACAGCAGCCAGGTGCTGGGAGTGGCAGCGTGCTCGCGTTTCGGCAAGGCCGACATCCACGTTGAAAACGGCCTCGCCGCCGCGCTCCACGGGCGCCCGCGTTTTCTGGACGACGAACTGGCGCAGATCGCGCGCGACCAGAATCCGGCGATGGCGGTCGCGTACGGCTGGCTGCGCTTTGGCGAAAAGCTGCCGACGCTGATGCACGGCAATTTCGCTTTCGCGGTCATCGAGCCGCTGAAGAAGAAAGCCTGTCTGGCGCTCGACCGCGTCGGCGCCGAACGCCTGTGCTACGCGCAACGCGGCGGCCACCTGGTGTTCGGCAGCAGCGTGCAGAACGTGGCCGCCCACCCTGCCGTTGGGCGCAGCATCGATCCGCAGGCGATTTACGACTACCTGTACTTCCACACCCTCCCCGCACCGCGCAGCCTCTATCAGGGCGTGCGCAAGCTGCTGCCGGGGCAGATCGTCACCCTGAAAAACGGCACGCTCAGCAGCGGCTTTTACTGGCAGGCGGACTACGCTGCGGTCGACGCCGATTTCGACAGTCACCGCCGCGACTTTCGCGCCATCCTGGACCAGGCGGTGCGCGACGCCGACGCACCCGTCACGGCCGCGTTTCTTTCCGGCGGCACCGACAGCTCCACCGTGGTCGGCGCCCTCACCGCCGCGCGGCAAGCTCCGGTCGACACGTTTTCCATCGGCTTCGACGCCGCCGGGTTCGACGAGATGGAATACGCCCGCTGCGCCGCCGAGCGCTACGACAGCCGGCGCCACGAGTACTACCTGAAGCCCGCCGACATCGTGACCGCGATCCCCGTCATCGCGCGCGAATACGACGAACCGTTCGGCAACGCCTCGGCCGTGCCGACCTATTTCTGCGCCCAGGCGGCGCGCGAGGCGGGGTTCGAGCGCATGCTGGCGGGCGACGGCGGCGACGAAATCTTCGGCGGCAACGTGCGCTACGCCAAGCAGCGCCTGTTCGAGACCTACGCCCGCCTGCCGGCTTTGCTGCGGCACGGGATGATCGAGCCGCTGACGCTGCTGCCGGGCCTGTCCAGCCGCTTCCCGCTTGCCAAGCTGAAAAGCTATGTCGACCAGGCCAAGGTCGGCCTGCCGCTGCGGCTGGAGTCCTACAATTTTCTGCATCGCACGCCGCTCGAACAGATTTTCGCCACGGACTTCATCGACGCCGTCGACCCCTCGGCGCCGGGCGCCGCCCTGAGCGAAGCCTACGAGCGCACGGCGTCGGACCATTACATCAACCGCATGATGCATCTGGACCTGAAATTCACCCTGGCGGA
>Ga0209958_1001363_pt1 | contig 19420 bp, 18 predicted proteins | sample ThiBio_inoc_plan_FD_183942 | JGI IMG/M metagenome (GOLD analysis project Ga0209958, IMG submission 183942) | Wastewater bioreactor microbial communities from Cape Town, South Africa - Thiocy_inoc_plan (SPAdes) | ecosystem: Engineered > Bioremediation > Thiocyanate > Unclassified | place: South... | reverse complement strand
GCGGGCCCCGTCGGGATCGGACGTCGACCCGCGCCACGAATACGCGTGGACGTCGGCTCCCCCGACCGTCCCGATGAACTCGGCGGCGGCGAGAGTCTGTGCATCCACACCCGGGCCCGGCTGGTTCACCCGCCGTTGCAGCTCGCGTGCCGCCATGTCGACGCGCGCATGCGCGATCGATTCTCCGTCGCGCGGGCCGAAGGCGTGCATGAAGGTGACGGCTCCGACACCGACGAAGATGAGGGTGGCCATCACGATCGCCACGGTGACGCGGAGCACGCGAACGGCCTTGGAGGGCTGCTCGCGTGACGTGTACGGCGCGGACACCGCGTCAGGCGCTCTTGCGCTTGTGCTCCAGCACGAGGGTCGGCGGAGCTCCTTCGGTGACGGACGCCCGCGTCACGATGACCTTCGCGACGTCCTCGGTAGAGGGGATCTCGAACATGATCGGACCGAGAACGTCCTCGAGAATCGCGCGAAGTCCACGGGCACCGGTCTTGCGGGCGACGGCGAGGTCGGCGATCGCGCGCAGGGCGTCGTCCTCGAACTCCAGCTCTGCGCCGTCGAGTTCGAACATGCGCTGATACTGCTTCACGAACGCATTCTTCGGTCCGGTGAGGATCTCGATGAGTGCCGCCTGGTCGAGCGGCGCGACGGACGTCACCACGGGCAGGCGGCCGATGAACTCGGGGATCAGGCCGAACTTGTGGAGGTCTTCGGGCTGGACCTCGCCGAAGAGGTTGAGGTCCTCGGACTTGCGATGCAGTGGTGCACCAAAACCGATGCCGTGCTTGCCGACACGCGCGGAGATGATGTCCTCGAGGCCCGCGAAGGCGCCCGCGACGATGAACAGCACGTTGGTGGTGTCGATCTGGATGAACTCCTGGTGCGGGTGCTTGCGGCCGCCCTGCGGCGGCACGGAGGCGACCGTTCCCTCCAGGATCTTCAGCAGCGCCTGCTGGACGCCCTCTCCGGACACGTCGCGCGTGATCGACGGGTTCTCGGCCTTACGGGCGATCTTGTCGACCTCGTCGATGTAGATGATGCCGGTCTCGGCGCGCTTGACATCGAAATCGGCGGCCTGCAAGAGCTTCAGGAGGATGTTCTCGACGTCTTCGCCGACGTAGCCGGCCTCGGTCAGTGCGGTCGCATCCGCAACGGCGAAGGGCACGTTCAGTCGCTTGGCGAGCGTCTGGGCGAGATAGGTCTTCCCGCACCCGGTGGGGCCGAGCAGCAGGATGTTGCTCTTCGCGATCTCCACCTCGTCGGCGCGCTGCTCGGCCGACTGCAGGGTCCCGTGGGCGCGGACCCGCTTGTAATGGTTGTACACGGCCACGGCGAGAGCCCTCTTCGCCGGCTCCTGACCGACGACGTACTCCTCCAGGAAGGAGAAGATCTCGCGAGGCTTCGGGAGGTCGAAGTCGCTGACGACACCGTCGGCGGACTCCGCCATGCGCTCTTCGATGATCTCGTTGCAGAGTTCGACGCACTCGTCGCAGATGTACACGCCGGGGCCGGCGATCAACTGCTGCACCTGCTTCTGGCTCTTGCCGCAGAAGGAGCATTTGAACAGGTCGGCGCTCTCACCGATGCGAGCCATGATGCTCCTCCTCCAGAGACCTCTCAGGGATGCGCTTCGAGCCTAACCGCTGCGACCGACATCTCGCCGGATTGCGACACGGTTGTGAAACTCTGCGCACCTGACGAGGCCCCGCGGTCGAAGTGACGGCGGGGCCTGTGTCGGGTGGTGTCCGGTCAGGAGGTGAGCGCAGCCGGAACGCGCTTGCGCGAGGTCAGCACCTGGTCGACGACGCCGTACTCGAGCGCTTCGGAGGCCGAAAGGATCTTGTCGCGGTCGATGTCCTTGTGTACCTGCTCCTGCGTGCGGTTGGTGTGGCGCGCCATCGTCTCCTCCAGCCACGTGCGCATGCGCATGATCTCGGCGGCCTGGATCTCGATGTCCGATGCCTGACCGTGTCCCGACTCGCCGACGGCGGGCTGATGCATCAGGATGCGGGCATTGGGCAACGCCAGACGCTTGCCCGGGGCTCCGGCGGCGAGCAGCACGGACGCGGCAGAGGCCGCCTGGCCGAGCACGACCGTCTGGATCTCCGGAGACACGAACTGCATCGTGTCGTAGATGGCCGTCATCGCGGTGAAGGAGCCGCCCGGCGAGTTGATGTACATGATGATGTCGCGGTCGGGATCCTGCGACTCGAGCACGAGCAGCTGCGCCATGACGTCGTCCGCAGATGCGTCGTCGACCTGGACGCCGAGGAAGATGATCCGATCCTCGAACAGCTTGTTGTACGGGTCCTGGCGCTTGTAGCCGTAGGCGGTGCGCTCTTCGAACTGCGGCAGGATGTAGCGGCTGGAGGGCATCTGGAAGCCCTGCGGGATGCCGGCGGTGGGCATGTTCATTCTCGGTTCCTTCAGTTCTTGGTGCCGCCGCCGCCGATGACATCGGTGGCCGACTCGCGGATGTGGTCGACGAAGCCGTACGCCAGGGCCTCCTCGGCGGAGAACCAGCGATCCCGGTCGCCGTCGGCGTTGATCTGCTCCACGGACTTGCCGGTCTGGGCGGCAGTGATCTCCGCCAGGCGCTTCTTCATGTCGAGGATGAGCTGCGCCTGCGTCTGGATGTCGCTCGCCGTGCCGCCGAAACCGCCGTGCGGCTGGTGCAGCAGCACGCGCGCGTTGGGCGTGATGTAGCGCTTGCCCTTCGTGCCCGCGGTCAGCAGCAGCTGGCCCATCGACGCGGCCATGCCGATACCGACCGTGACGATGTCGTTCGGCACGAACTGCATGGTGTCGTAGATCGCCATGCCGGCGGTGATCGAGCCGCCGGGCGAGTTGATGTAGAGGTAGATGTCCTTCTCGCTGTCCTCGGCCGCGAGGAGCAGGATCTTGGCGCAGATCTCGTTCGCGTTCTCGTCGCGCACCTCCGACCCCAGCCAGATGATGCGGTCTCTCAGCAGCCTGTCGAAGACGCTCGTAGCGACAAGTGGTTCAGCCATGGATACTCCTGATTCCGGGTTTCCGTACGCCATTGAATCTATCTGGGCAGGCACGCCGCCTCGCCCGTGTTCGCCGTCGGCGGAGCCTCGTGTCGCAGGTGTCACGAGCGGGAACGACGAAGGGCCGGTTGCCGCAGCATCCGACCCTTCGTGGGGACGCGTCCCCGTGGACTTACTCCGCGTCGGCCTTCTTCGCCGGCGCCTTCTTGGCAGCGGGCTTCTTGGCGGCGGGCTTCTTCGCGGCCGGCTCCTCGGCGGCATCCGTGTCGGCCTTCTTGGCGGCGGGCTTGCGCGCCGGTGCCTTCTTGGCCGGCTTCGCCTCTGCGGCGGCAGCCTCGTCGGCGATCTCCTCCGCCTCCGCGACGACCTCGGCCTCGGCGTCGGCCTCATCCTCGACGACGAAGCCGGTCAGATCGACCGCCTTGCCGTTGGTGTCGACGACCGACACCTTGCCGAGGGCGATCGCGAGCGCCTTGTTGCGGGCGACCTCGCCGACCATGGCGGGCAGCTGCCCACCCTGCTGAAGAGCGTCGACGAACTCCTGGGGAGCCATACCGTACTGCGCGGCCGACTGGATGAGGTACTGCGTCAGCTCCTCCTGCGAGACCTGCACGTCGTGCGCCTCGGCAAGCTTGTCGAGGATCATCTGCGTGCGGAACTGCTTCTCGCTGGCCTCGGTGACCTCGGCACGGTGCTCGTCGTCCTCCAGGCGGCCCTCGCCCTCGAGGTGCGTGTGCACCTCGTCCTCGACCAGCTGCGCCGGCACCGGGATCTCGACCTTGGCGAGCAGCGCCTCGATGAGCTTGTCGCGCGCCGCAGCGCCCTGGAGGTACACCGACTGCTCCGAGACGCGCTCGGCGAGGCTCTCGCGCAGCTCTGCGATGGTGTCGAACTCGCTGGCCATCTGCGCGAAGTCGTCGTCGGCCTCGGGCAGCTCGCGCTCCTTGACGGCGGTGACGGTCACCGAGACCTCCGCCTCCTGGCCGGCGTGGTCGCCGCCGACGAGGGAGCTGCGGAACGTCGTGTCCTCACCGGCGGTGAGCGACTCGACGGCCTCGTCGATGCCCTCGAGCAGCTCGCCCGAGCCGACCTCGTACGACACGCCCTCTGCGCGGTCGATCTCCGCGCCGTCGATCGTTGCGACGAGGTTCAGCTCGACGAAGTCGCCCTTGGCTGCGGGACGGTCGACGGTCACCAGCGTGCCGAAACGGCCGCGCAGGCGGTCGAGCTCCGCATCGACGGCGGCCGCGTCGGTCTCGACGGCGTCGATCTCGACGGTGACGTCGTCGAGGGCCGGCAGATCGAACTCGGGACGCACGTCCACCTCGACCTCGACCTTGAGGTCACCGGAGAAGTCCTTGTCGCTGGGCCATTCGATGACCTCGGCCGACGGACGGCCGACGATGCGCACCTCGTTGGCGGTGACGGCTTCGCGGTAGAAGGCATCCAGTCCCTCGCTGACCGCGTGCTCGATGACGGCACCGCGGCCGACGCGCTGGTCGATGATCGGGGCGGGAACCTTGCCCTTGCGGAAACCGGGGATCTGGATGTCCTGGGCGATGTGCTCGTACGCGTGCGAGATGCTCGGCTTGAGCTCGTCCGGGGTGACCGTGATGTGCAGCTTGACCCGCGTGGGGCTGAGCTTCTCGACGGTGCTGGTGACCATGCCTGTGTTCTCCTCGTGTCCGGACGCACACGTGCGCGTCCGTGGTTTCTTAGGTCTGGGGGTCGTTCGTGTCGGGGCGACAGGATTTGAACCTGCGGCCTCCCGCTCCCAAAGCGGGCGCTCTACCAAGCTGAGCTACGCCCCGGGCGCGCACTCACCTTTTCAGGTCGCGTGCGCCGAATAACGGCCGTTGGTCAGTCTAGCCGACAAGACCTTGTAGACTCTTCGGGATGCCGCTCGCAAGCGGCCTCGGGGATGTAGCTCAATGGTAGAGCCTCAGTCTTCCAAACTGATGGTGCGGGTTCGATTCCCGTCATCCCCTCCACATGACTGATCCGGAGCACTGGCCCTTCTCGACGCCAGCGGCCCGACCCGGTCAGCACCGCGGGATCCACGAACGATCGACGCCGCAGCGATGTCGGAGTAGTCGACCAGGATCGATGCGCGCTCGCGAGGCGAGCACGCCGTGAGGTAGAGACGTTGACCCTCGACATACCGTCGCTGACTGGTGTGCAGGGGATCCGGCGAGGAGCCGTCGCGGAGGGCGAGCCGCCGCACTGACTCCGTGGCCGGGACGTCGAGAAAGACAGTCGTATCCCAGACGTCGCGCAGCTCGTCACGGTGGAGGAAGATTCCGTCGGTGATCACCGTTGCGCCGGCGATCACCGGAAGCCGAGGAGCGGACACAAGCGCGTCGCTGTCGACGTCGTGGACCGCGGCTAGATAGGTGCCCGTCCCCGAGCGGAACGGCACGACGACCTCACGCCAAAAGGCAGCGTAGTCGTAGGAATCGAGCCAGAAGCCTTCGGGTGAGTCGCGACCACGCGCGTGTCGCGCTGCGCGTGGCCGATGGAACCCATCGATGGAGATCCTTACGACCGCTCTCGCCGGTCGCATGATCTCCGCGAGGTTGTCCGCGAGCGTGGTCTTGCCGGCGCCGTCCACACCGTCGATGGCGATGAAGGTGCACGCCGTGCCCGGGGCCGGAGCCGGCAGCAACCGCGCCAACTCCTCGACGAAACTCGAACGCGGCAACATCAGCGCCCGTCGGATGCCGTCGCGTGCGCGGTCGAGTGCGCCCGGTAAATCTGGGCGTTGCGGAGGATCCCCGCCTTCTCCTCGTTGGTGAGCTCGCGGCGGACTTTGGCGGGCACGCCGGCAACCAGCGACCCCTCCGGGATGACGGACCCTTCGAGCACGACGGCTCCCCCGGCGATCAGGCACCCCGAACCGATGACCGCACCCGACAGCACCACGCTGCCCATGCCGATCAGCGAGCCATCGCCGATCGTGCACCCGTGCACCACGGCGTTGTGACCCACCGACACATCCCGCCCGATGACCACGGGGTGCTCGGCATCCACGTGCACCGAGACGTTGTCCTGCAGGTTGCTTCCGGCTCCCAGCGTGATCGAAGCACTGTCGCCGCGGACGACGGCGTTGTACCAGACGCTTGCGCCCTCTTCGAGGGTGACGTCGCCGACCAGGCGTGCGCCGGAGGCGACGAACGCGGTCGCGTGTACGACCGGCCGACCGGCCGGGATGGACAGGATCGAGGCGTCTTCGGCGATCGTCATGTGGCCGACGATAGTCGCGGCGGCATATTCACGGCCCATCCGTAAGCCCAGCCTTTTCTACCTTGCGGAATGCAGGGCGCTCGGTAGCGTTGTCATCAACGTGGGAGAACCCCGACGAACGGAGACGAGATCATGACCAAGACGCAGAACATTTCCACGACCGCTGCCGGCCCCGAGGCGGCCGCCGGCACCGCCCAGTTCCTGACGCCCGTCGTGCTCGGACTGCAGGCCCTGGCCGTCAACGGCAAGCAGGCGCACTGGAACGTGCGCGGCGCGAACTTCATCGCGATCCACGAGCTCCTCGACCAGGTCGTCAGCAACGCTCAGGGCTTCGCCGACCTCGCAGCGGAGCGCATCGTCGCCCTCGGTCTGCCGGTCGACGCGCGTGTGTCCACGGTCGCCGAGAAGACCGGAGCGACCTCGGTGCCGGCTGGCTTCGCGCAGTGGCAGGACGAGATCGTCGCCATCGTCTCGGACATGGATGCCGTCATCTCCGACGTGCAGGCCGCGATCGACGGACTCGACGAGACCGACCTCACCAGCCAGGACGTCGCGATCGCCATCAAGGCCGGCCTCGAGAAGGACCGCTGGTTCCTCTCGGCCCACCTCGCCGCGTAATCACAGCTCGACACGAACGCCCCGGAACGAGATCCCGGGGCGTTCGTTGTTCGTCGGGGCTCATGACACGTGCGTGAGACGGCCCTCGATCGTGGTCGCCCGGGCGACAGTCGCGCGCAGGCTTGCCTCATCGGCGCTCAGCGGGTCGCGGTCGACCACGACGAGATCGGCCACGTCGCCGGGGAACAGGGCCGAGCCGGTGTGCGATCCGCCGTCGGTGGAGGCGGCGAGGGCGGTCGCGGCATCCACGCCCTCTTCGGGGCGCCAGGCCGGGCGCCCGTCGCGGGTCCGGAACACGGCGGCAGCCATCGCTGCCCACGGATCCAGCGGGGCGACAGGCGCATCGGATCCGAAGAAGAGGTTGGCGCCGGATGCCGCCAGCGAACGCAGCGCGTACGGGATGCCGGTCTGCGTCGCCCAGATCGTGTCGGTCATGTCGCGGTCATCGATCGCGTGCTCCGGCTGCACGCTGGCACCGACGCCGAGGCGCGCGAAGCGGGGGATGTCGACGTGGGCGACCAGCTGTGCGTGCTCGATGGTGCCGGTCGCACCGGTGGTCGCGAAGGCGTCGAGCGCGTGCGAATTCGCGACGTCGCCGATGGCGTGCACGGCGCACGCCAGCCCTCCCCCTGTGGCGCGGGTCATCAGCTCCGCGAGCGTTTCCGGGGGCACGGTGAGCAGCCCGTGGTTGTGGGGGTCGCCGGGATAGGGGTGCGAGCATGCTGCCGTGCGGGTGCCGAGCGAGCCGTCGGTGATGATCTTCAGCGGCCCGACGCGGACGAGCCCCGCCCGATCCAGCGCGTCGCCCGACGCCAGCCTCTCCGCCAGGGCGCGGTCGAGCTGCGCCGGATAGATGCCGAAGCGGACGCGGGCGGCGTCGAACCCGGCATCCAGGCGGCGGCGCCACGCATCCGCATTCCACGCCATGTCGAGATCGACGATGCCCACGATCCCGCGCGCAGCGGCGTCGTCGAGTGCCGCCGTCACCAGCCGGTCGCCGACGCGAGGATCGGCGGCGTTCAGTCGACGGGAGATCTCGAACGCGGGTTCTTCCCGCAGCACACCGGTCTCATCGGCCGTGAAGCCCTCGCGTCGCAACGCCGCGGTGTTGAGCCACACGCTGTGCACGTCGGCGTTGATCAGGTACGTGGGCACATCGCCGGTCGCCGCGTCGAGAGCCGCGACGGTCATCTCGTCGGGCCACAGCGCATCGCGAAAGCCGGTGCCGATACGTCGACCGTCGCCGAGCGGCGCCGCACCGGCCATCTGAGCGGCGGCCTCTGCGGCCGATCTGACTCCGCCCAGCGCCACGCGCTGCGCGACGAGCGCCCACTGGACGGTGTGCACGTGGTGGTCCCAGAGCCCCGGGATCACCCAGCCGCCATCCGCGTCGAGCACCTCGCCGCGTCGGGGAAGGGCGCGCACCGGGGCGATGTCGACGATCCGCCCCTGGGCGAGGTGGATGTCGACCGGGTCGTCACCGAACGGGTCGAGCCGGTCGGCACCGGTGAGGCGGGCGTTGGCGATGACGTCGACGGTCGCGCCTCGCGGCGGCATCCCGTTCACAACTCCTCCTCAGGACGCGTCGACGGCGCAGGTGAGGCCTCTCCCGGCCCGTTCAGGCGGACTTGTGCACCACGCGCGGCCCGGAGCGTCTCGTGCGCGCGGCGCATCTCCCCCGCCAGCCGTGGATCGGCGTAGGGACTGCCGGCTTCCAACTGTTCGACGATCTCGTCAACGGTCTCGTCTGGTCGGTTCTGACTCAGCTTGCGCTTGGCCACCACCTTCGTGGGCGTCAGGCGGAAGCCGACCGTGCCCCGTTCCAGTCGGCGGATGAAGTCTTCGTCGTTGGGCGGCTGCCACATCGGCCGCGGCTGGGGCAGTGCGCTCTCGAAGCGTGCCACCAGCCGCTCCAACACACGGAGATTCTCGTCCGGGGTGAGGATCTCGGGGATGCCGGACAGGTGCACGGCAACGTAGTTCCAGGTCGGGACGTTCGGCCCCGGCAGGTACCACTGCGGCGAGATGTACCCGTGCGGCCCCTGGGCGATCACCAGCAGCTCGTGCTGTCCCAGACCGTGGATCGCATCGTCCGGCTTGCCGACGTGACCGACGACCGTGAGGTCGTCGTGGTCGTCCAGGAGCACGGCGTAATGCGAGGCGACCAGACCGTCAGGGCCGTGGCTCACGAGCGTCATCCAGGGGTTCTCGTCGAGGATGCGACACAGCTCCGCGACGTCGGTCACGGTGAAGCTCGGGTTCTGTCTCATCGATGCCTCACTTCTGGCAGTTCGGGCACCAGTAGAGCTTTCGGGCGGCCATCTCCTCGAGCACGATCTCGGTGCCGCAGACGCGACAGGGCAGCCCGGCGCGGTGGTACACCCAGTGCCGATCATCGCGACTCGCCATCGCGCGCCGGTAGGCCTCGGGATCGAGGTCGTCCATGGTCATCATCTGACCCGTCTCGACTCCGATCACGAGCAGGCGCGTCCAATCGCGCCAGAGCTGTCGGACGAGCTCTTCGGGAACCATCTTTCCGGGCGTGTGCGGGTCGAGCAGGGCGCGGTACAGCAGCTCGGCGCGGTAGACGTTGCCGATGCCGCTGACGACGGACTGGTCCATGAGCAGAAGGCCGATCGGCGTCGCCTTGCGGCGGACGGCCGCGACGAAGCGCTCCTCCCCCTCGGCGAGATCATCGACCAGAGGGTCGGGTCCGAGTTTCGCGATCGTCGCCTGCACGTCGTCCGGCGTCTGCAGCTCGCAGGCGGTGGGGCCGCGCAGATCCGCAGACGTGACGGCGGTGAGCAGTCGCAGCCGCACCTGGCCGACGACCGGTGGCGGCCACTCGGTGTCGTCGGCGCCTTCCAGGCCGCGCGTCTGCTCACTCATCCGCACATGCACGCGGGTCTTGCGCGGCGCGCCGATCGAGCTCAGGGAGTTCTCGCCCGCGGCGTCGTAGACGGCGTCCAGATCGGTCCCGCGCTGATTGGTCTGGCCCATGCGCCCGTTGGCCGAGGCGATCGTGGGATCGATCTCGATTTCGCCCGCGAAGTCCCACGCGCCGTACATGCCGAGGTGCACCCGGAGCCAGACGTCTCCGTCGAAGGCGAGGAACATCTGCTTGCCGACAGCGCGCACCTCGATCGCTTCGCGGCCGTCGATGACCGCGGCGCCCTCGGCGAAGCGGCCCTGCGGACTGGATGCCGAGATCTCTCGTCCGACGAAGTTCCGATCGAACTGGCGCGCGATGCGGTGTACGGAGTGACCTTCGGGCATCAGCCGGCTTCGGGATCCATCGCGTCGACGGACTCGCCACCGGCCGGCGCCGGCGTCCCCGCCCGCGGGTCGGGAACCAGAGTGCCGTCCGTCTCGAATGCGGCGAGCTGGGCGATGCGGCGCGCGTGGCGCTCCTCGCCCGAGAACGGTGTCGCGATGAAGCGGTCGATGAAGGCGATCGCCTCATCGACGGTGTGCTGACGGGCGCCGATGGAGATCACGTTGGCATCGTTGTGCTCCCGAGCCAGTTCGGCCGTGGCGATGCTCCACACGAGCGCCGCCCGGACACCGTGCACCTTGTTGGCGGCGATCTGCTCGCCGTTACCCGATCCGCCGAACACGACGCCCAGCGTCTCGATCCCTGCGGCTTGGTCGCGCACGACGGCCTGGGCGGCACGGATGCAGAACGCGGGATAGTCGTCCAGCGGGTCGTACTCGATCGGCCCATGGTCCACGACGTCGTGGCCCTGTCCCGCGAGGTGGTGCTGCAGCTGCGTGGAGAACTCGAGACCCGCATGATCGGTGGCGATGTGGATGCGCATGCCCCCATCCTAGGGAGCCCCCGGGGCGCCTGCGGCGGCGCGCGAAGAGACGATATGATGGCTTTATCATGCCATTCACTCAGAGCCAGCGCCCCCTCTACGAGGTCAAGGCGAACCTGTTCAAGGGGCTGGCGCATCCCCTCCGCATCCGTCTTCTCGAACTGCTCGCAGGGGCTGAGGAGGTCCGCGTCGCGGACCTCCAGTCCGAAACGGGCCTGGAGGCTTCGCATCTGTCCCAGCACCTCGCCGTGCTGCGCCGTCACCGACTCGTCGAGTCCGAGCGTCGCGCCAGCCACGTCTACTACCGGTTGGCCGACCCCGGCGTCGCGGACCTGCTGACCGCGGCTCGTGAGCTGCTTCTCGGCATCCTGAGCGCGGATGGCGAGCTTCTCGTCGATGCGCAGTCCCTGCCCGCACTGCCTGCGGCGCGCTCGTGAACGTCCGGATCCGCAACCTGCTGCCCTCGCGTCGGGACTACGCGGGGCTGCGGCGCACGTGGCGCGGTGACCTCGTCGCCGGCGTGACCGTCGGCATCGTCGCGCTCCCGCTGGCGCTGGGTTTCGGTGTGAGCTCGGGTCTCAGCGCGGAGGCGGGCCTGGTGACGGCCGTCGTGGCCGGCGTGATCGCCGCGGTCTTCGGCGGCTCGCACGTGCAGGTGTCCGGGCCCACCGGGGCGATGGTCGTCGTCCTGGTTCCGATCGTGGCCGGCCACGGCCCGGGCGCCGTCGTGGTGGTGACGCTCCTGGCGGGCGTCCTGGTGGTCCTTGCCGGCGTGCTCCGGCTGGGGCGCGCCGTCTCCTTCATCCCGTGGCCCGTCATCGAGGGGTTCACGCTCGGCATCGCGGTGATCATCTTCGCCCAGCAGATCCCCGCGCTCGTGTCGTCCCACGTCGCCGGTGCGAGCGAGCACAGCTCCAACGCGATCGTCGCGGCCGTGCAGGCCTTCGCCACTCTCGACCCTGCGTATGCCGCGTGGGCGCTGGGAGCAGTGGCCGTCGTCACGGCATGTATGTGGGGTGCGCCCCGGCTGCACCGCAGTGTGCCCGGGTCTCTGGTCGGCATCGTCGTCGTCGCCGTCGCGGCCCTCGTCGTCGGCGCCCCGTTGGCCCGGATCGGTGCCCTCCCCGGCACACTGCCCGCTCCCGCGCCGCCGGCGCTCGACCTCTCCAGCCTCGCGGCCCTGACGGCCCCGGCTGCGACGGTCGCAGCGCTGGCCGCCATCGAGTCGCTCCTGTCGGCGCGCGTCGCCGCGAGCTTGGGTGACACGGGGACCTATGACCCGGATCGGGAGCTGATCGGGCAGGGGCTCGCATCGATCGGTTCGTCCCTGTTCGGCGGGATGCCGGCGACCGGCGCGATCGCACGGACCGCCGTCAACGTGCGATCGGGTGGGCGCAGTCGCCTGGCCGCGGTGACGCATGCCGTCGTTCTGCTGCTGGTCGTGCTCGTGGCCGCCGGCCCCGTCGGGCAGATCCCGCTGGCAGCCCTCGCGGGCGTGCTCATGGTCACGGCCGTCCGGATGGTGCATCTCGACACCGTCCGCGCCATCCTGCGTTCCACGCGGGCGGATGCCGTGGCCTTCGTCGCCACGGCGGTCATCACCGTCTCGTTCGATCTGATCGTCGCGGTCGTGATCGGCGTCGCCTTCGCGGGCTTCTTCGCGCTGCGCGGCATGTCGCAGGCGTCGCAGGTGCGGCGCGAAGACGTGCGCGGACAGACGCAACCGGGCGACGACCGTATCGCGATCCTGCGCTTCGACGGGCCACTGTCGTTCACGTCCGCCGATCGGGTGTCGGCCGAAGTCGACGCGGTTCGCGGCGTCTCGGTCGTCATCATGCGGATGAGTCAGCTGGAACTGGTCGATGCGACGGGGGCGCACATGCTCGGCGAGATCACGCAGACGCTGGAGCGCCGCGGCATCACCGTGCTCATCAAGGGCGTGCAGCCCCGACACGAGGATCTGTTCCGCACGGTGGGCGTGCTCGCCGCTCTGCGCCACCACAACCACCTGTTCACCGACCTCCCCTCCGCCATCGCACACGCCCGCAGCCACGTGCAGCGTGAAACGACGACCGCGTAGGCTGGATGGGTTGCCGTCGGCGCCAGCAGTGCCGGATGGTTCAGACCCCACCCCTCACCCACGGGAGTACCGCAGTGCCTGGAGAGAACCTCACCCGCATCGAGGCGCAGGAGCGCCGCGCCATCGTCGAGACGCAGTCGTACGACATCGCGCTCGACCTCACTCGTGGCCCGGAGGTGTTCGGCTCACGCACGGTCGTGCGTTTCGGCGCCACCGAAGGTGCGTCGACGTTCATCGACCTGATCGCCCGCGACGTCCGCGAGATCACGCTCAACGGCACCCCCGTGGACGCATCCGCCTTCGGCGACTCTCGCATCGTGCTGGAGGGTCTGCGCGCCCAGAACGAGCTGATCGTCGACGCCGACTGCGTGTACACCAACACCGGCGAGGGCCTGCACCGCTTCGTCGACCCGGTCGACGGCGAGGTCTACCTCTACTCGCAGTTCGAGGTTCCCGACTCCCGTCGCGTGTTCGCCGTGTTCGAGCAGCCCGATCTGAAGGCGACGTTCCGCTTCACCGTGACGGCGCCCGCCGCATGGAAGGTGATCTCCAACTCCCCCACGCCCGAGCCGGTGGCCGGCGATGGCGGCGCCGCGATCTGGGCGTTCGAGCCCACCCCGCGGATCTCGTCCTACATCACCGCCATCGTCGCCGGCCCGTACGAAGCGACCTTCAGCGAGCTGACCAGCGCCTCGGGCGCCGTCATCCCGCTCGGTGTCTACGGCCGAAAGAGCCTCTGGCAGCACCTGGATGCCGAGTACATCTTCGACAAGACGCGTGAGGGGTTCGCGTACTACGAGGAGAAGTTCGGCGTCCCCTATCCCTTCGCCAAGTATGACCAGCTCTTCGTCCCCGAGTTCAACGCCGGCGCGATGGAGAACGCCGGGGCCGTGACGTTCACCGAGACGTACGTCTTCCGCAGCAAGGTGACCGACGCCGTCAAGGAGCGCCGCGTCGTCACGATCCTGCACGAGCTGGCGCACATGTGGTTCGGCGACCTGGTGACCATGAAGTGGTGGAACGACCTCTGGCTCAACGAGTCCTTCGCCGAGTGGGCGTCGACGATCGCCACCGCGGAGGCGACCGAGTGGACCGAGGCGTGGACGACCTTCAACGCGATGGAGAAGACCTGGGCGTACCGCCAGGACCAGCTGCCCTCCACGCACCCGGTCGTCGCCACGATCAACGACCTCGAAGACGTGCAGGTCAACTTCGACGGCATCACCTACGCCAAGGGTGGTTCCGTGCTGAAGCAGCTGGCGGCGTGGGTGGGCATCGACGCCTTCTTCGCCGGCGTCGGTCAGTACTTCCAGAAGCACGCGTTCGGCAACACCGAGCTGTCCGACCTGCTGGTCGAGCTCGAGGCCACGAGCGGCCGCGACCTGTCGGGCTGGTCGCAGAAGTGGCTCGAGACCGCAGGCGTCAACACGCTGGCACCCGAGCTGCGCGTGGGCGATGACGGCGTCATCTCACGGTTCGCCATCGTGCAGACCGCGCCCGCCGATTACCCGACGATCCGTCCGCATCGCCTCGGCGTCGGCTTCTACGCGCTCGAGGGTGGGGCGCTGGTGCGCACACGCCACATCGAGCTCGACGTCGATGGCGACCTCACGGAGGTGCCCGAACTCGTCGGTGAGCGTCAGCCCGACCTCATCCTCCTGAACGACGAGGACCTCGCCTACGCGAAGATCCGTCTCGACCCGCGCTCGCTGACCACCGCGATCGACCACCTCGCCGGTATCAGCGATCCGCTGGCGCGCTCACTCGTGTGGGGCGCGGCCTGGGATCAGACACGGGATGCCGAGGCGTCGGCATCCGATTACATCGATCTGGTCCTGCGCAACATCGGCGCCGAAACCGAGTCCACGACGGTGCGCACCACCCTCGCGCAGCTGCAGCTCGCGGCGAACGCGTACGTCGCCCCCGACAAGCGCGAGGCTGCGCGGGTGCGCGTCGCCGACGGCCTGTGGGCGCTGGCTCAGGGCGCCGAGGCGGGCAGCGACAGCCAGCTCCAGTTCGTCACGGCCTTCGCCTCCGCAGCGGCGACCGCCGCACAGTGGGAGACGGTGCGCGCTCTGCGCGACGGTGAGCTGACGCTGCCTGAACTCGAGATCGACGCCGACCTCTCGTGGGCGCTGCTGGTGTCGTTGGCAGCCGGCGGCGTCGTCTCGTCCGAGCAGATCGATGCGGCGCTGGCCGCGGACAACACGGCGAAGGGCGGAGAGTTCGCGGCGCAGGCGAAAGCGGCCCTGCCCACGGTCGAGGCCAAGCGTGCGGCCTGGGCGTCACTCGTCGACAGCGCCGACCTGCCGAACACCGTCGTGCGCTCCGCCGCTCTCGGATTCGTGCACCCCGCCGGCATCGCGGCTCTGGAATCGTTCGTCCAGCCGTACTTCGACATGCTGCTGCCGGTGTGGGAGTCGCGGACCTACCAGATCGCGAACTACCTCATCACGGGGCTGTATCCCGCGCCGCTCGCCTCCCTGGCGTTGCGCGACGCGACCCGTCAGTGGCTCGCCTCGCACACCGAGGCCCCGGCGGCCCTCCGCCGACTCGTGAACGAGAACCTCGCGGGCGTCGAGCGCGCCCTCGCTGTGCAGGAGCGCGACGCCGACAGCTGATCGCGTCCCGCCACGCTCAGCCGCGCATCCTTCGTCCGGACGAGGGTGCGCGGCTGATCTCATCCTCTCGCAGGATGTGGTGCCGACCGCTGTCGCCGTAGCGTCGAAGCATGATTGTTGCTGAGAACCTCACGAAGAGATACGGAAGCACCACCGCCGTCGACGACGTCTCGTTCACGGTGCGACCCGGGCAGGTGACCGGCTTTCTCGGCCCCAATGGCGCCGGAAAGTCGACGACCATGCGCATGATCGTCGGGCTCGACGCCCCGTCGGCGGGCCGCGTGAGCGTCGGTGGGCACCGGTACACGCAGAGTCGTTCACCGCTCACGGAGGTCGGCGTGCTGCTCGATGCGAAAGCCGTGCACACGGGGCGTTCGGCGCGTGGGCACCTGCGTGCCATGGCGGCGACCCACGGCATCGCGAACACGCGCGTCGACGAGGTCATCGCCCTCACCGGTCTCGAGGCTGTCGCGGGCAAGCGCGCAGGGAAGTTCTCCCTCGGCATGGGACAGCGACTCGGCATCGCGGCGGCGCTTCTCGGCGACCCGCAGACGCTGATTCTCGACGAGCCGGTCAACGGCCTCGACCCCGAAGGCGTGCGGTGGGTGCGTCAGCTCGTGCGTCATCTGGCGGGAGAAGGCCGCACCGTGCTGCTGTCGAGCCACCTGATGAGTGAGATGTCGCAGACCGCCGACCACGTGATCGTCCTCGGTCGCGGACGCGTGATCGCCGACGCGCCCCTTCCCGAGCTGGTGCGGGCATGGACGCGCAACGAGGTGCTCGTCCGTACCCCGCGCGCATCCGATCTCGCCGCAGCGCTCGGCTCGCCGGACGTCACGGTGACCGATGCCGGCGACGGAGGACTGCTCGTCGCAGGCGTCAGCGCTCGCGCGATCGGCGACCTCGCCGCTGAGCGCGGCATCCCCCTGCACGAGCTCACGCCACGAACCGGTTCGCTCGAAGAGGCCTACATGGCGCTCACCGAAGGCGCCGTCCAGTACAAGACGAAGGAGATCGCATGAGCACCGCGACCGCCCCCACGGCATCGACCGCCTCGCCGACGCATGCCCCCCGCTCGCCGTACCACCTCACCTTCCCCCGCGTCGTTCGCAGCGAGTGGCTCAAGCTCCTGTCGCTGCGCTCGACCTGGTGGTCACTCGCGATCACCGTCGCTCTGTCCGTCGGCATCTCGCTGTTGATGGCTTCCGCGCTGCGCGGCTTCGACGCGGGGTTCGCACCGGTGATGGTCATCGTCATGCCGATGCAGTTCACGATGCTCGTCGCCGGCATCCTGGGAGCGATCGCCATCACCGGCGAGTACTCCACGGGCATGATCCGCTCCACCCTGACCGCGGAGCCGCGCCGTGGCGCGGTGCTCGTCGCCAAGGCTCTCGTCGTGGCCGTGGTGCTGGCCGTGACGACGGCGATCACGTACGCGATCGCCGCCCTGGCGACGGCCCCGATCCTCAAGACGGCGATCGACTGGTCCGACCCCAAGACGTCGTGGTTCCCGCTGCTGGCGGGCGTTTTCGCCATGGCGATGTTCGCCCTGATCGGTCTCGGCTTCGGCTTCATCGTGCGCAACGGTGCCGGCGCGATCGCGGCGACCGTGGGCGTGCTGTTCGTCCTGCCGATCGTCCTCAGCATGTTCTCCTTCGCCGGCGAGGGCTGGAAGTGGATCGTGGATGCCAGCGCCTATCTGCCGGTGTCGGGGGCGCAGTCCGCGACCACCGCCGGTGGCGAGGACGTGCTGCGAGGCGTGGCGACCCTCGCGGCATGGCCTGCCGCGCTGCTTCTCGGAGCCTGGGCGAGCCTGCGCGGTCGGGACGCCTGAGCTGGAGGAGATGACGGCTTCCGCGTCCACCCGGCGTGATCCGCCGCTTCTGGGCGCGCCATCCTCGCCTGACCGACGTCATCGTCGCTCTTCTCACCGCCCTGGTGACGTTTCCCGCCCCAGGACGGGACGATTTCGCCGGCGACGCGCGGCTGTGGACGGGGGTGCGTCCCATCGTCGTCGTCGTGCTCACCCTCGCGTGCGTGGCGATGCTCTGGCGTCGCCGTCTCCCACTGGTGCCGTTTTCGCTCGCGGCGGTGGGCGCCGTTCTCGCCGTGTCATCCGGTGCGGGTGTGGGGGCGGCGACGACGGCCGTCGCCGTCTACGCCGTCGCCGTGTACGCGGGGCCCTCGGCCGCGTGGATCGCGTCGGGAATCGTCGTCGGTGGGGCGGCGATGGCCGCGGGCACCGCCGTCCTGCTCGGGGCGTTGCCGTGGTCGACGGCGGTCAACGGGTGCGCCGCTCTTGCGGTGGGCCTCCTGCTCGGGTGCCTCGTGGGCGTGAACATCGGCAACCGCGCCCGTTACGTCGAGGCGCTGATGGAGACTTCCGGTCAGCTGTGGGCCGAACGCTCGCAGCACGCGGAGCACGCCGCCGCTGCCGAGCGTGCGCGCATCGCTCGCGAGATGCACGATGTCGTGGCGCACTCGCTCACGGTGATGGTCGCGTTGGCCGAGGGCGCCACGGCCACGGAGGATGCGGCGCGCGCCCGTGCGGCGACGGGCCCGACCCGATTCGTGTCGTCATCGCCGACGACCAGCAGCTCATCCGGCTGGGTTTCGGCCTGGTACTGGACGCCGAGGCGGACATCGCCGGGGTGGGCGAGGCGGTCGACGGCGCCGATGCCGTCGCGATGTGCACAGCGCTCTGACCGCACGTCGTGCTGATGGATGTTCGCATGCCGCGACTCGATGGTGTGGCGGCGACGGCGCGTGTCGTCGCCGAGGCGCCGGAGACGCGGGTGCTGGTGCTCACGACGTTTGACCTCGACGAGTACGCTTTCGGCGCTCTGGATGCCGGGGCCAGCGGCGAGCTCACGCCTCGGGAGAAGGACGTGTTCTTCGCGCTGGCGCGCGGGCTGACGAACGCCGAGATCGCGCGCGAGCTGTTTCTCAGCGAGACGACCGTGAAGACCCACGTCGGTCGCGTGCTTGCCGAGCTGGGTGCGCGAGATCGCATTCAGGCCGTCATCATCGCCCATTGGGGTGGGTGGGCCGATGACTCCCCCGCGGGTTCCCAGAACGGACAGAGCCGGCCTCGTTAGGATCGAGGAGATGCGGTACTTCTCTGACTCCGGCGGCGGAGCGACGGCCCCCGTGATCGACCCCGGGGTGTGGACGGCGATCCTCACCTGGCTGGGCGAGGCCGGGGTGAACCTCCTCACGATCGCGGGCATCATCGTCGGTGCCTTCATCGCCTCGTGGGTGCTGCGCCTGGTCATCCGGAGGATCGTCGACCGGATCGTCTCCGGCGCCAAGAGCAAGGCGAACGTCGATGACACGCAGGCGTTGGAGCGCTCACCGCTGGCCGCCATGCGGCTCGTGCAGCGCACCCGCACGCTCGGGTCGATCCTGCAGAACATCGTCAACGTCGCGATCGTCACCATCGCCATCCTGCTGACCTTCAACGTGCTCGCTCCCAGCGCGCTCGGCTCCTTCGCGCTGCTGTCGGCGGCGATCGGCGCCGGCCTCGGCTTCGGTGCGCAGAACATCGTCAAGGATGTGCTCAACGGCATCTTCATCGTCGCCGAGGATCAGGTCGGCATCGGCGACGTCGTCGATCTGGGTCTGGCCACCGGCATCGTGGAGTACGTCAGCGTCCGCATCACGCACGTCCGGGACGTCAACGGGACACTCTGGTACGTACGCAACGGCGAGATCACCCGCATCGGCAACATGTCCCAGGGATGGTCTCGTGTGATCATCGACCTCGCTCTGCCGGTCGACGTCGAGATCGATCAGGTCGAGAAGACCATGCTCGCCACGGCGAAGAACCTCGCGAAGGATCCGAAGTGGCGCACCCGCGTGATCGAGCAGCCCGAGGTGTGGGGCCTGGAGTCGATCACGGGGGACGCGCTCGTCATCCGTCTCGTCATGAAGACGCGTGCCAACGCGAAGGACGATGTCGCCCGGGAACTGAGGATGCGTCTGAAGCGGGCGATGGACGAAATGGGCGTCACCCTTCCGTCG